>Ga0265798_10011186_pt1 | contig 10957 bp, 16 predicted proteins | sample P3T30metagenome_FD_192430 | JGI IMG/M metagenome (GOLD analysis project Ga0265798, IMG submission 192430) | Plant litter microbial communities from East Loma Ridge, Irvine, California - P3 T30 | ecosystem: Environmental > Terrestrial > Plant litter > Unclassified | place: USA: California... | reverse complement strand
TGCAGTTCTTCTTCATCATTCTCTTGATCAATCAGAGAGCTGATAGGAACTGCAGGTAAGCTATGCATTCTCTTGATCAATCAGAGAGCTGATAGGAACTGCAGAGCCGACGTATCTGTCTTTCTCTTCTGCCAAACTGGTATCTCAACCAGAGTTCGCGAACGGGGACTGTGCCACCTGATACTATGTACATACGAATGAGAGAGCGGAAATTGACGATCAAAGAGTCTGACAGCCTAGCGACTAATGATACTATACGTACGTCACTGCCTCCAATTCAATTATCTCGTCCATCGTCAAGCCTGGCAGAATGCCATGACCAGCCTCTGCCTCCGAGTCAAAGTCACTCGATAGACGAGGGCCCCCTTCGACATCAGTTGCCAAGTAGTCCTCATCACCATCCGGCGCCTCACTCCCTTCTTCCTCACTACCTTGAGCGGCAGTTCCATCGACTCCGAAGGGATCACGAAGCGAAGGAAATCCCTCCCCCGAAGTGTTATTACCCGCTATCAATATTTGACTCCCGTCTTCCTGTCTGAGGTATATCTCTGAACCCTCCAATAATGGCATACTCCCTATTCCCTCCTGCATGGCAAGATCGAGATGCTTCATCGATGTCTTGTTCACTGGTCTCGATTTGCCATTCTGAGTAATCGAATTGATCTGGTCTGTGCCAGCTTTCGTCATCTCACCCCATTGATCAGGACTGACGTAAAAAACCGATGGATATTGCAATCTTATTCCTCCTACCGCTTGGCCCATGTTAAACAGAAGAATGGACCCGAAAGCTTTGGTAATCACGGTGCATCTGTGATCAAGTTTCTTGGTTTGGTCTTCGCTCGTTGCAATGGAATAGGGCGATCCGTTGTGTTTACCACTCAAACTCAAAACATCCCTTAAATCACCTCCCAAAGTTCGTCTTGCCGTACGTGAAAGAGGTAAGAAAGTCTTGGAATCGAGTTCGTCGAGGATCGCTCGCCGTGAAACCCTTTCGTCAGGATATATGCCGGTCTCGCCATCACTTGCCCTGCAAAGAGCAGTCTCAATAGTGATTCTTAAGCGTGAACCGTTGACTTCCCTGCTCCAGGATAGGAGGAACGTCGATCGCTTCGCTGAAGTGAAGGATAGACTGTTTGGGATCGAGGGTTCTGTCCCACGCTCGCGGATTTGTCCGTAATCTGGGTAATCTGACAGGTCAACGGCGTCGCACATCTTGTTCGATTTTCCGTGTCGTAATGAAATTGTCAAGCAGAGAAGACAGTGGAATTGAAAAGAAGCAGAAGTGGGATGATATTGTATGCTGCGAAGCCCAGTTATAATCGTATCCCTGCATTAGTAGAAAGGATTGAATCACCTAGCATAGTGATCGGATGAAGGGAGCCACTTTAAACATCCTTTCTTATCCAGTCTGGTGAAACATGCAACTTTCGCACAGCATGTTACGTTGGACCCCACGTTTCCGCAACTCGAAGAGACCAGCACGTCTATGGTGTGAGGTATACCTATCTTACTGGGGCCTGCTGATGTTGAAGCACATGGAAGCCGAAATTTGTCGAGCTCATTCAGGGCGACGAGCATCGACACCACGTCTCTGTCATCTGGGAGGCCCAGCACGTCTTAAGGGTGAGGTATAGCTACCTTAGAGAGGGGCCTGTTGTTAATTTCCGATGTGCTTCAAGCCGGTTCGCGGACAACGAGGGTGTAGTTTGCAATGAGTATATACATGTCAATAGGTACCTGTACCTACGCCTACACCTACACAACTCTATAGGTAACACCTGACCAAACCCTTTCCAGCCTCATCACCCATATCCTTTGCCAACCCATCAACCTGAGCCTGTAGACAAAGCAAATCCAATCGACTAGGATCTCTAGTTCCACCCCTAACCTCACTTGATAGCGCAGGTAATTCCGATAATCCCTGTTTTCTCCTTCTTACATTATCATCCTCCCTATCCTTGATACTTTGATCATGTTTTGCCTTTTCCCTAGCCATTTGTCGTACGAGGAAAGCAACGTTATTGGCCTCGTGGTTATATGACGTGATTGAATCAAGAGAGTCTTGGAGGTATTGAGGTAATGCTGTTGATAATGGGTTTGCGAGTGCTGAGAAAGTTGGTGGGAGTGGAACTTGAGGAGCAGAGAGGAATGGTTGAACTGGCGCTGGAGGGGTTGTTAAAGATTCGAGGAATGCGCTAATGATGGATGGGGATGAGATGGTGATGGGTAGTGTGGAGAGAAGTGAGCTTGATGTGATTTTGTGTTCAGTCATACTGAGAGTTTTAGCTTTTGGTAATCACAGAATTCTGTGAGACCGAATGACATACGCTGCGGTATCCCATTTCTTGTCCTTGGCAGCTTCCCTTGCTCCATCACTTAGTCTCCATGCCTTGACTCCTAGATCTCCATTACTAGCTCGTGCCCTATCGTGAATAATGATGACTCCTCGTCCTCTTTTCGTCAAGTCCTCGACCGACAATAACAGCTTGATGGCCTGCTTGGTGATTGATCCTCCGTTGTTGGTCGACAAGTAGATTCCAACGGGCGAATCGGGAGTCTGAACTTCACGTAAATGACGCATGAGGTTGGCAGAGTATGATTTGTCTGAGAGTCAGCCTGGAGTGACCTTTAAACTATAGCTCGCGACGGAATGAACCTACCACCAATGTTGGAATCGGTGTTGGCGGGTAAGGGGAATGAATCCTCAATCTCCAATACACCATCCAAATCTAGACCAACTAGGACGCCCAACGAGTCGACGTGTGCGCTGAGTGCAGTGGTAGGAGGTGCCGCTCGGTCGGTATATTGAGGTGCGGGGGGTGCTGGTAGAGTATCGGTAGAGTGCTTCATGATTTTTAGAAAGACCTGCGGGTCAGTGTAGTTCGCGTAGGCGGCACATGCTGCGAGTGAAACTGAAGGACATTGATTTTTAGACCAGAACTCATGCCAAGTAGACCGTGAGACACGTACCAGAGAGTTCAAGCTAACAGATTCAACATCCCTCAAAGCCTCTGGATCGACGACACCCTCGAGCCTCTGTGGGACTTTTGTAACTTGTGGTTGAGCTTCAGCCTGAGGAATGACCGGTGCCGGTAACGAAGCCGCCAAGGCAGCAGCCATAGATTGAGTTGCCATCGTAGTGTATAGTGTATATATGGTATAGCTATATCTTCAGCTACTACCTATAGCTACCTTGAATGACTGACGCGCAGAAAGTTGTCGGCGTTACGGAATCAAATATTACAATAGATTAAAGGGGGAGTTAGAGGGTGAATGTGGCACTTTACTCAGGTACAACGTGGTTCGGTCAACCCGGTCATACCCTTTCAGGTCATTTGCCTAGAATATTCAAGGTGACTAACCTATGCATATGTTGATGGAGGCGTTGGTGTGGATGCATATATCCCTGCTCTAAAATCCAAAAGATAGGTTGAGCAAGACTGAACAAAGCTATACCTCGCTTTGACACCCATACTTCAACCCCTCGCTATCCCGCGTAGAAGACCCGGATTCCCATCCACAAACCCGGTTCCACGCGGCACCAAGCCATGGTCGTCTATCGTAATCTCCTGACCTCGGCTTCGGCGGGTATGCCCGGACATTGCGGCGCTTAGGCTTTAAACCTGAGATACACCCTGTTCTTCTAAGAATACACACTTTCGAACAGGGGGCTGAATTGTAGGGTAATAATTTGTATTTGGTATTTGTATTTGTATTTAAAATGGCGGTGACGCCAACATGACCGAGCGGAACAGAAGAACGAAGAGAGGAACGGAGGAACGGAGGAACAGAGGAGGAGATATGCATGCTATGCGGATATGCCAGACCATGTGAAGTTAAGGTAGGATAGCGTGATGCGGTGTACTCTATTGTAGTAGTAGTAGTACATGTACTCGTACTCTTTACTTGTTTAACTGCATACATCCTATTCCTCTTGCTGTCACTACTGTACATACGCTGGGTTCGGTTTAACGATAAAAAGGCTGGTAGTATACGACACCATCAACATCACTCAACCCCGACTCGAAGACTCGACTCGACCCGACTCGAAGCTGAAGTCCACGCGATCCGGTTAGATGAGTACATGAGTGCATAAGGACATGACGGATTCATTATCGATACCAGGATCTTCTGGATCTGGGAAGGGGGTGAGAACTAAGCTTGGTGAGTCTCTTTCGCGTCTCTCGCTACCATCCGTGTTCTCGGGAGTCCGGCGTCATGCGTATCTCTGGACTTGCATGGTCGGTCAGGCATCGCGTCGCCTGAGCTAGGAAGCAGACTCATGTCGCGTCCTTCTGGCTACTTTGTGGGAATATCAATTCTCCTGCTATCACAACTTGGTTCACCACCTGGTATCCCCAAATATCGCGACTGGTATCCGTAGCCCGCCCTTACCGTATCGCTCCCATCATCTCACTGATTTCGCTCCTGCTCCTGCTCCTGCTCCTGCTCCTGCTCCTGCTCCTGCTCCTGCTCCTGCTCCTGCTTCCGCTCAATCGCTAACATCTAGGCTGCTTCACCTGCCGAGCTCGTAAAGTCAAATGTGACCTAACCCACCCAACGTGCCAGACATGTACCCGCCTAAATCTAGATTGTACATATACCAAACCCGATAAACAACTCAGTATCCCCCGCTTAAGGCGAGGTCGCAAGAGGAGGACATCGGAAGGAAGTACTCTGACAACAGAGGAGGATAGGAGGGCAAGTATAGCTACTTTACCGGATTGGGGATATCAACAACCACCTGGATACGGGCATGGACATGGGCATGGGCACGGGCACGGGCATCCGTATCTTGAGGATCATATGGTCAGGGGGAGATTAAGTCTGGATCATGGACATGGACATGGACAGATGAGAGGAGTAGGAATGGGGATGGATGAAGGACTTGCATCATCGGCTTATCTGAACTCATTATTGAGACCACAACCACGCCGGGAAAGTATGCCGATAATGTTACCTTCAAGTTACGCTCCCTCGGCCATGGGAGGGCCTGGGGGTGTAGCAATGGGTGGAATGAATGGTATGGGGATGGATATGGACATGGGTATCGGTATGGGGATGGGAGTGGGAGTAGGAATAGGAATGGGAGTGAATGGGATGGGGAGGGAACGATATTCACCCACACCAACTCCAACTCCGACTTCGAATCTGAATTTATTTAATGGATATCAAATGAATCCTTCGGCTCATGGTCACATCGATTCTAATTCGAATGCAAATGGACTAGGTGGACCAGGTGGGGGAGGGGGACAATTGAGAAGTGGAAGTGGGAGCGGAAATGGGATTGGGAATGGAGGATGTACTAAAGACTTGACTCGGTCAATCACTCCATCTTCAACATCAATGACGACCCCTCAACCATGGGATGTACCTTTGGGCAACGTACGTCTTTTATCCCACCATGATGATCGTGACTGACATCATGTAGTCCGACTTGAATGGGTATCATCATGACTTGGATCTAGGGCATGGACAGGGACAAGGACAGAGTAATAACAGCTCAATACCGTGGACACAGGCTCAGACTCATCACCATAATCAACCAGTATGTCTACCTTCTGGCACGTCGAATGGGGTTTGGCTTATAATAGATCAATTCTTCATACGATCCATTTTCAAATACTCAAGATCCAAATTCATTATCGGAATATGGAGATTACAGACCACCCCCACCACCACAATCACTAGCTCAGGACCAAGGACAAGGACAAGGTGGTTGGATGGCTTCTCATCGCTCTTACCCCAATCATAATTCCAATATATTGATGGGTGGTAGATCAAGTTCACCATTCCCAATGACCTACACGACCACGACCACCCAGTCACAATCACAATCACAATCACCTAATCTTAATTCGAATACGAATCGAAGTCAATCCCTCTCACATCCAAACTCCTCGAATATAGGTTGGCCGGGTGTTAATGCTACTCCTCGAGGATATTCTTATGAAGAAGAAAAAGGGTATCCTCCTCCTCTTTAATCATTTATTCCATGTCATCTCTCATTATTCATTACTCTTGGGTCTCGAATATTCTCGCATCGTATCATCTCGATTCGACTCTTGTATTATTATTCTCTGGTTTGGTCTAATTAGCATTTATCATGAATCACTTCATCTTGTCTCGTTAAGATTCGTCAGTCTCGTGTCTATCCTTAATGTCCTGAAAGTAGTATTTCAGTATAACAGTAGGAAATACGCAGGGGGGAGAGCAACAGCATGCAATGTACCATATGTATATATACAATCTAAACAGGTCCCTTTCCGATCCGCCAGCCCACCTCTTCCTCTTTCTCTCTCTCCCTAAGAAGCACGGTCAGGCCAAAGAAAACCTAAGGCCTAAGCCCGTCCAGCTTTCCTAGCTTGTTGCCCAATGTAATTGAGAGCACTACCAGCCCTTAACCATTCAACCTGATCAGGACTCATGGTATGTTTAGTCTCTACCTCGATTACTTCTCCGCTAGGTTTAGTGACTTTTAACTTGATTCCGCCTTCTGCCGTATTGGTGCCAGAGAGAAGAGCTGGTAAGCCGATAGTCTCAATTTGGTCGTGGGCGGATATTTTCGAGTAATCGGATTTATTGGCAAACCAGAGTGGGAGGATACCTTGTTTCTAGTGCTGTCAGCTCTTTTCCGTCCGGCCGAGATCGATGGTAGAAGTGGAGGAGTGGAGGACCCAGAAACGAGTGTATATGTGCGAACACATAGGCGAGAAACAAAACATACCTTGAGATTGGTCTCGTGGATCCTGGCGAATGACCTTGCGATAATCAATTCACATCCATAGAATCTAGGTTGGAGCGCTGCGTGTTCACGAGCAGATCCTTCTCCATCTATCATTAGCGACAAGTACATCTCGAGGTTGGAAGTATTCGTCATTTGTAAAGAAGAAAGAAGGAACCCACAATTATCATCAACAACCAACATCCACCCTTCTCCCCTCTCCTTGTATTTCTGCATAGTCCTAGGAATAGTATCCTCCCCGCCATCAACATCTAGTGCTTTATTGATCTCGCCGCCTTGATCATTTACAGCTGTCATTAGGGTATTTTCGGAGATATTGGATAAGTGGCCTTTGTATTTCAACCATGCTCCTGCTGCTGAGATGTGGTCGGTGGTACTGGTTGTCAGCTAAGGTCCACGAGCGGGTAGGGGCGGTAAATGATCCTGGTGGGAAACGATAGGGAAAGTAAGCAACGGTGAAGTCTGGGCAGTAATGATGAGAACAGGAATGAAAGAAAAAGGACTAACCACTTGCCCCGAACTCGCATCAAACACTTCATTCCCCCCAACTCGACCGGTCCATCTGCAAACTTTGATCCAAACGGTTCCAAAATCTCCAACCTAGCCGATTCTGGTGAAATGGCAATTTCAGTTTCTGGAACAGGCGTAGGCGACGGAGAGGGCGAGTATGATAAATCTCCTGGAGTATATCCTGCGGAAGGAAGGGATGTTCCGGTGGGAGGAGTGAATTTAAATGGACCGTTAGGGGTTTGGAGAGTATCGGTTGCTGGGTTAAAATTGAGGTCGCCGGAGAATGCCATCTGGTTGTTAGTGGGCTGATTACAAAGGCAAGTAGGGCGGGAGGGGACAGCTTTTAGGAGGGGTGGTGTTAAGAGATATGTTGTGAGGGACGTGTAGGTAGGGGAGACTTACGGCAGTGACGATTTCGGGAGACGCGAGGAAGTTCACTATACGTTAGCTCTGGCGTACGGATTGTAAAGCACTTACTAGTCTTCAGATTACCATCGTTCCTAGCTTTGAAATTTCGGTTGAATGAAGTTAGGATCGCTATATATTAGCGTTCCTCTCTCATGACTCATGATCCCTCATCTTCCCAAACTCACCATTATCTTCACCCTGCTTTTCCTCCCGTTTCCATTGCCCGATACAAGGTCCACAAGCATTCGCCAATACAGTAGCTCCAACATCTTCCAATACACCCTGTAATCCATCCCTTTCAATCGTTGCCCTAATCAATTCAGATCCAGGAGTGACTAAAAATGGAACTTTAGATTTAAGTCCAGCGGCTTTGGCTTGTTCTGCGATTGAAGCTACACGGGACATATCTTCGTAGGAGGAGTTTGTACATGATCCGATCAAGGCTGAGGATAGAGTTGTTGGGTATTTGTTTTCGTTCAAGAATTGAGGAAAGAGGGAGAGCGGGGTTGCGAGATCTGGGGTGAATGGGCCGTTGAGGTGGGGTTCTAGTTCAGAGAGGTTCTGAATATTAGCATTCGTTGCAGGATAAGGGATTCTGATGAGGCGCGAAGCGACCCGACAGGTACAGGTCATAGTATGATCAAAAGATCGAATGAGGTGCGGGTGGCGATACGTTGAGCTGGAGAACCACTTACAATCTCAATAACCTCGTCGTATTCAGCTCCCTGATCCGCCTGCAAGAATCCAGCTCCGGCAGCTCGATCAGCAGCATCCGCAACAGGTCCTCTTCCGGTTGCATGTAGGTAATTTCGCATGTTGTCGGAATATGGGAATGTCGAGGTGGTAGCTCCTACTTCTGCGCCCATGTTGGCTATTGTTGCTAGACCTGTACATGATTGGGATGCTACGCCGGGACCAAAGTATTCGAGGATTCGTCCTGTTCCTCCCTGTTTGTGAGCACGATCCTAACGAGGAGCGAGAGATGGCCCGAATGAATGCGATTCGAGGGAGATATAGTTATATAGTTGGAAAGTGATGAGATCTGGACATAGAAGATGAACCTGGACTCACCCTGACGGTCAACCTTCCTGCCAAATGTAGGATCAGATCCTTTGGCGTTGCCCATCCCTTCAATTCCCCAGTCAATTTGACTCCAGTAACCATAGGAGCCTTCAATTCCCAAGGCGTATCCGTCAATGCATCAACAGCATCCGCACCTCCAACTCCAATTGCCAACATGCCCAATCCTCCTGCATTGGGTGTATGACTATCCGTTCCCAACATCAACAATCCCGGAGCAGCGTAGTTTTCAAGGACGATCTGATGAATAATTCCAGATCCAGGTCTCCAGAATTCAATACCGTATTTGAGAGCTGCTGATTCTAGGAAATCGAAGACTTCTCTATTGTTTTCGATGGATTCCGTTAGATCGGCTTCGGCTCCTGTATGGGCTCGAATTAGGTGATCGCAGTGGATGGAGGCGGGTACGGCACAAGTGGGGAGTTTACATGTCATGAATTGAAGTAAAGCCATCTGGGCAGATGCGTCCTAGTCGTCAGCTGAGTCAGGAGGAAACGAGATCCTTGCTTACCTGCATGGCCACCCGATCGGGCCTGAGCTTCAAGTATTTCTCCCCTCGGATCTTACTTCCACCACCAAGACTCTCTTCTGGATTCCTGAGATGGGAATACAAGATCTTCTCGGCCAAAGTCAACTTGCTTCCCTTGGGAAGTACCCTCCTAACATCCTCCAGAGTCTCGAGTAATCGTGGATAAGGTGGCGTGATCGATCGGCAGTCCTTAGTTGGTAGCTGAGCAGGGGTGGCTAGCCCTCTTCGCCCAAGCGGTAATCTCCTTACTCTTGGGATCATCTCGTCGATATAGTCGTTGAAAGACGAGTCGAATATGAATAAGATACGCGTTGGTTGGTTGGTTGGATTCTAACTTTTCGGATTGATATCGGAATTACTACTTTGAGAAAGAGTAATACCGGATATATCCGAAGTGGAGGTAGTACATGTAAAGTACACGCTCGGACCCTCTCTCTCTCTCTCTGTTTGGTATATATCTCGAGATGTTGTATTTCTCTTCTCTCTTTCATACTTCATCTTTCCTGCACCTTCGTATCCTGTATCACATAATAACACCTCTTCATCAAATACTCACTGCTCCTCGTCATACCTGCCTCATACTCCTACTTACTTCCCCAACTACACAATGTCTGACGATGAAGGAGTAAGTCGGTTCCCGTTTCCCTTCCTCCCTAGCCTTCCTTGCTCCTACCTTGCTATCTCCCTCGCCTCATCTCTCGCACATTCTCAGCTGACGCCCTCACGTCACTCAGGGTCATAGCTGACCCGCAGAATGTCGTGTCCGATTACGATGTAAGCGACTCCCAATGGCTGACGATACTAAGCCCCCTAGTCGGTCGATGAGCTCCAAGCACACGTACGTCTTATGTATCTTATCTCTCTTCCTACATCCACCGTCACGATCAGCTATCCTCGTCAAGTCGTTCAGCTGACACCGTAGGGAATCAATGTCCAGGATATTCTCAAGCTAAAAGCATCTGGTATAGTGACTGTACTTGGTATCGCCCAGACCCCAAGGAAGAATCTACTCAAGATCAAGGTCAGCTTTACCACTCATCGTCTCGAATATAGCTGACGACAAGGGTTTATCTGAAGTAAGCTCCCTGTCCCTTAAAATGGGCCGAGCTGATGATTCAGGCTAAAGTCGAGAAACTCAAAGTACGTCAGCTGATGCACTCCTATACGGTAGCTGATACGACAGGAAGTAGCTGCTAAGCTCTTGGTAAGCTTTCAGGTTTGCTGCTCGTCAAGCTGATATCTAGCCAACCGCTTTTGCGACCGGTCTCGAGCTAGCCGATCGACGACAAAACGTCATCATGATCTCAACCGGATCCAAGTCTGTCGATGCAATGCTCGGCGGCGGGATATGTACTCAGAGCATCACCGAAGTGTTTGGGGAGTATAGGACCGGAAAGGTTAGCTAACACATCTCGCTCCTCGTGGGTAAAAGCTAACGATTAGACTCAACTATGTCATACACTCTGCGTTTCTACCCAGATGCCAGAAGATCAAGGTGGAGCAAGTGGGAAAGTAGCATATATCGATACCGAGTAAGCTACCCGCTCTTGACTATGCGTGAGCTGATGTTAAGGGGGACATTCCGACCTGATCGAGTCAAATCTGTGGCTGACCGATATGGGGTAGATGGGAATATGGCTCTCGAGAACGTCTTATGTGCTCGAGCATGGAGCTCAGAGCAGCAG
>Ga0265798_10011185_pt1 | contig 10957 bp, 7 predicted proteins | sample P3T30metagenome_FD_192430 | JGI IMG/M metagenome (GOLD analysis project Ga0265798, IMG submission 192430) | Plant litter microbial communities from East Loma Ridge, Irvine, California - P3 T30 | ecosystem: Environmental > Terrestrial > Plant litter > Unclassified | place: USA: California... | reverse complement strand
GATGGCGTAGTGACGTAGGGAGATTGTGTAGGAGCCATTGGAGTCGGAGGGGGGTTCGCGGTTCAAGAGGAGCACGCGCTTGATGGTGTGGAGGGGGGTGGTGTGGGGTTGTATCGGGGGGAAGAGGCCTTGGAACATGTCTGTGACGAGCTTCTCGAGGTGCTTGGGCGGGGCCGAGGCGCCGAGGCGTTCACGGTCGGTGTCGGAGGTGAGGAAGTTGTTCATAACGAGCAGGGGGGCGACGAGGTAGTCGTTTGCGCCGGCGCGTGGATGGCGCATGGATTTGAAGATGTCTTTGCAAAGGGAGTAGTTCTGCACGCGGAAGTGGAGGGTCGGGCCGCGGGGCGTGCGTGCGAGGCGCAGGTTGGTGTTGCCGGATTCGGAGCGCGAGAAGAGGAGGAGGTGCGTTACGCCGAGGGGGCCTGGGTGGCTGTAGTTAGTATGGGGCGGTGGTAGAGGGTGAGGATGAAGGAGGCGTCTTACCGGCCATGGTGGTGTAGTCGCGCAGCTTGTTTGCTCGCCTCTCCTTCAGTCGCACGGCCGTGTCTGGCTCCATGACATGCCTCACGTCCTGCACCAGCTGGCTGACGCTGCTGCCGACCTCTTGCGCGCCAATGCGGATGACCATGCTCTTGGGCTGCCCATTCTGCGGCTTCTTCGCCTTCTCCTTGTCCTGCGCCGACTGCTTCTTCCTTTGGCTGCTTCCGCGGGCCATTTTCACGTGTCAATTGTGTGGGCGCGTTGTTGGTGTTGAGGCGTGAACTGCGCTCGAAGCTGGGAACTTTTTCTCGAGTTCTTGGCCGGGCTTATCTTATCGCCGGCGCTAAGTGAAATAACATTTCTGGGACTGACTGCTTGGAGCGCAACTTCTTCGCACTCAACACCACGATTATGTCGGATTTCAAGAGGCGGAAAATCAGCGGCGGTAGGCCTGCGCAGAACGGAGGTTCGAGTCGGAAGGCGTCTCAGGAAACAGTCAGACCGCGCAAGACACCGAGCACAAAGCCCGCACCACCGAAGCCTGTCGCAAAGGCGCCAGCGAGCGATGAAGATTCCGACTTTGGTGGCTTCAGCAACGACGAAGAAGAGGCGCTCGTAGAGACGTCGGCGAGGAGCACAAGTCCCGATGCAGAGAGTGACGCTGGGGCAGGATCCGATGCATCAGAAGACTCCGAGTCTGAGCCAGACCCACGACCACAGGAAGATGCTGCCGCAGAAGAGACAGAACAACCGGGTGCCGCAGAAGAAGAGGTCACGGTCACATTCAAGGACCTGGGCGTGAGGGAGGAGCTCTGCGATGCGTGCACCAACCTCGGCTTCAAGAAAGCGACACCCATCCAGCGACAGGCCATCCCTCTGGCGCTGGAAGGCCGCGATGTCATTGGACTGGCAGAGACGGGATCTGGAAAGACAGCCGCCTTCGTGCTGCCCATCCTCCAAGCCCTCCTCGACAAGCCACAGCCGCTCTTTGGTCTGATCATGGCACCCACGCGCGAGTTGGCCTACCAAATCTCCCAGCAAGTCGACGCCCTCGGCAGCATCATCAACGTCAAATGCGCCACTCTCGTCGGCGGAATGGACATGGTCCCCCAAGCCATCGCCCTCTCCAAGCGCCCGCATATCGTCGTCGCCACACCCGGCCGCCTGCTCGACCACCTCACCAACACCAAAGGCTTCTCGCTGAAATATCTGAAGTACCTGGTCCTAGACGAAGCCGACCGCCTGCTCGACCTCGACTTTGGCGACATCATCGACGCCATCCTCAAGACGCTGCCGCGCGATACGCGCCACACATACCTCTTCTCCGCGACAATGAGCACGAAAGTCGAATCCCTCCAGCGCGCAGCCCTCAAGAACCCCGTCCGCGTATCCATCTCCTCGCGCAGCCACCAAGTCGTGTCCACCCTCCTCCAGCGCTTCCTCCTCGTCCCGCACAAGTTCAAGGACCTGTATCTCATCCACCTACTCAACGACAACATCGGCCACGCATGCATCATCTTCACGCGCACCGTCAACGAAACACAGCGCCTGTCCGTTCTCCTACGTACACTAGGTTTCTCAGCCCTCCCACTGCACGGCCAACTCTCCCAGTCCAACCGCCTCGGCGCCCTCAACAAATTCAAGAGCCGCGCTCGCGACATCCTCGTCGCCACCGACGTCGCAGCGCGCGGCTTGGACATTCCCTCCGTCGACCTCGTTGTCAACTTCGACCTACCCCAAGACAGCGAAACATACGTGCATCGCGTGGGCCGCACAGCCCGAGCCGGAAAGTCTGGTAAAGCAGTGAGTTTCGTAACGCAGTACGACACGGAGATTTTCCAGCGCATCGAGCATGCGCTGGGCAAGAATATTGAAGAGGAGACGATTAGTCGCGATGAAGTTATGGTGTTGGCGGAGCGTGTGGGCGAGGCGCAGCGCGTGGCGGTTAAGGAGATGAAGGATATTCATGATGCGAAGAAGAGTGGGAGGGGTGGGAGAGGGGGTGGTAGGGGTGGTGGTAGGGGTGGTAGGGGTGGGAGAGGGAGGGGGAGGGATCATATGGATCGTGATGAGGGTTGAAATCAACAAGATCCTGCATTGCGGTGTCTTCGTGTGTTTTTGTTCGCTTGTTATATACCACGAGGCTTGGGGAGCTTAGGACTGGGCCTCAAAAATCTCGACAGTCTTTCGATTCGTTGTGCGGACGCTCAAACATCAAATCTGATCGGACATGAATTAAACTTTACCGGACTGGCTTCACGATTCCATTTGACCTGTCTATGTGTGCTACCGCATGAGAGGTTCCTCGGATATCGAACACCAACCTCGCTACTATGTGCATCTGATCCTTCGCGTCAAGCCCATCTTGGCACTGACGTTGCCACCTGTATTTCAGCCTTCCCAACGTCCCAGCGATGTTCGTGATTATCAACATCACCGTGGTATTCAAGGGATATTACTCTCTTAGTCTCTAGATCCCTTTTCGCTGTACACCCAGCTCGCATTCGCCCTTCCGAACATCAAGACTTGGGAAATTCACTCCCAGATTCCATCGCCATCGCGCGCCTGGCATCATGTCCAAACACCTCATCATCGCGACTTTGCTCATACACTGCGTCCTCGCACAGCGCCCAGTCCACTTCCAGCACTGGTACCCCCGCTTCTCATCAGATTTCGAACAAATCCTACACAACAACTGCAGTAACGAGTTCCGCAAATACCTCACTGAAAAGCCGCTCGAGTGCCTAAACTGCCTAGCAGCAGACGTAGTAACCTGCCTCCTCGACATCTTCGACGAAAACGGAAAAGCCATGCTCGCCGTCTCAGGCGTGCTGCTCGGCCTCCTACCTACTACGCTCTCGCTCGTGGGATCGAGTAATGTAGAGACTGGTGTCCTCGCGCTGCGCCGCCCGTTGCTTGCGTGTCTGCTTGCGTTGAGTTCGCCGGCTGTGTCGCCGATACGTACGTTTGAGTACCATAGTCCCCGTGAACTCCTTCAGCGAAGGCCAGACAGCTATCGGGTGAATAGCGCGGAATTGTCGCGTCCAGCCAGGATAGCGATTTCCACAGCGCAGTACGTTTGCGCGACCGCGGCGATTGTCAATGTCGTGCATGTCACGTGGGAGTTCTCGATGCGAACGGTCACGGCTATCGCGGCGGTCACGGAGTATCTTCCTGGGCTGTGGGTCGCGACTACGGTGGTTATACATGTCTTTGGCGCGTGGGCTGTTCGACTTCGCACGGGGATACTCGCTAGCGAGCACGGGCCGACGCAGAGATGGAGATGGTATGCAAGGGAGTGGCGGCTCAGTGCATGTCAGTCGAAAGGGACGCTGCAGCTCAAGCCGGAGAGTCTGTCGTTCATTGTGGTTTCGTGGCTGGCTTCGGCGCTGACGGTGATTCATATCGTGTTTGGCACGGTGACGCTTGCGGGTACGTTGTTTATTAGTCCGCAGGACGCGATTGCGGTGGTCGCGAGGTTCTTTGCGTCGACGTTTGTTTGTAGAGCTATACTCATGTACGAGATTAGTGGGATGCGGGAGAGTATACTAGTACAAGAGGCGGCTGTCGTTACTGGAAAGCAAGACTAAGATAACAAGGAACTGCTGGTTAGACGCTAGAGAATTGTTAGCAAGATGTGTGTAACTAATAGTAAAAGCATGATAAGTCAGCGCCAACAGCCAGGTCCTCGAAAGTCGTGCAGGTACTTTACCGTCATCTTCCTGCCAGAGGATTTCTAATCCGTAGTATTCTATCATGCATTGATCCTAACTTCCTAACCAGCACGCGCTTTTCCCTCCTTTTCCCTCGGTTTGAGACAAGAGACCACGTACCGTATCATAGTATACATGAACCGCGCACGAAAAGCAAAGAGGCAGAAGCCCATACCCATCAACGCCATATCCATACCCATACCCTTACCGAATCCAACCAGCCTTACCCATCCTCATCAGTCGTTTTGGCTACAGGGCTGCCTTTCCCACACAGACAGACTGGCAGCGCCCGACAGTCAAAGCAGCCATGATCCCGAACGTTCTCCTTCTCAGCGTCATTCTTCCAGTCCTCCCATTTGATACGGCACGGGTCTTCGGCCGTCTAAGCCTTGTTGCGGCCACTTCGCCTAGGTTGGCCGTCGGCGGTGGCAGCGGGCTTGGGAGCCTTCTTCTTAGCGGGCTCCTTCTTCTCCTTCTTGGTGCGGCCAGCAGGTTTCTTGGTCTTGGACTCGGTGTCGTCGCTCTTGGACTTCTTTGCGGCTGGCTCGTCGTCTTTGGAGCCGTTGGTCTCTTTGGAAGGAGTCTCTTCGGCCTTGCGCTTGTCGCCGGCCTTGGGCTCGTCGAGCTTGTCCTCTGACTTGTCCTCTGACTTGTCCTCTGACTTGTCCTCTGACTTCTCGGCTGGCTTCTCAGCGTCTGTGGAGTCCGCCTTGGAAGACTCCGCCTTGGCCTCGCCGTTGGTCTTGGTATCTTCCTTCTTCTCAGACTCAGCGGGCTTGTCTTCCTTCTCAGCCTCGGCAGGCTTATCGTCGTCCTTCTTCGAGTCGCCGTTGGAAGTGCCGTTGCTGCCGCTGGCCTTCTCGTCGACCTGCAGCTCGCTGGCGCGCTTCACGACGTCGTTGCCGGGGCGCTCGATGTGGACGGCCGGGTTGTCTGGCGAGGCGTTCTTCTTAATGGTGTTGCCCTTCTTCGATTCGATGGCAATCTCGCCCTGCTCCTTGACCTCGGCAACCTCACCGCCAGGCTGACCGCTGCCCCAGTTCCATGAGACTGTAGATAGATACACGGTCAGCGATTGCTCTTGCAGTGCCAAATGGTCGTACGGAGGTTGCGCAGTGTACGCGCCTGCATGCGCCAGTCGCGCATCACCCAGCGCATTACGCGCTCCAAGGGCGCATTTGACAGTCGGAGCTGGCGCAGATGGAAAGAAAGTATTTGCGCGTACCTTGGTCGCCCTTCTGGATCTCAGCGTCCGCCATATTGCGCGAATGGGTGAGCTGTTGCGTGTGAAGTGAGGTAAGATGACGTGATGCTTCACGTATGTGCTAGTGATCAATTGAAGCGCAAAAGCGTGTGAACGATGCAGTGAGGTATAGCGATGATGCGCGAGTAGTGATGAGATGTGCGATAGATGGAGGATGGTTGGAAGAATGGATGTGGTGGAAGTGGAATCAGGAATCTGCCTGCATCTCACGGATCGGGATAATGGCGATCTGCGACTGCCAATTGGCTGCCCTGCCCCAAAAACATGGGGAAAGAGGCTGGGCCGGGATCGGGAAGCTGCGTCACTTTCGCTTAGTCTACCGAATCGGGACCGCGCGACGCGAACTGCTTGCCCGTGCGCGAGAACGAGCATCTCACTGTGTTTCGTATGGTGCACGTCGAACATTGATGGCCTTCTCAGTTCTTTGAAGCCTCTGGATAGCATTTTATGCTTTGAGACGGAAAGTATGCCCCTCTGCCTTCGGTTTGCATCGTCTGTGTGGTACTCATGGAGCTGAAGTATACAAAGCATGCCAGGACGAGCAGGTGGAGCAAGAGCAGACCAAGAACAACATCCTTTGCGTCTACCTCATCCTTTCTCGAAATCTCGTTTACAGTTTGAAGCAGATTGCCATGGCGTTCAAGTAGGATGGGTTGCCCCACCATGCAGGAACGCCACGACAGGGCTTTCCCACCGTCATTCAACTCGCATCATGTCAACTTGGCGGACTATTCGCGATCATGAGGCTCCTAAACACCCGAACCCTGCAATTAGAGAGCTTCTTCAACGATCTACCGCCGTATGCGATCTTGTCCCACTGCTGGGAAGCGGAGGAAGTCATTCTGCCCGATCTGGACGACCCTCAAAAAGCGCGGACGAAGAAGGGCTTCAGCAAGATCGAAAAGTCGTGTGCACAGGCAATCAAGGATGACTTCGACTACATCTGGCTCGACACGTGCTGTATAGATAAGACGTCGTCGGCGGAGCTCTCAGAAGCTATCAACTCCATGTTCGACTGGTATAAGACGGCAACAAAATGCTACGCTTACATATTTGATGTCGAAGTCTTACAGGAACTTCCAAATAGCAAGTGGTTCACGCGCGCATGGACGTTGCAAGAGCTCTTGGCCCCGAGCTGGGTCCAGCCAAACGAGAAGTCGGGCATGGACTTCTTCTCGCGAGACTGGAAATTCCTTGGTAGCAAAGGTGGTCTCAGCAGTACAATCTCAAAAGCCACTGGCGTCGGGAAAGAGTACCTCGAAGGGCTGAGCCTCGCCGAAGCCAGTATCAGCATGCGCATGTCGTGGGCGGCTGATCGCAAAGCAACCAGAGCCGAAGACATCGCATACTCTCTGCTGGGTCTATTCGACGTCAACATGCCTCTACTATACGGCGAGGGCAAGCTCAAAGCTTTCCGACGGCTCCAAGAAGAAATCATGAAGATCTCCGAGGATGAGACGCTCTTTGCGTGGGAGAGCATGGACTTCAGCACAGAAGCCTCATCAGCCGACGTCCTCGCGCAAGATCCAAAAGACTTCTGGGAGGCACGAAACCTCGTGCCTTTCACTTCGGATGTCCCTGTCGCTCCTTACAGCATGACGCACCGTGGCCTGCGAATCTTTCTCGAGCTCATGACCGCATACGACCCGCGAACCAAGAGCGTCTTGGACCGCCGACGATGGATGCGGCCCCTTCGTTCTCCGGTCATGATATGGTCGGATCGCAATCATGATGTTGTGTGGGGTGCACTTCGCTGCCACGTCGCGCACGACTTTCGAAACACGGTGCTCATTCCGTTGCGCCGGCTCGACGGGCACACGTACCAGAGAGACACCAGCACCAACGTCGCTTTGATACCAACTGACAGACTGCCAGGGCGGAGTATGGCAGAAGAAATCTACATCCGCAACAGTCGTGTACCCATGCTGTCGAATAGTTTGAGGCGGCGCTACGGCTTTCTGATTCGTACTCTCCCACCTGGCTTCACGGTTGCGAGTGTCATACCACCAGACTTTTGGGACCCCAAGAGCAAGATCATCCAGGGCGACAAAGAGCCCGGTGTAGACTCGAATTGGCACGCTAGTGTCCGGCTTAACGTAGCTGCCTCTGTGTTCGGGCAAGATGTCGCTCTCGAGAAGCGCGTGGTTGTCAAGAGACCCATCGACGTCAAAAACCCGTTCGTCGCCGTTGAACACTTCGAGTCAAGAAACCACACATCATTCTTCATGCGGCTGGACTGTAAGCCTGGGAGGAGACCAAACGGTGACGTTCATCCATGGTCTCAAAGCTTTGTGGACGGCGAATTACAATGGGACCACCCCACATCACTGGAAGAGTTTCATACACGCGCCCCGCCAGAGATGGGACATAGTAGGTTAGATTGCTTTACGGACGCGATGGGGACGAAGCATTATTATCGGTTGAGGGTAGAGACGATTAGAACGCAGGTGTTTGGGCAGTGCATGTTCGTCGTCGATGTGGAGTTTACTGAAGGATCGAATACGCTGGGTGTGCCGGAAAGGCCTTGAGGGAAGATTCGATACGTAGTGGCTTTGGGTTCCAACTCACAGCTTACAGAACATGCGCAGGGACCTGGAGCTGTCAGTACCTCAATGGTGTGACAATCAGCTGACCTGAAGTCAGTCACCCGCGTCAAAACACCGCTGCACTGGATGCGCAAGTCGAGGCCTTCATGGACATATGCATAGCGAATGCTACCGCACGACATCTCTTGCAAAGCATGAAGCCGATACATCGCTATTGATGATGTGAGCACCCGTAATTCAGTCTATGTATTGGTGTACCTCTCCAATCTCTCGTTTCTCTGCATCTTCTAGTCTTCTCAGATGGCAATCTGGAATCAACGGAATTCTGTGAATGCAGAGCTGTCATATCACTACGGACTTGGGCTGCACAGCCGACTGTCGACTTCTTGGCCAGCGGTGCATGTCACTAGATCTGTGGCGGGTCGTTCGAGGTTTTCTTCCTTGAAAGATGTGGTAATTATCGAATGACGGGGAACGGCACAGAGGGCAGCTCAGCCGGGATGGCTGTCTAAAGTGTAAGCCGTACACGTCGTACACCCGCGGTGCCAGTATAATTTGGATGCATGGACTTTGCGACTTGCAAGGCTCTACACGATCGCAGAAACCCTGCGAATAACATCAAAGCCTCAGACCATCGATGGCAAGTGCACATACGAGCAGCCCGGCGCTCTTAAATTCACATCCACTGCCCGAGTGATTGCTGATCCAGAACTACGAACGAATGCAGTGATTCGATCTGGCTGCTCCGCAAAAGACCTTTCCTAATCGAGCATTCACGACACTCACTGCCCGCGGCGTATATCTTTTCCAGGCGCACAACGACTCGCCCTCGCACACATATCACTCGCGACCTTTTCGCGACCTGTGTTGCTTTCCGCCTGCATCCACTCCACTCGCGAGCCTTCGGATACGAGCACATCGTGGGTCTCGCCATTCAAACTCTTGGATGACACGATAACTGATCCTGTGTAGCAAAACCCTGCGAGAAGTCGCATGCTTTGAGTTCATTCTTGACACCCGCAAGCACGCACGCCGTACGTTTCTTTGTGCATTCGTTCGAACACTCCACGGCTGATTCAGTACAGCAGACCGAACGATGTGGACCCACGTTCGAGCGCCGGCGCGGCTAGCAACAACAACTGCTATGATGGTATGCTATTTTATTCGTGTCGCACGAAAGCATTGAACCCATACTAAAGCTCATAGGCAATCACGCACATAGCGCCCAGGGTGGAGGGCGTCCCGCCAATGTCGACTCCCATCACGCACCCGGTCGGCACACCTGGTGACGACGTTGACGTGAGGCTAACACAAAACAGTGCGCAGCATTCATCATGGTTCAGGTTATGGAGTGCCTCCCACAGATGACAGCTTGCGCCGCACCCCTAGTAAGTAATCCTGCCATCGACAATATTCGATCGCTTGAAGCTAACTTGACATAGTGACCTCTGACTCCTACATGGCCGCGATCGAGCCTCCTGCCGTCAACGATACCTCCAACCCCGCCGAGAAGAAACGCAAGCGCAAGGACGGCGAGCCCATCACCCTCACCGACGAAGGACTTCCGCTACATGCGATGGAGCAGGCTCAGGCGAATATGGTGGCTTGGAAACATGCATATCAGACCAAGCAACTCGAGAGGCGCACCATCCAGGCCGCCTACAACAAAGCTCAGCAGGAAAAGCACGCAGTCGAGATCAAGCTTAAGACTTGTACGAAGGAGCACCACATCGCCATGGTCCAGGTGAACGCAGAGTGGGAGAACAAGCTTGAGGCCAGCAATGAGCGGCACCAGATCACTTTGAATGCGGTGAAGACTGAGTGCGAGAAAAATCTCGAGGCGCAGGAGGAGGCACACCAGAGTGCCTTGCGCGGTGTGAAGCGCGAGTGCAAGGAGGCGTTGGATGCTCGTGATCAGCTTCACGCTTCCGACGTGGCCCAGACTAAGAAGACTCACCAGCACCACTTGGCTAACGCCAAGACCCACTTCGCCCACGAGAACCTATTCTTCTTCGACAACTTCGACGCGCAGGTCCAGAAGGTCGAAGAGTTTTCTCGAGCCGTTACGGACCTCAAGCTATCCAAAACTCAGTCGGAGCTCAAGTACAACGAGCGGACGGAGGAGGTTCTCAAGCTCCGCAGTGCTAACCGCGCCCTTCTAGCTCAGATCGACGATCTCCAAGAACAACTGTCTCGCACCTCGCTTACCTCCCCTGCGCAGCCGCAGCTATCTGTCGTCCCCAGCGCCACCACCGACATTCGCGATCAGGCACGCTATCCACACCCTGAAGCTCCTCGGGAAAGCACGCTGTTCAAGGTCTTCTCGCTTACTCTTCTCGATGCGCCAGTAACGGGTGTGGTTCATCCTAGCACGTACGGTTCAAACAATTACTGAGATCTTGGCTTGTGCAACTTACACTTCAACACTCCACGCAAGTGCAGGTTTGGTGAGAGGTGCAACCATCGCCATCGTCCTCTGACTGCTGACGAGGTGGCTTATCTGGCCAGGCTCGGATCCGAAGGACCTGCGTTTCTCGCGGCTAGCTTTGAGTTCACGAAGGCATAGGTCATCGACTGGAAGGAAGGTCGACCAGGAGAACTTTCACAAAGCGATGGTTGTGGGACTCCGCATGAGCTGCCATGGTAAAGGCTTTTCAAAGTTTTAGGTCCATGGACGGTTTGAAGGCCAAACTTGATGGTAGCGCAATAGTCTAGATGGTACCATTGACGTAATTCGATATCGAGTCAAGCTCTAGAACACAAATCCTGTTACTCCTTCACCGTGACTGTTGGCCTTGAACATCAATGCCCGATAATCGCTGCGGATATAGCTAGTGAAAACGTGAATTTGTAGTCTGTGTCGACTCGTAAGGGAGATCGCTTTTAGCTGAAGCGAGTGTGATACAGCAGTTCTCGTGGACGTGTAGGTATGCATTTCAACCTCCGGCACAATG
>Ga0265798_10011184_pt1 | contig 10958 bp, 13 predicted proteins | sample P3T30metagenome_FD_192430 | JGI IMG/M metagenome (GOLD analysis project Ga0265798, IMG submission 192430) | Plant litter microbial communities from East Loma Ridge, Irvine, California - P3 T30 | ecosystem: Environmental > Terrestrial > Plant litter > Unclassified | place: USA: California... | reverse complement strand
GATTTCCTTGAAAACAGCGAAGCACTGGATCGTCGTCCGGTAATTCGGATAGCCTTTTACGTCCCTGAAATTCTCTGTCGTAGCCTGGACGGCAAAATTCCGGACGACGGGATTGTCATACTGAACAGCTTTCAATATGCGCGATTTATTCGGGAACGGAAGCAACCTTGAAATGATCAGGTCCTGTGGATTCGGGCTGTCGTTCATCGCATACACCATAAACCGGTAATCTTCATAGATGCTGTTGAAACCGTAACCGTCAGACAATGTTCCCCAGCCCAAAGCGACCAGGTAGACGAAAATGCAAAAGATAATGATCTTGCGCAAAAGGCGGAGCAGGAGCTGAATGGCCACCACGATTCCGATAAACATCAGGATTCTGTCCAGGTGGTACGGCCAGCCGGGATCGATCGTATAGCGATGACAGATGATGAACACCGGTACGGCGATGAGTACGTTCAGCAAAAATATAATTACGCTGTCCCACGGCTTCTTGACGGTGAGCCGTTCCTTGATTTTCGAGAAGGGAATTTCGCTGAATCTGACCATGGGTTTCCGGCTCGGGCTTAGCCGTGCACTATATCGGCAAAAGTACCCTTTTTGTCAATAATCCCTAATTCAGACAGTTGATTTTGAATTTTGTTTAACATCGGTTCAGTGAAGTTGCTCTGGGACCATTCCGTAAGCGACAGCCATTGACGGATATCTTCTAATTGCTGGCCATAGCGTCCGGATAGCTGGGCATCGATACCGGGAACCTCTTTAAACCCGACGGTTTTCTGGTTAATGACCGACAGCATCGCTTCTACAGCCTCCGAATTATTCTCTAGGACCTCGCTCCGAACGGCAAGGACGAAACACGGCCATGGCGTCGGACAATCGCCAACCCGCCTGAAAATGCCGCGGTCTACAAGCGGCTTGGTCATAAAACGCTCCCACATAAAATAATCGGCGCGCCCGTCGGACAAGGCTTCAACGGCTCCGTCAATGGTATGGACGATCTCGAATTTCAGGTTTTCCTTTGTCCAACCCTGATTTTCGGCATTCACGAAGGCCATAAGTTGCGATCCTGAGCCGTTCCTGGAAATGGCGGCAATCGTCCCTTCAAGATCCGAAACTTGTTCATAATGCGATTTCGCATCGACGTGAATTCCCCAGATCAAAGGCGATTGCACATAAACCTGAACGATCTTCGACGGATTTCCTGAAAGGATGTCCTTGATGATTCCCTCGGTTAGGATTACGGCCACGTCGGTTTCCCCCGATCGCAGCATCTGACACAGCTTTCCGGTGCCCTCGGGAACATCGGTCCAGGATACGTCGAGTCCCGCTTTTTGAAAATCGCCGTTTTCAATGCAAAGATGCCAGGGAAGATTGAAGTGTTCCGGAACGCCGGCTATTCTGGTTTTCATGATGTTGCGCTTATTCTTGGAGTTCGGGATTACAGATGCAAAACCATCTCAAATTACGCTAAATCCGCAAGAATCGCAAATCATTTTTGAGTGCACTCATCGGATCTCCAGGGCCGGGTCTATCTTTCTCAGATGCCAGGCAAGATGATCGGCATAATAGGTCATGAGGAATCTCAGGTTTTTGACGGTTCCATCACTAAATTTCACCGGGATCTCTGATTCGGATTCTGTTGTTATTGACATCACCGATGCGATGCGTTTGTTCAGCGACAGCCACAAAACCAGCAAATCTTCAGAATCCTGGTTCTGGTAATCGTTTATCCGCACCAACGCGTCCTGGTCATAAGGCCGGTGCAAATAGGGGAGAGGCGAATACCTGGCTTCCGTAAAACGCACGAGGTTGTGCAATGCCGAATCGATCAAATGACCCAGGATCTCACGCTTCGACCACTTTTCGGGCGATGTTTTTCTCGAGAGCTCCTCATCGGATGCATGCATGAAAACTTTGGTTCCCGCTTTGAGCAACGCTTCGATCCTTTCTGCCGTTTTCTGCATTATCGGGCGATTTTATCCAATGTGTAGGCAATCAATTCGTCGACAGCTTTGTACGGATCGGCGCTGAAAGTCCCGTTTGCACGATTGGCGACAATGGCGTTCAGCGAAAGCGCATGGTGCCCGAGCAAAGCAGAGAGGCCGTAAATGGCGGCTGTTTCCATTTCAAGGTTGGTGATGCGATTGCCGTCGAATTCGAAATTGTCCATCTTTACATTGAGGTCCGCATCCTGAAGTGCGAGTCGCAAAACACGTCCCTGAGGTGCGTAAAAACCTCCGGCGGTCGCGGTAATTCCCTTGAACATTTTATCGCTTTCAAAACGTTGCTCCAGTGTTTCCGAACAGCGCGTGGCGTATGTCCGGCCTTTGCCCGCATCCCAGGTTGTGTGCGAAACGAATGCTTGTTCAAGGTCTTTATCGGAAACGGAATCGATCTCGTAAGATCGCAGCATATTGTCGAGGCCTAATCCTATTTTGGACAGGACGAAGCTGTCAGTCGGAATATCGGCCTGAAGCGATCCGGATGTCCCGATGCGGATAATGTTCAGCGAGGTCAGATCCTCTTTCGGCAGTCGCGTCGACAAATCGATATTGACCAATGCATCCAGTTCATTAATGACAATGTCGATATTATCCGGCCCGATTCCCGTTGACATTACGGTTATGCGCTTGCCTTTATACGTACCGGTCTGAGTCTTGAATTCCCTTTTTTGCGTGGAGTATTCTATCTCGTCGAAAAACTGCGTGATCTTTTCCACGCGATTCTGGTCGCCGACGAACAGGATATCGTGCGCAATATGTTCGGGACGCAGATTCAGATGGTAAATGCTGCCGTCAGGATTTAGTATGAGTTCGGATGGCTTGATCATATGGTCGAAAGTCATAAAGTCGTAAGGTCGTAAAGTCGTAAAGTCATAAAAGTCGTAAAGTCTGAGTCGAAAGTCGAAAGTCTAATGTCCAACGACGTCTGGACTGAATTAAAGTTTGATTTTTCAAAAGGGATGGTTGCCCAATTCGCTAATTACCACATTCGCTAATTATCCACCGACTCGCTTCACATTATATCCTTCCGCCTTTAAAATCTCCATGATCTTGTCGCGAAAGTTGCCCTGGATGATGATTTCTCCGTCCTTCACAGCACCGCCAACCCCGCATTTGGTCTTAAGCATTTTGCCAAGCGACTTCAGATCGTCTTCGCTGCCTTCGAAACCTTTGATAACGGTCGCCACTTTCCCGCCGCGGTTTTTTTTGTCGAGATGGGCTTCAAGGCGTTGTTTGCCGGCGTCGGGAGTTTGTTCTGGAGAGGCATCGGAATCGAACTCGAAGTCTTTATTGGTCGAGAAGACAAAGCCGCCGAGGTCGTTCAAAGAGGTTAGTTTTTTTGCCATAGTTTAAAAGTATAAGGTTTAAAGCCCAAAGTTGCATTAACCTTAAACTTTAAACCTTAAACAAAAATAACGTTATTACTTTTTGATAAGCCCGAGTTCGACAAGCCGCTCATACAAAAATTCGCCTGCCGTGATATTTTCGAATTGCTTCGGATGATCCTCGTCAATTGTATGTGGCAAAACGTCCAGTTTCATTTCGCTTACCGGATGCATAAAAAACGGTATTGAAAAACGCGAGGTTCCCCATAGTTCACGCGGCGGATTCACAACCTGGTGGATCGTCGACTTTAGTTTATTGTTCGTATGACGCGACAGCATATCACCTACGTTAATCACCAATTCGTCCGGCTCGGCGATCGCGTCAATCCATTGGCCATCGTGGTTCTGGACTTGCAAGCCTTTACCCTGGGCGCCCATCAGGAGCGTGATCAGGTTGATGTCGCCGTGAGCGGCTGCACGGACGGCACCGTCGGCAGGTTCGTCGGTGATGGGCGGATAATGTATCGGACGCAGAATACTGTTACCGTTCTTTATGTACTCGTCGAAATAAAATTCGTCCAGACCTAAATATATAGCCAAAGCACGAAGGACGTAAATGCCGGTTTTTTCCAGCATCCGATAGGCTTCCTTCCCGATTTCGTTGAACTGCGGAAGTTCCTCCACCTGAACGTTTTCAGGATATTCCGCTTCTAGCTTCGGATCGTTTTCTACATATTGGCCGAAATGCCAGAATTCCTTCAAATCCCCGGCAGACCTTCCTTTGGCGTGCTCTTTACCAAAAGAGACATAACCGCGCTGGCCGCCGATGCCCGGGATCTCATATTTCTTTTTTGTTTCCAGCGGAAGATTGAAGAAGTTCCGCACTTCCGAATAGAGGTCATTCACGAGTTTGTCATTCAGGAAATGACCTTTTAGTGCTACGAACCCGATGTCTTCGTAGGCTTTTCCGATTTCATTTACAAACTTTTGTTTACGTTCCGGTTCGCCCGAAAGGAAATCACGTAAATCCACACTTGGAATGTTCTGCATAGGTTTACTCTTTATTGATAATTCAGTGCGTAAGGCCTGATATCACAAATGTATGTAAAATGGTGTTTGAATTGACTTGTCAAAGTTTAAAGTTTAAGGTTTGGGGCCAAACAACTTTAAGCCCTAAACTTTAAACTTTAAACTTCCAATTTCATACTTTTGACACAGTTTTTATTAAAATCTGATAATAAACCGATGAATTTCGAACGCCGTAACCTCACAGACGACCAATTGCTCGATCTGTACAAACGCCTGCTCAAACCGCGACTTATCGAAGAAAAAATGCTGATCCTTATCCGACAGGGAAAAGTCTCGAAGTGGTTTTCCGGAATCGGACAGGAAGCGATCTCGTGTGGGATTACAGCCGTTCTTGGCAAAGACGAATATATTTTGCCGATGCACCGCAACCTCGGCGTTTTTACGGGACGCGATATTCCGTTATACCGTCTTTTTTCGCAATGGCAGGGAAAGGCATCCGGATTTACAAAAGGCCGCGACCGATCGTTCCATTTCGGGACTCAGGAGTATAAGATCATCGGCATGATTTCGCATCTCGGCCCTCAGTTGGGTGTAGCCGACGGTATTGCCTTGGCCGACAAGCTCAAAAAGAACGGAAAAGTCACAGCGGTTTTCACAGGTGAAGGCGCAACTTCCGAAGGCGATTTTCACGAGGCGCTCAATATTGCGGCGGTCTGGGATTTGCCGGTTTTATTCATCATCGAAAACAACGGATACGGGCTTTCTACACCAACGAACGAGCAATATCGCTGCGAAAACCTGGCGGATAAAGGAGTCGGATACGGAATGGAGGCGCACATCCTGGACGGCAACAACATACTTGAAATTTACAACGAGCTTTCTGAGATCGTCGAATCGATGCGGACGAATCCGCGCCCGGTGCTGATCGAATTCAAGACGTTTCGCATGCGCGGTCACGAGGAGGCGAGCGGAACCAAGTACGTCCCTCAGGAATTGATGGACATGTGGGCCGAAAAAGATCCGGTGGATAATTTCCGCCGCTATCTGCTGAAACAAAACATTTTGCGCGCCGACAAAGACGAACAATGGCGTGAAGAAATACGCAAAGAGATCGATGATAACCTCTTGATGGCCAATACGGAAGCGGAAATAAAAGCTAGTTTTGAAGAAGAATCAGGCGATGTTTACGCACCGTATGATTTTGAAGATATTAAACCGGGTTCCGAAACGGAAAACATCCGCTTCGTCGACGCGATCTCCCAGGGATTGCGCCAATCGTTCGAACGGCACGAGAACCTGGTCATCATGGGACAGGACATAGCCGAATATGGAGGCGCGTTCAAAATCACGGACGGTTTCGTGGACCTGTTCGGAAAAGACAGGATCAAAAATACACCTATCTGCGAAAGTGCCGTCGTCTCTGCCGGAATGGGTCTTTCGATCAACGGATACAAGGCAATTGTTGAAATGCAGTTCGCCGATTTCGTTTCCACCGGATTTAATCCGATCGTGAATTACCTTGCAAAAGTTCATTACAGATGGAATGAAAAAGCCGATGTCGTCGTGCGGATGCCTTGCGGAGGCGGCACTCAGGCCGGACCGTTCCATTCCCAGACGAACGAGGCCTGGTTTACGAAAACACCCGGCCTGAAAGTTGTTTATCCCGCATTTCCCTATGACGCGAAAGGGCTTTTGACCGCTTCGATCAACGATCCGAATCCGGTAATGTTTTTCGAACATAAAATGTTGTACAGAAGCGTCTATCAGGATGTCCCAACCGATTATTACACGTTGCCTTTAGGACAAGCCGCGGTTTTGAGGCAAGGTTCAGATGTTACGATAATCGCTTTCGGAGCAGCGGTTCACTGGGCGCTGGAAACGCTGGATAAAAATCCGGAAATCTCGGCTGACCTTGTTGACTTGAGAACATTGCAGCCGCTGGATACCGATACGGTTTTTGCTTCGGTCAGGAAAACGAACAAAGTCATCATCGTGCAGGAAGACAGTCTGTTCGGCGGGATCGCCAGTGATTTGTCGGCGATGATAACCGAACATTGTTTCGAATTTCTGGACGGGCCTGTTCGCCGCGTTGCCAGTCTGGACACGCCGATTCCGTTCACGAAGGCACTGGAAGATCAATATTTGGGGAGAGGCAGGTTTGAGGCGGCGTTGAAGGAGTTGGTGGCGTATTAATTTTGGATAGCCGCAGATGTTATTTTCGCGTTTTTTTAGCCGCGGAGTTTTAAATAGCTTATTTTAGCCGCGGATTGCTTCGCCAGTTCGGCTTAAGCCTCGAGTCGCGGATTGTTTCGCTAGTAACTTTATTTGCCACGAATGCACGAATACACGAATTTCCACTGATTCCCAAAGATTGTTTTTCTAGTACGATCTTTAAAATCATTCAATTCGCGGCAAAAAAAAATCCCATCGTTTTGCGAACCCTTGTTTTTATTATTGAAAATGAGTTTCCACAATCCGAAATCCCCACTTTAGCACACTTTTCACATTTGGCAAACCAATAAATCGTAAATTGGGTTAAACCTCTAAATACTATCTATGCGACTATCGGTTGAACGAAAAGACGTCAAAGTCTATCCCGACCCGAGACGCGTGATTGCCCGCTACTTTTTCAACGGCGAGGATCGTGCAGTCTCACTTCTAACAAAAATCCTGGCATTAGACACCGAAACGGTAAGCGCTATTGTGCTGCCGCTGCTTCAGGATTTCTCCAAACGACATCGGAACATCACCAAAAAGCTGGCAAAACATTGCGAAAAAGTAAAGCCGTACATTGAAAAGGCCGGCTTCGATTACAGTCAGCTCAGCGATTACCAGAAATATCTGATCGGCTCCTATTTTACACACGAATATTCCATAGAATCTGCGGCATTCTTCAATCCGTCAATCATAATCGATCCCGACCAGAGCCATCTGGAAGAAGGCCAGCAACGCTTGCTCATCAGCTTCCGGGCAGTCGGGGAAGGACATATTTCGTCCGTGGTTTTCCGTCGGGCGATGATAGACAGGCACAACAATATTACCGTGATCCCGGCCGGGAATTATATAGACGAGGCCGAAAAGATGCACCAGACGATTTACCAGAAAAAGCTGTTCCTCAAGAAAGGGGAGGAGGCCGACATCGATCCGGAGTTTTTACGCGAAGTCGATGAAAATCTCGGAGACCGGTTCGATTATGAAAGCCTGAAGGAAATCATCATTTCCGCCCGCGACAAGACCGACGACGAGCAGCAGATTGCCCAATACAAACAGATTCTGGCGCTGTCTGACAGCTATCGCAAAATCAGCTTTTCGAGGGATACCGACATCAGCGACCGCGTCATTTTCCCGATATCCGATTTTGAAAGCAAAGGGATCGAGGATGCGCGTTTCGTGAGATTCGAAAAAGACAACGGACAGACGATCTACTACGCGACCTATACGGCATACGACGGTTATCACATCATGCCGAAGTTGCTTCAGACTACCGATTTTTACGATTTCAAGACCTCTCCGCTAAACGGGGACGGGGCGAAGAACAAAAACCTGGCGCTGTTTCCCAGGAAGATCAACGGAAAATACGCCATGTTATCGCGCATCGATGGCTGGAACAATTATCTGATGTATTCGGACAATATCAACATTTGGGACAATCCCGTGAAGATACAATCGCCGGAGTATCCGTGGGAACTGGTGCAGATCGGAAACTGCGGATCTCCGATAGAAACCGCCCATGGCTGGCTCGTGATCACGCATGCCGTCGGTCCGATGCGGCGGTATTGCATTGGTGCTTCCTTGCTGGACTTGGACAATCCTGAAAAAGAAATCGGTCGCTTAAAAGAACCGCTGATCATGCCGAATCCGGACGAACGCGAAGGTTATGTGCCGAATGTCGTTTATTCCTGCGGATCGATCGTACACAACGGCGATCTCATCATTCCGTACGGGTTGAGCGACCACAGTTCAGGATTCGCGAGCGTCAACCTGAATCTGTTGCTGGACCGGTTGGTAAAAGGCGGTTGATATCTGATATAACTTAAAATAAAAAAGCCCCGAGGTACTATCTTCGGGGCTTTTATTTGCCAGACAATGTCTCGCAAATTATAGGTTGGTTTTAAATTGCGATATCGCCGTCGAACTTACCGGCCTTATCGACCTCGTTCGATGCATTCTTGTCGTAGGTCCGGGTGAAGGTAGGCGTATGGGTTTTCGCATTGGCATTCGTCGATTCGTTGCTTGTGGCAATGTCGTCGTTTTGCTCTATGTTGCTGTGTTCCGTATCGTCGTACTTGTGAAAATCGTCGGTTTCGTCGAAACTTTCCTCCTTGTTATAGGTAGAAGAATCCGGGTTGAGATCCGGATTGTCTATGTTCTGCTTTTTATCGTCATCTGAAATCATGGGTCGTATTTTAGGTTGTTAAACGTCGCTTCGGTCGAATCCCGGCTTGTCGGTTTCGTTGGGATCAGTGTCCGGATCCTCATCTACGGTCTGCGATTCGCCTTCAGGCCTGGGAAATCCCGTCGTATTTACCTCGGAATCCAAATCCATTTCCGATTGAAGTTTCTTGATATCTTCCTTATCTTTTTCGTCTCGCTTTTCCATTGTACTCAGGTGTTGGTTGTTACTCAAATATCGGAAGAATACTATTTTTGCAGATTACAACATCCTCATATTCAATTGCAGGATTCGGTATAAAAAAACCGCCATTGGGGCGGTTATTTTATGACTAGAATTTTCCGAGCAGCCAGTACACGATGATAAATACGATGATGAATCCGAAGCATCCGCCCCCGAGTTTCTTGGCCGTAAATCCGGCAATGAGTGTTTTGAATAGTCCGTTCATTTTATTTGTGTTTAGGTTATTGATTTTCTTCGGAAATTATTCCATTCCGTGATCATTCGCGTGAGGATCGACGTTCTGGTCCTTATCATCAAACCGGACATCGGTCTTCGGATTCCCTTTTTCGTCGTAATTCGCGTCATTGGTAAGTTTCTCGTCGTTCTCCCTGTATTCGTGCTTACGGGTTGCCTCGCGTACGTTGTCGCGGTTGCGCTCATTCGAATGCTGGTAATTCTTTTGTCCGTCGTGGCGATTTTGTCCGCCGTTGTTTACAGTTGCCATAATAGTTAGTTTTATGTTGTACCTAAAATTAGCGATTGATATCCGACGGCTTGTTATGGAGTTTCCATAAATATTTTCACCATTAGACGAAAAAAAACCGGCCTTTTGACGGGCCAGCTATTCAAGGGAGCGTGTTTTCTTAATTATTTTCGTTCAGGAGAGCGAAGTACATTTCATTCGGATCGTAATCGAGGTCGTAATCTTGTTCGTCCGAATCTTCATAACCGTTGTTGATCCTGATGATGTTGTCGAAATCCTCGGCTTTGCTGTAATCGATGTCGTAGTTTGTGTAGTTCGTGTCCATGGGAATAGCTTTTAGTGTGTGAAGCAAAATTGCCGAAAACGTTTTAGACCGTTCTTACAAAATTCTCACAGACGCTTACACAATTTAAAGTTCAGTACTTTCCGCTGAGCAGGCTGCCGCCAATTCCGGCTTTTGCTTCAATTCCCAATTTCTTCATCATTTCATATGTGGTGCAGACCGCCGCCGATGTAACCGGAATCCCGACTGCCTTTTCCAACAGGTCGATGGCTTCGAGCGATGGCATCTGAACGCAGGCAGATGCAACCAGGCAGTCCACCTCAGTCAGGTCCAGGCGCTTGTAAATTTCGAGCAGATTCAGCGGATCCTGGGCCGCAACTTCCAGATTGTCCGGGATTTCCAAAGCAATCGAATCTACGACTTCAAAACCTTGGTTTTCGATATAATCGACGACCATATCGGTCAATGGACGCATATAAGGCGTTATAATCGCCACTTTTTTCGCCCCCAGAACCTTTAAACCGTTGATGAGCGCGCCCGCACTGGTCACGATAGGCGTCGGGAAACCGTTGGCGATCGTCTCCTGGTGCAGGTTGACCTCACTCACGCAATGATAGCCGCGGCCCATGCTCATAATGGCGACCAGACATGCGTAACCCATAACGTCCACCTGGGCGTCAGAGAGTTCCAGCGCGCATTTCAGGCTCATCGCATCCATGGCCTCGAGTTCCTCCTTCGTGACCTTCTTCATACGCATACGGCTTGAATGAAACGTGAACCGCTCGGGCAAAATCGTTTCCCTGGAACGGAAAATAGCCGGAATCTCAGTTTCCATCGTCACATTCGAGGACGGCACGATCTGGCCTATTTTAAATTTTTTCATTTTTCTTGTTGTTATAGTTGGGGCGTCACGGCGGGGAGCGTGGCAGGTGCAGGTGCAGTGCAATCCGGTTTGCCGCCGTCGGGCTGTCCGCTTTATCTTTTGCCTGACCTTAAAAGTTCTTTAACCCTTTGAGGTTTGGCAAAAGGATGCCGCTACCATCCCTGACGCATTGTATATTATGAGATTACCGGTTCAATTTTCTGACCGTGTTCACAATCGTGCCTATTTTTTCCACGGTGGCTTCTACGACATCACCGTCCCACAGCCATTCCTGAGGTTCCCTGCCCGCACCGACGCCTGCCGGTGTTCCGGTTGCAATAATATCCCCGGGTT
>Ga0265798_10011183_pt1 | contig 10958 bp, 14 predicted proteins | sample P3T30metagenome_FD_192430 | JGI IMG/M metagenome (GOLD analysis project Ga0265798, IMG submission 192430) | Plant litter microbial communities from East Loma Ridge, Irvine, California - P3 T30 | ecosystem: Environmental > Terrestrial > Plant litter > Unclassified | place: USA: California... | reverse complement strand
GAGGGGGATGGTGACCCATTGCGAGACGGTGCCCTTTGCAGGCCAGAGAAACGCGACAAGCGGGAATGCGGGCTTACGCTCGTTTGTGGATTGGTCGAGGTCGAGAGTACCGTGTGCGACCTGAGCCAGAGAGCCTTCTTCGATCTTGCGCCGCCGCCGCGGTTTGTGGGCTGCCGGGGAAGCCATGTTGGAGTTGTGCTTGGAGGAGTGTTGGTTGTATTCGAGGACTCGTGGAGGTCGCCATGCGCTTTACCCCATAGGGAGCTAGCTCAATCCATCCTAGCCGTCTGACGCTTCACCACTGCCAGCGACTCCAGCAGCGAGAGAAGCCGTGTGAGCATGTTGGGATTATGTTACATGGAACTGATTATCGTTTGCTCTCTGAGGCGCAACACTAGCCGGAAGGAACAGAGAGGGAAGCGATGCACGCCGTTGTCAGGCTTGGCCCATCTTTGCACCGCTCTCTGACGTATGCTGGATAGCTAGGTGGGCACGATACAATGAATGAATGTACCAGTACAGTATGTAGGTAGGAATCTCTCTTGCGACAGAAGCGAATCCACGTGCACGAGAGCGCACTGCTGTTCAGGGTGGGCAGGTGTTGGACAATGGCACATTGGGAGCCGGAGCTCCCCGCCACTATACCCGGCCTAACTCCCTGATTATCAATGTGCACTCAGCCCTGCATGCGCAGCCCTACTACCTGGCGCCAGTTGAAACGCATGTTGACGACGTGCTTTTGGCCCCCACGATTCCGGTGAGCTCACCTGGTGAGGGTTGGTGAGCAGACTGTGCCAGCTGGCCCAATGAAACACCATTTGCACACGTATGCGCTCACCCACAGCATCAGGACACAGTGGGCACGCGACGGGGGAGGGCGGGTAGGACGGCGTTGCGCAAGTGTGCAATTCCTAGCGGGCGGAACTGGCCTTTTTATCAGCAGCGACCGGCTTAGCTGCTGGGCCCGGGTTCCGTCATTGTTGCTGAGGGCGGCGGAGTGAATGTTGTGGATGCCGTGCCGCATGCACAGCCCTTGAGCCCTTCTGTGCGCCTCCACGGGCGCAGGGCGCCTGATGCAATTAACCAGTGACGAGCATGCACTAGCTGCCATTCCTGTGCTCCTCGAGTTGACCGGTTTCTGGCTAGGGTGCTGTCACCGCCGTCCCAAGGGCGTTGGCCTCTCTTTCTCGCCTGGGCCTCTGTCTTTTACCGTGTTGGTAGTGCGGTGAACGATGAACGGGTGCGTAGCTCGCATCCTAGCTCCAAACGTCAACGGCCGTCTCCAGTGTAAAGCAGGGGGGAGGGGGGTGGGCAAGTGGGATTGGCTGCTATTGTACAATTGCGAATCAATCGCTGCACCCTCGTATTGATCCGACACTAGCTATTGTGGCGTCAACCCTCCCCACTTTTCTAGGCTACAACATTGAGAGAGGCCAAGCGCGTACGGGACCGACCACACCAGAGCGCTATGCTTTTGAACGACCTACCACCCCAACCCACGATCCATCTTGTTCCTCTAAACTCGACACCTAAGGCCCCTCCTCCCCTCTTTTTTTTCTTGCACACACCGCAGACCCGCCACCCTTGCACCTCTTGGCCGCTCGCCTCCCGTCTTACTCCTCGTTGCTGCGCCTTCCTATATACCTGCACTACTCCCCCGACGCACGACCAGAGGACTCAGCGCCCTTTCCACTCCTGCTCACTCGCTTTCACCAATCCAGCCTATCAGCCATCGGTTCAAGCATCCCCCCCGGTCAATGAGAACGTGATCTAGAGCGGTACCACCACTCACATCTGGTCCCTTGGATCGCTGGGCTTTGGGAACCGTCCAGTCCGTGACTCATCAGACCTGAGGCCGCCTTTCCCACTCGACCCGGCACTGCAACCAGTCACAGCCAACATGTCTGCACCCCACGGCCAGAACTGTCATCCCCGCCGCCGCCCTCTTAAGGGAACTGCCTCTCCTCTCAGCACCCATGGCATGCAACTCCGCAAGAGTGGCACCTTCTCGTCGCCGACACACATATCATCCGATATCTGCGACCTGGACCGTCACTTCATGCCCCGGCGGTCGCCAACAAACACTGAGAGGCTAGAAGAGCTCGTCCAAGAGACTCTTCAAGATCCCAGTGTCCGTCGTGTCACCAACCTGCTCAAGGACTTTGAGGCACGAGTAGCTGGCCACAAGAGCTCAACTACCGGTGCCAACATCCTCAGCGACCCTGACGTGTTTCCCGTCCCGAGCTTGTTTCTTGATAGCACTTCAATGGACTGCACCCCAATGGACCTTGACGTCAACCCTTGTGCAGTCTCCAAGCCAGCTGAAGCAGAACACGAGCACGCTTCCGATAGTGGTCTGGGTACCAGCATCGGTGAATCGAAATACGGTAAGGACACTATGCAGCCATCCGCCTTGGATCTGAACGCCCCGCATTCTAACGTATATAAAGACGACACCCGCACCCAGCGCTCCAGTCTCCGTGAATCCATCAACAGCTCAATCAGCTCTACCCACTCCGCCGTCACCCGGTCTTTCTCGGCTCTAGGGGCATCTGAAGAGGACCACACGCTTGGCGAGTACGCGTGCAAGCAGATTCACGATTCCATCATCAAGCCCATCCTTGCCGAAGAGTCCCTAAAGGACTTCCACTCCCTGGTAAAAGACGTCCCCCGGCGTATTGGTGAGAAGAACATCCGCAACCTTCGTGACCTCGAGAAGACACTCATCTTCCTCGCGCCCGTAAGTGACACCCGTTCCCGTTGCATTTCGCAGAGTGCAGAAGCTTATTGCATTTTCTGTGGTTTAAAGGAGCTGTCGGCTACATCGGACTCGTACTCCCGCTTCTGCGAACGATCAATCCAACTATTGGCTACGACCGTCCAGTACCTATCCGAACAAGACCAGCGACTACCATCCGACCGCCCTTATACTGACGGCTACTTCCTCGATTTGATGGAACAGATTAGACGATACGCTTCAATCATGGCTGCCACAAGAGAAAAAGAGGCCAAGGGCGAGGACCTCGACGACATGGATTACTCACGGTATGACCGCGCCGCCAGCTACTTGTTTGGACGCACTAACAAATTACTCGGTAGTGATGAGAAGATTACTCTTCGTGGCGGACTCAGCCATAACGGACGTCCGGTTGAGCTGGTTCGTGAGAAGAATGGCAAAGTCGTCCCTCTCTCCGACTCGCCTACCATCAAGCGACGCTTTTCAGACGACGATGAGGATGAAGACGAAGTCACTCGTTCCATGGCGCGACGCCGCAAGTCGGAAAAGCCAGGGGATGTCATGCACACTTGCCGCGACTGCAAGAAGCAGTTCAAGCGACCATGCGATCTGACAAAGCACGAGAAGACGCATTCCCGCCCATGGAAGTGTTCTGAAAAGAACTGCAAATACTACGATCTCGGATGGCCGACTGAGAAGGAACGTGATAGGCATATGAACGATAAGCACTCTGCTGCTCCTGCACAGTACAAGTGTCTCTACCCACCATGCACCTACGCTTCAAAGCGCGAATCCAACTGCAAGCAGCACATGGAGAAAGCGCACGGTTGGGAATATGTTCGTTCAAAGTGCAATGGTCGCAAAAAGGGTCCTACCAGCAGCGATCGCAGCCCCGCTACCCCGCTTACCCCCTTCATCGGCACACCCATTTCGGCGAATATGACCACACCCGTAACGCCTTACATTCCTTCACCTCAAGTACCCATGATCGACTATGGTTTCGGAACTCCAGCCATGAGCGTGTACGACTACCAAGACGAGTTCCGTCGTGATTCTGTCACTACTGACGGCTCCCACTTTACATATTCGTCTGAACACTCCCCCCTTGAGCCAACGTCATTCGAGGACGCTGTGACTCCTGACGACACCGCCATTAACCATGACGATGTCTACAATTGCAACCTGCTGAACTTCAATACTGGTTTTCAACAACCAACGCCTATGAGCACTACGTTCGACTATGAGCCGCTGCCATTTACAGCCAACAGCACCTTGAACACTGGCTATACACACCTTTCGCCATTGGCCCAGCCTGACGTCACGCTCTACTCGCCGCACATGGATGAGGGCTTCGGCGACATGGACATGGGCATGCAAGGCTTCACCCGGCCGATGGGGGACTTTACCTTGTTCGACACATCGCCACCAAGTCAAATGCCACTCAACAGCACCGCAAACTTCTTCCCTGATTTCAATCAACTCGGAGGCCAGTTCGACCATATGTACGAACCGAGCACTACGTTGGATGATTTGAACTTCATGTACTTGCCGAATCAGCAGTAATTTCCGCGCTGCATTGTATACAAACAGCGGGCTTTTGTATAACCAATTTCCACACATTTTTTTGCTCTTGCTCATGAGGCAGCTCCGTACTGAGCTGTATCTTTTTTTTTGCCATCGTATTGCGATCTGCGATTATGATTAACACGACAAGAGGAGGAACTGAGGGCACGGGCATGTGTTTATGGCCGTCTTCACTCTATCGTTGGCGTTATACGACACTTGAACAGAACGAAAACTCCACAAAAAAACAAAAGACTTTTGTTTGAGCGGGTTCGTCTTGCGACTGATTTCGATCTCCCCCCTTCTCCTTCTTTGCTATACGGAGTCCCAAGGCTGAGGTAGAGGTCATCAGATAGTGTAGGATACAATATTAATATTGGTGGAAAGGAAACTAGAATGTGCCCTTTGCAAAAATCGTGAGACGTGGAAAATGTGGAGACGTGACTCTTGCAATGCTACACGCGCGCTAATGATGCGATGGATGAGTGGAGAATTGCCACCACACCACCCTGAGCATCAGATTCGGACAAGGTGGGAGGATCATGTGGATCAGGAGCAAACCCTCTGCACAGCTGACATCACCGGACTCCGAGCTAAGGGGCTTGGCTTCGGGGTTTCTGTGAAACTAGCGCCTGGCGTTGACGAGCCAATAGAACGCTAGGACGTTAGGCCTGCACGTTCCGTTTCACGCGCCGCTCCATCGAGCTCAAACCCCTCGCGATGTCGTTGCCGCCGTCGTTCTGACTGACCTCAATGTCAAACTCTTCGTTCAAGGCGAGTCTTTCACTCCCTTGACACGCTTTTCTCGTCGCTCTCTCAGCATACTCTTAGGTCCCCTTGTGGCCGTTACAATCACTATCCAGGACACGCCGGTCGTGCCTGCTTACGCTCCCTCAGTCCAGCAGTGATCGCGTCATAGCGAATCAAAGTGTTTCAGTCCGGTCTGTCAGTGTTGGTTGTTTGAGACTTTGCAAGATGTTGGGATTTCACAGAAGGACGAGGTCCTTGATACCAGTCAAGGATCTGGGCAAATATGACATCGTGGCTACCATCGAAGAAGAAGAGGAGGAGGAGGAGGAGCAGCAGCGAGACATCGAGGAAGAGACAGAGAGCCAGGATGCGCCGGATGGCGAAGACAGGGCACGACGGGCGCAACTCATGCTGGTGTACTTTGTCTTCCTTGCTGAGGCGTAAGTCCTCTCCAAGTCTTGTCGCAAAAGGGACGAGTCGCATTCCGTATGTATGCTAACGTGTCAGGTAGTATCATGGCTTCTAGTGTCCAGCCACAGCTTGCCATGCTTCTCTCGTCAACCGACTACTGTGGAACCCTCTCCTCGTCATATCTCCGAAGCATCCTCGACTGCGCATACGCCTTTGGCGGAACAACCGGCCTCTTCTGGGGCTACCTCGCCGATCGCATGGGAAGGCGGCGCGTCACACTCATTGGGCTCTGGAGTATGGTCGTCTGCTGCTTGAGCATGGGCTTTGCGACTAGCCTGGTGAGCTGCGTCATCTTCCGTTTCGTTGCTGGTATGGTCAGCTCAGCCATCGTATGCACAACCCTCACAATGATTGGGGACCTCAGCAGATCAGCGGAGGAGAGAGCGAAGAACGTTGCTCGGCTACCGTCCATCTCCCTGGGTGGCTCCGTGGGCCCGCTCATGCAACTCATGGTTTCGGATAGCCTGCAGGCATACAACATGGTATGGCAGGACTTTCCAACCCTGGGCTCAGAGCTGGCTTGCGGCAGCATCTTGTTCGTCATTGCAATGCTCACGAGCGTCTTCCTCAAGGAGACGCTACCTCTTCACAGCGAACGCTCAGCAGACCCGGTCGACGTGGACTGCGAAAAGGCAGCTTTCCTCCGCCGTGGCTCCGAAGACACCAACATCACACTCGTTGACTTTACTCGCCCAGAACCCATCACCATTTCTCAATTTCTCCAAGCACCCTCACTCATGGTCCTCCTATCATCTTTCTGCCTTCTTTCGCTCCACGCATCAACTTTCGACGTTGTACTTCCCCATCTTGGCCACAGCAGTACCGATCAAGGTGGAATGGGCATTCCTTGCGAACTCATCAGCATCGTTGTTCTCGGCGTCCGCGGCCTCGCTGGCATGGTCCTTTTCTACGCCATCCCTTACGCCACAGAGAAGTACGGCCTCTTGAAGCTGTACCGCTCCGTTTCCGCCCTCCTCCCTGCAACCTACATCATCGCCCCGCTCCTCGCCTTCCTTGTCACCTGCTCCGGCCTCGAGCCCGTTGTTTCGGCCTTTTCCATCTTCTGCAAACACCTCCTTAGTGGCGGTGCAACCGTCCTCGTCTCCCTGCTCGTCCTAAACACCACCCCAGACGCCTTCTCCGCCGGCACGGTCGTCGGCATGATGCAAGTCGCTAGCCTCTTCAAGGCTTTCGCCGTCGCCGTTAGCGGCACGAGCTACTACTTTAGCGACGATGTAAGCGTCCAGACTACCAACCTCGCACTATGGTCTTGTCTCGCGTTCTTCGGCTTCGTCGGCGCGGGTCTAGCTTGGTTCGTGCGTGAGCGACCGAGCGTGGAGAAGGACTTTCCTAGCGAGGTGCTCTGCTGGGAGACATGTTTCGATGCCGACGCAGAAAAGCAGTTTGAGCTTGATACTAGCGATGCCGAGACTGTATGAATGTTTCCTTGTCTTTTTTTTTGCTTCTGCTTTTTATATCAGCCGCTGCCGCCACTGTTCATCTTCATTTGCATATGTAGCTATAGTGTGTGTGTCTGTGTGTCTGTGTGCGATGTTTGTCGTTGTCAGCTCTGGTTGACCTCCTTTTTCCATGTCTGTTTGTTTGTTTACTTGCTTACTTGCTTGTTGTTCTTGAGCCTTTTTCCTTTTTTTCCCTGTTTCCTTTTACTTCAAAGTCAGTCCTTTCCTAGTGTCCGAAATTTCTCTCCATCTGGTTTTTATCTTCCTTTGCTGTGGCTCTGTTTGTTTGTTTTTTTCCAATACGTTCGCTTCTTGATTGTATGAATAGATAGCAATCTGACACACCTTGACGATCGTTACTATTGTTCTTTTTTTTTTCCTCTCAAAAGCTCTGGTGAAATGATATGCTTGTGATGGTGTGTGCATGACTGAATTGTATGCGTCTCGCAATACTTCATTGCGAGGGAGGGGGAGCCTTGCTGAGAGGACGATGTAGTAGGCAATTCTAGAAGTGGGAAGCCCGAGATGCTGGCCCCCATAGCACACTTCCACTTCACTTACTCTTGCACACACAAACACACACAGGCTCACAGGCTAGTTTGTTGTAAAGTAATTAAAGATATAACACCCTCCACAGAGTACAGGAAATTTTCAAGTCACACAACATCACATCATGCGCATCTGCATGCTTGTAATAGTGAAACAAGACTTCACAGCATCAAGTGAAGAAACTACATGTTTAAAGAGTGCGTTGTATACTACATAATCTAACTAACCACCACCCCCAGCTGAAAGCAAAGCAATGGATGGAGTATCTGTGATCAAGCTTACTTTTACCCGTAAACGCCATACCCAGAGAGCTTAAAGCTCAGATCAGATGATCGTTTCACGTCACATCGTACGAAAGTCGGATTACCTACACTTCGAAAATGATCAAAGCAAATACAAGAAACGCATGCAAGATCCTGGGAGACGTTTAGTCAAAAGACTTCTTCTGACCCTGGAAGTCACCGAAGCCACCACGGTTGAATGAACCACCGCGACCGCCACGGCCACCACCACGGCCACCACCGCGACCGCCGCCGAAGCCACGGCCACCTCCACGGCCACCACGGTCGCCGAAGCCACCACGTCCGCCGCGACCGCCGCCGCGACCACCTCCAAAGCCGCCGCCACGGCCACCGCCGCCATTGTCCTCACGGGGAGTAGCGTAGTCGATGCGGATAGCACGACCGGCGACGTCCTGGCCGTTGAGAGCCTCAAGAGCAGCAGTAGCCTCCTGCTGGGAGCTGAAGTCAACGTATCCGAAACCCTTGAGCGCACCGGTGTCACGGTCGGTGGGAAGAGAGACACGGGTGATGCTTCCGTACTCGGCGAACATCTCCTGGATGCTGTCGTTGGTGCATTCGAATGAGACATTGCCGAGGAAGAGCGTGTTGCTGGGAGGGCTGCGCTTGTCACCGTACTTGTTGGCACGAGCACCGCCGTTGGCATCAGGCTTCGCGCGAGGGGTGCTGAAGTCGACGTTCAGTTGACGACCGTCAAGCTCGTACTCGTGCATCTCCTTCTGTGCCTTGGCGGCATCAGCAGCGTTGGAAAACTCGACGTAACCGAAGCTATGCAAGTTAGTTGTTGTATCGATGAATAGAATCGTGATGAACATACCCCTTAGCACGGCCAGTCTCACGGTCAGTGATGATGCGGCAGCCAACAATCTCGCCGAAGCCCTCGAACTCGCGACGGAGCCAGTCCTCATCAATGCCCCAGCTCAGGTTGCCAACAAAGAGGTTCTTGATACCCTCCTCAGCGGCGGGCTCCTCAACCTTTGACTTTTTGATAATAGGCTCGGCAACCTCCTCAGCCTTGCGCTTCTTAGAAGGAGCCTCCTCTTCGTCGCTGTCGGAGTCGGAGGAGTCGGCGTCAGAGTCGGAGGAGTCGGAGGAGGCAGCCTGTTGACGTTAGTATAAACTGCCAGATATGCAAGGCAAGAAAACTGACCTTGGCCTTCGCGGCGGGCTTCTCATCCTCAGACTCGCTGGAGGAGTCGCTGTCAGAGTCGCTCGACTCAGCCTTCGCGGCAGCCTTCTTCACGCCGTTGGCCTTGGCCTTGGCGGCAGGCTTCTCATCCTCACTGCTTTCGCTGTCGCTGTCCTCCTCGCTGCTGTCGGAGTCAGAATCGGAGTCGGACTTGGCAGCGGCCTTAGGAGCAGCTTTGGCAGGGGTCTTCTTCTCGACGACCTCCTCCTCGCTGCTGCTCTCAGAGGAATCTTCGCTCTCGCTCTCGCTCTCAGACGAAGAATCAGACTCCGGCTCTGGGGTAGGAGCCTTCTTTGACTTCTTCTTGTCCTTGACGTTGGAAGCAACTGACTTGGCAATGTCCTTGCTCTTTGACTTGGGTGTGGCAGCGGGCTTGGTAACGCGACCAGCCTTGACGCTCGCAAGCTCGGACTTCTTGTCCTTCTTGGACGATTTGTCCGCGATCTTGGTCTTGCCCATTTTGAAGGTAGGTTACTAGATCTACAATGTATCAGTATTGTGCAACGTACGACGAGAACGTCTATGATGTTGAAATAGAAAGGAAATAGAGGAGACGACGGCAATGACGCCGTCGCTCGGGCGCTGACACCCAAGGGCCATCATATGCGCCAGCCTGCGTATCTGGTTGTCTCAAATTGCGAAAAGCCCACTGGTATCTCTCGAGACCGCACGAAGCGGGAATCCCTCAAGCCCACGGAAAGCCCACAAGAGCCCACAGAAAACCGAGCTTCAAGGCAGTGTGTTCCCACAAACGCCGAGAAGACGGAAGATTAACCCTCATAGTAGCACAATGCCCTCTGGTTGATCTTGTCTTGCCCTGACGAGCGACAGACGTGCCCTCTGTAATGTGTGTTAAGGAAAAGCCGAACGTTGCCCACTGACTTGTATTTGATTCTGGTACTGGTAATTGCCCTCAGTAGCCCACTTTTGAAGATTGCAAAAGCCCTCAATGTAAATCTCGAACTGGTGGATGTCCGAGGAAAGGATGTGAAAGAGGTTGAAGAAGCTTGATGGCTGGGGCAAAGGCGAGCTCTGAGCTTAAAAGCAAAAAGATCAGCGTCGAACTTTTCAGCGGAGACGAGTCCGTGCACGGCGCTAGAGACGCGTATCCAAGGCACGCTAGCGACGGCCCACAGCGACCCTCAACTCCATCCAACGGCCTTGCCAGCAATGCGCCGAGGCTAAACTCCATGGACCCTGTTGACTTTTTCCCTGCAGCGGATTCTCCTCTGTGAGTCTGTAGACGCAAAGAGTTGGTAATAAACTGGGTCTTGCCGTAGCTCGCCGCCTGGGTACCTAGATGAGACGACAAGACGGTATTGTCTGTCTGGACTACTTGCAGTCCTTCCCGCATAATCAACGAGATGAACCATGGATCCTGAATTTGTTCCACCCCACTGTCTTACTGGGTATTTCCCACATTATCAACTCACAAAGACGTACACGAAAACAAAACAGAAACCTATCTTTCCATTATCCCAGCCAAGTCATCAAGGACTATATGCAGCTGGAAGCCAGCTATGATGTGTCACTAAAAACGCCGTCATTCTTCCTCCTCTAGACACTGCGACTTGCGTCAGTGTAAATCGGATCTACAGCATCTACTAGAGTATGCCACAATACAACATACCAGACTCGCGCTGCCGAGTCCGATGTGAAATGCGCCGCGCTATATCTGTCCAGGCCTCTTCATAGTAGTTCAGCCAATACCTCAACAATATGCTGTTCATCCACGCTTCTCTCCGCTCGCGGTGCTCATACCGCCACCAGCGAAACTCAAACATACGGCAAAGGTCGCGAACAATGTACTCCTTGTAACCTTCACGCTCGCTCGACCAGCGCCCCATAACCTTTAGCACCTGTCGTTGTTCTGGCTGGGGCTCACAGGCTGCGAACGTACACTGGTACATGTACGTCTCCTTGTACATGAATCACATGAA
>Ga0265798_10011182_pt1 | contig 10958 bp, 4 predicted proteins | sample P3T30metagenome_FD_192430 | JGI IMG/M metagenome (GOLD analysis project Ga0265798, IMG submission 192430) | Plant litter microbial communities from East Loma Ridge, Irvine, California - P3 T30 | ecosystem: Environmental > Terrestrial > Plant litter > Unclassified | place: USA: California... | reverse complement strand
TCAATCTCAAATCAATTCTGGGCAATGTATGGCTGGTCATGGTTGTTCATAAAATCATGACTTGTCACAAATCTGGATTGTCAATTGTCAAGTCAACTGAGTCATGATTGTTATCTGGTGACAAGAGTATTAGGTCAAGTTACAAATTGATTAATTCAACCTTCCGTGTGAGGAGTGATCTAATCTGACAATGTTCAAGTGATGCCAATGATGTATAGTTAGAGAAAGCAACTTGACGTCATGGTAGCAGAAGCAGGACAGTAGGAGAGACAGAACAGAGATTCAGAGTTCATAGCCTAAATTTGACTTAGCTTAATCAGAATTAGTGATATTTAGCTAAAAATTAAAAGTTAGTAAGTCTAACATATGATTTAGATACTATTAGGATCTAAATGTAATCACACTAATCCTAACTAAGCTATAAGCTATCTAAATCAGTACTTTAGATTAGTTAGATCTCTGAAACTTAGGCTTTCAAGCTATAGCTTAGCTAATAGTAGGCTAATAACGCTATATCTCTTAATAATAATCTATTAGTATATATTCCAGATAGACATGAAGTTAACTAAGCTCAATAAACCCTATTAGGGCTAGTACCAATTGATATAGAATCTAAAATTAGCAAATTTTAGGTTTATCTTAAAATATGTCTAAAAGATTCTGATAGATACAAGTTATAGAAAGCTTTTAAGTTTTAAAGTTATACTAAGCTATTTATTAATTGACATATCAGATTAGCTTTATCATAAGATGTTATAATATTTTAATCGAACTAGTCTATAATAGCATATTTTTAAATGATACTCAAATTAGTTATTTAGCTTCAAATATAGTTAAGTAAGTAAACTAAAGCTTTTCATCTTTAAAGATTTGTTTTGAGATTAACATATCTCTATATTTATAAGCTGATACTAACTGTTATAAGACTTGTATTTCCTTTTTATAGTAAAGTTTATAGTAATAAATTTTAATAACTAGATTTTGACTTCTAGCTAACTTATGACCTTTTGAAGTTAGTAAACCTTATGTTCTAATCTACTTCCTCCACTGTCCTGCTTCACCTACTATGACATTAATGTTTATCTAGCTAGAAGACTTGATATCCTAGAGAACATGGAGACATAGCTAGCTAAGATTATGTACAAGTGTTATAACATTATAACGTGCCTGTAGGGGAAGTCGCGCAGTAGGGGATGTCGCGCACTTTACCGAGGTCAGCTTTATAAACCCCGCTTTCTCACTTTGTGCTTCTCTTCCTTCTCTATGCCTTCGTACACTGAAGAAGACGTAACTAACGCTTTGAATGCGTTAGTAAACGGTGAATATAAATCAGTCCGCCGAGCTACACTAGTCTTTCAAATTCCTATATCGACTTTACGAGATCGGCTTTATAAACGAAAATCGAGAAACGAAAGTCACGTTAGTCAACAAATACTAACTCCGATCGAAGAATCAACACTTAAGAACTAGATCTACCGGACCGTAAAGCTAGGAGCCCCGATCACTCTTTAGTTAGTCAAAATCCTAGCTTCGGAAATTCAGTCTAAACGGAGTTCTAAAAACGACGAAAATGAATTAAGTCCTATCTCCGACCGATGGATTGATCGCTTTCGGACGCGGTACCTACGAATTAAGACGTGTTTTTCACGTACTATCGACATGGCACGATCTACGGCACTTAATTTTTCTACGATCAAATCGTACTTTGACAACTTAGGAGAGGTTCTACGTGAACATAAATACCCTCCTAGTGCGATCTATAATGTTACGAAACTGGTTTTTTAATTGGATCTAGTAGGAAATCAGTTGTTCTACTTGATCAGCTTAATCAACGCCGAGAAAAGAAGCAACCGGGACGATAAGAGTGGATTACCTCTTTAGTGTGTTAGTGCCTCGGGGGTGACCCTACCTCCGTGTCTGATTTTTAAAGGTGAAAACCTAAATTCAGGCTAGGTTCCGAACGAAATCCTAACGGATTAGAAGTTCGTTACATCGAAAAAGGGCTGGGACTTCTGATCTTATCGGATTCGAATAGCTAAAAACGCATTTTTAGCCGTTTATTAGTAAATCAATGAACTCGCGGCACCTCTTAATTATCGACGGTCACTCCTCTCATATTACGGCCCGGTTTATCGCCTACTATATTACATCAAGAATCGACCTCTTTCTACTATCGCCACACTTATCGCATAAAACGCAGCCTCTCGACTTATCGATTTTCGGACCTCTAAAAACGGCAATCAACTTAGAGGTTAACCAAATTTTCCGACATTCTACTATACGTTTACCGCGTATAGAATAGACTTTAGCTTATATCAAAGCTAGGGCCCGATGCTTTAAGTCCTCTTCTATCGAGTATAGCTTTCGAAGGGCTGGAATCTATCCGTTTAATCCCGAGGTCTTACTATCGACTCTTACCCCTTCTCGTCGGACCCTCTCTCCGGAAAATCAAGTTATTAGTCGAATTAGCGACGGATCTCGGATCTTAAGGGCTAGGAGTAGTCCGCGTACCCCTAAGGCTCTTAATCTACGTCAGATCGTCGATCTCGTTCAAAATGACGGAGATATACCGAGTTCAGCTAGAGAGCGTATCCGAGATTTAATTAACTTTACCGAAGATCGAGATACCGACGCGATCTTAGCTCGGAGAGAGTTACGCGAAAAGGACGTACTACTTAATACACGTAAGAGGCGTAAAAAGAGTAAAAGAGTAGCTTTAAAAGGTAAATACCTCCTTACGAAGGAGGACATCCTTAAGGTAGATCAGGATCTTAAAGAGGGAACTATAAAGAAAAAGACGAAAAAAGGAGGGAAAAAGACGAAATATATATTGATTTCTTCAAAAGAAGAAGAAGAAGAGTCTTTAGATAAGTTAGCTTAATTAGTTATGTCATAGCGGCGTTAGTGAGTTAGTTAGTGAGCTTTCGAAATTTGAAATTAAAAAAGTGCGCGACATCCTCTACTGCGCGACTTCCCCTACAGGCACGTTATAAAAAAACAATTTAGCTTAAAGAATTTATTACAATAAAATTTACTATACAAAGTATACAAGATGATTAAATTAGCTCATATTAGTAAAACATTATAGAGATATATTAATTTTAAACAGATATCTTAAAAATCTAAAAAACTTTATTTAAACAATTTAATTAGATTATAAACTAAATAATTAATCTTTGATTTTATATAGACTAATACTTAATTACCAAGATATAAAAGTTAGTAGATTTTGAAGAAATTTCAAGATACAACGTTAAGTTATCTAAACTATAATAGAATATATATAACGCGGGTGTAGAGGAAGTCGATCAGTAGGGGAAGTCGATCACTTTTTTAGAGTTTCAACTTTAATGCTATTTATCTAGAGTAGTAGTTATCCTATTAAGCTTAAATTTTGACCTTAGATATTTAGACATATTACAAAGAGTATATTAGGATTTAAAAAAACGTTAGTTAAGTCTTAACATAATTATTAACTTTTAAAGATAAGTTAGTGATTTTTTTACTAACTAGTTAAGAAATTTTTATTTTAGCTATAACTTACGCTATACTAGCCTAATAAAGCTAGAGTTTTAAGTAGTGTAACTTTATGCTATTAGGTATACGTCTATATACCTAGATTATTTAGACAAGCTTCTATAGAGCTAGTATTCACTTTGATATAGCGAAAAAAGCTTAAAACCATAGGGTATTCTAAAATCTACTCCGACTATACTATAAAATACCTAGAGAGAAATCTAAGATTCTAAACTTAAGTAGTCTATATTAGGCTATATACAATAGATATAAATAGTTCCAATAGACTATACTATAGTTTGTACGCTACTATATATAGATTTATTGAGAGTTAGTTTTAATCTAGCTAGATAGTAGTTAAGTATAACGTGCCTGTAGCGGAAGCCGGACAGTAGGGGATTCCGGACACTTTTTTAATTACAAAATTTCAAACTTGATTCACTAACTCACTAACGCCGTAATAGACTAACTAACTAAGCCAATTCATCAACTGATTTTTCCTCTTCGTCCTCCGAAGAAATCAATATGTATTTCGTCTTTTTTCCTCCTTTTTTCGTCTTTTTCTTTTTAGTCTCTTCTTCGAGATCTCGGACTACTTTAAGAATATCCTTCTTCGTAAGGAGGTATTTACCCTTTAAAGCTACTCTTTTACCCTTTCTACGCGTCTTACGCGTACCAAGTAGTGCGTCCTTCTCGCGTAGCTCCTTCTGAGCTAAGATCGTATTAGTATCTCGATCTTTAGCAAAGTTAATCAAATCCCGAATAAGATCTCTAGCTAAAGGTAGTATATCTTCGTCATTTTGAACGAGATCACTAATCTGACGTAGAGTGAGAGCCTAGGGGTACGCGGACTACCTCTAGCTCTAAGAATCCGAGATACGTAAGTAACGTCGTGCGTAACTTGACTTTCTGGTGGTAGGGTTATAGGAGGGGGTTCAAGAGTCGATAATAAGATCTCAGGATTAAACGGATAGATTCTAGCCTTTCGAAAGCTAGATTCAATAGAAGAAGGCCTAAAGCATCGGGCCCTCGCTTTAATATAAGCTAAAGTCCATTCTACGCGCGGTAATCGCATAGTTGAATGTCGGAAAATTCGGTCAACCTCTAAGTTAATTACCGTTTTTAGAGGTCCGGAAATCGATAGATCGAGAGGCTGCGTTTTATGCGATGAGTGCGGCGGTAGTAGAAAAAGGTCTATTTTAGAGGTAATGCAGTAGGCGATGAACCGGGCCGTAACGTGATAAGAGTGGCCGTCGATGATTGAGAGGTGCCGCGAGTTAGTTGATTTACTAACAAAAGGCTGAAAATGCGATTTTAGCTATTCGAATCTAATTAGATCAGAAGTCCAGCCTTTTTTCGATGTAATGGACTTCTAACCTGCCGGAGTCTCGTTCCGAATCCAGCCTGAATTTAGAATTTGTCCTTTGAAAATCAGACACGGCGGCAGGGTCACCCCCGAGGCACTAACACACTCCAAACAGGTAATCCACTCTTATCGTCCCGGTCGTTTCTTTTTTCGGCGTTGATTTAGCTGATCGAGTAGAACAACTGATTTCCTACTAGATCTAATTAAAAAACCAGTTTCGTAACGTTATAGATCGCACTAGGAGGGTATTTATGTTCACGTAGAACCTTTCCTAAGTTGTTAAAGTACGATTTTATCGTCGAAAAATCAAGTACCGTAGACCGTATAGTATCGATAGTACGTAAGAAACATGTCTTAATTCGTGGGTAGCGTGTCCGGAGGCGATTAACCTATCTATCCGAGATAGGACTTAATTCATTTTCGTCGTAATTTGAACTCCGTTTAGACTGAATTTCAGAAGCCACAATTTTGACTAACTAAAGCGTGACCGGGGCTCCTATTTTCGCGGCACGGTAAATCCAGTTCCCGAGTGTTGATTCCTGGATCAGAGTTAGTAATTGTTGACTAACGTGACTTTCTGTTCTTGATTTTGATTTTTTTCGTCGATCGTGTAAAGTTGAAGAGGGAATTTGAAAGGCGATTGCTACTTTGCGGATTGACTTATATTCGCCGTTCACTAACTCATTCAAAGCGTTAGTTACGTCTTCTTCAGTATACGAAGGCATAGAGAAGGAAGAAGAAAGCTAGGAGAGGAAGCGGGGTTTATAAACTAACCTCGGTAAAAGTGTCCGGAATCCCCTACTGTCCGGCCTCCCCTACAGGCAGGTTATTAAAAGATAGACTCTTTTAAGCTTTCATATTAGTTTTTACTAGCTCTACTAAAACCTATTGAGCTTAATTAAACTAGAAATGATATAATATATAGACTAATAGACTACTGTAGAGAATATTAGTTTAATCAACCAACTATTTATTATGTTCTAGTTTGAAATTCTAAGTTTTCAAAGTCTATCTAATTTCGAACTCTAATTTAGATAGCTTATAGCTGAGCTGGAACTAGTATAGTTATACTCATAATCTAACAGTCTTACAATTAGATTATAAATTTACTAGCTCTTGATGTTTAGTTTCATACTACTTATGTTATTAGGTTAAATCACTTTTAGACAATAAACTTTACTTTTTATTTTGTAACTTCTATAATTTTATAATCTCTGTTTTGATATTATTTCTTTCTTCTTTTAGTAACTTTTCTATATAGAAGAAGTATTATTGAATATTATCAATAGCTATTAATATACTAACTATATATCTATTCAGATATATACTTTAATATTTAGTACCAGCTATTCTACTTTCTTTTGATATCTTTGATTACGAAATTATAAATTAAAGCTTATAAAGCTTATAAAGATTAGTGATTACTAATGTTAGCTAGAAGATTAACTTCTATTAAGCTGTTATACTAACTATTAAAAACTAGTTTATTTTATTTTATTTTCTCTAATAAAACTATTTCTTTTTATTTATCTTTTCTTTTAATATCTTTAGTTTCTATAAATTAGTAACAGCTCAATAGATTATAATAATAACATCTTAGACTTACATTTAGAGCTATAATTTAAAAAATAATTAGTCAATAAAAGAAAAATCTCTATACTAATTAATCTATTTACTTCTATTCTAGATAATTATATAGCTATTTAAACTTAATAAATCTTAATAGAGTTTATATCTCATATTATAGAAGTTGAATGGAATATATTTTAGATTAAAACTATAGACTAGCTAAACTAGGCTATTATATCTTATAAGAACAAAATTAGATTAGAAATATTACTTATTAAAGAAACTTGAATTTTAAGATTTCTTTATATAATTATTAGAATTTCTTGAATATGTTTTAAAAAAAGATCTAAAATCTAATTTTTTAGCTTCTATACTAATTAATACTAGATCTAGTACAATTTATAAAGCTATACTAATCTTTTCATTATCTAGATTATAAATTGATAGACTAATATATTAAGATTCTAGTCTAATTTATCACTAAGTTATATTAAGTTACAGAATTTTTATACTACATGTTATCATATCTATATTAGTAAACCTCAATAGCTCATTTCCTATTATAGCTTGGTTATCCTAGCTAACTTTCTTACTAGAAATTCTGATTTCTCACTTTACTTCTTCTACTAATTTGTTTTCACTACTATAATATTATAATATATTAAGAGGTTAAAATCCTATTGAATAAATTACTGACTTATAAGTTCTTGATGCTTCTCAAGCTCAACAAATAGTTATACTATTTCTTTTACCATATACTATTTATCTTGTTGTAGTAATGTTCTAGTGAAAATTACTATGTAGTATAGAATATATATATTATGTTTAGTGTTTATAGTACCGTGACTATAGGGGAAGTTAACCACCTCTAGAAGTTAACCACTTTACCGAGGTCTACTTTATAAACCCCGCTTTCTCTCTCACCTTTCTTCTTCCTTTCCTGTGTCTTTGTATACCGAAGAAGACGTGACTAACGCATTAAATGCGTTAGTAAACGGCGAATATAAGTCAATTCGTCGAGCTGCATTAGTCTTTCAAATTCCGTATTCAACTTTACGATATCGACTTCAAAAACCAAGATCAAGAAAAGAAAGTTATATTAGTTAACAAATACTAACTCCGATTAAAGAGTCAACACTTGAGAACTGGATTTACCGCGCCGCTAAGTTAGGCGCCCCGATCACTCTTTAGTTAGTTAAAGTTCTGGCTTCTGAAATTCAGTTCAAACGAGGTTCAAATTACGACGAAAATCAGTTTAGTCCTATCTCGAACAGATAGGTCGATCGCTTTCGGACACGCTACCTACGAATAGAAACATGTTTCTCGCGTACTATCGACGCGGCGCGGTCTACGGCAGTTGATTTTTCGACGATAAAATCGTACTTTAACAACTTAGGGGAGCTTTTACGCGAACATAAATACCCCCCTAGTACGATCTATAACGTCGACGAAACCGGTTTCTCGGTAGGATCTAGTAGAAATTCAGCTGCTCTACTAGATCAGCTTAGCAAATGCCGAGAAAAGAAGCAGCCGGGACGACAAGAATAGATTACCTCTCTCGAATATGTTAGTGCTACGGGGGTGACCCTACCTCCGTGCCTGATTTTCAAAGGCGAAAACCCAAATTCAGGCTGGATTTCCGACGAAACTCCGGCAGGTTAGAAGTTCATTATATCGAAAAAGGGCTGGACTTCTGATTTAATCGGATTCGAATAGCTAAAAACGCATTTCTAGCCGTTCGTTAGTAAACTAACTAACTCGCGGCACCTCTTGATTATCGACGGCCACTCTTCTCACGTTACAGCCCGGTTCATCGCCTACTGTATTACCTCGAAATAGACCTCTTTCTACTACCGCCATACTCGTCGCATAGAACGCAGCCTCTCGACCTATCGATTTTCGGACTTCTAAAAACGGTAATTAACTTAGAGGTCGACCGAATTTTCCAACATTTAACTACGCGTTTACTACGTATAGAATGGACTTCAGCTTATATCAAAGCTAGGGCCCGATGTTTTAAGCCTTCGTCTATCGAATCCGGCTTTCGAAAGGCTAGGATCTATCCGTTTAATCCTAAGATCCTACTATCGACTCTTACCCCCCCCTCCTCGGACCCCCTCTCCGGAAAATCGAGTTATTAGTTAAGTTAGTCACATATCTCGGATTTTAAGAGCTAGGAGTAGTCCGCGTACCCCTAAGGCTCTTAACCTACGTTAGATTGTCGATCTCGTTCAAAATGACGAAGATATACCGAGTTTAGCTAGAGAGCTTATCCGGGATTTAATCGACTTCGCCGAAGATCGAGACACCGACGCGATCTTAGCTCGGAGAGAGCTACGCGAGAAGGACGTACTACTTAATACCCGTAAGACACGTAAGACGGGCAAAAGAGTAGCTTTTAAGGGCAAATACCTTCTTACAAAAGAAGATATCCTTAAAGTAGTCTAAGATCTCGAAGAAGGGACTAAGAAGAAAAAGATAAGAAAAGAAGGAAAAAGACGAAATATATACTGATCTCTTCAGAAAAAGAAGAAGAACAATCAGCTGATGAGTTGGCTTAATTTGTTAGTTCGCCACGGCATTAGTGAGTTAGTTAGTGAGTTTTCGAAATCTGAAATCAAAAAAGTGTCCCACTTCCCCTACTGTCCTACTTCCCCTACAGGCACGTTATATAATCTTACTAGCTTATAACGTGCTTCACCCCCGAACCGGTCACACCACCGAGCCGGTCAAAACGCGCGCTTGACGCGTGTTCTACCTTCTTCTTCTTATCACATAACAATTCTTGGTTATAATGCCCTCTCAAACTGAAGGACGTGTTTCTTTAGCCCTTTAAGCATATATTACCCACTAAATTCCATCCCTCCGGGCTATAGCTAACGCGTATGACGTTCCATTCGAGACTCTTCGTGAAAGACACCTTAGAGTCCTTCCACGCGCACAAACTCTTACAAACTCGCGAAAACTCAACAATAGCGAAGAGGAGATCCTTATACGCAAGATTCTTCAACTATCTGAAGAAGGATTCCCTCCCCAGCGCGCAATTGTCGAAGCAATAGCTAATATAATGCTTAATACAAAGCAGCCGTCTAGTCCTTAAACAGTCGGTAAAAACTAGGTTACCAAGTTCGTCAAACGCTATCTAGAGCTTTCTAGTATCTATAATCGCAAATTCGACAATTAGAGAGCATAGTGTGAGGATCTAAAGCTGATTAGCTTATGGTTCAAACTCGTGGGAGACATAATCGCAATATACGGCGTTACGGAAGAGGACATCTTTAACTTCGACGAAACTAGCTTCTAAATAGGCGTTATCTCGACCTTAAAGGTGATTACAACCTTAGATAGGAAGGGTAGACTAAGGACAAGGCAGCTAGGCAACCGGAAATGGGTTATAGTAATCGAGGCAGTAAATGCTAAAGGCTAGGCAATCCCTCTATTCATCATCTTTGATAGCAAGCTTCACTAGATGACCTGGTACCAGACTAGTGTCCTAGTAACTTAGAGAATTGCTATAAGCGATAATGGATGGACTAACGATAAGCTAGGCCTTAAATGGATCTAGCACTTCTACGAAAATACGAAGCATTATAAGGGCAAATAGAGGCTATTGATATTCGATGGTCATGGCAGCTACTAAACCGCCGAATTTAGAGACTTCTGCCTTTAGAACTGCATTCTGACTCTATGTATGCCTACGCATATATCTCACATTCTTTAGCCTTTAGATATAAGCTGTTTTAGCCCTTTAAAGAAGGTATATAGCTCTTAGATTAAGAATAAGATAAGGCTTAGCATCAACTATATCATAAAGGAGGAATTCCTTCCTACCTTCTTTATAGCTTATTAACAAGTAATAACGGCTAAAAACATTACTTCTAGCTTTAAAGCAACTGGCCTTATTCCGTTTGATCCAGAAAGAGTGCTAGATAAGCTTGGTCCTATCGTTGAAGCTACTCCTTCACCATAAAGCAGCCAGACATCTTAGAACCCTTAAACACTAAAGACCCTACCTGAAATCAAGCGCCAAAGCTAGCTAGTATTGACAGAGAATCGCAAACGAAGGAGGTCATCAGCTTCTTCAGGTGAGAAGCCATTCTAACAGCTTTTAAGAGGCTTTGAGACTATAGTATACGAGAAGGCTCTTTTGATAGTTGAGGTAGTGATACAGGATAGCCTATCTAAAAGGTATCTCGCAGCGTATAGAACACCTCTACCAAACAATTGGCTAAGGACAGAACTAATTGCTGCTTCTCAGCAATCGGGGCGCCTGAGCCTCGCACGAAGTACGCAGGCTGCGCGCCAAGAGGGGGCCGTGGGTATGCTAGCTACGCCAGCTAGCATGGCCGTCACGTGCCCGCTGAACCTCATGTCTATCTGAGCTCCGGTAACAATTGCCTCCTCCCTTCGTAGCAGTCGCCTCGACTGCGTCTCGCATAGGGTCCACGGCATCGATTGTACCTATCGGGAGGATCGAATAATCATCGATCATTTCCAGTCTTCGGTC
>Ga0265798_10011177_pt1 | contig 10962 bp, 12 predicted proteins | sample P3T30metagenome_FD_192430 | JGI IMG/M metagenome (GOLD analysis project Ga0265798, IMG submission 192430) | Plant litter microbial communities from East Loma Ridge, Irvine, California - P3 T30 | ecosystem: Environmental > Terrestrial > Plant litter > Unclassified | place: USA: California... | reverse complement strand
CTAATATCACGTGAGGAAGTGAATCGATTCCTGGATTCTGGAAGTATCATTTCCAGAAATCCGGAACGTAGAATTTGGCTTCTAAGGTGACGGAAAAAGACTCTGTCCAGAATCGCGAAGTTTCAGTCGTCTTCATCATCCAGGAACGAAGGTGTTATGAATTGCTGGAAATATGCTTAACCTTACTGAGTGAAGACGACGCACGGGTTTCTTTTCTCCTAGCAAGCTAGAAAACGTTTGCGGAGGAGGGGTGACAGGCCGCGGCCGGCATGGCAATTTCACACTTTGGCATCTTGAGAACACGTACGGGCTTAGAGGGGTTCGGTACTGAGTCTTCTCTTGTGGCGCAGGACAGGATCAGACAAGGCGTTGCGTTCGCCACGCCACGCCACGCCACGCCACACCACATCGTTACGCTTTTTTGACGGGAACCATTGAACGACGCCACCGACGGAACGATGAAGGTCGGTATTAGGATACATTCGATATTGCTGATGTGTTGTTCCACAAGTAATGGTCTTTCAGCTTCACACCCGAGGTACATATCTAGTCTAGCATGCTATGCATACTTCCGTCCCAACGGAAGAAAATTCACTAGTACCCATGTGATATTAGTTCGATGTTGATAGTGCCACACTACTACCGTGCACGTGTCGTCTTTTCTCGCTTGCCTCATTATCATTCTGAGCATTCGGTACGCGACCCATCACCCACTTGTCACCAGCCACACAACACACTATCTGCGTTCAGGGTCTGGAATAGGCTACCGGACGGAACTCCGCACCAATTATAGACAGGAACGCCGAAGTATGTGGGTTGCTGGCATCTCTTCTCCTACTTCGCATCCCATGGGAGTGGCAAATCCGCATACCTCACCTCAACTCAGATACTCCGACTGGTCCTCGTCACGCCGCTGCCACTGGCTGCGGCCTTAACACATTTCTTCCGCTGGACCGTCGCAGGCCTAGAGCCATCTCCCTATGCTGCCCGAGCCATCCGACCCCATGGCGCCTGTGACGATCAACCTCAGCAGCAATGGCGACCCACAAGAATCCGCAAGACCTAGAAAGGTCGCAAAATCAAGAGCAAGGGAGCGGCAGTTGTATGAAAGTCGCCGGGAGCGCGAGTTCTACGTATACTACGAGTCTGTCCTGGCATACGCGAACACGGAACCCAAATTCTGTGACCTTCACAGTCCTGAAGCTGTTGCGGCGCACCGGGCTATCACCTCGACAGACACGACACTCACCGCTTTCGTGCAGCTCGCCGCACTGCGCCTTGAAACGCGCCGGGCCATGATCTTCTTCTTCGACGCCGAATATGCCTACATCATCGCCGAGTCCACCCGTACCCTATCCTTGCACGACGACTCCGACCACGGGCCCGATGACTCTCTGTGGTTGGGCTTCACCAAGATCCCCCGCGGCTTCTCCGTATGCGAAGTCACCGCTGACCTACCGCTGAACGAGGGTTCCAACGCACAAGACCCCGACTCGGCTTCGATTGCGCACATCATCAACAATCTCACCGACGACACTCGCTTCTGTGATAGGCCATATGTCAAAGAAGGCCCCAAAGCTCGCTTCTATGCCGGCGTTCCGATTACGACCCCAAAGGGCATCAACATTGGTGCTCTGTGTGTTCTGGACGATAAACCACGCGACGGCCTCGAGCCCGGCCAGGTCGAGTTCCTGCGTAGCATGGCATCGACAATCATGTCACATCTTGAACTGGTATCGTGCAAGCCTTTACGACCTGACTGATCAAAGACTTCTGGGCTGACTCTTGAACCGCAGGTACGCGCCAAGGAAGAGAATCAGCGCAGCAGGGACATGAATACCGCCCTTGCTGCTTTCGTGGAAGGCAAGTCGGATGCGGCAGACTGGTGGTATTGCAACGCGCGCTCTCAGGACAAAGCTGTGACCAAGCCTGCAGGCTCCTCAACAGCCAAGTTGAGAGGGCCTCGTGTCAAGACGCCAAATGCAAGGGTACCATCCATCTCTCCTCCCACGGACGCAGGCGATTACTTCGAGCCAAAGCAAGAAGAAATGACCACCAGCGATACTGATGCGGAGTTTCGACTAAACCCTCACACGGATCAGGACGACCGCTGGCCATCAGATTTGCAGGGATCTTCGAGGCCTACCGTGGAAGGCAGGAATGTGTCCACGGGCACTAGAGGTTCTACAGGTCCTGTTCCCTCTCCGCCCGCCGCAGAAGACACATCAGGGAGAAGTCTCGTGACCAGGATCAAAGCTACGGCGGGTCGTGCCGCTGGCTTGATTCAGAAGGGCGTCGGTGCTGATGGTGTACTCCTCCTAGACGCTACTGTCGGCAGTTTTGGAGGATTGATTGATAGCACGCAGGGGCTTTCCCAGACCGAGAGTGAGACCGACGGCTCAAGAACGACTGACACCAGCCTGAGACGGGGCCAGCGCCAACCCAACTCCCAAGACGACGAGACTGCCCCGGGAAAGACGCCTTTAGAGTCCATGAGACACAGCGTCGTTCTGGGCTCTGCATTTTCCCCTGATGTCGAGGCTCGTATCAAATCAGCGGTCACGCATGCAAAGATCTCCGAGAAGGTCTTGAAAAGCTTGCTAAGACGGTACCCGAACGGCCAGATTTGGCATTTCAACGAAGAGGGCGATGCTTCGGATGAAGACGAAGAGGCCCTGACTTCACCCGACGCCGGCGGATCAGCGACGTCCGAGATGGACGAGGAACACAACATAACCCCAACGCACAAGCGTGCGGGTAAGCGAGCGCGTGCAAGGAAGAGGGACGGACGCGCAATCCAGGGCATTTTCCCAGGTATACGGAGTCTCATTTTCCTCGGTATGTGGGATCCACATCAGGAGCGCTGGTTCGGCGCTTCTATAGCCGTGAGCTATTCTTCGATGCGCATCTTCTCGGCCCAGCACGAACTCTCTTACCTCGCAGCTTTCTGTGATGTCGTGCTGGCCGAAGTTTGGCGGCTGGAGGCGCAGGAAGTTGGTCGCTCGAAGAATGATTTCGTTTCGAGTATCTCGCACGAGTTGAGAAGTCCACTTGGTAAGGATGTACAGCAACACGCATTTCTTGAAAAACCTACTGACTGGATCTGCAGTACGTCTTTTTTCCATTCTCCCCTGGTCAACGTTTTCGCCGTTCCTGCCACTCAAAGGCATTCCAGAACCCGAACGTCGCATGAATCTTTTTGTTTTTACTGTATCCCCTCATGTTCTCCATATTGAGTCGTAACTGATATGCGTTTTGTAGCATGGCATCTTGGGCAGCGCCGAGTGCCTTGAAGAACTAACTCACAGCGCTCTGAGCGCCGAGCTGATCCGATCCATTACTCTATGCGGCAACACGCTTCTGGATGTGGTATGTCCTTCTCATTCTGTAGTTTTCTATCCCGAGCCTGTCCATATCACCAGTCTCACGCCCACATTTACTTGGCGGCTGACATTCCCCATAGGTCAATGATCTGCTCGAGTATTCACGATTGAATCACGATACACAAAAGCGGAGAAAGATGCAATTGAACGGCAACGCAGGGCACGCAGGGAACTCAGGAAGCACAGGCTCGGCGTCTGAGAACAGCACGACGACGACCTCCGAAGCAAGTGTTGCTTACGCGGACGTAGAGTCTGGTTTCAACCTTAGTACGCTGACAGAGGATGCTGTCACCGCGGCATGCCTCGGTTTCGACCAGCGGAGCCTACAATCACAAGATCTGCATGGCGCGGAAAGCGACCATCCGGCGACCTTGATCTTGAACATCGATGACGCACTGAGCTCTAACTGGACTTTCTCTGTCGCCAGTGGCTCGTGGAAGAGAATCTGTATCAACCTTGTCTCGAATGCGCTGAAGTACACCTCGTCTGGTTACATCAAAGTCACGTTGCAATATACAACGCTCAAGCGGAAACCGGGTAAACGACGATCTGCAGTGGTGGAGCTCGTGGTGAGTTGGCCATCTCGCAAAGATGCAAAGATTTTCGCTGATCATATCACCCAGGTCGAAGATTCTGGTATTGGCATGTCTGATGAGTTCCAAGCCAAGGAACTCTTCAGGCCGTTTCGACAGGAAAATAACCTGACGCCAGGCACGGGGCTGGTGAGTTGCTGCCCGTGATAGATCTCAAAGCTGATCTCGTACTAATATTCCATGGCAAGGGACTGAATCTCGTCGGTCAGATTGTCAAGTCATTAGGCGGGACAGTCCAAGTGCGAAGCAATCAAGGACGAGGCACCACCGTCAAAGTCTCTCTGCCACTTCGACAACTAGCATCGTCAACCTCAAGCAACTCGCGTGAGGCATCGAGAGATCGTTCCCGCCCCCAGGCATCCGTGGGCTTCTTCGGCTTTGGTGACTGTGAAGCAACTTCTACGACTGGACCCAGCAAAGCCAAGGCAATCAGGCAGCTCCACGACAGCATGAAGCGATACTGCACCCAGCTCGGCATGCCTGTGCAATCCATCGACGACAACATGAACAGCAACGCTTCGATCCACATCGTCTCCGAGCAAGCCTTGAAAAGCTTCCTCCAGGCCAAAGACAGAGGCTTGCGTAGCACTTTGCTCTCGTCGAACAGCTTGCGGAAGCCCATGCTCGTCATATGCGCCTCGCGGGAGTCGGCGTCGCAGCTTCGCTCGGGGCCTTTGGGTGCTAGCCTTCCCGATGCTACGCAATACCTTTGGCTTCCCATTGGACCGGCGAAGCTGGCCAGTGCCCTATCGATCTGTCGTATGTACCTATTAGAGGGCAACTTCCATCGCCATTGTATCTGTGATCGTGCAGAACTGACAAGATCTCAGCGGAAAGGATTGTTGAGAAAGAGTCCGGCGCAGCTATCGCGGTTGCCGAATTGCAGAAAAGTGCCGAATCTGCCGAGGCAACAGCAGCAGAAAAAGATCGACAAGGACATGAAGAAAGAGATGAGAGCAAAGCGTATGCCGCAGAAAAACCTGTACCGACAGACGACATGCCCAACGCACAAGACGAAGGCAAGGTCATCGGAAACCTCGCGAACGCGACAGCCAACAACTCCGGGAATAGCGAAAAGCGCCCACCGTCGCAATGGCATCAAGCCCGAAAGAGCGGCAGTGAGGCAATGGAAAAAACCATCAACTCATCTCTACCGCTACGGACGCAGATGAACCGCGCAACCACAGCGCCGAGCCCGAGCAGGGACCCACTTTCCCTCTTGTTAGTGGATGACAACGTAAGCCACCTGCCCGAACCTCACTTTCATTGTCATCAACTAACCACCACACGTCCGAGCAGGCTCTCAATCTCCGCCTCCTTGAAGTTTTCGCTAAAAAGGCCGGACATGCCTACCGTACAGCGCAAAACGGCCAAGAGGCTGTCGAGTCCTACGAAAGCTCCACGAACCAGCAGGCCGCTACGGACAGCAGCGACCCTGACCCAGACTTCAAGCTGTCCGCCGCCAAGCCGGACGTCGTCCTCATGGACATCAACATGCCAGTCCTCGACGGCTTCGGCGCCGCCCGCGCCATCCGCCGCTTCGAAAATTCGAGCGGCTGCCCTCGGGCTACTATTGTTGCTGTCACGGGTTTGGGCGACGTTTCTGCTCAGGAAGAGGCATTTGCTAGCGGGATGGATCTCTTCCTGACTAAGCCGGTCAAGTTGAAGGAGGTTACTGCTATTCTCTCCGAGCTGAGAGGGGTCGAGTCTTGAGACGGGAGATTTCTTTTCTGTGTGCGACTCCAGTACGTTCGGTCGACTTCTCGGCAGGGGATGGTGGGTGGCGTCTCGAAGCAAGCTTCGAAGAGCCACCAAAACGACCCACCCGCGAAGCGATCGATACCGCGAAGCATTCATACCGCGAGGAGGATGGTAGGAGGGGGGTCGGGGGTTCGACATCCACGACCACATCGGCGACGAAGCAGCCGTGGACGCCCTCAACGCCCTAATCCATTTGGCACTGCCGCGATGCGGCAAGTTTTCACCCTCGCTACACCGCCACCACCATTACCACCATTGAAAGTCGTCTTGGCATCTGGTGGCCGACCCTTTCTGCTTCTGCGAGGCTGCTGATATGACGCGTCTATCAGCGTCCCAGTCCCGCTCCACTTTTACCTTGGCCGAGCTCCTGGATGGATGCCTGGCGACGAAAGCGGCTATCGTCTGGCAAGGTGCTCTGCTGCAACGCTGTCGCTACCCGGCGATTGCCTATGGCTAGGAAAACGGAGGAGGAGAGATACAATCATCGGATGCTTCACCGGTCCCAGGAGCTTTCTCATGTTCCATTACGAAGTCTGCAGTCTGCGCACTCTGCGAGGAAGACTTCGCCCGGAGCTACAGTCCGTTAGCAAATGCCGTGTGGTGGGAAAGCCTGACGTTTGCGTTGCTACTTGCCTCGAAATGAGCGAGCACTCGCAACACAGTCTGCTGGGCACGGGCGATTGCGTCTTCGTCCGCGTTGTATTTTTGTGATTAGCCTTCTTCGAGCGCGCGGCTTGTGCTCAAACGGCAGGCAGGCAGGCAGGCAAGTCCAGTTGGTCGTCCCCATGATCGCAGGCAAATACATATATCGTTGTCAGTTGCTTGCGCGGCTCGAGTCCACTTGTAGTGAAATGTTGGCTTGCCGCCCGAGACCGCCGTTACCAGCTGGAAGGCGCAATCTAGCTCGGCGTGGACCTGCTAATCGCGTGGATGTAGGGCTGGTGGTGTTGAAGGTGTGCAAGAAGAACTTCCTTGTCAGTCTCAGCGCTCGGCTGGCACAAGGGAGAGCGTTGGCGACACCACCTCTTGTTTTGCTTTCCACAACAGACCGGCCGCTTAAGTCGCCTTGTTTGCTTGCTTGCTTGTCTATGTTCAAAAGGTAATTAAATGACCTAGTAAATACCCAAAAGAGAAAAGAACCGAGCTTTCATGCTATACCACGTGGATCGGAACTCATCACGTTCTATCTAGCATAGGCACAGCTTTCACGACCTCCGGTCAGCGAACTGTATATGAACTACCTAGGTTACATGTACTCGACCCGGCTACCAGAGAATAAAAGAAAGAAATTGAAGATAAAAGCTATTCCCTCACACTATTGCCCAACTCCGCCTTTCACCTTCGGGATCCCTCGTCCCCGAACGTCGATACCCACGAATCGAAACTCGACATCTGTACTACCTTATAGCCTCGTAGCCGAGCGGCGACGGCGGCGGCTGCTGCTGCTGCTGTTGTTGTTGCTGCTTTTGTGGTGCTATTGTGCAAAACATGCCGTGGCATGCTCTCCCTCCCACCACACCAAAGCACCTCTATGGAACCCACTGCCGCGCCATCCTGCCCACCTGCCAAAGGTTGTAGCTCGCAGTGGCGGTGCAGAACAGGTCTGGTGCTCGAGCGGCAGCATGCGCAGGCGCGTCAGCTCGTCCCGCAGGCTGCGTACGTCTTGCTTCAGGTGTGAGTTGCGCTCGCTTTGGGCGCGGACTGTGGCGTTGATGGTCTCGGTTTTGCGCCTGGCTTTGGCGCGGACTTTGGCGGCTGCGAGACGGTTGTTTTCTCGTCGTGAGCCTGTTGCTGCTGCCGTTGTGGGGTGGGGGGATTTTTGGTGTTGTTGTTGTTGGTGCTGTTCGTGGCGATGAAATTCTCCGTCGCCTTCTCCTTGACTTGCCCTCGCGCACTCAGGGTGGCCAGCAACCAATCCAATCCGGATTGAACTCTAAAAAAACAGCTTTACAACGTATATCACGAATCTTACGCGGTTGCGTGTTTAGAGGGCCTAGCTTGATCTATAGCCCCCAAATTTACACGTAAAGATCTAATGCGATCTATGAGTCTAATAGAGTCTGTCCTGAGCTGATAGGTATAATATATAATTAGTTATTAAGAAACGGAGTATTTCGCAGAAACCTCGTTACCCCAGGAAATTAGAGTTCAATCCGGATTGGATTGGTTGTTGGCCACCCTGCGCGCACTGATCATTTTCCACTTGTATTTCCCTACGCCTTCGCACAGTGGCCTCGGATTCCTTGGTCTCGCAGTGCAATATGGAGTCTGCGGGCGGCGAAGGAGGACGAGGAGGAAGAGCAGCAGCAGCAGCAATCGTGTCGTTGAACGTGGGGTTTCCATGCAGTAATATTATGTCGCCGTTGCCGCCGCCGAGCGCGGACTCCCTACTGTCGAGTGCCAATCCATCCTGAAATCCAAAATCGTCGCCGAACAATGTGGTGTTTCCCGGCGGCGGAGGAGGAAGGGGAGTGGTAATTTTGTCGTCGAACGTCGGGGTACCATGCAGCAATGTTATGTCATCGCCGTCGCCGCCGCCACTGAGCGCGGATTCGCTACTGTTGAACGCCAATCCATCTGGGAATCCAAAGTTGTCGCTGAACAACGTCAAGTTGCAATCGAATGGTAGAGAGTCGCCGCGTATGTCTGAATCTAGGATCGAGGCCGAAACGAGCCATCTTCTTCTCTCCTTGTTGCTGTAAACTAGACTGAAGTGCGAACAGACGATTGTTTTTGGAGCTTTGATCGCAACCCGCGCCCCGGCGACAACATAAACGGCGCTGCTGCTGCCAACGAGCGCCCAACTTGAACGCCCTTCACCCACCAAGCCCGCCCGCTCGCGACCAAGGCTGGACGACCCGTCGAGAGACCTGGTGTGGTGGACGCCAGCAAGAGGAATGAGCCGAGTCGTTGTGGCCGACGCATACTTCGGGAACAGGCTCCAGGCCGCCTGCTACAGCGATGACGAGCAACTCGTGGAAGTACTGGTTCGTGGAGGAGCCAACATCGCGCGCTGGTCCGGAAAGGGGTCGCTCGCTCGTCGGTTGGCTTTCTAATATCTTTGTTAGCGGTGGTTTGGACCTGGCTTCGAGTTCACGCTTCTTACGCTGTACAAATACACGGTTGCTCAACGTACGTTGTTCAGCCCCTCGATCAATGAGCTGAGCCCAGCTTAGCTCTCTTTGACTGGATTGTGCGGATGATGTGGTGGCTTATTAAAAGCAAGGATCACCCGTGGCTCCTTGCAAGTGTGTTCGCTTCTTGAGCTACAGCTCCTGCATTGACGAGAATTTTGACTATGTCTTCCCAGCCTCTCAGTTGGGCAACATTCAGCGCGCTCTCATAATCTCCTCCTCTTAGATTGACATCTGCTCCATAGTTGAGCAGCATTAGTACAAGATCTGTCCGTCCGGCAAATGCTGCAGCTTGCAGGGCGCTGTTATAATACCCCCCTTGTAAATTCACATCGGCGCCGTGTTGCAGCAACAATTTTGCAGCTGACATATGTCCTCGCAGGCATGCAGCTTGCAGCGCACTACCATACGGCCCTTCTTGAGACTTTGTATCCGCCCCACAATGTATCAGTTCTTGGAGCACTTCTTGATGACCGTGAAGCGCCGCGGCTTGTAGTGGATTTCCAAAAAAGCCTCCTCTTGCGTTCACATCAGCACCCTCTGCCACTAGGCTTTTTACCAGGGTCAAATCACCCTGAGATGCAGCAAGTTGCATCCTGGAGCCGTAATAGGTATCCAATACGGTTGAATCTGCGTTCTTGTTGGACATCTCTGGTGCAAGTCTACTGTCAACTTTGCTGACAGCTTTGTAGCTCATGGGTTTTCCGAAAATTCCAGAAGTGTCTGTAATACCAAGGAGCGTTCCGTGAGGGAGTAGAAAAGACAAAGAGGCACGTTCTGGTGCGTAGAATCGAGTTGCAGACAACCAGGACGCCGTTCGAATTTGCACATGACACCGTGCAGTGCAAGGCAACTACGCCGAAACTTAGGCCAATTGAGCACACAGCCATAGGAATGATCGCTTCTCGTGCACAAATACAAACCTCGGTCCTTGTGAGACACGCTGACAGCGTCGGAGATTCTGGTGCTCAGATCTGATATATGTATGTGCGGCCATTAAGGAACCTTTCTCTCTAGAGTGACTTTACCATGTCTGGGTTTCCAAATTCGGTGTTCGACGAAATTGCGCTTAACGAATGAAAGATCTAATGGCGAAAGACATGCGATCTACCTAACGTCGTCATGATACCTACACCATAATCATCCTCCTAAGATTTTACCAGAGCCTGCTGATGAGTTTTCGATAACTCGTTACCGATGTGCCCTAGTTTCAACGCCGAGTCCCAAGCCTTGCGGATCTAAAGATATCCGAGAGAGAAGCCTTGTGATGACACTGTTCCAAGTAGTCCTTCACCGGTGAAATAAGAATTGGCAAGGCTTTCGCATCTATCCCTTGTGATCTGACATGATCGATCATTCGCTCAAGATGTGCTATACAGCTCGTGCAGATTCCGAGGTCGCCTGAGCATAGGTCATTACCAAATATTGAGAACTCAATAGCTTCAGAAGGCGTATCGATATCGAAGCCGCGTTCACCCCATATCGATATCTCTGTTTCAAGATCTTTTTTCTCTAGGGGGCCGTTCTCCCGACTTTGAAAGGCATTTCTGACCACGCTCACGATCCGATGCCTTAGTTCCATGTTCTGAGCGCCATACTCATGGACAACCCGCAATAATATGAGTATCCGATGCTTGTGTGGTCAGCTTGGATCCATGTGCGGCTTAGCCTTTCGAGAATGACGTTCGAACCTACCGGTTCTGCTTCAATCCGACGACCACCTGCATTGTTCGCTGGAGCAGAGCCACACATGACGACCGACCCTGCTAAACATGCGTGAAAGTTTGTTGGATCGACAGGGATTGCGCCTGTTTTGGTGCGCCGCATGAAGTCATGGAAGGCCGCTTGGTGGTGTACTCTAAGAGTGTTGAGGACATTCTTAGAGAGGCCGTTAAATTCGCGAACCACAGAGTCCAGCTGTGTTTGAATTCGCTCATTGTAGGCACGAATAGAGGTCCCGAGGTGATTCACACTTTTTGCATCAAATTGGGCGATTTGGCCTGGAAGTCGTGCCACGAGATGTGATTCTTTGTTGTCGAAATCGAGAAGAAGCCTTTCTTGCTTGCCGGGGCTAGGGGATTGCATGACAGG
>Ga0265798_10011176_pt1 | contig 10962 bp, 10 predicted proteins | sample P3T30metagenome_FD_192430 | JGI IMG/M metagenome (GOLD analysis project Ga0265798, IMG submission 192430) | Plant litter microbial communities from East Loma Ridge, Irvine, California - P3 T30 | ecosystem: Environmental > Terrestrial > Plant litter > Unclassified | place: USA: California... | reverse complement strand
TGTTGAGCAGCAGGGCACTTGGTGTCTGGACTCGAACGAAGCCAGACGGGTTACACTTACATGCCGCTAAACAAAACAAAAATCCTGTCTGTCCCAAGTTATACTGCAGCATATGATGTTATACATTTGACGGGGTTCATCTTCCCCCCCCCAAAGCAGACTGCAGTATCCACAACACTCATAACCAGGCACACAGGACTAAGACTTGTTGCTCCTGAATCCCAACTCGGCAACGACTAGATCCCAAGACCGCAACGTGGGGACGTGACGGCACATGCAAGGCGCATGTGGCACAGTTTCTGCCAACAGGAAGGTCGCTCGGCATATTATGTGATTAATCCACGCACTCCCTCGGACTCGGATCCGAATTCGAATCCTTCGGACTACGAAAGACAAGCCCCTCAGCATGCCGTTTTATCCAACGTTGTTGCAGGAACGCACAAGCAACAAACATGGGCAAAACGGTATTTACCGTACGTTTTAGACGCGAGGCCCACGGAGCAAACCATCAAGTGGGTAAACAACAAGATTGTAGTGCCTAGTTACACAAGCAAAAACGATCGTCCAAATCTAGAGTTGTTTGCGCAATCACAGTTGGTCTGTTCGTACACGAGATTCGTACATTATGTCTATACGTGCGGACCCGATTGGGCGGCAGCGTTTGTTACCATCGTACAGTCGTATAAATGAGGGGGGGGAAATAGCAAAAAAGAAAAGAAAAGATGTCAATCTCAATGTGCTTGCTAACGGCAAATTCCAGGGTGCAAGCAAAGAAAACAAAAACGTCGAATGAGACCCAACTCCAAGCGCCCCAATCCGTCAGGCCAGCCACGCTAAGCCCGATCATGTGTGTGTAGTTAACGCCACGCGATGCCAATGCAGAAGAGCAGCAACAAAGTAAGATGATGAGATATGACAAGCTGCCGAGCTGCGAATCGCAACCGAAATAAAAAAAAAGAGATGCGCAGAAAACTGGCCCCCCGCCCCCCTTCTCCCCCTTCTAAGCGAGCCCCAATGCGCAGCACACCGCTTATGATACATCTGCACTGTCTGCCGGCTCCAGGGTCGGGTTAAGGAAGTCTCCGCCTCGGCTGAGCGGCTGTCTCGTGCTTGTGGTGAGCAGGGCTTGTGCCATATGCGTTGGGTTTAGCGGATGTTGTAGACGTTGCTGTTGCAGTTGTTGGTGGGAGAGGGCGAGTGCTGAATGTAAGCCACCACCACCGCCACTGCCACCACCATTGTCGAAACCCAAACCCAGATGAAAACCGTGGTCTAGCTCTTCCTGACCAGGACCTGCCAACATTGAGGATGATGATGCTGATGATGCGCTTAACCGAGCCATCCCTGTCGTGCTGCGACTCCCACCCCTGCTTCTGCCTCCCCCTCGTCCTCCTCTCCTCGACTGCGGTTTGGCTATGCGGTCGCCTTGCCCTCGTCGTCGTCGGGCCCGGGGTTCAGAGGCAGTGTTGCTGGCTCGTACATTCTGACCGCTCCTGCCGCTGCTGTGACTGTGCTGCCCCTGAAGACTTATGAGACTTCGTATACTCTGGCTAGCTGCTGCACCACTATCACCGCCGCTGTCACCGGCCATCTCTTCCTCTCCCTCAGGTACCGCCCCAGCCGCAACTGCCGCCGCTGCACTGGAAAATCTACATACCGCAGAAAAAAAACAAATCAGCCCAGCCCACCTCTTTCCTTGTTTCCCCACCCTCCAGCCTTCCTCTCCCCTCCCCACCCACTAGAAGAAGTAAAGAAAAAAACTCACTGAGCACCGCCCCCACCACCACCGCCGCCTTCGGGCCACCCAAACGGAAACGCCGAGCGCTCCCCAGGCTTCCTTTTCGGAATATCAATGTGGTGAAAGTTGCGCAGATGCTCAACTAAATGGTCTCTTCGCGTGAAGCCCTTGTCGCCGATGCGGTTGCAGTGTGGCACGCTGCAAGGAAACTCTGGGGTGCCCATGCCGTGGACGGTAGACTGGTGGCGTTGAAGATCTGCGAGGCGGGTGAAGTTTGCGGACGAGGTGCAACCGTGGATGTCGCAGGTCCATGTTCTGTGGGAGGAAAGGTTAGCTTTGGGGGTGCAAGTAAGGAGAGGAAGGGGGGGAGGGGAGTTTACTTTGTGCGACTTGTGCTTCTGTTTTGGTGGTTAGTAGATGTTTGATAGGATACATAGAGAGAGAGAAGAGCGTACCTTATAGGTGCTTGAGATGTGGGTACATCAGATTGTGCTTGCCAATTCCCCGCTACATATGCGCCAACAGTTTGTTGATATTCAGGCTGTTGCTGAAGGGCGGGTTGGACATAATAGTCTGGCACGAGTTGATACGGCTGTGCAGGGTAACACTGGTACTGAGCGTAGTACGCGTTGATTTGAGACTGTGTGTACTGTGGCACTCCCGTTTGGTAGGGCGTTTGGTACGAGTAGTTGCCCTGGTCAGAGGACGAGTACTGTGGAGTTGGTTGTAAGCAAAAGAGGAGCAGGATGGGGATTTGGGGCACAGGGGACTAACGCTGTATCCGGACATGGCGGGCGAAGGCGGCTGCTCTAGCTTTGGGCGTATTGACTTGGTCTTCTTGGGGCGGGGAGTAGGAGCAGTGGTGGCAGACGGGCAATAGGCGGGCGCCACGGGCGAGGTGAGGACGCGTAGCTTGTGTGATCTACTTGTTCTTCTTGTAGTGGTGGCAGTGGAGCGTCTTCGAGGTAGCAGTTGTATCTGCTCAAGGGATCTATGAATCCAGTGTTAGAGGTTGTGTTGTTTTGATGCTTTCCCGCCAAACGGCGTGCTTCTTAACCCTTATATGCAGGGAGAGGAAGCTTTTCGGTCTCCATCTTTCCCAATCGTCGTAGTCCGGCCACACTGCCACCCCAGGGGCTTATACTCGAGGCCACCGAGCGATTTGCGTCGACTTACAGATACTTGGGGGGGAACCCCCCCTCAGAACGCCCGAAGCCATCTCCGCGCGGGCCGTGATGTGCCAGCATGGTGATGACAAGAACAAAAGTAGAAAGCACCGTGTTGTGAGGCGAAGATCGGAACCGGTCGCAGGATTCGGTCGGCAAGTGGCAGGGCTTTGGCCAACGTAGGCCCGTCTCTTCCGTAAGCTCTGCTATCTTCCCTTGTGTGAAGGAGCCACACCAGCGACCAGAGTGTGATTGAATATAGAATCTGAGATGGATTGCTGAGGTGGGACTCGCCGTGGGGTGGGCGAGGCGAAGTCGCGGTTTACCACTGCCGTGGTACCCCACAACGTATATCGGTATAGGGCTGACGTTTAGCGTCTGTGCATGCCTTGTCCACGCCGCAAGTTTGAGCTCGAGTGAGGTGGTGGCACGGTCAACAGTCAAAGACACGCAAACGTGAGGGTTGTATGGTGAGAACGAGAGCGGTGGAAATGCTCGGTCCCAAGTAGAAGCACAGGCAACAAACGTCGTGGCGAGGAGCGGAATAGCCGTTGATAGATCTGCCAGCTGTTCCTTCCGTCTGATGACATGCAGGGGGACTACTGGACCTCAGTTTGAACCTTAATTGAATGCCATCTCGTTTGGTTGCAGTCATAGCTCGGCAAGGCAGAAAGCTAGAATAGACCCAACGCCGACGCAGTTCATAATCTGATGTTTGTGCTCCAGGGTATAACATGGGCATAGTTGACCGATGACCGCAATTGCGGGAAGGCCAATGGGCCGCCGTGTGACCTGATGTGCATGCGTAGCTCTTGTTCGCGTACCTTCGCTCCGCGGTGTGGGCATTGGATCCCTGTTTAGCCGCAGGGCATGGGGAGTAGGCTAGTCGTCGTCGACGTCGACTTTCATATGCGTCCGAGTTGCTCTTGTGCCATGTCTGGACGCATTTCAGGCGCGCTCAGAGCCTGCGCCATGGCGACCGGTCAGTTGTTGGAGCCCGGCCAGAATGCTCGAATACGGCGTAACCGAGCTGCCAACACCATCCGGATGGAGCAGTTGGATGGAAGCCAACGAGGGGTTCCCTCTTGGTTGTCCGTCTTGCAACCAGGTTAGTGGTCATCAAACGCCCAATTTGCGTGCCTTTGCGTGTCTACGCTGCTGCTTGATGTGGGTCATTTAACCTGCGAGCCGGTGACTTCTGACCGAGGTCCCAGAAGGTCGCAAATGATTGATGCTGTAACCGCTCAACTAAAGGTCATGCACGACTTAGTGCTGTCGGGCGTAACGGGGCGTAAGTGAAGCTTGAGCATCGCGGAAGGATTGCTCGCTAAGCCAGCCAATGGGCGGGGGCCTAGCTGTTGCTGCAGCCCTGCAGCCATGCGCGATTGGGGGCAGGAGGCAGTGGAGCCTGATTCCGGCCAATCGAGCACATCCCGCAGCCTTAGCCACATAATGTCAGATTACGCCCCGCGCCCAGACCGCTAAACTACCCCTGGCCGACCAACTGCAGCGGCGGAGGAAATCTCCTTGGCAGATGAGCCTCAATATGTGCTTTCGATCCATGCATCAGTGTCTCACCGTAAATTGCTCTGCGCATACGTCGGTTTGGGTTGTGCCCGCCACCGACCTGAGATGGCATTCGTCCCCGTGAGCGGTTGGAGGTGTGGTGTAGTGTTCAAAAGAGGGACATCATATCTGCCCAATTAATGGGACCCATTCCTCGACTACCTAATACTTGATACAATCCATCTCTCACACTCCTCAGAGTAGGGAGTTTGGCAATACGAATGTAACCCGGCTGCTTATACTATAGCTCGTCTTCCAAGAACTTGTACGCAAATCGAAAGTCTGCTTTCCTTCGGTTCATCCTGCAACAAGGTTAGCTCTGTATGACGTGCAGAAATAGCACCGTGTGGCGCTAGCGAAACGGCAGCCCCACGTGCGAGGCCGATAAAGGAAAGTCGTCAGTGCTTACCACGTGCTCTCGTAGTCAAAGAACCTGTACGTCCCTTGCTCGTAGTCCTCGGTTATCGCCTTTGGCTCTTCATGACGCTGGAACCATGTTTGATATTGCTTGTGGAATCTCCAGCTTTGCGACTTCAATGCCTTTGCTGCAAGGTACTGCTGATATGTGCCTTGGCGGTAGTAGAATGCGTAGAAAAGAGCGTCAGTGTCGATACGCGAGTACAGACGGGGATCATCGAAGATGGGCAACGGCTCTTGCGGGTAGTGAGCAGGCGTAAACGGGTACGGATTCTGGGGGCGGTAGTGCCGGGGCGCCTCGGTATCCGCAGAGTCTGGAGCAGTAGTCATGGACGCGGCAAGCATGTGCTCATTTGGAGGCTTCGATGCAGATGCAGACATTTCGTTCTTGGTCGCCTCGAATGAATCTAGCAAGTCCTGTAAGCTGGAAGGTAGGTGGTAGACCGACTCCTCTTCCTCCTCCTCGGCATGTGACTCGCCGTTGGTCAGTGGCGGCGTGGCAACTTGCAATCCTTCCTCCTCTACTGCTTCGGGAGCCGGTGTCCGTCTGCTCGACTTTGACGCATCTTCAGACGAGACAGCTCGCGAAAGCGATTCCTTGTCGTGCGCAGGTGTCGCCGGTATGCTTGCAGCAGGAGCTGGCGAGGCCTGTGCTGATTCTGGCGGCTGTGTTCGCGAGGCTGGTTGGGAATGCGTTGTTGCAGGTGAGTTGGTTGCACTTGCCCGCGGGGCGCCTGGAACCAGTCCGGACTGTGCTGCGGCCGCTCCCGGTGGTGGGGGCAAAGGAGCAATGCCCACTCCATTCTTATCGCTTGCAGCAGCAGCAGCGGCGGCCGAGGCGTATTTCAGTGGCTCGCCGGGCGTACGTGTGGGTAATGGCGCGGGCTTCATGGCGTTTGCTGTGGTACTCGATGCTCCCGGCAGGGGCGTGTGTAATGTTGCTAGCGCAGGTAATGGCGATTTCATCTGTGTCGATGGCCGTCGTGCTCCCTGTTGTACTGCTTCTGCTGCCTTTGGTTTCGGTGCCGGTGGCCGCGCTTCCGTGTCCGGGGTGTCGTCTGCTATCGACTGCGACTCGTGTGACGAGACGTGGTCGAGACTCTCGCCCAAGCCAAAAATGGCCTCCTCCTCTTGCAGGTTGAAGTCGTCGTATATTGTGTCATCGTCCATGAATTCGGCGTCCTGGTTGCTCTCGACATAGTATTTGATGCTCTCCTCAATCTCCTTGACCTGGTCTGTCTCGACGTTGCCATTCTCCAGCGCCCGTTGCAGCAGATCCAGCTTCCCTTGGTGCCATTTATTCCGCTCAACCGCCTCTTCCAATTCCGTCACCCGCTCGGCCTTTGAGTTGTCGCCCTTCTTCGACTTCTTGACGTTTGCCTGCAGCGTCTCAATCTCGGCCTCGATGGTTTCTATTTGCCGCTCCAGCTCCTCGTTCATGTGCTGCAGGAACTCGACCATCTCCATCTTCTCCTTGTCCTTGGGATCAATCTTGGACGCCAATTGCAGCCCTTCCTTGGAGTAGGCCTTGGTCTTCATCTCCTTTTCGACGGCCTTGAAGCGCTCCATTTGCTGTCACATGTCAGCGTGCCGCCATGGCAAGACAGGAGCGGCGGCCTACAGTCTCAATCAACTTGCGGTGGTCGAGCAGCGGCTTCTTGTCCTTGATTTCCGACATGGCGGCCCATGTCTTGATCTGGTCGCGCGACCGCTGCAGCTTCTTGATCTCCTTCTTCAGCTGGTCCTCGAGCTTCTCCTTCTGTGAGGGATTGCCCGTCTGCATAATCTTCTCATATATGCTCTCAAAGGTTGCGACGCCCTCGGCGACCTTTTTGAAGCATTTGTCAATCTCCTGCTGGAGTTTCCGTGCCGCCATGGTGAGTGATGGTGGAGCCTCTTGGTGAGGGCTTTGGCCGTGGTTACGGCAATGTGTGGGCTAGGCTATGGAATTCGAGCAGCGGCGGTCCGACGGTTTGGCGTAAGTGAGTGGGTGCGTGTGTGCGTGCGTGCGTGCGTGCGGACGCCGGCGAGGTTGCGGGATTGTTTGTCGTGGCCTGGTTACGGAGGTTGAGGGATCGCATAGGTAACGCGAATCACAGGCCTGGCCTAGCGTAATTGCCAAGAGTGCGGCCACTTGGGGCTCGCAGCAGTCCATGGCCCTCCAATAGCCCCACGCGTCGCCGTTTCGAATACGCGTTGCACTGTCTGCCGGCCTGTCTCACCGTCGTCGGATGAGAGAAATCCCATGTGTGACGTCGTCGCGCTTTTGGAAACCCCCAGTGCTTCTACACACAAGCTAGTCCTGCCTGAGGAAGCCTGTGTTTCGGCAGGAGCTCCCGCCTGCACCATTCTCACCACCCAAGCACACATTGCAGCTACCCCGCCATCATGAGGAGTACGGCCCCTCTGCTCTGCCAATGCCACTCCCACTGCCATTGATTGCCGTCAACCGCAAACTAACAATGTCCAGCCGTGCTGCAGAGGGTCAAGTCGGCATCAGTCACAGTCGACGGCCAGCTGGTATCCTCAATTGGCAAGGGCTTGCTGGTTCTTGCCGCCGTCTCCAAGGACGACACGGAGAAGGACGTAGAGGCCATGGCCAGCAAGATCCTCAAGGCCAAACTGTGGGATGATGAATCTAAAGATCCTCCAGGCCGCGTATGATCCCCACTTGTTGTTCGTATTCACGGTGCTTACCTCTGCAGTGGAAATGCGCAGTGTCTGATGTACAAGGCGAGATCCTTTGTGGTACGTAGTTGCACTGACCGCTGTGTATGGAAGACATGAAAAAAATGTCTGTCCTAGCTGCCAATGCCTCCAAAGGAGCGTATGCTCACCAATCACAGTCTCCCAGTTCACCTTACTTGCCTCTATGGAAAAGGGAAACAAGCCCTCTTTTCACAAATCTGCAAGCGGTGACCAGGCCAAGACGCTTTACGAAACCTTCTACAAAAAGGTCGGGGACCTCTACGAGTCCGATAGAGTCAAGGACGGCGTATTTGCTGCGATGATGGATGTTGCTCTGGTTAATGACGGCCCAGTAAGTGTAGACTATATCCGTCTAGATGGCGATGTGCACATCCAGCGTTGAATTTCCTGGCTGTACACCGAATATGGCCTTGACGCTGACCAGCTTGTTCAGGTCACCATCCAAATTGATACCAACCCACCCAAACTGGAAGCTCCCTCCACAGGTCCGTCCAAGAGCAATCCATAGACTGTCAACTTCCTAGGACCACAAGTAGCACGCAAATTCAACGTCTAAGATCTTTACGGGTCTTGTTTTTTTTGCCCTTCCAAACGCACATTCAACACCAAAACAAGATTCACATAAGAATTCTGCATAACTCGTCGGAACACATCGAATAGAAGTCCATAGATGATCATGCTCAGCATGCTAGACTCATGACATGAACGCAAATTAGATAGCTGCGATACCCCACCCACAGCTCATCGCATCCCGGATTGGGACACTGCTGTCACATCAGAAGAAAATAGATGATACCATCAGGCACCAGCAATATGTCCTGGCTTTGGTCCTGCATGCATGTCATACTCCACCATCCCTACCTAGACATGTTTATGTCAGATCTACCGACCCAGCCACTCGGGCATATCTTGTGCCTACCGATTTCTGCTTTTCTGGAAATAGGGTCAAGTGGTACGACCACACGTGATGCAGTGTTCGCCGACCCCCAGCTGAGCTGGCTTGCATCCTGGTAACGCCCGGCATCACGGTAATTAAGGAACTATACAACCGATGTCAGCACATTCTCATAATTTGGGGTCTAAGCTGATTCGAGTGTCTATTGCGAGAGATTTCTATTGGACTAGGCAAACTTGTTGGACAGCAATAAGCCTACTACCATAGGACAATTGCGCTTCGTCCTAACTCCGGCCGGTGATGCCTTGGGCCGTTTCCAAGTTCCAGGCCCAAGCATCATGACACCCGCATGCTAGCCCATCTCCTTGATGTCAGTCTTAGTAATGGTACACACTTGTGCGAGCTCGTCTGTACGACCGGACACCTCACGCCTAAAACAGCCGTTTGAGTGATCAGGCAATCAGGACCAATGCTAATTTGTGAAACTACCCGAGGATTACCGCGACAAATAAGGTTGGCTGAAGGTAGTGTCCATTACTATGGTGAGTCCGCCACCTCCCACGAACCAAACTTTATCGATGGCAGCAATCTGCGGAGGATGTGTTGGTCTGATTCTTGCATCGCGTTTGTCATCATCCCATCCCGTCAATGGTCTTGCACATCTGACGAATTACCGACATTTTTCTTCTCAAGCAGCTTCGTCACTATGGTGACAGTGTTGTTGCCTTGGAATATCAACCAGCATCGACACGGAAACGCGAGTTGGCTCGGATTGAATCCTGTTGACCATTTGGCGAGACTATCTGCCGTCGATGTACGGTCAACACTGGAATGATCATTGAATGGGTGGCCGCAAACAACATAACCTCGTCGTTGTAACTCCATCTCCGGCGGGATCTTCAACAAACCTGTGGACGGTATGGATTTCTCGTATACTCACTGATGCACAGTTGATAGTGCCTACAATCATATCCAATGGAGGTTGATAGAAATCGTGCACATAGCCACTCATCCTGGCCGCCGCGGGCTTTTCTGTTGCATTTCAGGTGTGCGCTTCTCTATACACATTGTCCTCTGGCTCCACATACTCGCATACCCTAGTACCTTTTCGATCTGGTTATTATTTTACAAGGGATATTGATGCTCAACAGCAGATTTTCACAACGCGGTATTGTAGTGACAGCCATATAAGAAAGTAGTCAAGGTTCGATCTGGTTATATGGGCCTGCTATACCGACCCTTCAAAAGCGACATGAAGGTACAGTAGAGGATCGTCGCATCTATACGAAACACTTGCATCGGCAACACACCAGAAAAGGTCATCTAGGGCAGCCCCACAGTTGTTCTTTCTTCAATGCTTCTCTTCCATTCTCGGGATCACCCGCCCCACCTTCTGACCCACAAGATGAATACTCATGTAGAATATGTCAATGCGCAACGTCTGCGCCGCGTCCTACGAGTCATAGTCAATCTCTCCTATGCCCTTAAGGTTAGCGGAACATCGTCCACAACCGTCACAAATATAGGGGGAAAGGATTTGAGGCGGTAAAATTAGGAAGGTGCCAAGGGCATCAATATCAATCCTTTGTATGTGGAGGTTTCTGCAGCTGGATGTCTGGAAGTACATATTCAGCGGTAGGCGTGGATGCAAAAGTCGAGTCTTTGGAATACCACGGCCTGGGTTGGCTGTAGCTTGCGGGGATCTGCAACGTGTCTCGTATTCTTCGCGATTGAGCTAATGTCTTGGTGCATCCAGAAGGTCCTTAGGATCTCTTCGACAAAAGCCTTAACGACGTTGCAGGAGGATGTACATTGTTCTCCATTGGCAACGTGGACTCGAGCTGAACTAGAATACGAAACCGAGAAACCTAAGCTACCGTATACGAGCGGCTTTAAAGCCACGCCTGTTGATGATCACGTGCAGACATTTCTTCTGGAGCTTTGGGTTGAAGCTAAGCATGTCTAGTGGATGCGTCTTAGAAAAGACTCAGACATGGGCATAGATTTCGGCAACAAGTATGCTCGCGTGCGACCTCTATTGCGTGAATTTTCTCTCACGGCAACTTTGGCGACCTTGTGCTTGTCTTTTTGTCTCGTTGGCAGCAGGCGGACAAAAGGCGGTAGAGAAACAACAGCATCGCCGGTAAACCCGACACCCCGATACTACCAACTAAAGTTATAGCAGATGCATCCATAACTCGTATAGTTTAAACTAGGTACGGGGTTTAGATGTGCAGTAAGATGTTGCCGTGTACCCAAGTGACCCCTGCAAAAGGCAATGACGCCACCACCCCGGAGCACTGTAATATTAGGTTTAATCATCTTAGCGATTGACACCAGGTATCGCAACATAGTCCAGCACCAGCCATGATATTTGTGTCGTAAGGAGAGCATACGAAATAAGTAGGCTGTCGCTTTGTTGCGCAGGCCGCGAAGGGGGGGGGGGGGGGGGGGGGGGGGGGAAGGAAGGC
>Ga0265798_10011175_pt1 | contig 10963 bp, 9 predicted proteins | sample P3T30metagenome_FD_192430 | JGI IMG/M metagenome (GOLD analysis project Ga0265798, IMG submission 192430) | Plant litter microbial communities from East Loma Ridge, Irvine, California - P3 T30 | ecosystem: Environmental > Terrestrial > Plant litter > Unclassified | place: USA: California... | reverse complement strand
CCAAACCCACCCCCCACCCCGCTACTTCACTTCGATAACGACTTTGCCCTTCGCCCGGCCGCTCTCCACGTAGGCCAGGGCCTCATTGGTGTGGGCGAAGGGAAAGGTCTTGTCCACCACAGGCTTGATACTACCGGCTTCTACCAATTCGGTGAGCTGCGCCAGCTGCCGGCCGTTGGCTTTCATAAACAGGAAGGTGAAGCGCACGCCCAGCTTTTTGGCTTTGCGGCGGATGCCGAAGCTCAGCAAACGGGTAGCGAGGCGCACGTACCACGGCAGGCCAAACTCGCGGGCAAACTCCCCGGTGGGCGGGCCGGAGATGGACACGGCAATGCCACCGGGCTTTAAAATCCGCAGTGACTTTGCCAGTGTTTTGGGGTCTTGGCTGTTCAGCACCACGTCGTAGCCGCTGAGCAGGGTTTCAAAATCCTGGGTTTGGTAGTCGATTACGAGGTCGGCGCCCAGGCTTTTTACCAGCGCGGTGTTGGCTGCGCTGGTGGTGGTGGCCACGTAGGCACCCAGGTGCTTAGCCAACTGGATGGCGAACGTGCCCACCCCGCCCGAACCGGCCTGGATGAACACTTTCTGGCCTTTTTGCATGTTGGCGCGCTCCACCAGCGCCTGCCAGGCCGTGAGGCCCACCAGCGGCAGTGCCCCGGCCTCGGCCATCGTCAGGTTGGTGGGCTTGCACGCTACGTCGGCGGCGCGCACGGCAATGAACTCGGCAAACGTGCCGATGCGGAAATCGGCCGGCCGGGCGTACACTTCGTCGCCCACCTTGACGTTGCTGACCCGCGTGCCCACGGCCGCCACAATGCCCGCCACATCGTGCCCCAGCCCGGTGGGTAGCTTATAGGGCAGAAGGAGCTTGAACTCGCCGTCCCTGATTTTAGAATCCAGCTGGTTGACCCCGGCGGCGTGCACCTCCAGCAGCACCTCGTCGGCGTGCGGCGCGGGCTTGGGGTTTTCGGTGAGCTGGAGCCTTTGATTTTTGCCGTAGCGAGTGAGTAGGAAGGCCTTCATGAGGGAGAAGCTGGGGATGGAAATTATTGAAAGCCGATGCCCCTGAATGGTGTCACAAGCAGTAAACACCACAGCCCTCCCTTACCCTGGGAGAGTTGCCATCGCTAACTTACTAATGACTAGCACCAAATGCCTTGCGCTAAGCCGGCTTGAGCGGCCCAAAGCGGCCCATCATGTTCACAATGGTTTTGCGCGGCAGCACCCGCATCAGCAGCTGGGTGAGGCGGTTGGCCACCCCCGATACCACACGCGGATGGCGGCGCTGGCGTAGCGCCCGCAGTAGCTCTTGGGCCACGGCCTCAGGCGCTTGGCCGGCGGCGCGGTTTTCGTCGGTGCCCCCCGAGGCATTGTGGAAGCCGCTGTTGACCACGCCGGGGTTGAAGCCCAGCACGTATATGCCTTTGCCTTTAAACTCCCACCACAGCGACTCGCTCAGGTTGGCTACGTAGGCGCGGGAGGCGGCGTACACCGCCGAGCCGGGTAGCGACACAAAAGCCAGCGCCGAACCAGTATTCACCAGCGCGTCGCCGGGGCGGGCCAGGGCTAGGTAGTGGTGCGCCAGCACGGTCACGGCATCCATGTTGAGGTGCATCAGGATGAGCTGCTTGTCCAGCGGCAGCTCCGTGAAGCGACCATAAAGGCCCGAGCCAGCATTGTTGAAAAACACGTTGTAGCGGTTTTCGTCAATATGCTTGGCTACCAGCGCCACACCCTCGGGCGTCGAGAGGTCGGCGGCTAGGCTACTATGGCCGCTGCCGGGTAGGCTGCGTAGCGCGGCTTGCAGCTTCTCGGGGTTGCGGGCTACTAGCGTAACCACGCCGCCTTCGGCTGCCAAAGCGCGGGCAGCCGCCTGGCCAATGCCCTCACTACCACCAGTAATCAAAATCTTTCTCATGGTAAAAAGAGACTAGGCAGGCGCCGCGCGAAGTGATAGCAGCAGCCGGTATTATGGGTGATAAGTAAAAGAACAGTGTTTAGTAAACGAGCAAAAAAGACTAAAGCGCCCTTCGCACAAGGTCGTAAAACTGGGTCAGGGCCTCGTGCATGGCAGGCTCGCGGCGCTCCTGGGGCAGCACCAGCAGCCGTTGCCGCAAAAACAGCGCGGCCAGGCCATGCACCTGTGCCCACACCATCAGGGCAGTGCTATCGGCATTTTGGGGCCGAAAAACGCCGCTGTCGATGCCGCGCTGCACGATGGCCACTACCTGCGCAAAGGCTGAGCCGCCGCCCGGCCAAGCGGTGGCCCCAGCGCAGGCCTGGGCCGCTACCATCGGCCCGCTCATAATAAACATCAGTTCAAATAACTCTGGGTGCCGAAAAGCGAAGCTCAGAAACTGCTCGCCGAAGGCTCGCAGCTGCTCGGCCGGATGTTCGATGGCGGCTACCGTGCTCAGCTCCTGCGCCATCTGCCCAAAAGCCTGGGTTTGCAAATCCAGCAGCAGCTCGTTTTTATCCTTGAAATAGAGGTAGATAGTGGCCGGACTGTACTCAATGGCATCGGCGATATTACGCATGCTCACCTTCTCAAACCCCTGCTCGATAAACAAGTGTAGCGCCGCATCCAGAATAGCCTGGCGGCGTTCGGTTTTTTCGCGCAGCTTACGGTCGGCAATGCCCACGGCAGATTGAATCAGGTTGATTACACTGCAAATGTAGTAAACAGTGTTTAGTACCTGAGCAATCTAGGGGGTAATTTTGCTGTAAGCGCATGCATTTGCAGCGCCTACAGGCAGTAAGCCCCTGCTTACCAAGCCATAATAAGTTTATCCTCCTTTTTTTCAAAGTTTATGCCTGCTGCACCACCTGCGCCCGCCATTGTTTTTATCACGGGCGCTTCGGTCACGGCCACCTGCTGGGACGGCTGGAAGACGTTCTTCGAGGGCGAAGGCTACCGCTGCTACGCTCCCGCCTGGCCCCACAAAAACGCCCCGGCTGCCGTATTGCGCCACCACCACCCCCACTCGCCCATCGCCCAAAACGGCCTGCTAGACGTGCTGAAAGTGTACACGGATTTTATCGCGCAGCTGCCCAGCAAGCCCATCGTCATCGGGCACTCCTACGGCGGGCTCCTCGTGCAGCTGCTGTTGCAGCAAGATGCCGTGGCGGCGGGCGTGGCCATTGAGTCGGCGCCGCCGCGGGGCGTAGTGGTGTGGAGCTGGTCGCTTATCCGTGCGGTGCTGCCCATGCTAGGCCTGTTTTCTTCGCTGAAAACGACGTTTCTACCCACTTTTGCGCAGTGGCAATACGCTATTGCCAACGGCTTGCCACTGGCCGACCAGCAGTCTTCCTACGAAAACCTGGCTGCGCCGGAGTCGAAAAGACTGATTCGGCAGGCGCTCAGCCGCCGCGCCCAGGTTGATTTTGGGCGGCCGCACGCCCCACTACTGTTTCTGGCCGGCGGCGCCGACCGCATTATGCCCGCCGCGCTCAACCGGGCCAATTTTCGGCGCTACCGGCACGCACCGTCCATCACCGACTATCACGAGCTGCCCGGCCGCAGTCATGCCCTGCTGGGCCAGCCCACCTGGCCGGAAGATGCGGTGCTTGTGCTGCGCTGGCTAGGGCGGGTGCTGGGGCAAACCGCCAATCGCCCTAGCCAGCCATAGCCCAACCGTTAGGTATGCAACAGTTGATAGCCAATGCGCTACACTCGCTACATCCTCTTTCAGCTAAGTCTCGTTTTGTGGCGCACGCGGCTCCAAGTCCCGGGCTTGCTACCGAGGGAGGAGGCCGTTAATTATGGGGGGGCTTCTTTCGTGTGGGGGCCAAGCGCTCGCTTAATTTTCCTTTTTGCCAAATGGTAATTACTGGGCAAGCAGGCCGGGCTAACTTGCCCGCATGGATGACCTCTTCGCCTACCTGCTGCAATTTGGGTCGCTGAATCAGCAGCAGCTGGACCTGATTGCCAGCAAGGCTAGCCCGCTGGCGCTACGTAAAGACGACTATTTTCTGGAAGCGGGGCACGTAGCCCGGCGGGTGGGGTTCCTGCGGGAAGGCGTGCTGCGGATATGTTATTACAATAATCAGGGCCAGGAAATCACCCGCAATTTTATCGACGAGCTTCACCTCACCACCAACCTGCGCGGCCTGGAAGACGGCCTGGCTTCGCCCGAGTACGTGCAGGCCGTGACCGACTGCCGGCTGCTCGTATTTACGAAGGCCGACTGGGACGAGCTAGCCGCGACCATCGAGGGCTGGCGCGACCTGGTGCACCAGCTGACGGCCCGGCACCTGCACGAAAAGCTGGCCCGCATCAGCCCCATGCTCACCCAGGATGCCACTACCCGCTACCAGGAATTTCTGGCTAACTACCCACGGCTGGCCAACCGGATTCCCCTCTCCTACCTGGCCTCGTTTCTGGGCATGACGCAGTCGTCGCTGAGCCGGATACGGCGCACTATCCGCTGACGCGCTTTTTGCCAAATGGCAAGGAGCCGGCTTTTTGGGCGGGGGACTTTTGCAGAGTCAACCAACAACCCCCACCATGAAAACCGCATTGATAACCGGCGCCAACAAGGGCATCGGCTTCGAAACCGCCCGCCAGCTTGCCCAGCAGGGCTACCGCGTATTCCTGGGCAGCCGCGACCTGGCCAAGGGCCAGCGGGCCGCTGCCCAGCTCCACGCCGAGGGGCTGGCCGCCGTAGAAGCCATTCAGCTGGATGTGACCGCGGCCGAGTCGGTGCAGGCCGCCCGCGCCGAAATCGGCCGCGCTACCGAGGTGCTCGATGCGCTCGTCAACAACGCCGCCATTACCGGCGGCATGCCGCAGGCGGCCCTCAGCGCCGGGGTGGCCAATTTCCAGGAGGTGTTTGCCACCAACGTGTTTGGGGTGGCGCAGGTCACGCAGGCGTTTATCGACCTGCTGCGCCGGGCGCCGCAGCCGCGCATCGTCAACGTGGGCTCCAGCGGGGCCTCGCTAACCCTGAGCAGCGACCCCACCTGGCAATACTACCACCACAAGGCGGCGGTGTACCCGGCCTCGAAGGCGGCGCTGCACATGTACACCATCGTGCTGGCCTACGAGCTGCGCGACACGGCCTTCCGGGTGAATGCCGTGGACCCTGGCTTCACGGCCACCGACCTCAACCACCACCGTGGCACCGGCACCGTGCCGGACGCCGCCGCCCGCCTCGTGAAATACGTGCTGGTGGGCGACGACGGTCCCAACGGCCAGTTTATCAGCGAAGAAAATACCCCCGTGACGGGCGAAATCCCGTGGTAGCCCGCCCGCTGAGTGTAGGAGATGGAGGCTACATAATTTTAAGTTAACCTACTGTTGTGCCAGAAAATAAGATGAAAGCCGTGCAATTTGCCGAGCACGGCGACGCCAGCGTGCTGCGGCTGGTTGACCTGCCCATCCCCCAGCCGGGGGCAGGCGAAGTGCTGATAGCGGTAGCGGCCGCCGGGGTAAACTACGCCGATATCTGGCAGCGAAAAGGGGCTGGCCCCACGCCACTCCCGCTGCCGTATGTGCCGGGCTACGAGGTAGCCGGCACCATTGCGGCCCTGGGCAACGGGGTGGCGACCGCCCTGCTGGGCCAGCGGGTGATGGCCATGCTGCCCCACGGCGGCTACGCAGCGTACGTGGTAGTGCCGGCCGCCCAGGTGATTGCGCTGCCCGCCGAGCTAGGCTACGCGGCGGCCACCGCCCTGCTAGCCCAGGGCCCCACGGCCGTGGGCCTGCTCAACACAGGCCCGTACGCCTCGGTGCTGGTGCTGGCCGCCGCTGGGGGCGTGGGCTCGCTGCTGGTGCAGGTGGCCAAAAACCGGGGTATCCGGGTGGTGGCTGCCGTGGGCAGCCCCGCCAAAAAAGCCGCTGCCCAGGCCAGCGGCGCCGATGCGGTGGTGTGCTACGCCGACGCCGACTGGGTGCAGCAAGTGCGGGCCGCCACCGACGGCCTCGGCGTAGCGGCCACCTTCGATGCCGTGGGTGGCCGCGTGGGCACCGAGGCACTGCAAGCCCTCGGCGCGGGGGGCACCGGCGTGGTATACGGCGCGGCCAGCGGCGAGCCGACGATGGTAGCCGCCCAGGACCTGCTCGGGCAGCAGCAGTTGGTACGGGGCTACACGGTATTCGCCGAGCTGCCCAGGCTTGGGGAGTATACCGAGGAGCTGCTGGGCTACCTGCGGGCGGGGCAGTTGCGGCTGCCCGTCCAGACCTACCCGGTGGCGGCGGCTGAAACGGCCCAGCTCGACCTCGAAGCCCGCCGGACCACCGGTAAAGTCGTACTGCTTTTTTAACTAATTGCCAGCCAGTTGTTAGCGACTAAAGCTCGCCCGCCGGCTTACTGTAACCGACCTGCACCCGGGCGCTACTGCCGCCCACAAAAAAGGCTACCCGCTGGGGTAGCCTTTTTTGTGCGCAACAAGCAATGCCTGTCCTTAAAATTCGGTGCCTCGGCGGTCCTACTTAATGTCGAACAGCAGGCCGAAGTAGCCCAGGCGGCCGTAGCCCGGCGAGCCGTACACTTGCAGGTTGTAGTTGTCAAACAGGTTGGTAACGCCGGCCTGCACGGTGGTGTGGGCCGACTTGATGGTGTAGCCCAGCTGGGCATCCACGGTGTGGGCGGCGGGCACGTTGCCGGTGGCAAAGGTCGATTCGTAGAGGAAGCTGTCGGCCCAGCGGTAGTTCACGTTGTAGCTCAGGTTATTGTCCAGGGCCCGGCCGTCGAGGCCGAGGTTGAACTTGTGGCGCGGCGTGTTGAAGTACGACTGCGTGCCGGCGTCGAAGGAGGTCAGCAGCTTGTTGAAGCTGTAGTTACCGGCCAGCGTGAGGGCGGGCGAAACGGTGTAGTTCACCGTGATACCGGCGCCGTGGCTCTGCACGCGCTTGTTCACATTGGTCGCAATCTGGATAACGCGGGTGAGCAACGCCGGATTTTGGAAGCGCGCGAGGCCCGCCGTCAGCAATTGCGTCTGCGTGATGGCCGTGCCATCGGTGTTACCGATGAAGTTCTGCGTGACAATGAAGTTGTTGTAGGTGTTGAAGAAGTAGTCCGCATCCACGTACAGCTGCTTGCTAAGCTGGGCGCGGTAGCCGGCCTCCACGGTGTTCACCTTTTCGAGCTTCAGGGCGTCGCTCTTGTAGGCATAGGCGCTGATGTCGCCGCCCAGCAGCAGCTGGGGCGTGCGAATGAGCGCGCCGCCCAGGGCCGTGGTGTAGCCCTGGAAGCCACCACCCACGTTGCCGAGCACCACGGCGCGGCCCACGTCGAGCTTAATGTACTGGTCGTTCTGCGTGGGTGCCCGGAAGGCGCTGCTGTAGCTGGCGCGGAAGTTCTGCTGCTTATCAGCCCCCAGCGAGTACACGGCCGAGGCGCGGGGCGAGAAGGCCGGCCCGAAGTTTTTGAATTCGTCGAAGCGCCCGGCCAGGGCCAGCTTCAGGTGGTCGTTGAGCAGGGTTTTGCTGGCCTGGGCGTAGCCGCCGTATTCGTAGTTGCGGATGCGGTCGCCGTCCTTAGTATCGGCGAAGAAGCTGCCGTCGGAGCCCAGCAAAAACTGGCGGTACGCGCCGCCCACCGTGAGGTCGGCAAAGCTGTTCTTAAACGTGTACTGCGCGCTGCCCTCATTCAGCATCGACCGGATGATGAGGCGGGCGCCCTGGCTAGGGTTGGCGTTGTGCAGAATGGTGTTGCGGGCATTGTTGAAGGCCTCGGTGCCCGGCTGGAGCAGCGGGGCATTGGTGCCAGCGGCATCGCGGGCGGCGAGGGCCGCCGCGTCGGCATTGCCGCCGTTGGCGGTGAAAGCCGCGTTGTAGGCCACGCTGTAGGCGTTGAAATACCGCTGGGCGTAGGTCACGGGCTGGCCGTTGGCATCTACTACTGGCTGGCCGGCGGCGTTCAGCACCGCCTGCTGCTGCAAGAACGTGCCGAGCGAGCCCAGGCTGTACGAGCCATCCGCCTGCGGGTCGCGCTTACCCGAAAAGTCCTGCGTCGAGAATGCGCGCACAAACCAGTTGCGGCCTTCTACCTGCAAGCGGGCCTGCTGGGCACCGCTGTTTACGAAGCGGTAGCGGCTGGCGCTTTGATAGGTGGTAGTGGCGTTGGCGTAGCGGTAGTCGAGGGTGGCTTTCACGCTGTTGCTGAGCAGCACCGAGAGGCTGGGCGCCACCTTAAACGACTTGGCCTTGTTGTCATTAGCCACGAGGTCGCGCTCGGAATAGCCGGGCAAAAACACCGTTTTGCTCTGGAGTGCGCCGTTGGCATTGGTGAAGGTGTTGCCGAAGTCGCCGTAGCGGTTCACGGCATCGTAGCCCAGGCCGGAGGTAGCCGGGTTGTTGGTCGGGTCGATGATGGCGGCCGTGGGGTCCTGGCTATCAGCCAGGAAATCATCGGCCACCGTGGCGCCGCCCGAGATTTTGAACGCCACACGCTCGCCAAGCTTCACGGCGTAGCGCAGCTGCCCATCGAGCAGGTTGCGGTTGCCGCCGCGCAGGCGCACGGTCAGGCCGGGGTCAAGAAAAGGGTCGCGCGAGTTGGTGAGCAGCACGCCGTTGAAGGCGTTGGCGCCGTAGAGGGCCGAAGCCGGGCCGTGCACTAGCTCGACGCTGGCAATGTCGAGTATCGGCGTGCCCAGCAGGTTGCCGAAGTAGCTGCTCAGGCTGGGCAGCTGCGTATCCATGTAATCAGCCAGCTGAATCACGCGCTCCGAGCGGCTGGAGTTGAAACCCCGGGTGCTGAAGCTAGTGGTGAGCATACTGGAACTGCTGACGTCCACCGCTTTGTAGCGAGCTAGCCCCGCCACGAGGTCAGGGGTAGTGAGCTGGCCCAGCTGGCGGAAATCGATTTTCTCGATGGTCACCGGCACCTGGCCAATGTTCTCTTCTACGCGTGAGGCGGCTACTACGCGCTGGGTAAGCAGCGTGGTAGGCCGCAGCGTCACTTCGATATTGTTGTCGGGCTGGTTCAGGATTAATTCCTGATTCTCATAGCCGATAAACGACACAATAAGCGTGGTCGGGAAACGGCCCTGAACCCCTTTTACTTCAAAGCGGCCTTCCTGGTTAGTGCTGCCGCCCAGGTAAGTGCCTTTCAAAAAAACGGTGGCGCCCGGCAGTGGTGTGCCGGCCTCCGTTTGCACAACGCCAGCCAGGCTAGCCTGGCTCTGCGCCCAGCCCGCCGACGAAATAAGAATGCAGCAGACAGTTAGAGAGTAGTGTTTCAACATAAAAACGTAAAGCCCCGCAAATAATTGGGATTGGTAGGAACCGACAAAGGTACTACCCAACTGCGGTACGCTGCATGCATACTACCTAAAATTTACCTGCGTTTTATCCTATTACATAAGCAGATTACCCTTACAAATAGTCGTGCTCAGCTAGTTGGGTTTTACCAAGGTCACTGGGCACAACTACTTATTTATTTTGGAGAGGCGCCCACTCAGAAGTCTGCTTGTCTTGGCACCGATAGCTGATGGCGCGGGGCGCTGCCACGTGCCGGCTATTCGCGGGCCGTGGGCCCGCACCGTTTGCACAATAGCCGCCTGACTCGTGCAGCGGCCTGCCACTAGTGGGCACGGGGCAAAGCCCCGTGCCATCGGCCGAGCAGTTTCGCTAGTTGGCCGGGGCCGGGCCGGCGGCCAGCGAGTGCACCACCACCACGAAGGGATAGGGCGCTTTTCCTTGGTTGAAATTTTCCTGCTGGTTGTAAATCGTCACGGTGTAGGTAGGCGCAATAAAGCGCTCACCCTCACACTGCACGCAGGTCACGGGTTCGGCCTTGAACTTGGCGTGACGCAGCTCAGCCCGCAGGTCGTTGAGGCAAGTTTTGCGGGCCGTTTTGTACACTACATCGTACTGCGTTTGCTGGTTGGTGCGGCGCAGCTCCACGCGGGTATCGGGGGTGGCGGGCGTTGTGGCGGGCTCGGCCGGCGCCATAAACGCCCAGTAGACGGCGCCGGTGGGTGGCTGGTGCTTTTCCCACTCGCTGTCGGGCAGAGCGGTGGCCATCGTTTGGGGCGTGAGGCGGCCGGCGGCGAGGTCCTGGGTTAGAGTTTGCAGGGGCAGGCACTGGCTGTGGGCAGGCCAATAGCTAGCCACGGCCCCCAGCAACAGGAGGCCGGTCAGGCGTAGAGATAAATTCATAAGGCAGTCGGGGAAGCGGGCGGGAAGCGCACCAAAAAAAGAGCTACGTACTAAAGCTAGAAAACGGATGGGCGCTCCCTTCCAACTTCGTGCCAGTTGTCTGACAACCGCTTGCCTGCGCAATGGCCCAGGTCGCTGGGTTTAAAAGTGATGGAAGCCCTGAGCCCGCAACGGCACGGCCTGACCCGACTTCGTAATTAAATTTACCGCGTCGTCGTGCTCGGTGAGGTGGCCGATAACGGTGATGTCGGGGTGGTTCTTAATCTTGGCGTGGTCGGCGACCGGGATGGTGAAGAGTAGCTCATAGTCTTCGCCGCCGTTGAGGGCCGCCGTGATGGGGTCGAGGTTGAACTCGGCCGCCGCTTCGAGCGTGGGGTTGGCCAGCGGCAGGTACTCGCTGAACACGCGGGCACCGGTGCCGCTGGCCGCGCACATATGCAGCACTTCGGAGGCTAGCCCGTCGGAAATATCGAGCATGGCGGTGGGGTGCACACCCAGCTCGCGCAGCTCGTGCACCACGTCGAGGCGCGCCTCGGGCTTGAGTTGGCGCTGCACCACGTAGTTGTAATTGTCGAGTTCGGGCTGGGTTTCGGGGTCGGCCAGGAAGGCTTGTTTTTCGCGCTCCAGCACTTGCAGGCCCAGGTAAGCCCCGCCGAGGTCGCCGGTTACGCACAGGATATCGGTGGGCTTGCCGCCCGAGCGGCGCACGGCCTGCCCGGCCGCCACCTGCCCCAGCGCCGTGACGCTGATAACCAGCCCGCCGCGGCTGCCGGTGGTGTCGCCGCCCACCAAATCGACGCCGTAGGCCTCGCAGGCCAGCCGCATGCCGGCGTATAGTTCCTCCACCGCTTCCACCGT
>Ga0265798_10011172_pt1 | contig 10963 bp, 11 predicted proteins | sample P3T30metagenome_FD_192430 | JGI IMG/M metagenome (GOLD analysis project Ga0265798, IMG submission 192430) | Plant litter microbial communities from East Loma Ridge, Irvine, California - P3 T30 | ecosystem: Environmental > Terrestrial > Plant litter > Unclassified | place: USA: California... | reverse complement strand
GGGGGGGGGCCCCCCCCCCCAAGGTAGAGAATGTAGAGGTGGGCGCAATCAGCATTCGGGCTTGTCAATCTTGCAGGTACTCTTTCTTTTTGGCTGTGGACTAGCTCCCGCGCCGGGGATGGTCAACCCTGTCATTGCTGGGAGAGGGGGGGGGGACAGTGCTGTGGTGGTTGCGGGCGGCGGTGGTGGTGGAAGCTGGAGTTTGGGGTGGGTAGTGGATGCCAAGCCAGGAGTAAGAGATAAGACTCAGGCTCTTCAGCCAGCAAAGTACGTCCAATGACGGACCTCGCGTGGGCAGCCTTGGGGTTCGCCGCAGGCCCGTCTCTCTCCCTCCCTCCCCCCTCGCTGCCCGTATGCTCGTATTGCGCGTCTAAGCCAGCCCAAGGCGCGTGGAACAGGTGCAGCCGCAATGCCCTGCAGCACACGGTCGCTGTGCCCGACCCGACCGCCCATGATGGCTTCGACGCTTCGACGCTTCGACGTCCGCTGGAGGGCAACGAGCCACCCCACACGAGCCGACCGCTGAGGTCATTTGTAAGACGTCTTCGTCACAGCAAGCTGCGGCACAAGTCCCGTCTCCGGAGCCAAGATGCTGGCCTGCAATCGCTTTTCCCACTACAAGCACGCACGTACGCAAGCATAAGCGTTGCTGAAAATGCCTCGGACAGCCTGCATCAAGCTGCTGACGCCACGGCTCCGATGACTGGGGGGCAGGCCAAGGTCGTCGTCGTCGTCGTTGGCCTCTTATCGCTGCGTCTGATACACCCCACGCTGCCCCGGGCTCGCTAATCTGATTGGCCCGCCTTGTCGCAGATTCATCGCAGAGAAGGCTTCGAAAGCGGTGACAGCAAGCCAGATCAGCACATGCCAGTCATCTACCCGGCGCCCAAACTTCGCGATATGCGTTGCCAAGGGCTGGACCGATCCAATGCCCGTCCTCCCTTTTGCACGCCGTCTCGAATGCGGGTTCTGAGATGGTGCGACCGACTCGACTGCCAACAGCCCCAGCTTCTTCCCCGTCTATCCCCCTTCTATGTATGCACTTTGTCTGACCGCAATGCTCGTTGCCTGCATTGTCATGGCCGCGTGGTACGTAAACAGCGTGGTAACCCGCTGTCAGGCATCTTCACCTCAACTCTGGGCTCAAAACCGCCACGTACTGGGTTCCCATGCGTGCAAACGTCGCCTCGTCCAAAAGGCCATGCCTTCATAATCACCCCTTTGCTCTCCATTCTGCATCGCTAGTGTCGGCTTCCGCAGCTGCTCCCATCTCATCCAAGCTACGTGTCGACCGCGTCGTTCTTGACACGCTGTCACATGAGGTCGAGTGTGAGGCTACTTGGCGCTCGACGCAGTACTCAAGCACTACCAATCCCACATCTCGTAAAAGTCGTTACACACCCATGGCCCGCCCACGTTCAACCTCGCCGCCTTCAGCCGAGCGGCATCGGGAAGCCGTCGACGGTATTTGCCACTTGCACCATCCCACATGACGCGGCATGTGCATCAAATTTACTCCTTAGTAGGCGACGTCGTGGAACTTATGGCGTAATAGCTACCACGGCCTCCCCACGTTTGCGCTCTTCAGATGACTGCCGGCAGTTCGCCAAGTAGCAATTTTGCGCAGTTTAAAAATCTATTTACCTCCGCTTCAAGACATGGCCTGCTCTTGACCCATTGGCACTCATCTGCGCGCCTTCGTTAGCCCACCCTGCAGCCGTCTTGTGTATTATATCGCATCCTATCCTAGAGTCGCGTCCCACACCCTCAGCTGCATCCTGGCCTTCCTCCTCCGTTTTTGGTACCAACAGAAGCCCAACGAGGCTAGCGCCCGGGAGCAGCCGTCAAAAATCGTCGAACATGTACCAATCCTTTCCCTAAGCGGCCTAAGATGTCTGGCGCACTTTAATTACTTTTGCCCGATTGCAAGTCGCTGTCTACAACCTACGTGTTAACGCTGCAAATATGCGCTACCACTCTCCTGTAAGCTGTTTTGTGTTTGAGAGCTGCATGATGTCTAGACGACTGCCAGATAAGAATGTTGCATTATCAGATAGCATAATCAAACTTCCATTGCGCTGATGATGGAATGACACGAGCGGTCAGAGCACAGCTTTTGTGCGGAAGCTTGCAGGACGTCTTGTTCCCAACATCATGGCAACTTCATCAAATCGATTCTTGGCAACCTTGAATGTTGCAAGTTAGTGCTCACAGCCAACGTGTACCCATATTGTCATGGAGAGTTTGTCTCGATAGCGATCCCATGGCATGGGTATGAGCGTATGAGCCTGCCTGCTCGGGTCTCGGAACGGCACTTGTCCGGAAATTTGTGCCAAGACAACCGACTGGAATCCCCCCTCCGCCCTGCGGAGCCGGAAGAGTACTCTCTTCGTTGCATACTCCACTTTATTCATTCCACCATAACGAGATGCCGGAGGAGAATTGGGTTTCCCATGGCGGTGTGCCCGCATGCGACTTATGCCATGCTCGGAAGGTCCGTCGCGCTTTACCCAAACCATACAACGCCTCCTGCATATATCATAGTATACTGACACATACAAGGTCAAATGCGACCGCAAAGAGCCATGCGCAAATTGCGTAGCATCCAAAGCAGAGTGTCTGCGGAACAGGCATAAGCGGGTTCCGCGACCTAAAGTCCGAACGTACGCATTCATCCTTTTTCCTCGTGAAGCGCGAGGGTTGGACCACCATGCCTTTCTCCATTAGTGACGAAACGCCATCTTGTCTTTCATTTCTGATTGTATTCTAGTGATGACAAGATCCAAGCCCTTGTAGATCGGCTCTCGTCTCTAGAGCATTCAGTCCGTACTTCTAACCATAGCCCGAGCATGTCTATGGAGCATGATGTCGTGAACGGGATGGCTGTGACAAGCACTGAAGAACCGCCTAGTCGTCCAGCAAAGCGACAGCGCACAACAAGCTCAATAGAAATGCCAACTCCCCACACAGCCCCGGACACTGATGCAAGTTCTCAAACAGCGCAAGAAGCTCGTATACACATTAGCAAGGAGCTGTCTACCAATGGACTGCTGTCCGGTCACCAACGCTCAGTTCTGGAGACTGCCATTTCCTTTGTTGACCGATTATCTCACACACCAACGCCAAATATGACGGATCGTAGTACTTTCGACAAGTCCATGCATGTTTCAACAGACATATCCTCGCGCGAGATCTTCAACGTCATTCTTGGCAGTAAGTTGGCTCAACTTCAGCAACGTCATGCAGGACTAACATACAACCAGCCGAATTCAAGCAGCTCGGCGACGCGGCCGCTCGTTACCACACTGTCGACCACGTACCATCTGCGGCGTTGGAGAGAATCGCCCTTGCGTTGATGGAGGGCACCGCTGACGAAAAGACTCTCAATCTGTACAGAGTCATAATACATTTCCAAGCGGCTGTCGTCCTGTATGCAGGCCAGTTGCAGGGCCCCAAAAGCGCAGCAGTACAAAAGCACATCCAACAGATGGAATACAACCATCTCATGGCGGCATTCACAGCACTAGACAGCATCAGCTTCTTGACCACGCCATCACTCCTTCTGGTGCAAGCATTGGTGACTGGGGTAAGTCACACACAAGCTGGTGTGAAGTATGCAACGGGCTAAACTTTTCCTAGGCGATCATGATGCAAATAATCGGCAATCCGGTCGGATGCTGGGAGCTTACATCCCACGCTTCTCGCGCCATCGTAGCCCTCGGTTTCCACCAAATTGACAAGACGGTGCCAGAAAATGACGTCGAGAAGGAAATTTATGCAATAGTAGGCAACTGCGCATACCTGGATAGTGTCATGAGCCTCTTGCTGCTTCGGCCGCGTTCACTGCCGAAACTTCGGGTTAGAGTCTCTGACTTCCTACGTGACCAAAACAATGCCATGAGCATGCTGGAGATGATACCTGTACACGACAAAATCTTGGACTTGATGTTGGATTCGAATGCAAAGCGCTCGCCAGCTGTGTTGAAGAATGAAGTTGCTGAGCTACGATCGCAGATGGAAGACATCTATAAGCTGATGGAGAAGGTAAGCAAAACTATCTCTTCTTAAGCGGTGACTTGCAGATGTTGATAAAATCCAGGAACGAGAGGCACATCTGTTGGCAAGTAAACAAGATACCCTCATCCTTTGGAAGGGCATGGAGTTCAGGTACTACTCCACATTGACATCGGTCTACCGACTCAGCCCCACCGTCACTACCAATCGCGCAGAACGAGAGGAATGTCTGCAATGTGCACGGAAAGCTCTCGAATGCGTGAAGCTCATCGAACAGTTGGGGCGGAAGCTAGACCATTTTATCCAAGGCTACGACCCCTACCTCGCCTGGTAAGACCTCTGCATCTCCGCAGTGAACTGCGCTTACTGACAAAAACATAGGACTTTACTGTCCTACCCACTATGTCCGTTCTTTGTCGTCTTCTGCAACGTGGTCGGAACTTCGGATCCCTGCGACTTTCAGCTCCTCCAAGACGTCACCGACAGCAGTTCGGGCCTCGTCACCGAAAACAGGTATGTCCATCGGCTCCACCGGCTGTGCGCCACCCTTCTCGGTCTCTGCAAACCCCTTGTCTGTGCCCTAGCTTCGCACGAGTCCGCACAGCAACAAGCACCCTTGGATATGACGACAATGCCCTCGGGGCCCTTCCCTCCGGTGCTGGCCTACGGCAACGGACCCGACATGTTGCATGGGAATAATGATGCTACAGGCATGATGCCTTCGTCATGGAACGACGACATGATGTGGCAGTTGTTCCAGTCGCAGCCTTCGTTGGACTGGTTCAATGCAGATATTTTGGATCCAGCTTGGGATCCCAACTTGGCAGCCTGAAACGACTACAATTACGAGCTTGTAGACCTTTTCGGCTGCATTTTAAAGCACAGTCCTGTCCAAAGACGAAAGCTGGGCTGTTCTTCTGCAAGAAAAGTTTGGGTTAGCACTTTCACTTCAATGCAAATACAAACTACATCACCTATACTGGACTAGAATAGAAAACCAAGTCTTGCCACGGTCCGCAAATCCAACTATCCAACCCTTGCTGAACGGAAGACTGCCTTGCCCAAAGAGAAGAAAAGAGAAGAAAACACTCGGGACCGTGAACGCTAGCTCAGAACCATCTCCACGATTTCTGGTCGTCAGGCTCAACCGCAGTCATTTCATCATACAAGAAATCAAAACATCTCAAGTCTACAACGGAGTGTGCGTGCACAGTATCGTAGAAGAGACACTGCTAAGAGTACACTGCCCTTACGTGGCGACGATGATGTTGCTGTCGTCGTCGTTAAGAGGTGTTTGTGGCGACCAAATCCATTTCACAACTCCACCCGATGACGCAGAGTATGGAGTAGAAGACGTATTCGCTCCCATTATATTATACTACATACATACAAAGTGCTCAGCACAATGAGGAAAGAGGTGGGAAATCGATAGCCAACCCATGCTAGCTTCGATCCCGTGTACAGAAACATTGCCTCAAACGCCCAAAGTATGCAGTGAAACCCTTACAAGGCCGTTGGAAAACCCCGCTTCATGATTGATAAACACCGACCCGATCCTATGTGGACCTTTGAAAATGCATCCGTGATTCCTCGCACCTCTACCATTATTCTTCCATCTTGTCATCGTCTTTGGCCGAGTCCTTTGCCGGTGCCTTCAAAAACTGCGCACGGAAGTCTGCGTTGCTTTTTACCTCGCCATTAGTCGTCACAGCACCTTTCGGTATCATTGGGCGACCAAGACCCGGCTTTCCTCTCCCCCGTCCACCGCGGGCAGCTGTGGGTCGATTGATGCGTGGCTGCATGAAGCTGTTGCTCGGCTTCCACTCCCCTTTTTGCTTGTTGAGTTCCTGGATCGTTCCGATACGGAGTTTCCTTCCTTCAAACTCCTTTCCAGAGAGTGCAAACTGCGCTTTGCCGGCTCCCTCAACGGTCGTAAACTCAATGATGGCTCCACCGTGCTGCGGTTCCAGTTTGATCTTTTTGAAGCCATACTGTTCGACGAGCGGCTTGATGCGCGCATCCGGGACGGTATCAGGCAGGTTAAGGATTGCAATGGAGCGGTCCGAGAACGATGCAGGCTTAATGCTAGCATCTGTGATGGGCTGGTTCTCTCCAGGAGTCGACTCGCGTGGCGCCGAAGTTCCCGGGTTCTCCAATGTTGACTGAATCTTTGGTTTCGTTGCGGGACGGTCACTCGCAATTTCGACCATGAGCTTCAGACCCCACATCTCCTTCTCATGCAGTTCCGCCACAGCAGCATCGGCGCTCTCTTTAGTCTCGTAAACAACATAACAGAAGCCTCTGTTGTTGCCAGTAGACTTGATTATAGGCAACTTGGTTCTCTCGATCTTGCCAAACTTTGCAAAAAGCTCCTTGATCTCTCGCTCTTTGATCTTGAAGTTGAGATGCCATACGTAGACTTCACGGCCTTCGGCGGTAGCGCCATCACGCTTTTTCTTAGCGTTGGGATCAGAGATTTTCGAAATGAGCTTCATGCCTTCAGCATCAGTACCGTCAAGCTGCGTGGCTGCAATGGCTTCACTGGCTGAAGCAAATTGTACATAGCAGAACCGACGGTGCGCATCGAATTTGAGCGATGGAAATCGGATGCCGACAATCTCCCCAAACGGACTGTAGAGTTTCCGTAGCCACGCCTCGTCGGCATGCGCAGGATAGTTGGCAACGTACACGGTAGTACTTTGACCACGCTCGATGGAGATGTTATGACCCTCGAAGCCTTTCGCCTCTTTAGTCAAGGCATAGTCGGCTTCTTCAGGTGATTCAAACTCTACAATGGCCGTCAGGCTGTCTTTCTCTTCCTTCATTGTGAGATTCTTGACAGTGCCCGCGTCAGTAAAGAACTGGCGTATCCGTGTTTGCGTCGTATTGGCAGGTAGTTTCTTTACGATGATCGTGGTGTGCTCGCGATCCCTCTTTGGCTCCGTCGAACGAGCCTCTGAAGGCGCCTCGCTCGCAATCCTTTCCTGACCGTTGGTCACGGCACTAGTGCCTTCGTTGTCGATATGTTTGCTCTTCTTCAAGGTCGTCTCGTCATCGCCGTCTTCTCTCTTTCGCTTGGATGAACCTTCCACCATCTGGCTTTCTGGTGTGTCTTGTGGCATGGCTGTAGCAGCTACGCTTGCACGTTCCCTCTCTCTCCGAACCGAGACAATGCGCTCAGCTCGTCGTCGCTCGATTGCGGCGCTTCGGACTTTCAAGGCCGACTCGTGTTGCTCGCAATGGCTGACATACATGTCGATGAGCAGCTCTGGTTCGTCGATGGTCTGTATGCGCTTCATAGCCCGCTCTAGGACTGCTGTGGCCTGGGTCGGCGGGAGCAGCTCTCGGCCTGCGTTCTGCTTAGTCCTTGTCGAGTTTGGTGCCCAAAGAAGCATTTCAAAGATGTAACAGCGATACCAGAAGTCATACGAGTCTTCTTGGTACTGTACGACAGACTCCTGGATCCGCCGAGCTTGGTCAATGTCACCGCGTTGAAGCCAGAACTTCATATGTGTGCGCTCAAGGCGATACTTGGGATCCGTCCACTCCCTGCCATGTTTCTTCATGCCAACCTCTCTGACGAACTCCAAAGCAGACCGGATACCGACTTCAGCAACATCAACGTCGTCTTCAGTCGCTCTAGGGTCATCAAAGGCTCTCCGCCGCAGGTAGCCACACCAGGCGAGCTGCACCTTAATGAGCTCGTCCAAGTCGGTGTGTTCCAGGAGGCCTGATCCGGTGGCTGTGTGTTTGACGAGCTCGAGGTCCTCAAACGGCTTGTTTTCTGCTTCGAGAGTAAGGATGCGGTGAGACCACAATGAACCCGACCAAGGGCAATGGCGAGTCGCACGCTCCAGAACATTCAGCAGGTCTACGGATCGGTTGTCTTGCCAGATGAGGAACTCGACATGGTCTTCCCATATTGATGGGTCGACGGGGAAACGAAGCGTTGCTCGCTCGTATAGTGCATTGACGAGATGAAAGCTGTAGACACCCATGGTCCTCTTTTCCCACTTGAGGTATCTGGTCACGGCGTCGTATTCGGCAGCTTGGTCGCCTGCCTGGAAGGCTTGGAGGACCTTGAACTCGTACTCTTCGCGATTGGCGTATTGTTGCTTGATATGCGTGTTCTTCTGCACTGCTTCCTCCATGACCTGATCGGAAGGGCCCTTGCTGTACCGAGAGTTGAATGAGGCATATCTCGACAGAGTATTCGCCCATGTCGCGTGTGGTTGGCCTAGGCGCTCATTGTAGATAGCGGCCACCCTCATTGCTTTCTCTTGGCTAAAGCCTCCGCGTTCAAGATCCTCCTCCAGAACCTGCAGGTAGCGATCCCACACAAGATTACTCTCTTGGAGGTTGTACTTGACCCTTTCGGCGCCCTGTTGCAACACATCCAACAACAATTGCGGCTGGAAGAGCTCTCGGCCGACAAGTCTCTCATCTTCAGGCCATTCCTCTGGTGGTACCTGCTCCCACGAGCAAGCGACAAGATAGCTCACATATTCGCCATACGCTGCCCACAACTTTGCGCTATAGGGCTCATCTTGCGTCGCCTGCTTGTGCAGTTCGAGCACGCCCATGCGCTCTTCCACATTTCTCGCCAAAGTCTTCTCATCGTTCAGCCGATAGTGCCACAACAACTCACCCAATGGGTACTTGTCGGACATGGTCTTGTAGGCATCGCGCAATGGTTGGACCAGTTCGTATGAGTTTGGATCGGCATCGAACGAGGCCAGGTGGGTCTGCAGGCCCTGGTGTAGTGTAGTGACGAGCGAGACGTGGCTGTAATAGTCGAAAGGGTTTTCCAGCAGCGTTTGGTCCAATTGGTTGAGCCAATCAATGTGTTGCTGATCCAGAGACTTTGTAACAAAGTTACGTGGTCGCGGCGAGGCCTCCGACATGATGCTGGCTACGGACTCACCTGAGAGGTTTTGGCCGAGGTGTTGGAGACTGGAGCCGTGTCAGTATATGGTGTTGTGGAATTTGTGCAATCAAGCCAAGCACCCGGAATAGGCAACAGCAACCCGTGACCACGGGCAAGCGCGTCGCCCTCACGTCACTGGTCGCTGCAACTACCCCCGAAAGCACGAGAGCTTGCAATTTGTCGGCATTTTGCATGAGCATGGATACACTTGAAATGCAGCAATGCGAACAAAAGCAGCCCGAGGAGGTGGATAACTTACGTGACAGGTCGCTGGTGGACTACAGAGTTCTGGCGCGCAGCTTGCTGCTGTTGCATGCTAGCAAGATCTAAGCAACTGTTAGTAGCCGCGTATGGAGCTAGCACCTAGCCATTGCCCGCTATACTTTTTTTTCAGTCCCTGCATACAGCAAGCTGCAATTTTGCATGGAACTGTAACCGGCCTCGCCTTGCGAGCTTGCGTGCAAAGCCCAAGGGAAATTGGCACCTACCTGCAAGTGTATCCATGCCAGGCGTGGAGGCCTGCCGGTACGTAGCATTCGGCGGAGTCATGCGCGCATCACGAGGCGAAGCTGCCGGTTGGGCAGTGTTGATTGTCGTGTGCATCGCTCTTGCGCCATTCGCGATCTGGGCGTATCCCGGCGACGGCACTCGTTGCTGCAGGGCCGGGTGTGGCTGCGGGGAAGACATGACCTGCTGGCTCAGGCCCGAGGGTGTTCGCGATGGTATCTGGCGTCGCCCACGCTTGCCCGGAGATGGTATTAATGATGGCGACGGGACAGAGGGCGCGGGTTGCGGCGTAGGGGTGCCCGCAGGCGAGTCCGACGGCGAGAGGAGCGAGTTGATGTCCATGACGATGGATGCGTGTAGACAGACACTGTCGTGCTCTTGTGCTAAGATGCGATCAGGCCTAAGAGGGCCGCTCGGGTTGCTTCACGTGCGCTGGACGGCGGCCGATGGTCTCGGTCTACGGTCGCGAATTACGGGGACTGTGAGGCATCGAGTCCCTTGTAGCGGACGGCATGGGACGAAGGCGGGCGGTTTGCGCGAGGCAGCTGGGTCGGATGCGCAAGGCGACGGGATAACGAGTGTGATGGGGGGGACAGGATGCCGTCGGCGGACGTGGTGGAGGAGGCCTACTGTCTCGTGTGCAGAGAAAAGGTGGTTAGGTGCACCAGGCAAGCTTGGGCCCGCAACGAATCAGGTAATGATGCAGCAGCAACAGCTCGCGATCCGGGGTCAGCGTGAGGCGAGCGGAGCTGGGGTTGAGCGAAGGGGAGGGGGATGTATATGCTCGTGAGGTTTGGCGCGTCGCCACACAAGATCGCGTCCAAGGTGCCGCAACTGCTTCAAAGGCGATGGTCTGGACAGAGGCGGGACGAAACGACTCCTGCACATTTCTTCTGAGAGCTGATCGTTGCGTCTGGCTCATGAAGATCTGCCGAGACTCCCCACCCCTGCAAGCGCGGAGCCTTTCGCCGCAACCACAGAAATTCCCCTCGAGCCACACTGCACCAACGCCGCAACACGCAACACGCACACGCATTGCGGTCTCGACCATGACCATGAGCGCTCGAATGGCATCGAGCCGGCTTGGGCAGTCGGGTACGCAACTGCATAGCTTCTCCACGGGGCCTGCTTCATGGGCCTGGCACGCCAGTCGCTCCGTCCTGTCGCCGCCCGTAGCCCTCGCTGCCCTCCACCCTCGAACGCGCTGGCCGTCTGCTGTATGTCTCCCTACTACTGCGCAACGGAACATTTCTTTAGGGAAGAAGAAGAAGGACGACGACGACCTCAGAAACCCCATATTGGAGGAATACCTGAGGAAAAGAGAGCGAGAAGCAGGCGTACAGGACGAGACCACCGAGGCAGCCCCCGCACGAAGACAGCCCACACCGCGCTTCGGGGATCTCTCGCAAAGCCCTTCCTCGCTCTTTCTTCCGGAGCGCGAAATCCCCGGATGGCGGGACGATCTGAGCCCGGAGCAAAAGAATGCCATCATGGCGCGGCACAAGCAACGGCAGG
>Ga0265798_10011171_pt1 | contig 10963 bp, 8 predicted proteins | sample P3T30metagenome_FD_192430 | JGI IMG/M metagenome (GOLD analysis project Ga0265798, IMG submission 192430) | Plant litter microbial communities from East Loma Ridge, Irvine, California - P3 T30 | ecosystem: Environmental > Terrestrial > Plant litter > Unclassified | place: USA: California... | reverse complement strand
GGTCGACGTCGTCGATCATCAGGTGGATGTCGAGCGGCACCGGGGTCACCTGCTGGAGCCGCTCCACCATCGGCAGGCCGAACGTGAGGTTCGGCACGAAGTGGTTGTCCATGATGTCGACGTGCACGAGGTCGGCGGTGGCGAGGCGCTGGATCTCGCGCTCCAGGTTCGCGAAGTCGGCGGACAGGATGCTCGGTTCGATGCGGACGGGCATGCTCCCGACCCTACCGGCGGGTCAGCAGGGCGATGAACATGGCGTCCGTGCCGTGCCGGTGCGGCCAGAGCTGGACGCTGGATCCGCGGGTCGCGGCGTCCGGATCGGCCGCCGGCAGCTCGAGGTCGCCGTCGGCCACCTCCTGCAGCACCGCGCCCGTGTCGAGCGCGGTCACGTCGGGGTGGCGCTGGAGCGCGGCCTGCACGATGGCCCGGGTCTCGGCGAGGTGAGGCGAGCACGTGACGTAGGCGAGGATCCCGCCGGGCGCGAGCGCGCCGATCGCCGAGTCGATGAGGCCGGCCTGCAGGGCGCCGAGGCCCGCGACGTCGCGCGGGGTCTTCCGCCAGCGCGCCTCGGGCCGGCGGCGGAGGGCGCCGAGGCCGCTGCAGGGGGCGTCGAGCAGGATCCGGTCGAAGGCGCCCGGGTGCTCCGCCCCCACGGTGGTGCCGTCGACCTCCCACACCTCGGTGTCGCCGGGGACGGCGCGGAGGGCGTCGCGGACGAGGCCGGCGCGCGCGGGGACGAGCTCGTTGGCGGTGAGCAGGGCGCCGGTGCGGCCCGCCTCGGCGGCGAGGAGCGCCGCCTTGCCGCCGGGGCCGGCGCAGAGGTCGAGCCAGCGCTCGCCGGGGGCGACGGGCCGGGCGCGGCTGAGCGCGAGGGCGGCGAGCTGGGAGCCCTCGTCCTGCACACGGACGCGGCCCTCGGCGACGCCGGGCGCATCCATCGGGTCGCCGCCCTCCAGGTACGCGCCGACCGGCGAGAAGGCGGCCGGCTGCTCGCCGGTCTCCGCGACGGTCGCGAGGCCGGGCAGCGCGACGAGGCTCACGGCGGGCGCGGCGTTGTCGGCGCGCAGCAGGTCCTCGAGCTCGTCGGCGCGGCCCTCGCGGGCGAGCGCCTGGCGGAGGGCGCGCAGCACCCAGAGCGGGTGGGAGTGCTCGAGGGCCAGGCGCTCGTCGTCGCTCGCGGCGCTGTCGAGCACGCGCTGACGCCACTCGGCCGGCTCCGAGCGGGTGATGGTGCGGAGGACGCCGTTGACGAAGCCCGTGGCGGAGCGGGATCCGACCGCGCGGGCCATGTCGACGCCCTCGTTGACGGCGGCGTGCGTGGCGACGCGCATGCTGAGGAGCTGGTGCACGGAGAGGCGGAGCACGTCGAGGATCGGCGCGTCGATCGCCGTTACGGGGCGACCGGCCGCCAGCTCGATCACGCGGTCGTAGTACCCGGACATGCGCAGCGTGCCGTACGCGAGCTCGGTGGCGAGCGCGGCGTCCTGGGCGCTGAGGGCCGCGCGGCGGATCTTCACGGGCAGCAGCAGGTTCGCGTACGCATCCGACTCGCGGACCGCGCTCACGACCTCGTACGCGACGCGGCGGGCCGCGCTCACGGTGGCGGGGCCGCCGACGTCGGGGCGGCCGCCTGCCGCGGGGCGGCGTCCGCCCGGTCGGCGGGCGCGGGATCCGGTGCTGTCGCTCATCGTGCGGTCAGGTCCTTCCTCGTGACGCGGCGCCACCGGTCGGCGGCGGGGCATCCGGTGCGGTCGCTCATCGGGCGGTGACGTCCGTGTTCGTGACGCCGCGCCACCAGTCGGCTGCGGGCATCGCGCTCTTCCCGGCGGGCTGCACCTGGATGAGCTCGACGGGGTGGCTGGCGGTGCCGATCGCGACGCGGCCGTCGACGGCGGCGATGGCGCCCGGCGCGAGCGGGGCCGCGTCGTGCAGCGCGGCCGCGCGGTGGACCTTCAGGCGCACGCCGTCCACGGACGTGTGCGCGCCGGGCTCGGGCGTGACGCCGCGGATCCGCGCGAGCACCTCCCGCGCGGGCCGCGCCCACTCGATGCGGCCGTCGTCGATGGTGGTCTTCGAGGCGAGCGTCGGCTCGCCCTCCTGCGGTGTCGCGACCGCGGTGCCGGCGCCGATCGCGTCGACCGTGCGTCCGAGCAGCGCGGCGCCCTGCACCGCGAGCGCGTCGAGGACGTGGCCGGCCGTCTCGTGCTCGCCCGTGGGCCGCTCCTCTCTCGCGAAGACGGGCCCCGTGTCCATGCCGCGCTCCAGCTGGAAGACGCTCGCGCCCGTGACGCGCTCGCCCGCCATGATCGAGCGCTGCACGGGCGCCGCGCCGCGCCACCTCGGCAGCAGGGAGAAGTGCAGGTTGATCCAGCCCATCGCGGGCGTCGACAGCAGCGGCTCGCGGACGAGGCCGCCGTAGGCGACGATGACGCCGAGGTCGGCGTGGGCCTCCGCGATGCGCGCGGTGGCGTCGTCGTCGAGCCGGTTCACGCGCAGCGTCGGGATCCCGAGCCGCTCGGCCTCCGCGGCGACGGGCGACGGGGTGAGCACGCGCTTCCGGCCGAGCGGCGCGTCGGCGCGCGTGACCACCAGGGCGACCTCGTGCCCGGAGGCGGCGAGCAGCTGGAGCGAGGGCACGGCCGCGAGGGGCGTGCCGGCGAAGACGAGTCTCATCTGGGTCCGTTCCGGGGACGGCGTGCGGGTGGACGGGGCGTGCGCCGGGGCGACGCGGCCGGGCACGGGGACCGGTCGGCCGCCCGGATCAGAACAGGCCCGTGTCGTCGAACCGTACACGGAGCGGGACCGTGGGCCGGAACCCGGTGCGCCCCGCGACGGGCTTGCGGCGGCTCGAGGCGTTGCGCACGACCGCCGCCCGGAGCTCCCGCGCCGCGTCCTGGCCGCGGGCGTAGTCGAGCCGGACGATGGCGCGCACCCGGCCCTGCTCGGTGGGGACGGGGCCGAGCACGTCGACCCCCGCGATCCCGTCGAGGCGCTCCATCGCGGCGCCGACCGCGTCCGGCAGCCCCTCGACGCTCGCGGCGCGCACGGCGGGCGGGAAGCGCAGGGCCCGCCGCTCGAGCAGCTCCTCGTGCGCGTAGCGGGACTGCTGCCAGGTGGCCAGCGCCCGGGCCACCTGCCCGCCGACGCCCACGAGCATGACGGGGGCGCGCGGCGCGGCGAGGGCGGCGGCGTTCGACCACTGGCGGAGCACGTCCTCGCCCACCCGCAGGCTCTCGCGGGCGAGCATCCGCTCGCCGTCGAGCAGCAGGATCGCGCGGTAGCCGCCCGCGGCGACCGGCTCGGCGCCGCGGGTCGCGACGACGATCCGGGACTCCGCATCCACCTCCTGCACCTGGCGCTCGCCGTCGGCGACCACCACCTGCACGCCGGGGAAGGCGCGGCCGAGCTCCTCGGCGGTGCGGCCGGCCCCGATGGTGACGAGGCGCAGCTCGTCGGATCCGCAGTTGGCGCACGTCCAGTCGGCCGCGAGGTGGCCGCACCAGCCGCACGTCGGCGTGCTCGTTGCGGTCGACATGCCGAGGGGCCCGGTGCAGACCGTGCAGCGCGCGGCCTGGCGGCACGCGCGGCAGGCGACGAGCGGCGCGTAGCCCGGGCGGGCGACCTGGATCAGGACGGGCCCGTGCTCCACCGCGTCCTTGGCGGCGCGCCAGGCGCCGGACGGGATCCGCGCCTGCCGCGCGAAGCCCTCGTCGCCCGTCTGCGAGGTGGTCGGGATGACGCGCGGCGGCCGGTTCACCGCGGGCGAGACGCTCCCCAGGTGGCCGATCGCGACGAGTCGCTCGACCTCGGTGCTCCGCGAGTGCGCGAGCAGCACGAGCGCCGTGCCCTGCTGCTGCGTGCGGAGGAGCGCCACGTCGCGGGCGTGCGCGTAGGGGCTCAGCGGCTCGGCGTGCAGCGGATCGCCCTCGTCCCACAGGGCGATGAGGCCGAGGCGCGGCGCGGGGGCGTAGACGGCCGAGCGGTTGCCCACGACGATGCGCGGATCCGCGCCCAGCCCCTGGAGGAAGGAGCGGTACCGGTCCGGGCCGGACTGGCGCGCGTCGGTGCGGATGACGGATCCGGCGGGCGCGACGGCCGCGAGGGCCGCCTCCAGCTGGTCCTGGTCGCGGTAGTCGGGCACGACGAGGATGCTGCTGCGCCCCGACGCGAGCACCCGGACCGCGGCCTGCGCGAGCGTGACGGCCCAGCGGCCGGCCCATGCCCCGCCCGGCAGCTCGACGACCTCGGGGATCGCGTCGACCGCCGCGCGGCCGGACGCGTCGACCACGGCGTCGAGGGAGCCGGGCACGTAGCCGTCGATCGGCGGGAGCGCGGCATCCGCGACCTCGCCGCGTGCGGGTGTCGCGGGACCGCCGGTGGCGACGGGCTCGGGATCGGCACCGGCGGCGGCATCGACCGGGGCGGCGTCCGCCCCGTCCTCCCGCTCGCCGTCGACCGCCGCCGAGGCCGCGAGGTGCGCCTTCTCCACGCGCACCTGCCGCGGCGGCACCGCGAGGCGGATCACGTCGGACGCCGTGCCCGCCTGCCGGTCGGCCACGGCGCGCGCGAGCGCCCAGATCTCCGGCCGGAGCACGGGCAGCGGCGACACGACCTGCTCGACCTCGCTCAGCGCGCCGTCGTAGCCCTGCCCGTCGCCGACCTCGATGACGTAGCCGTCGGCCACGCGCCCGGCGGAGCGCAGGGGCACGCGCACGCGCACGCCGGGGACGCAGGCCGCGCGCAGCGCCTCGGGCACCGCGTAGTCGAAGAGCCGGTCGAGCTGCGGGAGCGGCGAGTCGACCATGACCCGCACGACGGGCGGCCTCTCCACCGATGCCGAGGAGGACGACGCCGCGGAGAACGAGGCGGATCCCGGGACGGCCGCGGTCTCCCCCGCCGTCATCGCGCGCCCCCGGTCACGGCGCGACCCGGGCGGGTGGGCGCGTCAGAGCCCCGCGGCGCTCTGCAGGTCGGCGACACGGTCGAGCGCCTCCCAGGTGAAGTCCGGCAGCTCGCGCCCGAAGTGCCCGTAGGCGGCGGTCTGCGCGTAGATGGGGCGGAGCAGGTCGAGCTCGGCGACGATGGCGCCCGGACGCAGGTCGAACGTCTCGCGGATGGCGCGCACGATGCGATCCTCGGGCACGTGCGCCGTGCCGAAGGTCTCGACGTAGAGGCCCACGGGCGCGGCCTTCCCGATCGCGTACGCGACCTGCACCTCGAGCCGGTCGGCGAGGCCCGCGGCGACCGCGTTCTTCGCGACCCAGCGCATGGCGTACGCGGCGCTCCGGTCGACCTTCGACGGGTCCTTGCCGCTGAACGCGCCGCCGCCGTGCCTGCTGAAGCCGCCGTACGTGTCGACGATGATCTTGCGGCCGGTGAGCCCCGCGTCGCCCTTCGGCCCGCCGATCTCGAACTTGCCGGTGGGGTTGATGAGCATCGTCGCGTCGCGCGAGTCGAGCTCGATGCCGATCTCCGCCGCCTGCGCGAGCACCGGCCGGATCACGTGCTCCTCGACCTCGCGGCGGAGGTCATCCTGGGAGACCTGCGGGCCGTGCTGCGTCGACAGCACGACGGTGTCGACCGTGCGCGGCACGAGCCCGTCGTAGCCGATGGTGACCTGCGTCTTGCCGTCGGGCCGGAGGTACGACAGCTCGCCCGAGTGGCGCACGGCCGCGAGGCGCTCGGCGAGGCGGTGCGCGAGGTAGATCGGCAGCGGCAGGAAGACGGGGGTGTCGCGCGACGCGTAGCCGAACATGAGCCCCTGGTCGCCCGCGCCCTGCAGGTCGTGCGCGTCGGTGGACGCGGACCCCGAGCGCGACTCGTACGAGCGGTCGACGCCCTGCGCGATGTCGGGCGACTGCGCGCCGATGGACACGGTGACGCCGCAGTTGCTGCCGTCGAAGCCGACCTCGGAGGAGTCGTAGCCGATGTCCCGGATGCGGTCGCGCACGATCTGCGGGATGTCGACGTAGCCGGAGGTCGTGACCTCGCCGGCGACGTGCACGAGGCCCGTGGTGACGAGCGTCTCGACGGCCGCGCGGCTCGTCGGGTCCTGCGCCAGGAGCGCGTCGAGGATGCTGTCCGAGATCTGGTCGCAGATCTTGTCGGGGTGGCCCTCGGTGACGGACTCGGAGGTGAACAGGCGCAGATCGGTCACAGAGGAGCTCCAGGGGATCGCGTGGCGCCCGCCCGTCGCTGCCGCGGAGTCGCTACCGCGGAGTCGGCAGACCCACTACGTCGAGAATTCGATGGGCGACCTGCTCCTTGGAGCCGGAGGCCTCGGCCAGTGTATCGCCGCTCTTCGCGAGCACCGTGATCGTGTTGCCCTCTGTGGCGAACCCCTGCGACCACCCGACCCTGTTGAGGACGAGCAGGTCGCAGCCCTTGCGGGCGAGCTTCTCGCGGCCGATCCGCAGCAGCTCGGCCGGGTCCTCCTCGGTCTCCGCCGCGAAGCCCACGACGACGCGACGCGTGCCGTCCGCGCGCGGCACGGCGGCGTCCGCGGCGAGACGCTGGAGCACGTCCGGGTTCCGCACGAGCTCGACCGCCAGCGACTCCCCCGCCTCGTCCTTCTTGATCTTGCCCTCGGACACCCGCACGGGCCGGTAGTCGGCGACGGCCGCCGCCATGATCACGACGTCGGAGTCCTCCGCCTCGCGGACCATCGCGTCGGAGAGCTCGAGCGCGGTCGACACGGGCACGACGCGGACGCCGGCGGGCGCCGCCACCTCGAGGTGCGCGGCCACCAGCACGACCTCGGCGCCGCGGTCGCGCGCGGCGACGGCGAGGGCGACGCCCTGCCGGCCCGAGGAGCGGTTGCCGAGGAAGCGCACGGGATCCAGGGGTTCGCGCGTGCCGCCCGCCGAGACGAGGACGCGGCGGCCCTCCAGGTCGCGGCCTCCGGGACGGACCGCGGCGAGGGCGGCGGCGAGCACGTCCTCGACCTCGGCCATGCGGCCGGGTCCGGAGTCGGTGCCCGTGAGGCGGCCCGACGTGGGGCCGACGAGCGTGACGCCGCGGGAGCGGAGGAGGGCCGCGTTGGCCTGCGTCGCCGGGTGCTGCCACATCTCGGTGTGCATCGCGGGGGCGACGACGAGGGGCGCGCGGCTCGCGAGGATCGTGGTGCCGAGCAGGTCGTCCGAGAGGCCGAGGGCCATCGACGCGAGCGTGTGCGCGGTGGCCGGGGCGACGACGATGAGGTCGGCCTTCTGCCCGAGCGCGACATGGCGCACCTCGGAGACCCCGTCGTAGAGGTCGCTCGTGACCGGGTTGCGGCTCACGGCCTCGAGCGTGGGCTTCCCGACGAAGCGGAGCGCGGCCTCGGTGGGCACGACGTGCACGTCGTGGCCGAGGAGCACGAGGCCCCGGACCACGCCGACGGCCTTGTAGGCCGCGATGCCCCCCGTGATCCCCACGACGACCATCACCGGGCGGCGCTCCGGGGCGCGGGGGCCGGGAGGCGGTGCGGGGTGCGGTCGGCGCGGGGCATCCGGGACGGCGGGCGGCTAGGAGGCCGCGGGCTCCACGATGGGCGTGGCGACGAGCTTGTCCTCGTTGATCTCGTGCATGGCGACCGAGAGGGGCTTGTCGTCGATGGTGGAGTCGACGAGCGGTCCGACGTTGTCGAACAGGCTGCCCTCGTGCAGGTTGGCGTAGTAGTCGTTGATCTGGCGGGCCCGCTTGGAGGCGAAGATCACGAGCGCGTACTTCGAGTCGACCTTCGAGAGGAGCTCGTCGATGGGCGGGTCGATGATGCCCTGGGTCTTGTCAACCATGGATGTGCCGCTTCCTCATTGCATGGAAGAAGGCCGCACGGGTCCGCGTCATGGACCGACGGCCTTCCTGGATCTCATCAAGTCTACGACCTCGCGGGCCGCCTCGGCGACATCGCGGTTGACGACGAGGTGGTCGAACTCGTCCTGGGCGGCCAGCTCGACCTTCGCGGTGTCGAGCCGGCGCTGCTGCTCCTCGGGCCCCTCGGTGCCGCGGCCGACCAGGCGGCGCACCAGCTCCTCCCAGGTGGGCGGCAGCAGGAAGACGAGCCGGGCCTCGGGCATGGCGGCCTTCACCTGGCGCGCGCCCTGGATGTCGATCTCCAGCAGCACGCTCCGGCCCTCGGCCAGCGCGACGTCGATGGGCGCGCGCGGCGTGCCGTAGCGGTGGGCGTTGTGCACGGTCGCCCACTCCAGGAGCTCGTGCTCGTCGACCATCCGGTCGAACTCCGCGTCGGAGACGAAGTAGTAGTTGACGCCCTCGACCTCGCCCGGCCGGGGCGCGCGCGTGGTGGCGGAGACGGAGAGCAGCACGTCCGGCTCGTTCTCGCGGATGAAGGTGGAGACGGTGCCCTTGCCCACCGCCGTGGGTCCCGCGAGCACGACGAGCCGGCTCGGCTCGACGATCTGCTTCGCGGCCTGCCAGTCCTCGAGGAACCGGGTGAGGCGCACGCGCTGGTGCACGCCGAGGCCGCCGAGCCGCTTGGCGGTGGAGATGCCGAGCTCGCCGAGGATCCGCTCGAGCTTGGTGGGGCCGATGTTCGGGATGCTCGTGAGGAACTCGGTGACGCGGAGCGTGGCCTCGGCGCGGCGGGCCGGGTCCGCGGATGCGTCGAGGACGCCGAGCGGCGTGCGCTCCCCCGTGACGATGTCGTGCTTCACCTCGGCGCGCGCCCGGCGTGCGGCGACCGCGGCCTGGGAGGCGGCGACGCGGTCGACCTCGGGTGGTTCGGGCCTCATGGGAGCGCCTCTCTGAGTCGTCCGGCGTGGTCGGTGACGGCCTCCGCGACACGCCGTGGCCCTGCCGCGAGGATACTCCGGGACGCGCTCGCGACCACAACGCCGGCGGCCGGACCGAACAGCTTCCGGACATCGCCGAGGAGCGCCCCCTGGTGGCCGAAGCCGGGCGCGAGGATCGGCGTGCGGGTGAGGCGCGCCAGGTCGAGCCCCGCGTCGGCGGCGTCGACGGTCGCGCCGACGACGAGGCCGAAGGCGCCGGGATCCGCGGACGGGTCGCCGGTCGGGCCGTTGGCGGCGACGGCGGCGTCCTGGATCGCGCGGGCGACCGTGCGGGCGGCGGACGCGGATCCGTCGCCGGGCAGCACCGCGCGCTGGAGATCGCGCGCCTCCGGGTTCGAGGTGGCGGCGAGGACGAAGACGCCCGCGCCCCACGCGTCCGCGGCGGCGCGCACGCCGTCGAGGGACCCGACGCCCGTGTAGGCCGTGAGGGTCACGGCGTCGGCGCGCAGCGGGCTGTCGGGCGCGAGCCAGGCGGCGCCGTACGCGTCGACGGTGGAGCCGATGTCGCCGCGCTTGGCGTCGGCGATCACGAGGAGGCCGGCGTCGCGCGCGGCGGCGAGCACGCGCTCCAGCGCGGCGTAGCCGGCGGATCCGTGGCGCTCGAAGAAGGCGACCTGCGGCTTCACGATGCCCGCGCGCCCGGCCGTCGCCTCCACGACGCGGAGCCCGAACTCCTCGAGCCCGCGCGCGTCGTCGGCCAGGCCCCACGCGTCGAGCAGCGACCGGTGCGGGTCGATGCCGACGCAGAGGTGCCCGTGCTCCCGGAAGGTCCGCGCGAGGCGCGCGCCGAACGGCGGGGCGACCGTGGCCGCCCCGCCGTCGGCGGTCGTCACCTGCGGGCCTCGCGGGCGATCGCGTAGTCCTGCAGGCTCGTGACGTCGAACCCGGCGCGGATGGCGTCGAACGACGCGACCGCGGCGGTGAGCTGCGCGATGGTGGTGAACAGCGCCTTGTCCGCCGCGACGGCCGCCGCGCGGATCTCGTAGCCGTCCGCGCGGGCGGTGCGGCCCGAGGGCGTGTTGATGACCACGTCCACCTCGTCGCGGTTGATGAGGTCGACGATCGAGGGCGAGTCGCCCGCGGCGGGCTCCTCGCTGTACTTGCGGACGACGCGCGCCTGGATCCCATTGCGGCTGAGGATCTCCGCCGTGCCCGCGGTCGCGAGCACCACGAAGCCGAGCTGCTGGAGGCGGAGCACCGGCAGCACGATCGAGCGCTTGTCGCGGTCGGCGACCGAGACGAAGACCGTGCCCGAGAGCGGGAGGCCGCCGAACGCCGCCTCCTGGCTCTTCGCGAACGCCCGCGGGAAGTCGCGGTCGATGCCCATGACCTCGCCGGTGGAGCGCATCTCCGGGCCGAGCACGGAGTCGACGATGAGGCCGTCCTTCGTGCGGAACCGCTTGAAGGGCAGCACGGCCTCCTTGACGGCGACGGGCGAGTCCATCGGCACGTCGGATCCGTCGCGCTCCGGGAGGAGCCCCCGGGCCTTCAGCTCCTGGATGGAGGTGCCGACCATCACGAGCGACGCCGCCTTCGCGAGCGGGATGCCGAGCGCCTTGGAGACGAAGGGCACCGTGCGGCTGGCGCGCGGGTTCGCCTCGAGGACGTAGAGCACGCCCGCGCCGATCGCGAACTGCACGTTGAGGAGTCCGCGGACGCCCACGCCCTCGGCGATGGCGCGCGTGGCGTCGACGACCTGCTGGATCTGGCCGCGGCCGAGGGTCACGGGCGGGAGGGTGCAGCTCGAGTCGCCCGAGTGGATCCCGGCCTCCTCGATGTGCTCCATGACGCCGCCGACGTACAGCTCGGTGCCGTCGTAGATGGCGTCGATGTCGATCTCGATGGCGTCGTCGAGGAACCGGTCGATGAGGAGGGGCTTGCCCTCGCCGATGATCCCCTGGTCGGCCATGCGCAGGAAGTAGTCGTGCAGCGTGGCGGTGTCGAAGACGATCTCCATGCCGCGGCCGCCGAGCACGTAGCTCGGGCGGACGAGCACCGGGTAGCCGATCTCCTCGGCGACGACCACGGCCTCGTCGATCGCGACGGCCGTGCCGTTGCGCGGCGCCACGAGGCCCGCGGCGTCGAGGATGCCGGAGAACAGGCCCCGCTCCTCCGCGAGGTCGATGGCCGACGGGCTCGTGCCGAGGATCGGGACGCCCGCGGCCTCGAGG
>Ga0265798_10011170_pt1 | contig 10964 bp, 9 predicted proteins | sample P3T30metagenome_FD_192430 | JGI IMG/M metagenome (GOLD analysis project Ga0265798, IMG submission 192430) | Plant litter microbial communities from East Loma Ridge, Irvine, California - P3 T30 | ecosystem: Environmental > Terrestrial > Plant litter > Unclassified | place: USA: California... | reverse complement strand
AGCTACTGCCCTGGAATTGCCCCCAGCAGATCAAGCCTGCTTGAACAACAATCCGCTTCCCAGCGGTGTGATGCCATCATCAATTAAATCGACGCGCTGCTCAAGACGGTGGTGGGACGACGCTTACATTCATCCAGGCTCACATTCTTCATCACACGCGGCCCAGCGGAGGCAAGATAGCTCGCCATCTGCTTGTTGATAGCGGGGATGTAGGCGCTACAGTCCTGCGCTGCAAACGCTGGGCTCGACAGCAACGCTATCGGGATGCTTGCGGCGGTGATGCCAAATTTCAGACGTTTCATGATTTCCCTTTTTTTGTAACAGAATGAAAAAAGCCCATCGTCTTTTTAGGAACGTGGGCCTTGACCGGAGTCGGCCATGGAAATCATATATGTCGGAAATCTGCGTCTATTCAGAGAGCGACTCGCGCCTACGTAGCCGACGTCAGCTACATGGGCTTAGAAGGTGCCGTTTGTTAAGCTCGCCCCGCCCCGGACCTTGCTAACTGGACGTGAGCCAATTAGTAAGACGCTTCCAAAGCCCTGGTTTCCGCGCCGAAGGAGGATTTATTGGCGTCGCCTGGTTGTTGCCAGTCCGCGCAAAGTATTCTTGCTTTGCAGCTCGATCCAATCGACGGCCACGTTCTATCTCGGCTGCACTCATGTCTCCCGCCCACACCACCTGATTATTCCTAATCCAATAGTGCGACCTACACGGAAAGCTCCAGTTGCCGATTGAGGGACGTAGCGAGACGCCTCCTGCCGCAACGGAAAGTGACCACTCTGTCGGCTTCAGCGGCGTTACCACCTTTTGACCGCAGCCGCAGCAACATTTGTGAACCGCTGTGCTGTATTTTTTCGAGATGTACAGAACCCCTTCCTCGATTACCTTCGGCATCAGCTCCACATATTCAGGCCTCAGCGCACTGGCCTTCACGCTTTCTCGTCCTTCGTAATCATGTGCGTGTTAATGGCGTACACTGATTCGTGTTCCTGCATTCGGTCATCATAAATTCCGAAGTATTTCTTCCAGCGAATGACAGCCATGATTGCATTGAGCGCATTCAGTTCAGTCACCTGAATGTTCATGCCGTAGTCGTTATCAACCTGGGTATCGTCAGTCGGCACACGGCGTGCGAAATGATCATTCTTCTTCGGCGAGCACAGAGTTGTCCTTACTTGACCAACCAAGGCCGAGGCGTCTTTGGTCATCTGGATGTGCATGCCGACATCAATAAACGGCACGCCACGCGGAATCAGGACATTCGCGATGAGTTCGCGGACTGTCCCCTTATCAACGCAGATGAAAATGAAGTCGAACTGTGCCAATCGCTCCACATTTTCTTCCGTGATGTATTCAACATGAGGCACAACCCCGCGACGCATGCTGCTGTAAATCCGCGAATAGCGTAATGATTTCGACTCTGGCGATTGCAACTCAGCAATCGATGTAGCTCCAGGTGCCCGGTATGCATTATGTGAGTAAAAGGCATCGCCATCAAACAAATGGATTTCACGTACGTGGGTTTTAGCAACCTGATCCAAGATGAACGACCCCGTGCCGCCGAGACCAACGATAGCGATTCGCAAATGAGACAGCTTACCGGCGAGCGCGCCGATACCTGCGCGTGTTGACGCCGTATCCGCATAGAGAAATACGGATTCATCCGTTGTCAAAATTGGCTTGTGCAGCTTCGCTGTAGCTTGCGGATCGACACGCTGTGCTGGCGCCGAAATGACGTTCGCGTAATGAGACATTTTCGCGTGATAGTCTGGATAGACACCCGTTATCGGCGGCTTCGTCGAGAAGCCATGGTCGGTAACGATACCGTCACCCATATCGTTCCGGCCGCTCGAATGCACGATGCCTGAAATCGGCAAGCCGTCCACCGTGCAGGGGTGCTCACCGATGAACCACGCCTGATGGTTTGCCGGGGCATTTGTCAAACCGTCCTCCTTGAGGAAAATCGGACAGACCAAGGTGCCACGCAAAACTGTTCGTTGAGCGTTGAGGTAAGGAACATCGTGCACCAACAGATGCAGCCCAGTCTTGTGCACAATTTCCACGGAGTATCCGTCATCCTGCAATCGCAGGAGGTCGGAATTACGACTTATCAGATCGGCCAACATTGAACACCATTCCTTTCTTCACTTTGATAGTGTCACCGTCCACCATGGAGCCTTCCGGGCCGTGCGGGTCGGAGTAGGTCACAGTCCAGGCGACGTTTTCACCGAACTGGCCGTCTGGAAACGCGAGCAAACACAACTCACGAAACGTCAGCGCCTTCTGCTTGATCTCGAAGGACTCCGCGTTGATAAAAATCTCGAAGGGCTGGCCGTGGTCCGCGCCTGCCACAGCGTGTTCATTAGGGTTAATTGGCTGATTCATAGTCGTCTTTCATCGACAGATGGAGGCCGGAGCTGGCCGATGAGTGAACTGTATCAGGATATTTATTACGCGGCAATAAATTTTATCACGTCATATTTTATTTTGCGGCGAGCTCGACTAATGTATAATTGCGAGCTAACTTGGGGGAGTTGTTTATGGAATTACAGCGCGATACGCAGCGTGAACGCCTGTTTTACATTGATTTTTTGGCATTTTTTGTCGGCCAAGTTGCACGTAAGGACCTCGTGGTCCGGTTTGGCATCAGTGAGCCTGCTGCGACAAAGGATTTGTCCCTCTATGCAGAACTGGCCCCTGCCATGTTGGAATATGACCTTCGGCAGCGCTGCTATGTCTATGCCGGCGGAGCTCCACTCTTCACCCATGACGTTGACCAATCGCTGTACTCGCTGTCTGGGGAACGCGCAATTGCGCTCAACCCGGAGCATGCCAAGCGGCTGGCGAGCAGCGTACAGGCTTCAATAAAGAGAAAAGTACCGGTAGACCTTGTCGCTGCGCTGACCCGTGCGATGTACCAACACAAGCAAGTTTCAGCTACCTATGCGTCGCTGGAAAGCGGAGCAAGTGAACGCATCCTGTCGCCAGCAGCGCTGGTCCATGACGGTCTGCGTTGGCACATTCGCTGTTTTAACCATGCAAAGGAAAGGTTCACGGATTTCAACCTCGCGCGCTTCGACGCGGTAGCCGAAAGTGGCCCTTCGGAAAAATCGATAGACCAAGATCCCGAATGGACCAAGGAAGTTGCAGTTATCCTGGGGCCGCATCCCCAAGCAGACCATCCGGAAACTATCCGCTTCGACTATGACATGGAAGACGATACCAAAATCGTTACCATGAGCATGTGCCTGGTGCCGTACTTCTTACGACATTGGCACATAGACACAACACCGACTGGCACTAAGAACTCAAAAGAACATCAACTGTTCCTTCTGAATCGACAGGAGCTAATTGATCAAGAAATCGCGGGTTGGGTATTCGACGCGGACGTAGCTAAAGAAGCGCCGCTCACCGCTCGCCTCGAATAGGCAGGTACGGGAAGGTCCACCTTCCGAGGTGGATGAATAGGGGCACTGGAAGTGACACCGACGAATATTTCGAAATCGCGGTACTAAATTCCAACGATGTATAGGGAGAGCAAATCTGATGGTTTTCAGCGAGGACTCACGAGTCAAAATTCCATGCATCTTGCACTTGGTGCGGCTTGGCTACAACTATCTTTCCCTGAAAGATGCAACCTGGGATGAAGAAACCAACATCTTCCCGGAACTTTTCCGAGCAGCCATCGGGCAGATCAATCCGGGCATCGATGGCGGCGACATCGATCGCCTGCTTGCCGACGTCAAACTTTTGCTCGATAACGAAGACCTCGGCAAAGCCTTCTATGAAAAACTTACGGAACGTTCCGGCGTCCGGCTAATCGACTTCGAGAACTTTGACAATAACAGCTTCCATGTCGTTACAGAGTTGACGTGCAAGAACGGTGACGACGAGTTCCGGCCCGACATTACTCTGCTCATCAACGGCATGCCGCTGAGCTTTATCGAGGTCAAGAAGCCCAATAACCGCGAAGGCGTACTTGCCGAGCGCAATCGCATCATCACACGCAGCAGGAATCCGCGTTTCCGTCGTTTCGTCAACATAACGCAGCTGATGGTCTTCTCCAATAACATGGAGTACGACGATGGCTCGCCGCAGCCCATCGAAGGCGCGTTCTATGCTAGTCCGTCCTATGACTCGCCAGTTTTCAACTATTTCCGCGAAGAAGAAGCACTGGATCTAGCGAGCCTGCTGGCAGAAGAGAATGACACCATTGAGAACGATGTGCTGCGCGACAACAATCTCAATGTTATCAAGCACAGCCCTGAGTTCCTCAGCAACAAATCGCCCGATGCGCCGACCAACCGCATTTGTACCTCGCTGTTTAGTCGTGACCGGCTGGCCTTCTTGCTGCGATTCGCGCTTGTCTATGTAAACGAGACTGATGGGCTGCAAAAGCACGTCATGCGTTACCCGCAGCTCTTCGCTACCAAGGCGATCGAGCGCAAACTTGACGCTGGCGTGCGTAAGGGCATTATCTGGCACACACAAGGTAGCGGCAAAACTGCGTTGGCGTACTACAACACCCGCTTTCTGACTGACTATTTCCAGCACCAAGGCATCATTCCCAAGTTCTATTTCATCGTCGATCGACTGGATTTGCTCATCCAGGCGCAGCGGGAGTTTGCGGGGCGCGGGTTGGTGGTGCACAGCATTGATAGTCGCGAAGCCTTCGCCCGCGACATAAAGACCACGAAGGTCCTGCACAATAATACCGGCAAGCCTGAGATCACGGTGGTCAATATTCAGAAATTCCAAGATGACCCTGATGTAGTGCGAGTCGAGGACTATGACGTTAGTATCCAGCGCGTCTATTTTCTCGACGAAGTGCATCGCAGCTATAACCCACAGGGTAGCTTTCTTGCAAATCTCACTCAGTCTGATCGCAATGCAATCAAAATCGGGCTAACTGGTACGCCGCTACTCGGAGACGATTACAACTCCCGCGCGCTGTTTGGCGATTACATACACAAGTACTACTACAACGCGTCAATTGCCGACGGCTACACCCTGCGCTTGATCCGTGAAGAAATTGCCACTAACTACAAGCTCATTTTGCGAGAGGCGCTCGCCTCTGTGGAGTTGCAGCAGGGCGATATCGACCGAAACCTTATTTACGCACACCCGAAATTTGTCGAGCCCATGCTCGATTACATCGTGCGGGATTTTGAGAGGAGCCGCAGCGCTCTGGGTGAGGTTAGTATCGGCGGCATGGTTATTTGCGACAGCGCTGAACAGGCGCGCCAGATGTTCGAAATTTTTAACGCTATCTATGCAACTCCATCCGCATCGACCTATGCCGTGCAAGACTCCGCGCAAGCATTGATTGCCGCCACAAAGCCGGAGAGCTATGCTGCTCGCGCACTGCTGGAGAACAGGGTTAAAAGTGCGGCGCTGATTTTGCACGACGTGGGCAACAAGGAGGAGCGTAAGCAATGGGTTGAGGACTTCAAAGCCGGAAAGATCGACCTACTGTTCGTTTACAACATGCTGCTCACTGGCTTTGACGCGAAGCGCTTAAAGAAGCTCTACCTCGGGCGGGTAATCCGTTCGCACAATCTGCTGCAAGCGCTCACCCGCGTGAATCGTACATATAAAGACTTTCGCTACGGCTATGTCGTCGATTTCGCGGACATTCGCAAGGAGTTTGATGCCACCAACAAGGCATATTTCGACGAGTTGCAGGCTGAGCTAGGCGATGAAGTGGAGCATTACTCTAACCTGTTTAAGTCCACAGAAGAGATTGCTCAGGAAATCGAAGCTATTAAGGACATCCTGTTCAGTTTTGACATCGAAAACGCAGAGATCTTTTCACAGCAGATTAACCTGATTCAGGACCGTTCCAAGGTGCTGGCGCTCAAGAAAGCGTTGGCTGATGCGCGCAACCTATACAACCTAATTCGGCTGCAAGGCGATAACGAACTGCTGCTGCAACTCGATTTTCAAAAGCTTAATCAGCTTTACCGCGAGACAAGTAATCATCTCGATCTGCTCAACCTCAAGGAAAGCCTCGAATCTAGCACCGATAACAGCAATCTGCTCAATGTCGCGCTGGAAGACGTGCTTTTCATGTTCACTAAGGTCAAGGAAGAGGAACTGGTTCTAGCCGACAAGCTCAAGAACACACTGCGCCGAACCCGTGAAGCTTTGATTGATAACTTCGACCAGCAAGATCCGAAATTCATCACCCTCAAAGAAGAGCTTGAGCGGCTGTTTAAGAAAAAGAAACTGAACGAAGTTGGCCAGGAGGAAATGACCGCCAACATTGGCGCGCTCAATGCCATTTATGACAAAGTCAAGGAGTTGAATCGGCAGAACGATCAGCTCCGTGCTAAATACCGGGGTGATGTCAAATACACTCGCATCCATAAGCGGTTGCAAGAGCGCGGTACGGTAACGCAAACCGAGCGCCGTCTTTTTGAAGCGCTTTTCGGCGTCAAGCAGCAAGCCGATGAGCAAGTGCTGCAAAACACCCAATTGCTGGTCAATGAAAGTTATTTCGCGCGCATGATGATGCCGATCGTGTTGGACGAGTTCGAAACCCGCCAAAAGATTGATCTCACCCTCGACGCCGCTGACACAATCAATCACTTGGCCGTGACTGAATATATGAATGAATTTGCCTCAGGCAACAGAACAGGAGCACAAAGTTGGTAACGCAGGAATTTGAACAACGCACTCGGGAATTGATCGACAGCCTCAAGGCCATATGCGCCGCATATGGCCTGGGCAATGATGGCAATGAATTCAAGATCATCACCCAAGTCTTTCTTTATAAATTCCTTAACGACAAGTTCGCCTTCGAGGCCAAGAAAATCCGACCGGACTTAGCGAAAGACAGCAAGTGGGAACAGGCTATTGTTGGCCTGAATGATGAGGAGCTTGGAAAGTTGCATCGGCGTATGGGGCCAGATACCGCCCGATTGAAGCCGGAGCATTTCATCGGCCATCTGTGGAATCGCCAGACCGCTCCGGAATTTTCCAAGCTGTTTGATGATACGTTGCGTGATATAGCGATCAGCAACAACGAAATTTTCGCGGTTAAGACCGATGGTGGTGCCAAGGTCACACTGTTCGACCGAGTGAGCGAATTCATCACGGACCCGTCTAAGCGGGACGCTTTCTGTCGCGCCATCATTAACAAGTTAGGGGATTTCAGCTTCGAGCGGATTTTTACGCAAAAATACGATTTTTATGCAGCGTTGTTCGAGTACCTCATTAAAGACTACAACAAAGACAGCGGCGGCAAATATGCGGAGTACTACACCCCGCATGCAGTCGCCAAGATCATGGCGGCCATCCTGGTGCCAGAAAATGTTCGCGGTAAGATCAAGAATGTCAGCTGCTACGACCCATCCGCTGGCTCTGGTACGTTGCTCATGAACATCGCACACGCTATCGGCGAACAGCGTTGCAGCATCTTTTCTCAGGATATTTCACAGAAGTCGTCCAGCCTGCTACGTTTGAACCTGATCCTGAACAATCTTGTGCATTCCATTCCCAACATTATTCAGGGCAACACCATACTTCACCCTTACCACCGAGAGGGTAAGGCGCTAAGAAAATTTGACTACATCGTCAGCAATCCGCCGTTCAAGATGGACTTCAGCGATTTCCGTAATGAGCTCGATACCAAGGAGCATCAGGAGCGTTTTTTTGCGGGAGTGCCCAACATCCCAAAACAAGCTGTGGATAAGATGTCTATCTACCAGCTGTTTTTGCAACACATCATTTATTCATTAAAGCCTGGTGGAAAAGCCGCCGTGGTGGTACCTACGGGATTTATCACGGCGCAAAGCGGCATCGATAAGGGCATTCGTCAGCATCTGGTGGACAATAAGATGCTGGCAGGTGTGGTTTCCATGCCAAGTAATATTTTTGCAACCACTGGTACTAATGTTTCTATTCTGTTTATTGACGCTGCTAACAAGCAAGATGTGGTGCTTATTGATGCCTCAAGCCTTGGGACAAAGGTTAAGGATGGCAAGAATCAGAAAACACTGCTTACTGAAACCGAAGAAGATCACATTATCTCCACCTTCAACAGAAAAGAGACTGTAGAAGATTTTTCGGTAGTTGTTAGTTATGACGAAATCGCGGCAAAGAATTACAGTTTGAGCGCTGGTCAGTATTTTGAAGTAAAGATTGCGTATGCTGATCTGACGTCTGCACAGTTCACTGCGAAGATTAATGGATTTTCCCATAAACTGGACGAGCTTTTTACAGAATCGGCTAGATTAGAGAAGAAAATTAGAGAGCAGTTGGCGGGGTTGATTTATGAGTAAGTTGACACTACATAAATTTTCTGACTTATATCAAATGGCCTCAGGAATTTCATCCAAACCGGAGCAAGCTGGCCATGGTGCGCCATTTCTTTCTTTTTCAGCTGTCTTCAACAATTATTTTCTCCCAAGTGAACTTGTTGATCGGATGAATACATCCGAACGCGAACAAAACTCGTACTCAATTAATGCGGGGGACGTTTTTTTGACAAGGACTAGCGAGGTTGTCGATGAGCTTGGCATGAGTTCGGTAGCGTTAAAAAGCTATCAGAATGCCACGTATAGTGGTTTTCTAAAGCGACTCAGGCCTATCAAAGAGAAAACTACGTATCCAAAGTTCATGGCTTTTTATTTAAGAAGTCCTTTGTTCAGAAAAACTATGACGAACAACGCAGTGTTAACACTGCGGGCTAGCCTAAACGAGGAAATATTCTCTTACTTGGATTTGCTTCTTCCTGAGTACGATGAACAAGTCAAAGCTGGAGATTTTCTCTATTCATTAAATCAGAAAATAGATACTAACAAACGTATCAACGCCGAACTGGAGGCGATGCTCAAGACGCTGTACGATTACTGGTTCATACAGTTTGACTTCCCCGATGCGAACGGCAAACCCTACAAATCCTCTGGTGGGAAGATGGTTTACAACGCGGCCCTTAAGCGGGAGGTTCCAAAGGATTGGGAGCCTGTAGCACTATCAGAATGGATTGCATCCGATAAAACTGGAGATTGGGGAAAGGCCACAAGGGAAGGAAATCATACGCTACAAGTCGAATGTATTCGGGGCGCGGATATCAATGGGCTAAATGGATTAGGGAGCGTCGCGGCCCCGTCTCGCTTTATTCTGGAGAAGAATGCAGCAAAAATTCTGGCTCCATTTGACTTTGTTGTGGAAATATCTGGTGGAAGCCCAACCCAATCTACAGGGCGCATAGCATCTATTCTTCCACAAACTATGGAGAGATTTGAAAATCCACTGATCTGCTCGAATTTCTGCAAGGCAATTTCATTAAAGAATAATTCCTATTTCTTTAATTTTTTCTATCAGTGGCAATCCGCATATGAAAACAATGTTCTGTTTGGTTGGGAAGGAAAAACCAGCGGCATAAAGAATTTGTTGTTTGATGCATTTGTTAGTAAGTATGTTGTGTGTATGCCGACGCAAGAAATCGCGCAACGCTTCTTTGATTTCGCAGTCCCATTGCAAATTAAGAAGCAAAAATTATTGCGAGAAAATGATGAGCTTAAATTCTTAAGGGACTGGCTTCTGCCCATGTTAATAAACGGTCAGGCCAAAGTGGCGTGAATTTGAACATTGGTCGGGGGCGCTCCAGCATTTATCCATGTTAATCCATAGATTCCTTGATCATTGTAGGTGCTAAAGCTCAAATTTGCCGCTAGGCAGGAATCGGCATCAGTTTCGCAGTGGAAAAAGTTTGCGGTATGTCCATATTGTGGAAAGGTATATAAATGTCCCTACTGACAGCAGTGGGATATTCGTAATTGGCGGTGTCCAAGCACGTAACTGATTTGTTGGAGGGGATTTTGGGGAAACGTGAAAATAGTGACAACACACCCGCTATTCAGGGCGACGACCGGGAGTTGATGGAACTCGCCGTTGAGCTTGCCTCGAAATGTGTCAGTGAAGAGGGCAAGATTTCTCCGAAGGTTGGTGCCGTCGTGGCGCGCGATGGCGTCGTACTCGCAGCAGCTTATCGTGGCGAGTTGAAGCCTGGTGAACACTGAGTACACTCTACTTGAACGGAAATTACTAGGGGTTGATTTGGCAGGAGCGACACTCTATTCCACACTGGAGCCCTGTACCCACAGAAACCATCCCAAGGTGTCGTGTACTGACAGGGTGATCGAACGAAAATTGAAACGTGTAGTTATCGGCACACTTGACCCCAATCAGACTATACGTGGTCTTGGCGAACTTCGGCTGCAGGAGGCTGGTATTGAAATTACGAGGTTCGCCCCTGATTTTGTCTTGCAGTTGCGTGAGCTTAACCAGCAATTTTCAGCTTTGCATCCGGTGCGTGGTATGCATCGAAATGCTGCGCAAACGAATGATCCTGTGAAGCCCGGAGAAGTGGGTCCCAATGGCCACCGAATCGGCTATAACGATGACGGCGATAAGGTCGAGTGGATACCCTCTCATGACGAGGAGGGGGAGTTTTGGCCTATGGTGCTCCGTCGCAACGATATCGCAATTCTGAGGGAATATAACGATCTGTGGGACAAAGTATGGTGGAACCGTCACCAAAACTGGCTACATCGTCTCGCAACCGGAGAGGAAAAGCTTGGAGCCGGCCAAAAGGAATTGCTTGCGAAAGCAAAAGCGGCGGCCAAGCGAATCGAGAAAAAATTCGGTAAAAAGAATCTGGGTTGGGACGATTTCGAATGGGGATTGTTGAGTGGACGCATGTCTGCGCTAAGCTGGGTACTTGGTGCCGAATGGAACGAGTCACTAGATACCTAGAACATCGTGAGCAAGGACGATTTGGCTGCAGCACGGTGAGCAGCAGCAGTGTCGAGTACCGGAGATAGACCGGACACAAGGACTACAAACCTCGGAAACGACAACGCCCACTTGCATGAGTGGGCGTTGCGTGAGGTATGTTCTTGGTGGCCCGGGGCGGAATCGAACCACCGACACAAGGATTTTCAATCCTCTGC
>Ga0265798_10011169_pt1 | contig 10964 bp, 10 predicted proteins | sample P3T30metagenome_FD_192430 | JGI IMG/M metagenome (GOLD analysis project Ga0265798, IMG submission 192430) | Plant litter microbial communities from East Loma Ridge, Irvine, California - P3 T30 | ecosystem: Environmental > Terrestrial > Plant litter > Unclassified | place: USA: California... | reverse complement strand
GAACAGAGCTTAAGCAGCACCAGACCACCCTCGTCGACTGGGATGGACCAAGCGACCCAAGCAACCCTCAGAACTGGCCTCAGTCCCACAAAATACTTGTGACGGTGCTACTGTGCGTCTACACCTTTGCCGTGTACGTTGGCTCTTCGATATACACATCCTCACAACAAGCGGTCATGGACAAGTTCGACGTCAGTCATGTCGCGGCCTCGCTCGGCATTGCGCTCTATGTCCTGGGTTATGGTATCGGGTGTCTGCTCTTCTCGCCGCTATCTGAAGTACCGGCCATTGGCAGGAACCCTCCGTATGCGGTATCTGGCTTTTTCTTCATCATCCTGTGCATACCGACTGCGCTGGTAGACAACTTTGCTGGTCTGATGGTATTGCGCTTCCTCTTGGGATGTAAGTGACGTTCTTTGAATAACTTGCACGGCACATACTGACTTCGACGCGCAGTCATGGCCTCACCCTGTCTCGCCACGGCTGGCGCATCGCTTGGTGACATCTGGACGATGGCTGAATTCCCATTTGCGGTTGCGCTCTGGGCGGCGGTCGCGACACTCGGTCCCGCACTTGGACCTACACTATCTTCGTATGCCGTCAAGGACTTGGGCTGGCGCTTCTCAAGCTGGGAACTGCTCATCATCGCAGGTCCAGTGTACCTCGCCATATTGTTGGTCCTGCCGGAGAGCTCCGGACCCACCATCCTGTACTACAAAGCGAAGCGCATGCGAGAGGATACAGGGAACCAGGAGCTGATGTCGGCCTCCGAGCGAAAGCAAAAGAACATGAAGGTCAGCAGCTTGCTCTTCGACGCGCTGGTCAAGCCTTGGGAGATCAATGCCCTCGACCCTGCCATCTTGTTTACGACCGTGTACATGGGCTTGTGCTACGGCATCTACTACTCATTCTTCGAGGTAAGCACTCACCTGTCCCAAGTCACAAAGACGCTCACTGACGCATCCATCATAGTCTCTACCTCTCGTATATCCTGTATACTACGGCTTCAATGCCGAGTCGACGGGCCTCGTCTTCCTCTGTATCCTACCAGCCTGCCTTGGCGCCTTCGCAGCACACGTGCTGTACCTCAAGTACCGCGTCTTCCCCCGCCTCATGAATGGGACATTCGGCGAGCTCGAGAACCATCTATGGCCGGGCATGGTAGCTAGTCCTGTCATCGCGGTAGGACTGTTCATGTTCGCATGGGCATCAAGACCCTCGGTCCACTGGATGGTGCCTACCATTGGTCTCAGTCTTACTTGTTTTGGGATCTACTTCATCGCGCAAAGCGTTCTGCTGTACATCCCTAACATCTATCCGACATACGCAGCCAGCATCTTTAGTGCCAATAGTCTTAGCAGAAGCGCGTTTGCGTTTGCGGCGATCCTGTTCGCCAGACCCATGTTCCAGGGTATTGGGATCGATGGTGGTGTGAGTTTGCTGGCGGGATGCATGGTGTTGTGTTCGTTTGGCATATTTGCACTGTACAGATACGGCAAGACATTGCGAGAGCGGAGTCGCTTTGCTGTCGCTTGATGAGGGGGAAGTAATAAATGGAGGATTGTGAGCTGCGTTACGTCAACGCCGACTGGAAATGAGACGACATGGACTGCCCGGGGCATGCTTTGGAGGGACATTAAGAAACTTACGACTTTTATAATCCATGCTTAGACTGAATAGATAGACACGAATTCTGTACAACTTCACTCACCACTGTCGTTCTCCTAGGCGATGTGAGGTCTGCTTAAGCTTGCAAAGAAGAGTGCCGCGCGGTCGTATTGGATGGGGATCGGCGAACGCAAGCCCATGATTTGCACTGGGCACCCACCCGCCGTGGGTCTGCACATCACCTCGCACCGACTGCGCAACCCGTTCACGTTGCAGACCCCGGACCCGTCGGGCCACGCATTACCGCGCATATATCCTCTTCTTCCGGCTTTCGCATTCTGACTTGAAGTAAATTCTCGCGGGCTCTCAAACAATGGCTCCAGCGATATACTTGCGCGCCAACTCCGACTCCTTCGCCCAGCAATCTGCGGCAAGCGCGCGCTCCGAGGTTACATTGCAAGATCCTGCGACATGCTCACGATGACGGAACATCGGCAATGCAGATGACTCAGAAGCACGAGAAGCTATCCTTACGGCCGATTCTGCGATGCAGCTTTCAATAGCTCCCGCCGTGGTCAAACCATTGGTCCCGCGTCAGCGCGTTTGCTAGCCCTTGGGCGTGTCATTTTCGCGATGCCAATGGGTAGCCACTGTCGCGAACCTCCCGCAGGAAAACTTAGTCTCAGGCTAGACCCACACACCTCTCCACCAAGAATACTGCGCCGTAAATCTTGGCTGACTGATCCGGCAGAAGAACGGTCAGGCGGATGATATGTATACGAAGGGCGCAGCCAGATGAACAAGGCGTAAGTGCTCGAGCAGACCATGTCTTTGTATTGATCGCTACTGTCACACAAGCCAAGACGGCTGAAGATAGACACCCTTGTTTGAAGGATGCGGTTCTGACAGGGCTGAAAGGGTCTGTCTCAAAGGGGAATGGTTAACGCTCGGTGCCCCTGACTTAAGCATCGCTTGAGCCGTAGCCGACGCCATCCCAACACCAACTCACCAATTTGTTCGGACCGGTACCCCCATTGGGATGAAACCACTGCAACCATGCAGCCATGAGAAGATTCCTGCAGGCAGCCACCGAGAGACCCGGTGTTTACACTGTCCACGGGTACCGACTGCAGATTCAGGAGGTCGCTTTGGCACCAGGATCTTCTTCTTCCAACTCACCCGGGATTGCCAAACCAGCGCAAGAGGTAATGCCAACCCGAGCAGAGGTTGTTGGCTTTATGTGTCTGTCCATACTATAGGCATGCAACAACGACGCCACCGGGAAGCTGGACCGAATGCCGTCCTGAGCCGTTCCATTATGCATCAGCAACTCTCCTTCCTTTTGCTGACGGTCGAAGGAGCACTCTCGACGGTTTAACCGAGATTGATGCTATCGATACTTAGACACGGCCCATTCACCGGTCTTGAAGCTAGGGTGAGGCATCACATGGAAGCGTTTCCAAAAGCCATGTTGATGGTTAGCGCTCGCCTAGACGCAGGTACTGCTGGACGCCCGACGACACTTCAGACCCGAAGCAGTTAGGATCCAGGCACCTCTACCAATGGCATGGAACTACGGAAGCCATCGTTCTGTTCCTGCAGGCACACGATGTCTGCCGTCTGAATCTGCACGATGGCCTCATGCCACCAAACGGCGCAGTCAGCGTCCGACCCTTCTCGCTCATGCAGGTACAGCCCTGTGGGCCAAGACTAGATATAGTGCAATCTCCCATGTCTTCTTTTCTCATCGTCAGTCGCACTGCTTTCCAGTTCGTCGTCAAGTCACTCTTTCGAGTCTACATCCTAATTGCAGCATTTTTGCTTGCGTCCTTTCGTTGAGCCCGCTCATCACGATCTTTACTGGCCCCGGCCATCCTATCATTCAAAATCGCATATTGTTGTTTATATCGTTAATACCATAATCATGTTTCCATCAACCTTCACTCGCGCTGCTTTCGCAGCTGGACTCCTTGTCTCTGGCGCTGTTGCGACTTACGACGCTGCCGCCAAGACGAACATTGCTATGTACTGGGGTCAAGGATCCAACCAGATCCCACTGATTAATGTCTGCACTGACCCGAACGTTGACATTGTCAACATCGGCTGTAAGTTATTCTGTCTTTCATCTATCGACTAGGAAGCGATGCTAACAGTTCTGGAACTAAAAGTCATCATCAAGTTCCCTACAGTGGTCGGCGCATACCCCGGAAGTAACCATGCCAACGCGTGTGGTGATGCTGTATATTACGATCCGGTCCTGAAAGAGAACAGCACTCTGTTCAGTTCCTGCCCTGGCATAGAGGAAGGCATCAATGCTTGCCACAGGAGGGGCAAGAAGGTCATGCTCTCCCTTGGAGGTGGCTGGCCTACGGACTACTACCTCAAGGACAAAGATGTCGCAGAATGGACTGCTGAGTTCCTGCTCGGTGCCTACGGCAAAGTCACACCTGAGTGGAAGGCTGCCGATATGCCGCGTCCGTTCGGCAACGCGTTTGTAGACGGCTTCGACTTCGATCTCGAAGCGCAATTCTATAACATGCCCGGAGGTGATGAGAAGTTTATCTACGCCAACTACGAACACTTCGGCAACTACGTCAAGACGCATTCGAACATGCTTCTCTCAGCTGCTCCCCAGTGTGTTGTCCCCGATGCTAGGATCTCCCCTATCATGAAGAAGTTGAAATTCGACATGATCTTCACCCAATTCTACAACACCTGGGAATGCTCTGCTGCCAAGGAGGTTGATGACAAGAAGAAGAAGCAGCCCAGCACTTTCACCTTCCAGAAGTGGATCGACGAGATCAAGGCCTCAGCGAACCCCGACGCCAAGTTCTACATTGGATTGCCTGCCGGTCCTGACGGCGTCGAGAACCATAAGGACCACTACCTCGAGCCCCTTGACGCAGACTTCTTGCTTCGATTCTACAAGAATGACCCCAGCTTTGGTGGTGTTATGCTCTGGGAGGCGACTGTGTCCGTTAGGAACCCGACATATGGCCAGTCGTACGGTACTTGGATGAAGAAGTCTCTTGAGGGTACCTTCATGAAGGATTTCCACCCGGTCGTGTCTTCCAGCACTGTTTCCTCTTCCACCGCTACCCCGACTTCGACTAAGCTATCATCCTCCAACACTCCTGTCTCGTCTACGATGGTCTCGTCTTCCACTCCCATCTCCAGCAGCGCCATGACTTCCAGCAGCGCCATGACTTCCAGCACCCATGTCTCCAGCAGCATGGTCTCCTCCAGCACTCCTACTCCCAGCAGCATGATCACTAGCAGCAGTGCTTCATCTTCGTCTGCCTACGTCACCTCGAGCTCGGCTTCCAGCAGCAGCTCTGTCCACGTTTCTTCCAGCTCATCCGTGGCGGAATCTTCTTTCGTAGCCTCCAGCTCCTCTTCCGTTCACGACGAGAGTAGCTCAGTCTACAGCGAGATGCCCACTGCCAGTGAGAGCGCCAGCTCCGTTGCTACCGTCAGCAGCACCATGATCGAGCCATCTACTATTGCTACCATCTCTGCGTCTGCCTCCAGCAGCGAATCGGTCTACGTTCCTCTCCCAACTGAGACTATCACTGCCAGTTCCGTCGAATCTGTCAGCAGCAGCATGGTCGAGTCGTCTTCCGTCCCTGAAATCACCGCCACTGTCAGCGCCAGTTCGGTATACGAGACCTCCAGCTCCGTCGAGACCGTCTCAAGCACCATCATTGAGCCGTCGTCCGTTGCCACGATCTCTGCTTCCGAGACCGCCAGCAGCTCCATCTACGTTCCTTCCCCGAGCGAGACCTCTGCTTCCAGCGAAGTGTCCTCGTCGGCCTCAAGCTCCAGCGATATGTACCCCACTGGTTCAGTCTCTGCGTCCACCCCCGAGGCCGCGTCTTCTACCCCATACGCGCCTTCCATGGAGTACAGCATGACATTCTCTGCCGTCTACCCATCCGAGGTCCACTCCTCTGTTGTCTACTCATCTGGTGTATACTCCACCGCATCGCCGATGTACCCCACCGACACTGTCTCTGCTACATACCCTGCTGAGAGCTCCAAGAGCTCTGTTGCATCCAGCACTGGCCACGTGAGCATCCCATCCGTAACGGAGAAGCCTGAGTACCCCGAGTCTTCCAAGGTTCCCGCCGGCTCCACCACCTCAGTCGTCACAAGTAAGTTTGCAACAAACCCGATAGCACACAGATATCACTAACATTTCCTAGCTACCTACGTCGACGTTTGCCCTACTGGCTTGACCACCGTCACCACCACCTACGTTGCGACCGTCTGCACCAAGTGCGCAAAGCCCACCGGCTCGACCGACGTACCTGAGGGCTGGACCACCAGCGTCTACACTGCCAGCACTGTCACCGTGACTATCACCAAGCCCATCGCTACCGCTACCCACGTGCCCGCATACCCATCCTCTGCTCCTTCCGTCGCATACCCTGCAGACTACCCGGCTAAGCCCGTGTCCTCAGGCAAGCCTGCATACCCTGCCGTCCCTGAGGCGTCTATGCCTGCGTACCCTGTTGCGCCTGAGGCTTCCAAGGCTGCTGAGTACCCCGCTGTTCCTGGAGCATCGATGCCCGCATACCCTGTCGCTCCTGAGGCTTCCAAGGCTGCTGAGTACCCATCCGTTCCTGAAGCTTCCAAGGGCGCTGAGTACCCATCTATGCCCGAGGCCTCCAAGGCCGCAGAGTACCCTGCCATGCCCGAGTACCCCAAGAAGCCCGTCGAGCAGGAGGCCACCAGCACGATGTACATGACCCTCACCAAGGTCGCAGTCCCTGTCTACACTCCTGCTCCTTACCCAACTGCTGGAGGTGCTCCTTACGTCCCTGCCGGCCCTGCTATGAACGGTACCAGCATGTACGCGCCTATGCCTACTGGTACTGGTAAGCCTACCATGCCTTCCCAGTACATGCCGCCTGCGGAGTTCGAGGGCGCTGCTAGCCGGGTTGGAACTGGATTCATGATGTTTGTTGGTGTTGTTGGTGCCGTTCTACTTCTCTAGGCTGGATGATTGAAGAGTGTTGTTTAGTAGTTGGATGTTTACGTTTCTCATGTCACTTCGTACGTTTGTTTAGATACCACTAGGTGTAGTTGTATGCCATGCGAGTACGCGCGATTATTCTTCCTGTTCATACTTCGTCAATATCAATTATGCCCGCCAACCTTCACAACGATGCGAGCCTAGAATATGCTAGAAACCACACGCTTCGTAGAGACAAGTGACAGCATGCGCGTCAATCCCAAGGTCTTTCGTCGTGATGAATGGATAGCGCAATATTAGAGGTATTGTTCGTGACTGTTGAGAATGTCGAGTGCTGGCCCCAGCCTTTTAATGATGCGTGGGGGACGGGTTTTGGGGATCGGCTGCGGGAGGCCGCGGGGGTGAAGCTTGGAGCTCCAAAACGTGGGTGGAGTCACCTTTCGTCATTCCCTCGCGGCCATTGAATACACGCGAACGCGCAACTTACACCAACCCCACAACCTCTTTGTCGCGATGCCAGTACAGAAGCGATTTCACTTGCGTATTGTGCCACCTGATTGAATTTACCTGCACAGCCTCACATCGTACTTGCTCAGCTGTTTCTGGGAGCATCGCCTCCGGTACCTCTTGCCTCTCGCGACTTCCTCGAGCTGCGCTTTCAAGATCCATCCAGCCTCTAGCAAACTACACAACGTGCCACGATGAAGTACACTGTATACGATCGCTTACTCAAGCGCGAAGTCGGACAGCAGCCTAGGAAATACTCAGACATTCGATCAATATACGGCGACCGCAAATGGGTGGACGACCTCGATATCGTGAACGAACTAGAAGGCCATAACGGATGTGTCAATGCTCTCAGGTATGTCATTATCCTCCTTGTACATCTGTGGCATTGTCTGACCCTACCAGCTGGTCAACCTCTGGCCGCCTCCTCGCCTCTGGCTCCGACGACCATCGCATCAACATCCACTCGTACCACCCCGAATCGTCGACGTCGCAGTTCAATCTCACCACCTCAATCCAGACAGGACATAGGTCCAACATCTTCTCCGTGAAGTTCATGCCCTACTCCAACGATCGCACAATTGTCAGCGCGACAGACGATGTACGGATATTCGATATCGAGCATTCAGGCCACTCCGCCCTCCGATCTACAGGCAATGCGGGCAGTACAGGCAGAGCACGCCGTAGACTGACGCTCACAGAAGGGGATACCAACGCGAAAGCATTCCGTTGCCACGCCGACACGGTAAAGCGGATCGTCACTGAAGACAACCCCTTCTATTTCCTGACGTGCTCGAACGATGGAGAGGTACGACAATGGGATGTACGGCAACCCTCTAAGGCGTATCCACCTCCGCGAGACACCATGCTGCCCGCATGGGCGAGAGATGAAGACGCCTCAGACAGCATCCCGCCGCCACTCATCTCATATGCTCGGTATGGACTGGATCTCAATACAGTGTCGTGCTCGCCTAGTCAGCCGCACTACATCGCGTTGGGTGGGGCACATCTCCATTGCTTCTTGCATGACCGCCGGATGCTTGGCCGCGATTTAAACAACGAGCGTGGATCTAGGCTTTCGAGTCCAGAAAATTGGAACGATAATGACGATGAGCTATTAGGGAAGGCGACGCAATGTGTGAAGAAGTTTGCGCCCAACGGAAAGCAGCGCATGAAGAGAAACGATGGTGGCCACATCACAGCATGCAAAATCAGTGATGCGGAGCCGAATGAGCTCGTTGTGAGCTGGTCTCAGGATCACATCTACAGTTTTGATATTCTACGGGCGCCAGATGCTAGAGAGAACGTGACGCCCATCAAGACATCGAATAGTGCATCTGGCCATCGCGTCAAGGACACGAACAGGAAACGCAAGCGACCGAAGTCTAGTACCTTGTCGCAAGAAGGCGTCGAGAGAGCCGAGTCGAGACAACGTACCGAGAGTGCCGATGAGGATCTGGCACTGCGAGTGACATATGGAAATGGCCAGAGCGAAGACATCCGCATTCATCCTCCTGCCGAGAACCGCATGACCCAGGAGGAGTTGAATGATCTGCGAGCATCAGACCATTACCGCATTGCAAGTACAACCGTCAAGATAGCGAAACGAATTTTCGAGCTAGGTGAGCTTGGAGAGTCTGGCATCCATCTCGCATGCACGTCCATTGTAGGTCTAGCGAACTCGATCTTGCCCGATATGGACGACATCGATAGGACGTGGGGCTACCCCATCGATCCAGATCCTGTGGACGTCGCAGTACAAAACAAGCTTCGCGATAGTAGGGCAGCGTCTCGTCGGTTCGTTCAAGCAGCCGGGACATTAGCACGGGTGCTAGGTGGACAACTCTTGACTGGATCCAGCTCTGATGCCTTGATCGCCCAGTATTTCGCTTCAATACAACCGGCGCCTCGTGAGCGCGATCCACCACAACACGAGCAATTTGGATACGACTTTCTAAAAGCCATACTGTTATGGATCGATAGTGGCCCTGGAGCAGTCGTGGAAGGATTTTCGAGCCGAAGTGGTAGTACTCGCTTCCCCATCCCCCATGGTTCGGATATGGATGCCATTCAAGAACGACTGATCCCATATCTGATCGAATTGGCAGACGACACCAAAATCATCAATGTCGATGCCTCCAAATATGAAACAGATAGCACTCGAGTCTTGTACGACTCTGAGTTTGAGGCTGTTGATGCGTTCGGCCATGCAATCACGATACCATTTGCGGATCTCACCGGCGAGACTGAGTCCACATCGGAGTCGGCGTTTTCTAGCGAGCCCACACAAACCCGAGCTACGGCAAAACGAAGATGGGTGTACTATGTTGGTAGGGGTGTTTTGCGCAATGCCGCCAAGGACATCAAGTTCGCTTTCGTAGACCGCGCTTACGGCGGCCAGGGTATATCCGACAAGACGATCAGAGCTGAAGAGAAAGCGTTGAGAGAGAAGCAGGATGATATCGATCCCTCGGTAGACGAAGGTCCGGTCCGCGATGCAGAACTTATCAGCACATCAACACGAGAGGGAGGCGATCAGGAAGAGGCTGCCTCGAGCTCTGCTCATGTGGACGAATCGGCTTCCGTGGCTATTGAGAGTGCCGATGAAGAGAACGAAGACGGGGATGAAGAAGAAGACGACGATGATGACGATGATGATGATGAAGACAGTGATGGTGACATAGAATCGGATGATGGAGAAGAAGAGGACGACACTGACGACGAAGACGAAGAAGGCTTATCACGCACAAGATCTGGAAATATGTTATGGCGATCAGACTTTGGCCGCAGTCGCTACGGGCGATGGAAGGTGGAGCGCGATGTACCTTGTGTGCCTCATACACGTGTCTACACTGGACATTGCAACGCCAGGACAGTCAAAGACGTCAATTTCTTCGGACTGCAGGATGAGTATGTGGTCAGTGGAAGCGACTCTGGCCACGTGTTCATCTGGGATCGCAAGACAGCGGAACTTGTAAACATCCTGGAGGGAGATGGAGAGGTGGTCAACGTCATTCAAGGTAAGTCTAAGTACAACTATACGAAAATGGCGACGCGGGCTCTAACATGATCAGGTCACCCTTATGAACCTACAATGGCGGTTTCCGGTATCGACCACACTATCAAAATCTTCTCTCCAGATGCGCAGCTCCAGCGTAACGCACGAAAAGGTGTCGGAGTGCATTCGTCCGATCCGGCTGCTTTCTCCAGTCTGAACTTCGGTCGTCGCCGTCGCAACCGCGCTGCCGAACCTGAGGCTGAAAGTGAGCCTGCCGTCGATGCCCCTAGCGACAGTGACGATGAGGTTGCCCCCGGAGGACTCAGCAGTCGACGAAGGATGCACCAAGCTTATCAGATTACGAGTCAGAACGACATGGACAGGAAGGGTGGAAGAGATGACTACTTCATCAGCCAGGCTGTCTTCGCGCAATTGGCTCGTCATATTGCCCGTGGGCAGGGTACTGGCGGCGGAGGTGATGAGGAAGGAGAGGGTGGTGGACCAGTTGTCATCACAGAAGAGAACTGCAATGTCATGTAGGCGAGACTGAAAATCTGAACGACTTCATTATGCCTCTCGGCTCTCCAGCTACCAATCCAATTATATTGGCGCAACTAAATGTTCCTGCGCCGCTCTAAGCTGACCCCTTTTGTCGAAGATTATCACTCGTGCCCAATGCCGTAAGCATTTATGAGGCCTTCTTCTGCTTGGCCTTGAGTGCCTTCTTCCGATTGCTCCTGATCATAACCACTGAGAGGAAGCTGCCGACGACCGTAGTGCCCAGGATGAGGAGGATGACGGGGATGCGGATGGCCCAGACGCGTGGGAGGAAGAGGGAGTGGAGGATGTGGTCGTCGTCTACAAAGGGCTGTA
>Ga0265798_10011167_pt1 | contig 10966 bp, 7 predicted proteins | sample P3T30metagenome_FD_192430 | JGI IMG/M metagenome (GOLD analysis project Ga0265798, IMG submission 192430) | Plant litter microbial communities from East Loma Ridge, Irvine, California - P3 T30 | ecosystem: Environmental > Terrestrial > Plant litter > Unclassified | place: USA: California... | reverse complement strand
GCGAGCAGAAGCTCAACCCCGAGACCGACCGCGCGATGCTGTGCGGCTCGACCGAGATGATCAAGGAATTCGCGGTGATGCTCGAGGCGAACGGCTTCGAGGAGGGCGCGAATTCGAAGCCCGGCACGTTCGTGATCGAGCGCGCCTTCGTCGGCTGATCCTCCGTCATCCTGACGCCCCCCCGTCATCCTGACGCCCCCCCGTCATCCTGACGAAAGTCAGGATCCAGAGCCACCGAGCGCGAGCATCGCGGCTCTGGATCCTGGGTCGAGCCCAGGATGACGGATTTAGTGGCGGAAAGGGCGCATTGTCTCCGCCGCTGAACGGGTCGATATGCCTCCTCAAATACCAAGAGGAGAGAGTCATGATCGGCTACGCAACGCTCGGCACCAATGATATCGACGCCGCGCTCACCTTCTACGACGCGCTGCTTGCGACGGCGGGCGGCAAGCGGCTCATGCAGATGCCCGACGATCGCAAGTTGACCTTCTACGGCGCCGGCGCGGCCAAGCCTATGCTCGTTATCGGCAAGCCCTATGACGGCCAGGCCGCGACCGCCGGCAACGGCACGATGGTCGCGCTGGCCGCCGATTCGCGCGCGCAGGTCGATCAGGTCCATGCCAAGGCGATCGAACTCGGCGGCGCGGACGAAGGCGCCCCCGGCATCCGTGGCCCCGAGGATATGGGCTTCTACGGCGCGTATTTCCGCGATCTGGACGGCAACAAGCTCTGCGTATTCAAGATGGGGTGAAGCTGGTCCTTGCCCTTCCCTCTGCCAGTCGGGAGGGGGAGGGGGCTAGCGCAAAGCCCGAACCGCCGGCGTATCGAGGCACTTCAGCAACGCCGCCCGCGGCATCGGCGTCCCTCTCGCCGGCGGCACATAGGCAGCGACCTCGGTCGGCCGCCCGATCGCCACCGGTGCGAACCCGGTCTGCCCGGTGCACCGCATCGCCGCCGCGAGCAGTTTCGGCGGCGTGTCATACCCCTCGAACGACAGCCGGAACGTCCCCCAGTGGACCGGGATCGCCCGCGCGGCACTTAGCCGGCGATAGACCTCGACCGCATCGACCGGACCGATATGGCTGCCCGACTCCATCTGCCCGTCGACGAACCGGAACGCGCCGATCGGAATCAGTGCCAGCCGGACCGGGCCGAGCGCCGCGGCCTCGACCGGCCATTGCCCGTCGCCCATTCCCGTATCGCCCGCAAAGAACACGTTGCCCCCCGGCAGCGTCACCACGAAGCTCGACCACAAGGCGCGGTTCCGATCGGTGAACCAGCGGCTCCCCCAGTGATGGTTGCGCGTGACGCTGACCGAGACACCGGGCTTGATCGCCGCGCGCTGCCCCCAATCGAGCGCGGTCGCCGTCGCGCCGGTCTGCCCGATCACGCTGTTGTTCCCAAGGCTCGTGACGATCCGCGGCCGATCGCGCTGCCACAGGCGTTTGAGCGTCGCCTTGTCGAGATGGTCGTAATGATCGTGGCTGACCAGCACGAGGTCGATCCTCGGCAGCGCATCGAATGCGATCCCGGGGGCGGCGACCCGACGCGGGCCCGTGCCGAGCGGCCCCGCCTTTTCCGCCCACACCGGATCGGTCAGGATGTTGAGGCCCTGCGTCTGGATCAGCACGCTGGCATGGCCCACCCACGTCACGACCATCCGCTCGCCCTCGACTCGCGTGGGCGGCGCGATCGGCCGCACCGCCACCGGACTGGGCCAGGCCGGCCGCCCGTCGCTGCCCGTGAAATAGCGCCAGAAGAAGCCCGCGCGGCCGCCCCCCGCAGGCTGGATCTGCTGCGTATCGGCGTCGTTGTCCGGATTGGCGAAGCGCGCGCCGTCGAAATGACCCGTGGCGGGGCCCCGGTAATAGATCCGGTCGAGGAAGCGCGGGACGATCGTCACGGCCAGCGCCACGATCACGACCGTCAGAAGCAGCACGCTTCCGACGATCCTCAACACCAGACGCACGCCGTTTCCCCAAGATTGTTGTCGACGCGTAACGCATCGTGCGGCGCATCGTTCAGACCGCTTGGCGCGACGCTGCAACCCCGATAGCCTTGCCAAAAGGGGATTTGAAAATGCGCAGGATTATCATGGGGCTGTTGCTCGCAACCGCGACTCCGGCGGGCGTGCACGCAAGGACGGTCGCGGTCGAGGAGCAATCGATCGATCAGCTTCAGGCGATGATGCAGGCGGGCACGGCGAGCAGCGTCGATCTCGTCCGCGCCTATCGCGCGCGGATCGCGGCGATGGATCGCAAGGGTCCGGCGCTGCGCAGCGTGATCGCGCTCAACCCGGATGCCGAGGCGCAGGCGAAGGCGCTCGATGCCGAACGCAAGGCCGGGCGCGTGCGCGGGCCGCTCCACGGCGTGCCCGTGCTGATCAAGGACAATGTCGAGACCGCCGATGCGATGCCGACCACCGCGGGCAGCCTTGCACTGAAGGACAACATGACCCGCCGCGACGCGCCCGTCGTCGCGCAGCTCCGCGCCGCGGGGGCGGTGATCCTCGGCAAGACCAACCTGAGCGAATGGGCGAACATCCGCTCGACCCGGTCGATGAGCGGCTGGAGCGCGGTCGGCGGTCTGGTCCGCAACCCCTACGCGCTCGATCGCACCGCCTGCGGCTCGTCGAGCGGCTCGGGCGCGGCGATTGCCGCCAGTTTTGCCGCGGCAGCGATCGGGACGGAGACCGATGGCTCGGTCGTCTGCCCGTCGTCGATCAACGGGCTGGTCGGGCTGAAGCCGACTTTGGGACTCGTCAGCCGCACGCATGTCGTGCCGATCAGCCATAGCCAGGACACGCCGGGGCCGATGGCGCGCAGCGTGCGCGACGTGGCGACGATGTTCTCGGCGATGATCGCGCCCGATCCGGCGGATGCCGCGACCGCGGAAGCAGCGGCCTATAGGCGCGACTATGCGGCGGGGCTGTCGACGAGTGCGCTGTCGGGGCTGCGGATCGGCGTGATCCGGCCCGAGATGACCGCGGACGTCGCGGCCAAATACGAGGCGGCGCTCGACGTGCTGAAGGCGGCGGGGGCGGTGCTGGTCGAGGTGAAGCAGCCCAAGCTCGAGGGGATCGGCGAGGCGGAATTGCTGGTTCTTCAGACCGAGCTGAAGGCCGATCTCGACACCTATCTCGCGACCACGCCTGCTGCGGTGCGTACGCGGACGCTGGATCAGGTGATCGCGTTCAACACCGCCAATGCCGCGACCGAGATGCCGTTCTTCGCGCAGGAGACGTTCGAGGCGGCGGCGAAGACCGGGGGGCTGGGCGATCCCACCTACAAGGCCGCGCGTGCTAAGTCGCTCCGGCTGGCAGGCGTGGAGGGGATCGACGCGATGCTCAAAAGCGCGGGCGCAACCGTGCTCGTCGAGCCGACCTATGGCCCCGCCTGGCTGAGCGAGCCGGTCTATGGCGACCAATATGGTGGGCCGAGTGCGAGCGAGTTGCCGGCGGTGGCGGGCTATCCGAACCTGACCGTGCCGATGGGGTTGGTGCGCGGCCTGCCGGTCGGGCTGTCGTTCATCGCAACGAAGTACGGCGACGCGGCGGTGCTGGGGGCGGGCTATGCCTATGAGCAGCGGGCAAAGGCGCGCGTGGCGCCGCGTTACCGCGCGACGGCGGATGCGGGGCCGGGGCTGGACGGGGTGCGCTAGGCCGGGGCTAGCGCGTCGGCTGGCGCAGCGGCCGGTCGTTGCGCAGATAGACCGCGGTGCGGTCCTTCAGGCGGCGCGTGGTGAAGACCAGCCGGTAGTCGCGCGCGAGTGCCGCCTTCACCGCGCGCAGGCTGCCGACGTTCCAGATCGACAGCCGGCGGTTCGAGGTCACGATCACCGGCGGCCGGGTGGCAAGGATGCGGCCGACTTCGGCGGCTTCGTCGACCCCCGTCGCGCCCTGTTCGGTCGTCAGGCTGAGCAAATTGGGAAACGCGTAGGCGGTCGGCACGCACACCCGGGCGAGCACATAGGTGACGGTGTCGCCGCGGAACACATAGGGGCATTCCCCCCCGCTGTTCGCCGCGACAAGCCGGGCGACCGCGCGCGCGCCGGGGGCGTCGTCATGGCCGACGATACGCTCGACGAGGAGGATGCCGAACGGCACGACCAGCGCGAGCGCCAGCATCTTGCCATAGCGCGACAGGGTCGGCGCGGCGGCGATCGCGAGTGGCGCGACCAGCGGCAGGCCGTAATGGTCGAAGAACGTGCCGATCGCAAAGAATCCCAGCGCCGCCGCGATCAGCCAGCCAAAGGCGATCAGCCGGGTCTGGCCGTCGATGCCGTCGCGCGGGCGATCGCGCCAGGCGAGCACCGCCGCCGCGAGCAGCGGCAACAGCTGCACGGCGATGCCGAGCAGCCGCATGACGACTTGCTCCAGCGGATAGCCCGGCCGCAACAGGATCGAGGCGAAGTTCGCAAACCAGAACGCGTCCAGCCAACCGTGCGCGGCGTACCAGCCGAGCGCGGCGAGCGTCGGTGCCAGGCCGGTCGCGGCGAAGACCAGCGCGGCGATGCCGGTCGCGGGCAGCGAGGCGCCCGCCTTGCGCAGATACCAGAGATGCGCGAGCCCGAAGAACGCGCCTTCGAAGGCGGGCGTGTACTTCATCTGGATCGCGATTCCCGCGAGCAGGCACGCGACCACGCCGCTCAGCACGATGCCGCGCCGATCGCCGGCGGCCGCCTTCACGGGCAGCCGCAGCGTCAGCAGCGCCGCGAACGCCATGGGCAGGTTGTAGAAGACCGGCGACTGGCCGCCACCGCCGCTGAGCAGCGACAGCCCGGCGAGATAGGCGGCGCCGGCGGCGAGCGCACCGCGTTGATCCGCACCGACGATCCGCGCGCCGCGGTGGACGATGACCGCGGTCGCCCAGGCAAAGACGGTCGCGACGAGCTGATAGGCGAGGACGCCGTCGCCCGGCAGCAGGCGCATGCCGGCGAACAGCAGGAACAACCCGATGGGCTTGCGGTCCCAGATGTCGATGAACGGTACCGCGCCGTGAAGCATCCGATCGCCGACGAGCAGATAATATTGCTCGTCGACCGCGATGACGGGATTGCCGAAATCCCAGCCGCGGATCGCCAGCGCGACGAGCAGCAGGACGAGCGCCGTCGCCCAGCGGTTACGCAGCATCGTCATCAATAGAAATTCCGCAGCGTCAGGATTCGCGACGTCCCGTCACAGCCGCCAAGCGTGACTGCGCTGCCCGCGGGGCGCACCGCCCAGGTCGCGATCGGACTGGTCGGATAATCGCGCGGGATCGGCACGCCGTCGATCGTGCAGATCTGGTCGCCGACCTTCCACCCGTCCGTCTCGGCCGGACCGCCGCGCATCACGTGCAGGACCTTCAATCGGTCGCTCTCGACGCCCATCAGCAGGCCGCTGGTCGAGCGAAGCGGTAGCGGGTCGGCGACGGTGGTGCGCTTGAACACCATCCGTCCGGCAAGCGGGTCGAGCAGCACGCGGTAATGCTGGAGAAAGCCCGAGCCGATGCGGCCGGCGGTACCGATCGATTGTGAAAAGCCGTTCTCGGGCTCGATCCGGACCTCGGTCTCGCGCGCGACGAGCGTACCGACGCGGATTTCGGGGGCGATGGCGAGCCCGCTGATGACAGCGCCGCCGAGGCCGAACGCGATCGCGGTGGTGGTGCGCAGCCCGGGCGGCGCGGCGCGGCGCCAGCCCGCCGCGGTGACGGTGATCGCGGATCCGTCGCCGGTATCGACCACCATCGGCGCCAGCGTCCGGGTGCCGAGCCGGATCGCGCTTTCATAGACGCGGCGGTCGGTCGAAACGCCGAGCGGGGCGGTCTCGCCGGCAAAGGGCAGGCGGCCCGACGGGATCAGGCGGAAGCGGTGGCCTGCATAATCGATGTCGAGCGCGTGTGCCGCGAGCAGGTCGCGCCCGACGAGCAGGTCGACCGCGCTCGCGCTGCCGGTCGCGAGCGCGGGCAATTCGGCGACGCTGACGCCGCCGCCGGTCCGCGTCAGTCCGCCGAGCGTGATCGTGCGGGTGGGCATCCATTGCAGCGCGACCGATCCACCGATCGCGGTCGCCTGGCCGCCCGCCTTCAGCTTGGCGCGCACCACCGCGGGCGAGGTCTTCGCCAGCAGGGTAAAGCTCACGCCGGTATCGAGGATCGCGGTGACGCTCCGGCCGTCGATCTGCATCGTGAAGCGGATCTGGTTCCCGGGTGTCAGGTCGAACGGTACCCAGCGCGCCTCGGCATCGGGCGCCAACCGCGCGACCCCCTGATCCCGCGACGCGGGCGACGTGTCCGCGGCCGGCGCAGCGTTCGCGGCCGGCTCGCGCGCCGATAGGGTCGGGGCCGCGAGCAGCGGGACGATGGCGAGGAGACGGAGGCGCATGTGGCATTGGCCCTAGCGGGTCCGCCACGCCTTACAACCCGCGGCGGTCCCGCGCCCGTCCGCCGTGCGATACCGGGAGAGGCGAGACTAGAGACACGCCTCGAGATACGCCTGGTCGAAGCCGAACTGCTTGGCCTTGTCGAGCGTGTAGGGGCGCAGGCCCATCGAGCGGTATTCGCCGAGGATCTTGCCGTCCGCGCTCTCGTCGAGATATTCGAACTTGAACAGCTCCTGCGTGACGATCACGGGGCCCTCCATGCCGATCACCTCGGTGATGTTGGTGACGCGGCGCGAGCCGTCGCGCAGGCGCTTCACCTGGATGATCAGCTCGACCGAATCGGCGATCTGACGCGAGATCGCCTCCTTCGGCACCTTGATGTCGGACATCATCACCATGTTCTCCATACGCGCGAGCGCCTCGCGCGGGGAGTTGGCGTGGAGCGTGCACATCGAGCCGTCGTGACCGGTGTTCATCGCCGCGAGCATGTCGAAACACTCGGAGCCACGAATTTCGCCCAGGATGATCCGGTCGGGGCGCATACGCAGCGCGTTCTTGACGAGATCGCGGATGCTGATCTCACCCTGGCCCTCCAGATTGGCGGGGCGCGTCTCGAGCGGCAGCCAGTGCGGCTGTTGCAGGCGAAGCTCCGCCGCATCCTCGATCGTCAGCACGCGCTCGCCCGGGTCGATCATTTTCGATAGCGCGTTGAGCATCGTCGTCTTGCCTGAACCGGTACCGCCCGAGATGACGACGTTGAAGCGCGACGCGCCCGCGATCTTGAGCGCGGTCGCCATCTTGGGGCTCATGCTGCCGAACCCGGCCATCATGTCGAGCGTGATTGGCTTGGCCGAGAATTTACGAATCGAGATCGCGGTGCCGCGCAAGCTCAGCGGCGGCACGATCACGTTGACGCGGCTGCCGTCCTTGAGGCGGGCGTCGGCAAGCGGCGTGGTCTGGTCGACGCGGCGTCCGACCGAGTTCACGATCCGCTGCGCGATCTGGAACAGATGCTCCTCATCGCGGAACTGGATGGGGGCGAGCTCGAGCTTGCCCTTGCGCTCGACATAGGTCTGTTCGGGGCCGTTCACCATGATGTCGGTGATGTTCGGATCCGCCAGCAGCTCTTCCAGCGGCCCGAGCCCGAGCAGCTCGTCGACCAGCACCTTTTCCAGCGCGAACTGTTCGCGGCGGTTGAGCGTCAGCTTCAGCTCGGCGAGCACCTCGCCGATGATCGGGCGGAATTCCTCCGCCAGCTCGTCCTTGCCGAGCGTCGCCGCGGCCTCGGGATCGACGCGTTCGAGCAGGCGCGGAAGCACCTGTTCCTTGATCTTGTGGATCGACTGTTCGAAGCCCTCGACCTTGCTCGCGCCGGCATCGCCCGACGCCGCCTGGCGGTCGGCAAGCCGCTGCATCGCGTCGACCTGCGCAAGCGGGACGCTGCCTTCGGTCTCGCCGGGCATCGGCAGCGATTCGAGCGGTGGAAACTGGCTTCCGGCGTCCGATTCGACGCGCGGGGCGGGGCCGCCGCCCTGCATCGGCCGCGCGACGCCAAAGGCCGGCCGGACCGCCGTTCCACCACTTATTCCATTGCGACGCCCGAACGCGCTCATGCACAAATCCTTGATCGTTAACGCCGGACTAGGGTCGAAGCCTTGAGATTTAGCTAACCAATCCAAGGCGGCCGCAGCTCGGCCCGAAACGGGTTCTTTGACGGCGCCGGGCCGGATAAGGAGGGGGCATGCTGAGACGCCTGTTCACCCTGCTCGTCATCCCCCTGATGGCGCTGGCCGCCATCGGCCTGACCGCCGCCCCCGCCAGAGCCGACGATATCGCCGCGGCGGGGCGCGGCGTCGTGCGCGTCGTGACGATCGCCGTCGTCGACGATCAGGTGGTGGGGTTCGGGCATGGCAGCGGCTTTGCCGTCGCACCCAACCGGATCGTCACCAACGCGCATGTCGTCGACCTTGCCGAACGATATCCCGACAATGTCGTCGTCGGCGTGGTGCCGACCGAGGGCGACAAATCCTATCAGGGCAAGGTCATTGCCTATGACGCGCAGCGCGACCTCGCCTTGATCGAGTTCACCGGCGCCCGGCTGCCACCGAGCGCGCTGTACACCGGACCGATCGACGAGGGCGGGGCGGTGGTGTCGCTGGGATTTCCCGGCAATGTCGACCTGGCGACCGCGCGATCGGCCGCGGACTATATCCGCCCGACCAGCCCGGTTCGGTCGGAGGGCGTGTTTTCCGGGCGACGCACGCTCGGCGACATCGAGGTGCTGTTGCATACCGCGAGCATCGCGCGCGGCAATTCGGGCGGGCCGCTGCTCGACCGGTGCGGGCGCGTAATCGGCGTCAATTCGGCGATCACGCGCGGCGAGGAGGGCGATTCGACGTTCGGGTTCGCGATCGCGGATACCGAGCTCGCCGCGTTCCTGCGCGAGGCGAAGCAACCCTATGTCGCGGTCGGCACCGCGTGCACGTCGATCGAGGACCGACTCCGGCAGGACAGCGATGCCGAGGTCCGCGCGGCGACCGATGCGGCGGCGGCACGGCGCGATGCGGCGTCGCAGGCAGCGCTGTCGCGCGAGCGGGCGCTTGAACAGGCGCGGATCGAAGCAGAGCATATGCGCGAGAACGTCATGGCAATCGCGGGCCTGCTGCTGGTCGCGGGGGCGCTGGGGATCGGGACTGCGGGACTGCTCGAATCGCGTGGTCGGCGGCAGGCGGCGATCTGGACGGTGGCGGGCGGCGGCGTCGCGGTGGTCGCCGCGGTCGTCGTGTTCGTGCTGCGGCCATCGGGGGCGGTCGATCTGCCCGCAGCCCCGGCCGGGCGGGCGGCCGCGACTGGTGGACGGTCCGTCCCGGTGGTCGAGGACAAGGCGCTCGGCAAGCTGATGTGCAGGCTGATCCCCGAGCGGAGCCGGATCACGATCTCGTCGAGCGACGACGTGCCGATCCTCTGGGGGGCGGGCGGCTGCGTGAACGGCAAGACGCAATATGTCGCCGGCAATGGCCGGTGGGAGCGCGTGCTGGTGCCCGAGACCGAGCAGACGGTGTCGCTGCTGTCGTTCGACCCGCTGACGCGCACCTATGCCAACACGCGCTATCTGATGTCGGGATCGGGGATGGCGGCGGCGCGGGCGGCACGGGGCGAGACGCCGGGGCAGTGCACGACCGATCCGGCGGCGATCACGCGGCTGGTCGGACAGCAGTCCGCGGTGCGCGCCACGTTGCCGCCTTTGCCGAACGAAAAGCTCGTCTACAGCTGCGCACCCGCGGATTGATCCAGAACCAGCGTTTCGAGGCTCGGCAAGCGTCGCGCCGCATGGCAGGATAGCCCCTTCGAGGGGGAATGATGATGCGGCGATACGGGGTGCCATGCGGAGCGTGGGCCGGAATGCGGAACGGCGTGGCGTTCGGCGTCATGCTGGTCGCGGGGTTGGGCGCGCCGGCATCAGCGAAATGGGCGCGCGCAACGTCCGACCATTTCGAGATCTATGCCGAGATGCCGCCCGCTGCGCTGGAGAAGATGGCGACCCGGCTCGAGCAGTTCGACGGGGCAATGCGCTTTCTGCATCATACCGACGCGGGGACCGGCGCGAAGGGGGCGAACCGCGTCACCCTCTATGTCGCGAACGACATCGCCGCGGTCCGCAAATTGTCGGGCAACCGCAATATCGCGGGCTTCTATCTGCCGCGCGCGAGTGGATCGGTCGCCTTCACACCGCGCATCGGCGACGTCGGCGGGATGCCGCAGATCGTTCTGTTCCACGAATATGCGCATCATTTCCTGCTGGGCAATTACGCCGCCGCCTATCCCGCGTGGTTCTCCGAAGGCTATGCCGAGTTCGTCTCGACCACCGCGTTCGAAAGGGCGTTTGTCCAGCTCGGCGGTGCGGCACAGCACCGCGCATACGGCCTGCTGTCCGCGAAGCCGCTTCCGGCGGCGACGCTGTTCGCGACTGGGCAGCAGTTGACCGTGGATCAGCGCGACGTGATGTACGCGCGGGGATGGCTGCTCACGCACTATGTGATGTTCGACCCGGTCCGCGGAAAACAGCTGTCGCAGTATCTGGTGGCGCTCAACGCCGGAACGCCGAGCATCGCCGCGGCAACCGCGGCGTTCGGCGACCTCCGCGCGCTCGACAAGGCGCTCGATACCTATCTGCGTCAGCCGCGGATCCCGGGCCTGCGCATCCCCTATGACAAGCTGCCCGTCGCCCCGGTCGTCGCGACCATGCTGTCGCCGGGTGCCGAGGCGATGGTGGAGCTGCGGATGCGATCCGAGCGTGGCGTCGATCGTACCACCGCAGCGCCGATCTTCGCGCGCGCCGCCAAGATCGCTGCCGCCTATCCCGACGATGCGCTTGCGCAGGGCTGGCTGGCGGAGATGGCCTATGATGCCGGGTATGACGATGCGGCGGAGGCTGCGGCGGACCGCGCGTTTGCCGCGGATCCGGCGTCGCGCCAGGCGATGCTGTACAAGGCGCAGGTGTTGCTGCGCCGCGCCGCGATCGCGAAATCGACCGATGCCAAGATTTGGAGCGCGGCACGGCGCTGGATCGTCAAGGCCAACCGCCAGTCGCCGGACGATGCCGAG
>Ga0265798_10011166_pt1 | contig 10969 bp, 7 predicted proteins | sample P3T30metagenome_FD_192430 | JGI IMG/M metagenome (GOLD analysis project Ga0265798, IMG submission 192430) | Plant litter microbial communities from East Loma Ridge, Irvine, California - P3 T30 | ecosystem: Environmental > Terrestrial > Plant litter > Unclassified | place: USA: California... | reverse complement strand
GGGCCGGCCACGCGCGTCAGCGCGTCGCGAACGGCATGTTAGGCGAAGCGTACCAGCGCGTCCACGCGGCGGCGGCGCAGCGCGACCCCGGCCATCGCGAAACCGGCGACCATCATCGCCCAGGTCGCCGGCTCCGGCACCGGCGAGGCGACGTCGGCGCGGATCGTGTCGATCGACAGATTGGCGATCGTCGACTGGCCGAACTTGCCGGTCGCCGGATCGTAGTTCGCGATCCGCGCCTGCCCCTGCCCGGCATCCGCCGGCCCCGGGCGGACCGTGTCGAACGCGGTGTAGTCGGGCCGGCTCAGCAGATTGCTCAGCGAATCGAAGAACACGTAGAACAACGTATTGTCCGGCGGCAGCAGCGACAGATCGGTGTCCTCCGCCATGTAATAGATCATGTCGGTGCCGCCCTTGCCCGCCGCATCGGAGGCGCGGGCGGTGCCGCTGAACGACCCGGCAAAATTATAGGTGCCCGATCCGATCGTCAGCGCCGCGCTGACCGGCGACGCCGCCCCGCGGCCGTACAGATAGGCCGAGGTCGCGGTGCTGGTCAGCGTGCTGTCGGGCTTGCTCTCGACCGTGAAGATCGCGCTGAACGCCTTGCCGGCCAGATCCGCACCGGCGGTTCCGAACGTCCCGACCGGGTCGTAGCCGTTCATCACCGTACCCGTCACCGTCACCGTGGTCGGCGCCGCCGCGGCCGGCACGGCCGCCACGGCCAGCGCCGCCGCGGCGATTTTTCCCATCGTCTGCATCTCAACACCCCTGTTTACGCAACTTGCGCGATCACGAATGGAGAGCCGCTATGATATAGACAAGAAAGCGTTATTATTAACGTTGCCCGAGTTCGGGACGCTTTTCGACGCTGTGTGCAAGGGTGGGAACCACCCGCGCGGAGGACGGTTCTTGACCCCCGCGCGGGCGATCGGGCCGCTCAGATGAAGCCGAAGCCGCCGCCGGTGAACGCCAGATGGTCGGCGGTCACGCCTGCGACGAGGATCGTGTCGCCACCGCCCAGATCGATCAGCGCGCCGCCATGGACGTTGCTGACGCTCGGCGCGGTGGTGAAGTGATAGGCCTCGAGGTCGATCCGGTCGCCCTTCCCGAAGTCGCCGATCACGTCCTTGCCCGAGCCGGCCGCGAAGACGAAGCGGTCCGCGCCGGCGCCGCCGTACAGCGTGTCGTTGCCCGCGCCGCCGGTGATGACGTTGTCCTTGGCATTGCCGCGGATGACGTTGTCGAGCGCGTTGCCGGTCGCGTTGATCGCATTGCCGGTCAGCGTCAGATTCTCGACATTGGCGCCCAGTGTATAGTCGATCGACGCCAGCACGGTGTCGTTGCCGCCCTGCCCGTTGAGATACCATTCGATCACGCGGTCACCGACGTTGTCGACGACATAGGTGTCGTCGCCGATGCCGCCGTCCATGATGTCCGCGCCGGTGCCGCCGTCGAGGTAATCGTTGCCCTCATGGCCATAGAGCGTGTCGTCGCCCGCACCGCCCAGCAACGTGTCGTCGCCGGCATAGCCCTTGAGCACGTCATTGCCGTCCAGCCCCGACAGGGTGTCGTTGAAGTTGGTGCCGTAAAGGGCGTTGTCGAGCGCGTTGCCGGTGCCGACCCGCGCATTGTTGACGAGGTACAATGCCTCGACATTGGCGGTCAGCGTATAGTTCACCAGGCTGTGGACGGTGTCATAGCCGCTGCCGGGACCGGCGCGCTCGATCACTACGTCGCCGGCATTGTCGACGATGTAAAGATCGTCGCCGGCACCGCCCTCCATCACGTCGGCGCCGGTGCCGCCATCGAGCCGGTCGTTGCCCGCGCCGCCGTACAGCCAGTCGTTGCCCTGGTCGCCGAACAGCTGGTCGTCGCCGTCGTTGCCCCAGATATAATCGTCGCCGCCCATGCCGTGCAGGACGTCGTTGCCGGCGCTCCCGTTCAGCCCGTTGTTCAGCGCATTGCCCGTGCCGACGCGCGCGTTGCCGGTCAGGTACAGATGCTCGACGTTCGCGGTCAGCGTATAGTCGATCGAACTGTACACGGTGTCGACGCCGCCGCCGGCATATTCGCGGACCACATCGCCGGCATCGTCGACGACATAGGTGTCGTTGCCGATCCCGCCGTCCATGATGTCCGCGCCTGCGCCGCCGTCGAGGTAATCATTGCCCTCGTTGCCGAACAATCTGTCATTGCCGTTGCCGCCGAACAGCGCGTCGTCGCCGGCATAGCCGTGCAGCGTGTCGTCGCCGTCCAGCCCGCTCAGCACGTCGCCCGCGCCGGTGCCGTAGATGCTGTTGTCGAGCGCGTTGCCGGTGCCCTTGGTCGCGCCGGTCACCAGATACAGATTCTCGACATGGTCGCTCAGCGTATAGTCGATCTTGGCATAGACGGTGTCGATCCCCTCGCCCGCGCGCTCGACGACCTTGTCGCCGACATTGTCGACGATATAGGTGTCGTTGCCGGTCCCGCCGACCAGCGTGTCCGCGCCGGTGCCGCCGTCGAGGCGGTCGTTGCCCGCGCCGCCATACATCTTGTCGTTGCCCGCGCCGCCGAACAGGTCGTTGTCCATGGCATTGCCGGTGATGACATTATGGTCGGCGTTGCCCGCGCCCTTGATCGCGCTGCCGGTCAGCGTCAGCGCGACTTCGCCGGCACGCAGGTTGGCGTCGACCGCCGATACGCGCGTCACCGCGTCGCTCGGCTTCGCCACCTGATCGATCATCGACAGGAATTCGGCGGCCGCCTGCTTGTACTGGCCCTTGCTCAGCTCGCCGGGGAACGCCGCATTGGAATCCCAGTAATTCTGATAGACCATGTCATGATCGGCCATCCACTGCATGGCCAGCTTCACGAACGCGGGGGAATCGGTGTTGATGCCCCATTCGCCCATCGCGGTCTGCTTGCCGTGCGCGGCGGCGAAGTCCTGCTGCCACTGCAGGCCATAAGGCTGCTTGATGAACCAGTCGAACGCCTTGACCGGATCCTTGTCGTGCCACGCAGTATTATAGTACATGTCGACGCCGATCACGTCGACATACTTGTCGCCGGGATAGGCGGCCTCGGGATTCATGTCCCAGACGTCCAGCCCCGGACACCATTCGAAGACGAACTTGTCGGAGACCGAGCGCGCGGCGTCGACGAACTTGCGGAACGCCGCCGCATAATTCTCCGGCTCGCCAACCGCCGACGAGGAATTCCATCCCTTGCCGTTGAATTCCCAGCCGAGCCGGACATAGATCTTGTCGTCACCCGTCGACGACGCGACCAGCTGCTTGGCCATGGCGAGGAAATTGGCGTCATACTTGCCCGCGCCCGCGTCGCCCAGCTTGGCGCCGTACGGGATCAGCGGGATCGACCACATGATCGAGACGTCCTGATTGGCGAACATGTCGGCCTGCCATTGCACCGACGACAGCCAGTCCTTCCAGCCCGCGGTGCCGCCGTGCAACTGGATCGCGTCGAGCCGACCACCGGCCCACGCCTGATCCTTCAGGTAATCGTCAACGCTGAAAGCGTTATATACCGAGCTCAACATGCCGAATACTTCCCACCCATGCCTGATATCCCCCGATATCAAACACGCCCCACGACCAAGTTAATGGGTGAGGTTGACGGCAAGTTTACTATTCGGCCGCAGTACGTGCTGCCGCCGGCTGCCGACGATGACCTATATTCGGATGGCGCTTCAGCGCCGTCGTGCGAGCGCCTGCGTCATCTGGCGCACGCGGCTGTTACGGCGCTGCCCCTCCCACGTCAGGAACAAGGCCACGGCGATCGTCAGCAGTGACTTGATGCCGAAGAAATTCCACATGTATCCCGTAGAATAGCCGGCATAGATCGAGCTAAGGACGCGACCGAACAGCACGGAGGCGATCCAGTTCGCCTGCGCCAGACATTGCGCCAGCATCCGCATGATCCACGCGTGGAAGATCGCGATGATCGACGACATCCCCAGCAGGCCGATGATGCCCATCGCCATGAGGAAATAGGGGTAGAGCGAAAATACGAAGCCGCCGCCGGCTTCCATCGTCCAGCCCATCGTGCGCGACGGCGTGAACGGCTGCATGACGTAATAGAGGCCGAAGCGGGTGCCGGCCTTGGTCGCGTCCTGCTCGCCCGGCTTGACCCATGACGCCATGTCCGACGCGATCGCGCGATCGTCGAGACGCGCGGCGGCGAGGTATTTCCAGTCGGCCACGTACCAGAGCTGCCCCTGCAACGCGACGCGCTCGCCATACCGCTTGGCCGCACCATCGAAATCGTTGAGCGCGCCATAAGCGATCAGCACCGCGGGCACCGTCACCACCACCACGGCAAGCGCGACGCCGCCGATCATGCCCGTCGGGATCGGCCGGTCGTTGGCGATATGTGCGAGCCCTGCCGGGATCGAGAAGATGCTGAGGATCATCAGCAGCGAGGTGAATTTCTCACCGAACAGGATCGACGTCGCCAGCAGCCACACCAGCAGCAAGCCGCCCTGCAGGCGGTAACGCGGGACCGCGAACAGCACCCCCATGAACGGCACCATCACCAGCCGGTTGGACATCCAGGCCGAATAGATCGGCGAGTCGACCCGCTCGAGATACTGGAAGCGGTCGATGTGCGAGATCAGCGGGAAGCCGTTGTTGATCCCCAGCCGGATCAGATACAGCGAACCGAAGGTCATCACGACCATCAGCGCCATCGCGATCAGCCGGCCCTGCGGCTCCCAGCGCGCGGGGGCCTCGCGGAACAGCACCTTGAGGCGCGGCCACGACGCCTCGACCACGAACGTCGCCGTCAGGAAGAACAGCAGGTAGATCAGCAACAGCCGCGTGAACGCGCCGGTCGCCGTCCCGGTGATCATCGTCTCGATCATATAGGCGCCGCTCTCGATGGCGCCTCCCGACATGAACTCCGTGATGCGCAGCGCCAGCAGCGGCACGAACAGCAGGAAGGTCGCGGGCGAGGTGCGCAGCAGGCCGAAGCACATCGATGCGAACAGGGCGAGCGCGCCATAGGCCCACGCCGCGGAGGGTGCCACGACCGCGCCGAACGCGAGCGCCCCGGCCAAGAGGAAATGGATGGCGAACATGCCGCCGAACGCGCGGGCCCGGCTGGCGTAGGGGACGAACGCCGGTCGCTGCTCGCGGGGTCGGCGTGCCGATGGCACCTGTCCTCCGGCTACGAGTGCCATCTACTATCCCTTGCATGGTCCGCCGGTTCGCGGGCATGATAGGTGCACTGCACCATCGATGCAACCGGACGCGATCAGCGTGCCGCTCGAACATGGTCGGCAGCGCACATGGATGGCCAAGGAAGCAGCGATGAACGAACCGGCGGCGTCGATGTCCGACGATGGCCTGCACACGGGCAAGGCGAAAGCGTCGCAGACGTTTGAAGGCGTCCAGATCCTGCGCGGCTTCGCTGCGATGATGGTCGTCTTCCATCATATGTGCTGGGTCGTCACCAGCTATCATCCGGGCCATTCGGCGATCGCGACCTTCGCCCGCCTCGCGGAAGTCGGAGCCGGCGGCGTCGACGTGTTCTTCTGCATCAGCGGGCTGGTGATCGCTCATGCCGCGCGCAATCTCGCGGCCGGGGCGGGCCATGCGCGAACCTTCGCTTGGCGACGGCTGTTGCGCGTGCTGCCACCCTATTGGGTCTTCAGCGGCCTCCTGCTGTTGCTTTGGGCGGTCGGCATCGGCCTGAAGGGACTCAACGTCACGCCGGGGCTGGTGGTCGCGTCGTTCCTGCTGGTCCCGTGGCCCAAGACGACGATCGACGGCGCGCTGAGCTACCATCCGATCCTCGACGTGGGCTGGACGCTGACGTTCGAGATGTATTTCTACGCGATCTGCACGATCGTCATCGCGGTCGCGGGCGGTCGCCGGATTTGGCCGTGGGCGATCGCCGGGCTCGGCATTGTCGCCGGCGCCAGCCTGCTGGTCGCGGGACCGGAGGCCGTCGCTTCCGACACGCTCGCCTCGCCGCTGCTGCTCGAGTTCATCGCCGGCGTGCTGCTGGCGCGGTTCGTCGCCGGCCGGGTCGCACCGCGTGCGGGGCGGCTGCTGATCGCGCTCGGCGTCGCCGGGCTGATCGGCTCGGTGTTCCTGCCCGATCCGATGACGTGGCGCGTGCTGTGCTGGGGTATTCCGGGAGCATTGCTGGTCGCAGGCGCAGTCCTGATCCCGGTTCGGCTGAACACGCCGCTGTTACGGCTGCTCGGATTTCTCGGTACCGCTTCCTATACTATCTACCTTGTTCATCCGTTCTTCACGTTGATTTCAGGTACATTATTGAAGCGCGGGACGATGGCGCAAGTGCCGGCCGATATGCTATTGATCGTGTTGACCGTAGCTGCTGTCGCCGGCTCGGCACTTACGTGGTTCTTCGTGGAGGGTCCGTTGATCCGTTTGCTCAAGCCCCGCTCGCGCACTGCGACACTCGCCCAGCGGTCGCTCGGCGCATGAGCCGGTCGCCCCGCTTCGCCGCCGCGTCGGCCGTGCTGATCGCGACCTGCTGCGCCCCCGCGCCCTCGCAAAGCGCCACCGCCGACTGGTCGGCGCTCGCCACCGCCGCGCGGCAGTCGCCCGCCAGCGGCGACGGCTTGCGGCGCAGCTGGACCGGGGCGGACGGTCGCCCGGTCACGCTGGCGGTGCTCGCCCCGCGCCTCGACGGGCGGCCGGTGATCGCGCTCGACCCGACGCCCGGCGACAACGGCCCCGCGATCGCCGCGGCGCTGGCGCGGCTGCGCGCGGCGGGCGGCGGAACGCTGCGGCTGGCAGCTGGCACCTGGCCGATCGCGGGCGGCCCGCCGGGGATCGCGCTCGACGGACTCAGCGACGTGCTGATCGACGGGCCGGGCGCGCAGCTGGTGTTCGCGCAATGGGGCGACGGCATCCTGATCTCCAATGCCGCACGGGTGAAGCTGCGCGGGCTGTCGGTCGGCTATGCCCGCCCGCCGGTGGTGAAGGCGCGCGTCGACGGTGGGCGGCTCGCCTTCGCCGGCGCGGCGCCGGACGCCGGCGCGCCGGTCTATCAGGTCTCGGCCGCCGGTCCGGCGGGCGCGCGCATGTTGCTCGGCAAGCAGGGCAAGTCGCTGGGCCGCGACGGCGGGCTGCCGGGCGGGCTCGGCGATTTCGCGCCCGGCACGCCGGTGCAGGTGAAGCTGAGCTGGTACAAGGGCGGCGCGATCCGCATCGGCGATCCCGGCGACAAGCCGGTCTCGCACGACATCACGCTCGATCACGTCACCGTGCGCGATTCCGCTGGGGGCGGGATCGTCGCCGATCTGATGGGCCGCGGGCTTGCGATCGTCGGCGCGAAGCTCGGCGGCGCGGGCGGCAGCGCGATCGCCTATGACGGCTTCCACGTCACCGCGGCGGGCGGCGACTTGCTCGTCGAGGATAGCGACTTCATCGGCACCGGCGACGATGCGATCAACATCGCCAGCCCGATCATCGACGCCAGCCGCGACGCCGGCGGGGCCAGCGTGACGCTCTCGGGCGCGACCGCGCGCGTCTATCCGGGCGCACGGCTCGCCTTCTTCGATGCCGGTCTGCAACTGGTGGGCACCGCCGAGGTCGCGTCGCGCAGCCCGCGCGATCCGGCCGGGCGGATGCGGACCATGTTCACGACCCCCGTGCCGTCGGGCGAGATCCGGTACGCACGCAACATGGACCTGCTGTCGGAACGCTATGCGATCGTCGGCAACCGCATGGCCGATTGCATCTGCCACGGCGTGCTGGCGCAGGCGCCCAACGGGCTCATCCAGGACAATCAGTTCTCCGGGCTGCGCTATAATGCGATCCGCCTGCTCACCAGCGCGGCATGGAAGGAAGGCGCGGGCGCCTACAACGTCGTGGTCGCCGGCAATCGCGTCGCCGACACGGGGCAGGACACGCGCCCCGGCCGCGTCTGGGCGGCGATCACCGTCTTCGGCGAGCTGGCCGGCAACGGTCCGGGCGGCCAGGCGCCGCTCGCGCCCGGACCGCTCAACGCCGGGCTGCTGATCCGCGACAACCAGATCGACGGCGTGGACCAGGGCTGCATCGCGGTGTCCAACGCCGCCGATGTCGTGCTGAAGGACAATCGCTGCGCGCGCTTCGGACGACGGCCGGGCACGCCGCGGATGCTGGCGGATCGCGCCGACATCGCCGCCGGGATCGCGCGACTGCCCGCCAAGGGTGCCTATCTCGCCGGCGGCACCGGCGTGTGGATCGACCCGGGGACGACCGCGCGCATCAAGGCCGACGCGTCGCGCTGAGCCACCTGCCGGCCGTTACGCGCTTGCGCGCGGCAGAAGCACGCGGCTAGAAGGCGCCGCGTGCGAGGCTGCCGCCGGAACGAGCGGCCGTGTTCATGATACGGCAGGGAGTTTGAGCTGGTGCACCGATTTACGCGCAGGCATGACGCGTCGCTGCCGCTGCGCGGGGGCCGTGCATGACGGGGTCCGTTCGCGTTCTCCATATCGCCGAGACCGCGCATGGCGGCGTCGGCACCTATCTCAATCAGGTGCTTCCCGCGCTGGTCGCGGATCGCGACACGGCCGGCGCGCCGCTCGACATCCGCGTCCTCCTTCCCGCGCAGGACAGTTTCATGCTGCCGCGCGTCGACGATGCCGCCATCACCACCTGGCGTCGTGACGGACGGTCGCTGTGGTCGCTGCTGATGCTGGCGAAGGCGAGCTGGCACGCTTACCGGACGGTCCGGCCGGAGATCGTCCACCTTCACTCGACCTTCGCCGGGATGATCGTCCGCCCGCTGCTGCTGCTGGCCCGCGTGCTGCCCGGCCGGCGCCCGCAGGTCGTCTACAGCCCGCATGGCTGGGCCTTCCAGATCGCCGGCTCGCGGGGGCGCCGGCGTGCGATCATCTGGCTGGAGCGGACGCTCGCGCGGATCACCGATCGCGTGATCGTCCTGTCGGATGCGGAGATGCGCGAATGCGTCGCGCTCGGCTTCCCGCCCAAGCGGCTCCAGCGCATCTACAACGGCATCTCGGAAGCACCGCCCCCCGCGCTTCCCGCACCCGAAGGCTGGCCCGACCAGCGGCTGAAGGTGTTGTTCATCGGCCGCTTCGATCATCAAAAGGGGCTGGACACGCTGATCGCCGCCGCGCGGCTCGCGCCCGACCGGATCGCGGTGCGCTGCATCGGCGCCAGCGTGGTCAGCGGTGGCCCGGCACTCGACCTGCCCGACAATGTCGCGCCGCTCGGCTGGCTCGACGAGCCGCGCATCATGGCGCAGCTGGCGATGGCGGACGTCGTGGCGATGCCGTCGCGCTGGGAAGGGTTCGGCCTCGTCGCGATCGAGGCGATGCGCGCCGGGCGGCCGGTCGTCGCCAGCCGGATCGGCGGGCTGCCCGAAGTGGTCGAGGAGGGCGTCACCGGGCGGCTGGTGCCACCCGACGATCCCGAGGCGCTGCTCGCCGACCTGCTCGCCGACACGCCGGAAACCCGCCGCACGATGGCCGAGGCCGGCCGTGCGCGCTTCCTCGCCCATTTCACCGCGCGCGACAGCGCGCGACAGGTCGCCACGCTCTACCGCCAGTTGCTCGGTCGGGAGGCCGCCCGCTCATGACCGCGACGCCGACCACCGTCTTCATCAACGGCCGCTTCCTCACCCAGTCGATCAGCGGCGTGCAGCGCTATGCGCAGGAGATCGTCGGCGCGCTCGACGCCCTGGCGGGCGAAGGCGCGCTGGCACAGCGTTACATGCTGCTCACACCGCCCGGCGCGCGCGTCCTCGACCTGCGTCATATCGAGACCCGCACCGTCGGCACCCGCAACGGGCACCTGTGGGATCAGCTCGATTTCGCGCGCGCGGTGCGCGGCGGCGTGGCGTTGGGGCTGGCGATGACCGGCCCGGTCGCGATGAAGCGGCAGGTGGTCGTCATCCACGACGCCTCGGTGCAGCGCCACCCCGAACATTACAGCCGTCCCTATGTCCTGGCGCACCGCATCATCGACCGGCTGCTCGCGCGCCGCGCGGTGGTCGCGACCGTTTCCGAATTCTCGCGCCGCGAACTCGCCGACGTGCTCCCGGTCGCGGCCAGGGACATCGTCGTCGCCCCCAACGGTGCCGAGCATCTCTCGATCGCGCCCGATGCCGGCGTGGTCGAGCGGCTGAGGCTGACCAAAAACGGCTATTTCCTGACGCTCGGCAACCTCACCCGCAACAAGAACCTCGCGGTGGCGCTGCGCGCGCTGGCGCGGCTCCAGCCGGGCAGCGCAAAGCTGGTCGCGGTCGGGCGGATGGAGCGCACGGTGTTCGGCTCGGCCGGGCTGCCCGAGCCGGGTGCCGACGTGCTGCTCCCCGGCCGGCTCGACGATGCCGAGGTCGCCGGGCTGATGCAGGGCGCGCGCGCGCTGATCTTCCCGAGCATCTACGAAGGCTTCGGCATCCCCCCGCTGGAGGCGTTCGTCAACGAATGCCCGGTGCTCGCCAGCACCGCCCCCGCGGTGCAGGAGGTGTGCGGCGACGCCGCCGATTATTTCGAGCCGCATGACGACGCCACGCTCGCACGGCTGATGCAGATGCTGCTCGACGATCATGACGGCGCGCTGCGCCGCGACCGGCTGGCGAAGGGCAAGCAGCGCGTCGCGCGTTACACGTGGCGCGGCTCGGCGCAGATCCTCGCCGATGCCTGCGCGAAGGTGGCCGCACGATGAAGGTCCTGATCGTCAACGTCCTCTACCCGCCGCACAAGATCGGCGGCGCGGAAAAGTCGGTGTCGCTGCTCGCCGAGGCGCTGGTCCGCGCCGGAGACGAGGTGGTGGTCGCGACGCTCGACGACATCGCCGCGCCGGTCACCGAGGTGAAGAACGGCGTGACGCTCCGTCGCCTGCCGATCGACAACATCTATTGGCCCTACGCCCCGGACGCGCCCGCGCAGCCCAAGCTCAAGCGGCTGCAATGGCACGCGCGCAACCGCTGGAACCGCGCCGCCGCGCGCCGCATGGGCAAGCTGCTCGACGAGGTCCGC
>Ga0265798_10011163_pt1 | contig 10970 bp, 11 predicted proteins | sample P3T30metagenome_FD_192430 | JGI IMG/M metagenome (GOLD analysis project Ga0265798, IMG submission 192430) | Plant litter microbial communities from East Loma Ridge, Irvine, California - P3 T30 | ecosystem: Environmental > Terrestrial > Plant litter > Unclassified | place: USA: California... | reverse complement strand
TAGCGGGGCGCCATCGCCCGAGGGGCTCGGGTTGCTTGAGGATTTGGAGACAGAAGCAGATAGCTGCATTCTCCCTGTGGGAGCCGGCCGTGCCCGCGATTTTTCGCGCATGGCGCGCTCCCACAAAAAGCGCGTCGATGACAGCTATCGCAATACCTCGCCAGGAGCAGGCTGTAGGGTGGATGACGCTTCACCTACGCGGCCCGACCCATCCACCGCTCTGCAATCGCAATGGTGGACAAAAAGAGCGTTGTCCACCCTACGGTGGGAGCAGATGGTGTCGCCACGTTCCTGTCACTGGTATCGATTTCGCGAACCAGTCTTGAATGATCGAGAGCAGGTTCTGAATACGCAGTCGCATCGCCTTTCGGCAGCCATCGGATACGGCATACTCCCTTCGCTGCGTCACTAGCGCAGCCAACGCTTAAGCAGAGGAGCGACAAGCGGATGGATCGTTGGCAGGCGATGCGGGTATTTGTGAAGGTTGCGGAAACCGGCAGCTTCACCAGCACGGCGCGGCAGATGCACATGAGTGCGCCGGCGGTGACGCGCATCGTTGCCGGCCTCGAGGATCTGATCGGCGCGCGGCTGCTGGTGCGCACCACACGCTCGGTGAAAACCACCGATGCGGGTAGCCGCTACCTGCAGGACTGTCGGCGGATTCTCGGCGATATCGCCGAAGCGGAAATGGCCGCCGCCGGTCACTACGCTGAGCCGTCCGGCACGCTGGCCATCACCGCGGCTTCGATGTTCGGCCACATGCACGTGCTGCCGCTGGTGCTTGATTACCTGGATGCCTACCCGGGCATGCATGCGCGCACCTTTTTCGTCGACCGCCCGGTGAACATCGTCGATGAGGGCATCGACGTGGCGATTCGTATCGGCCACCTGGCGGACTCGGGCTTCACTGCCATTCAGGTCGGCGCGGTGCGTCGGGTGATCTGCGCGGCGCCGTCCTATCTGCAGAAATACGGCGTGCCATCTACCCCTGCCGGTTTGAAAAACCACCGCATCGTCGTATCGCAAAGCGCGTGGGCCTCACCAGAGTGGCGCTTTGCAGAAGGGCAGCGGGTGCTTGTCGATCCCGTCCTGCAATGCAATACCAACGAGTCGGCGATCGCTACTGCCCGAGCCGGTTGGGGGCTGACCCGCGTTCTGCATTATCAGGTCGGCCCGGCCCTGCAGGAGGGCGCGCTGCAGATCGTGCTCGACCCCTTCGAGGAACCGCCGTTGCCGATTCACGTGCTTTATCCAGAGGGGCGCCAGGCGCCTGCCAAGGTGCGCGCTTTCGTCGATCTGGCCGTGGCGCGGTTGCGCGGCAATCCTCTGTTCAATTGATGGCATCGCACCGCTGAGCAATGGCGTGTCGCACCAACATTAATGCTCTCGGATGTAGCTTTGCCCGAGCAGTTGCAGTCCAATGCTCAGCGTATCCAATAGGGAAGGTATCGATGAGCCAGCAATCGCAATTCGCCCTGTTGAAGAGCCGGCGCTTCCTGCCGTTCTTCATCACCCAGTTGCTGGGCGCGTTCAACGACAATATCTTCAAGCAGTCGCTGATCCTCGCCATCCTCTTCAAACTCAGCCTCGACACCGACCGCAGCCTGCTGGTCAACGTCGCGGCCATGCTGTTCATCCTGCCGTTCTTCCTGTTTTCCGCGCTGGGCGGCCAGTTCGGTGAGAAATTCGCCAAGGACTGGTTGATCCGCCGGCTCAAGTTCTTCGAGATTTTCATCATGCTGGTCGGTGCTGCCGGTGTGCTGCTCGGCAACCTGCCGCTGATGCTCGCGGTGTTGTTCGTCATGGGCATGCAGTCCGCGCTGTTCGGCCCGGTGAAGTATTCGATTCTGCCCCAGGCGCTGAAACCCGAGGAATTGGTGGGCGGGAACGCATTGATCGAGATGGGCACTTTTCTGGCCATTCTGGCCGGCACGATCGGCGCCGGGATTATGCTGACCAGCGCGAATTACAGCGTGATCGTCGCTGCCTCGGTGGTGCTGTTTGCGACGCTGGGGTACCTCGCCAGTCGCGCCATCCCGCGTGCCGATGCGGCGTTGCCAGGCTTGCAGCTGGATTGGAACATCCTTCGCCAGACCTGGCTCACGTTGCGCATGGGGCTCACGCGACCAAAAGTGGTGTCGCGCTCCATGCTTGGCAACTCATGGTTCTGGTTTCTCGGCGCGGTGTACCTGACGCAGATTCCAGCCTATTCCAAGGAGTGGCTGCACGGTGATGAAAGCGTGGTCACGCTGATTCTCACCGTATTCTCGGTGGGCATTGCGCTCGGCTCGATGCTCTGCGAGCGGATGAGCGGGCGCAAGGTGGAGATTGGCCTGGTGCCGTTCGGCTCCATTGGCTTGTCGGTGTTCGGCATTCTCTTGTGGTGGGGCTCGGGTGGCGTGCCGCAGGCGGCGCAACCACACGATTGGCTGGCATTACTCGGCTACGGACATACCTGGTGGGTGCTGGGCTCGATTCTCGGTATCGGCGTGTTCGGTGGTTTTTACATCGTGCCGCTGTATGCGCTGATCCAGTCACGCACCGCCGAGAACGAACGCGCTCGGGTGATCGCCGCCAACAACATCCTCAACGCGCTGCTCATGGTGGTATCGGCGCTGGTGTCGATCCTCCTTCTCAGCGTGGCAGGTCTGTCGATCCCGGAGCTGTTCCTGGTGATTTCGCTGATGAACGTGGCGGTCAACAGCTACATCTTCAAGATCGTTCCCGAGTTCACCATGCGCTTCCTTATCTGGCTGCTTGGCCACTCGATGTACAGGGTGTCGCACAAGGGCCTGGAGTCGATCCCGGACGAAGGGGCGGCGGTGCTGGTATGCAACCACGTGTCGTTCGTAGACGCGCTGCTGATTGGTGGCGCGGTACGCCGGCCGATCCGTTTCGTCATGTACTACAAGATCTACAACCTGCCGGTGCTCAACTTCATCTTCCGCACCGCCGGCACCGTGCCGATTGCCGGGCGCAGCGAGGACCTGCTGGTGTTCGACGCGGCGTTCAAGCGCATCGGCGAATACCTGCGCAACGGCGAAGTGGTGTGCATCTTTCCGGAAGGCAAACTGACCGCCGACGGCGAGATCGACGAGTTCAAGGCGGGCGTCGAGCGTATTCTGCAGGACAACCCGGTGCCGGTGATTCCCATGGCGCTGGGCGGGTTGTGGGGCAGCTTCTTCAGCCGTGATCCGCAGAAGCGCCTGTTCCGGCGTTTCTGGTCGCGGGTGGAGTTGGTCGCAGGAACTCCCATCGCGGCCACCGCGGCTACGCGGCAGGTATTGCAGGCCGAGGTGGCTGCGTTGCGTGGTGCCAGGCGCTGAGCTGTTCCGGTACGTTCCCGAGCGTTGCTGCGCTCGACCTAGAAGCGCGGCTAGGCCGCTTGCTCAAAGACAGAGCCCGCCAATCGGCGGGCTCTGTCTTTTCAGGCGTTGCTCACTTTGAGACCGATCAGGCCGCAGATGATCAGCGCCACACTGAGCAGGCGCAGCAGCGCCATCGATTCGCCGAACAGGATGATGCCGGCGATGACCGTGCCCACCGCGCCGATGCCGGTCCAGATGGCATAGGCTGTGCCTAGCGGCAGCTCTTTCATGGCCAGGCCAAGCAGGCCAAGGCTGACTAGCATCGCAGTGACGGTCAGTAGGGTAGGCAGGGGGCGGGTGAAACCTTCGGTGTATTTGAGACCGACAGCCCAGCCGACCTCGAACAGGCCGGCGAAGAACAGGATGATCCAGGACACTTTGACCTCCACGTGGCAATGGGGTCGTCCCCGACAATTCAGCACGTGGGCCCAGGGTCGTCCCTGGCGTGCTCCAATAGTGTGCACGAAACCTGCGCCGGGGATAAAGTCTGGGTCAGTCGGTGTGCTTGTCGTCCTTCATGCGTCGATACACCGTGGCCAGTAACGGCCCCGACAGGTTGTGCCAGACGCTGAACAAGGCGCTGGGCACCGCCGCCAGGGGCGAGAAATGCGCACTGGCCAGCGCCGCGCCCAGGCCTGAGTTCTGCATGCCGACCTCGATGGACAGCGTTTTGCGCTGCGCCAGTGGCATGCCGCAGAGTCGCCCGGCCAGGTAGCCGATGCCCAGCCCGAGGCTGTTGTGAAGGATCACCACCGCCATGATCAACAAACCGGATTCGGCGATCTTCGCCTGGCTGGCCGCGACCACGGCGGCGACGATGGCGACGATCGATACGACCGACACCAGGGGCAGCACCTCGACTGCCAGTTTGACCCGTTCGCCCAGTAAGCGCTGAGCAACCAGGCCGAGGATGATGGGCAGCAAGACCATCTGCAGAATCGAACTGAACATTGCCCAGAACGACACCGGCAACCACTCGGAGGCCAGCAGCCAGATCAGCGCGGGCGTCACGATTGGTGCCAGCAGGGTGGTCACCGCAGTGATGCCGACGGACAACGCCAGATCACCTTTGGCGAACCAGGTGATGACGTTCGACGCCGTACCCCCCGGGCAGCAACCGACCAGAATCACCCCCACTGCGATTTCTGCCGGCAAGCCCAGCACCTTGCAGAGTAGCCAGGCCAGCAGCGGCATGATGATGAACTGCGCCAGCACGCCGATCAGCACCCGAACCGGATGCCTGGCCACTTCGCGGAAGTCCTCGGCCTTGAGCGTCAAGCCCATGCCGAACATGATCAGGCCCAGCAGCGGCACGATCCACGCGGTCAGCGGCAGAAAGGCACTCGGGATCAGAAAGGCCAGAACAGCGAACAGCAGTACCCACAGGGCGAAGGTGTTGCCGACGAAGCGGCTCAGAGCGATCAAGGCAGGCATGGCGGTGATTCTCGTAATGAGGTGTCGCTAGGCTCGAAGCCGGGAGAGCTACGAAGCCGGTTATTGTTGGATTTCAACGAAAGCTTATAGCTGCAGGGGGCGCAGGACGCCCGGCAGATGCTTTTTTGCATGCTGCGGGTGAGCGCGGCGCGGTGGACGGTTAAGGCGCCGTCCACCGCGCGAGCTTGTGCGAATTCAGAGACCTTGCGGGGTGTCTTCGCCGCCGAGGGCTTCGAACAAGGCCGGCAGGAACTCGATCAGGGTCAGCATCATCAGCGTGAAGCTGGCGTCCTGCTGGCCCAGGTCATCATCGCCGCCATCCTGTTCGGCCTGCTCTTGCAGCAGGTCTTCAAACTTCAGGCGCTTGACCACCAGCTTGTCGTCGAGCACGAAAGACAGCTTGTCCTGCCAGGCCAGGGACAGCTGGGTGACCTGCTTGCCCGAGGTCATGTGCAACTGCACTTCTTCACCGGTCAGATCCTGGCGCTTGCAGCGCACGATGCCGCCATCCTCGTGGGTGTCGCGCAGTTCGCATTCATCCAGCACGTGGAAGTCGGCGGCGGCCTTCTGGGCCTTGACCCAGTCGGTCATGGTCGCGCTTGGGGCAATCTTCACGGTCAGTGGGCGAACCGGCAGCGAGCCAATCGCTTCACGCAGGGTAGAAAGCAGGTCTTCGGCGCGCTTCGGGCTGGAGGCGTTGACGATGATCAGGCCTTGCGCTGGCGCGATGGCGGCAAAGGTCGCCGACTTGCGGATGAAGGCGCGCGGCAGGAAGGCCTGGACGATCTCGTCCTTGATCTGGTCGCGCTCCTTCTTGTAGACCTTGCGCATCTGCTCGTTTTCGATCTCGTCGACCTTCTCCTTGACGGCGTCCTTGACCACGCTGCCCGGCAGGATGCGTTCTTCCTTGCGCGCCGATATCAGCAGGAATCCCTGGCTTACATGCACCAGCGGGGCATCTTCGCCCTTGCCGAACGGAGCAACGAAACCATAGGTGGCCAGTTCCTGGCTCGCGCAGGGACGAGCAGGCTTGGCGGCCAAGGCTTTTTCGAGTGCTTCGGTGTCGAAGGTAACGTCTTGGGTGAGGCGATAGACCAGCAGGTTGCGAAACCACATGGGCGGGGTGTCTCCAGTTTGCGGGCGCGCGTGAGGCGCGAAAAATCGTGTGTTCGGGCGCAGAGCGTCTGCAGGGTTTGCAGGGCGTGGGCAGTCTGGCGGCAAGGGTGAAGACGCCGCGCGATGATCAGACCAGCGCGAGGGCGCATTATTCCTTTCGGCGAGCCATTAGGCCAACCCTGTATCGAGGCGTGGGCAGTTTCCGTGCTGAAACGCTGATGAATCCTAAGCCTTTGGAACGACAATAAATTTTTTTCGAAAAGGGGGTTGCCAAGGTGCAGGGCGCTCTCTAGAATGCGCCCCACTTCGAGAGTGAAGGGTGATTAGCTCAGCTGGGAGAGCATCTGCCTTACAAGCAGAGGGTCGGCGGTTCGATCCCGTCATCACCCACCAACTCGTAGTATGCGCAGCGGTAGTTCAGTCGGTTAGAATACCGGCCTGTCACGCCGGGGGTCGCGGGTTCGAGTCCCGTCCGCTGCGCCATATATCGCTTCCAGGGCCCACTGAACACCCGGAAGCAACGCAAAAAAGCGCCCTGTGGCGCTTTTTTCGTTTCTGTCTTATCGCCATCTGCATGGCGGCCCTGGCTTGTTGGCCAGGGTCGCACACGCTGCTGATCAGATCGCGCCAGGGCGGAACGGTGGCTCGTCGTCGATATCCTCGAAACCCTCGGCCAGGTTGGGGATGTCATAAGCCTCGGGCTCGTCCTTGCGACCGAGGCCGGCGAGGCCGACGACCGCGCCGATTGCCAAGCCTGCGGCGACAAATGCCCACGGGCGGCGATGCAGCGCTCCGTTCAGCTTGTCCGCGCCGTGTTTCACTTGATCCTTTACGGTTTGCGCGCCATCCGCCAGGTCATGCAACTTCTGTCTGGCTGCGTGGGTGCTCTGGTGCAGCGCCTGTTTGGCTTCCTGCAAGGCATCGGCCAACGATTCGTGGTCGGTCGGCTCAGCAAACTCCTCGATTGGCTGCGGGCGCCCGCGCGTCTGCTCGATCGCCAGCCAGGCCAGGCCGATAGCGGTCATGGCAACAGGCACCGGATTGGACTTGATGGTTTGCCCCAGCCGCTCGGCCAGTTCCAGCCCGCCACTTTCGCGCCCGTAAGCCAACGCCTGATCGATGAGGCGCTGAGGACTCAGGCGCGCTTCGACGTCGTCGATCAACGCGTCGATGCGGCTGCGCTGCTGATCGATTTCCTGCTCGAGCACATCCGGGGCTTTCAGCGATTCGGCTGCGATGGTGCTATGAGTACTCATGACATTTGCCTCTGCACGGCTTCCTTGTCCTTCTGTAAGGAGTCCAGGGTGCGTTCGGGGGTGAGTTGAGACGGCGCGAATTTCTGCTGACCGATCCTGAGCATGATCAAACCGATCACCACGACCACGACGCCGACGATCAATGCTGCCAGCCAGGGCGCTACCACGGTGCTCAAGCCATATACGGCAGAGAGCAGAAGCATCAGCAGGCCGCACAGCAGCACGATGGCGCCGCCAGCGACTGCGGCGATGCCGGTCTTGGTGGCTTGCAGCGAGGCATTCAGCTCCACCTTCGCCAATGCCAGCTCTTTGGTGAACAGCGTCTGCACTTCCCGTGTCAGCTGGCGTAGCAGGCCGAGCAGAGAAGGCTCCATTGGAGGTTGTTGCCGCGGATCGTCGTTCATCACAGGGCTCCTTTTCGCACGTATCTACCGGGAAAGCGCTCAGGTTTGCGTAACACCAGGCTGAGCGCCAAACCAAAGGCCAGACCGCCCGCTGCCAACCAGAAAGGATGGGCGCGAGCGAAGCGATCGACACTGTCTACCGCGTCACTGCGGACATTGTTGAGGGCGTCGCGCAGCGCCGTGAGCTGGCGCGCAGCTTCACTCAGACGATCCGGCGCATGCGCGGCGTCGAGATTTTCCAGGTCGGCGATAGTCGAGCGGGCCATGCTTGCCAGCGCTTCCAACTCATCGTTATGCGACTGATCGGTGTGGATACGGGCGCGCAGCTGTGCTTCAGCATCATGCTGCCAGTGCCCGGAAATAAGGGTCGGCGGACGCTTGTGCGGCCGCTCGTTGCTGTCGTTATCCATGTGGCTACACCTGTTCATGCTTGAAAGGGGGCTGCGCGTCTCTGCTCAGCGGCTCTGTTCGCGGCTGGCCAGTTCATCCGCAACGGAGGTTTCGATGTCCATCGGCGCCGGAGTCACCGGCGTGACCGGTGCTGTCGGCGCAGTTGCCATGGGCGTGGCACGCGTGCGGTCGACCAGCTCCTCGGCCATCAATACCAGCTCTTGCAGGCGTTGCACGCGAGCACGCAGGTAGCGGATTTCTCCCAACGGATCGTCCATGGCGCTTTTCACGCTGCAATGGCCGCTCAGGCCACGCAGCAGCAGCAGGCTGCCGGCGCTCAACTGGCGGGTACCCTGCTGGCCGTGTTTGCCGGCGCCCAGCGCGGCAAGCAACAAGCCTCCGCCGATGGACAGCAAGCGTTCCCAACCCCTTACGTTCTGGCGTGCGGGCTGCTGTCGAGTGGGTTGCGATTGCGGTTCAAAGGCGACCATGGATTCACTCCTGCTGATGGTTGATGAATGACCGGGTGCCCGCCCTCAAACAGGGTCGGGCTGTGGCTTGTCCGGTAAGACATCGTTATCCGGTTCATGGGGATGGCCGAGGGGCGCGGGCTCGCCTGGCGCGTCCAGTGCGCCGGGCGCCTGGGTGGGATCTTCGCTAGGTACTCGCTGGCTCATGATGCGTCCTCCGGTCTGCTCTCTAGGTGGTTTGAGGGTGGTGGGCGCTGCATGTTCGATCTTTTTGCCGAGAGGTTTGCAGGCACCGCCAGGCCGTTGGGCAGCGGCCAGACGCAGGCGTAGCGGCGGGTTGGCAGAAACCTTAAACCTCCGCCGATTGGCTCCGGTCAAGATCGTTACGCCTGCGCAGAGATGCGTTCGGGCTTACAGTCGCGCACGCTGACGCCGCGTGGCAACTCCATCCATGTCGGCCCGCCACGGGCCTGAACTTCGAGCGAGTTTTCCATGAGCATGACAGTCGCAGATTTCATCGTTGAACGCCTCTATCAGTGGGGTGTTCGACGCATTTATGGCTACCCGGGCGATGGCATCAACGGCGTATTCGGTGCGCTGGCCAGAGCAGACGGCAAGATCCGTTTCATTCAGGCGCGGCACGAGGAAATGGCAGCCTTCATGGCCGCTGCCGATGCCAAATTCTCGGGCGATCTGGGTGTGTGCATCGCTACCTCCGGCCCAGGCGCCGCGCACTTGCTCACCGGTCTGTATGACGCGCGCATGGATCACATGTCGGTGCTGGCGATTGTAGGCCAGCAGGCGCGCAACGCGCTCGGCGGGCACTACCAGCAGGAAGTGGACCTGCTGTCGATGTTCAAGGACGTCGCGGGTGCCTTTGTGCAGCAGGCCAGCTCGCCGGCTCAGGTTCGTCATCTCGTCGACCGCAGCATCCGCACCGCCCTGGGTGATCGCCGTGTGACCGCGATGATCCTGCCCAATGATCTGCAGGATTTACCCTATGAGGAGCCGGCGCGGGAACACGGCACCCTGCATTCCGGTGTCGGTTACAGCCGTCCACGGATGCTGCCGTACGAAGAGGATCTGCGGCGCGCTGCCGAGGTGCTGAATGCCGGCAAGAAGGTGGCGATTCTGGTCGGCGCCGGTGCGCTCGGTGCCAGTCAGGAGGTCGCGCAGATTGCTGAGGTGCTCGGCGCGGGCGTCGCCAAGGCGCTGCTCGGCAAGGCGGTACTGCCCGATAACCTGCCCTGGGTGACGGGCTCCATCGGTTTGCTTGGCACCAAGCCGAGCTATCAGTTGATGAATGAGTGCGACACCTTGCTGATGATCGGCTCGGGCTTCCCCTACGCTGAATTCCTGCCCAAGGAAGGCCAGGCGCGCGGTGTGCAGATCGACATCCAGGCGGACATGCTCGGCCTGCGCTACCCGATGGAGGTCAACCTGCAGGGCGACTCCGCGGAGACTTTGCGCGCTTTGCTGCCGCTGCTCGAACGCAAGACGCTACGCACCTGGCGCAAGCGTGTCGAGCGCTGGACCGGGCAGTGGGAAACCACGCTACAGCGCCGCGCCATGGCCTCGGCTGATCCGATCAATCCCCAGCGGGTCGCCTTCGAACTGTCGCCGCGCCTGCCGGATCGTGCCGTAGTGACCTGCGACTCCGGCTCCTGCGCCAACTGGTTCGCTCGCGATGTGAAGATTCGCGAAGACATGCTCTGTTCGCTGTCCGGAGGGCTGGCGTCGATGGGCGCAGCGGTGCCTTATGCCATTGCGGCCAAGTTCGCCCATCCGGATCGCCCGGTAGTAGCGCTGGTTGGTGATGGTGCGATGCAGATGAACAACATGGCCGAGCTGATCACCGTCGCCAAGTACTGGCAGCAGTGGCAGGACAAGCGCTGGATCTGCGCGGTGTTCAACAACGAGGACCTCAACCAGGTGACCTGGGAGCAGCGCGCCATGGAGGGTGATCCGAAATTCTCGGCGTCGCAGGACATCCCCAACGTCGCCTACCACCGGTTCGCCGAGTCGATCGGCCTGAAGGGCATTTATGTCGACCGCGAGGAAGATGTCGCCGCGGCGTGGGAGGAGGCGCTGGCGGCGGATCGGCCGGTACTGATCGAGTTCAAGACCGACCCGGACGTGCCGCCGCTGCCGCCGCATATCAGCCTGGCCCAGGCGAAGACGTTCGCTACCACGCTGTGGCAGGGCGACCCGAACCAGCGTGGCATCATTCGTCAGGCCACCCAGCAGGTGCTGGGCTCGATCCTGCCGGGCAAGGCTCGCCGCTAGCCCTCGGCCAGATGCTGCGCGTGCCAGTGCGGCAGGCGCAGCAAGGCAAACTCTGCCGCGTCATCAAGTACCTGCGAGCGGTCACCGGCGAAATGCTCGGTGCTGGAATACAGGTGCATGTCCCCCGATTCGCCACGAAACGCCCAGGCAAAACACAGCGTGCCCGGCGGGATGTCGTCCTGCCCATCCGGGCCGGCTACGCCGGTGGTCGCCACTGCGACATTGGCCGGGCTGCCATTCAGCGCG
>Ga0265798_10011162_pt1 | contig 10972 bp, 10 predicted proteins | sample P3T30metagenome_FD_192430 | JGI IMG/M metagenome (GOLD analysis project Ga0265798, IMG submission 192430) | Plant litter microbial communities from East Loma Ridge, Irvine, California - P3 T30 | ecosystem: Environmental > Terrestrial > Plant litter > Unclassified | place: USA: California... | reverse complement strand
AACGTAGTTTCATGGTAACCGGTACGTGGTTGACATGACCACTTTTACACATATAAGTATTGCGCTATCGGCGGGAGACTACTGCTAGCTGGCCGCTGGCGTATTCTGGTCGCATATTCACAACCTTACCTGTTCACCCATAATCCATAACTGCCGCAATCTACGCCGCACCTCGGCACACGCTCAGCGCAACCACAAGAACTCGACGCCCATCGACCTAGATCGCGAGAACAGCCATGGCGGAGCAAAGTGTCAACGTGCCCCAAGTCCTCATTTTCGTCGTCGTCATCTTCCTCGTCTCACGATGGTACCTCAGCAAGTCGACAGATGTAGCGCCAGGCACGCGAGCAGCGGCAAACCGCGCGGCAGTCCGTGTGAACCCCGCGCATATTGATCAAGTAGCCGAGATGCTGCCACAGTTGAGCAGAAGGGATATCGCATGGGATCTTCAGAGAAACGGGGGGAATGTGGCAGCAACAACAGAGCGGGCGTTGAGTGGGAGGGGTTTGGACACTGTACGACTCATCACCGGACACTCGCCCATAACAAACAACTCTTTGCTAATCTGCAAAATAGGCACCGCCATCCTTCCAAATACCGACTCCGGCGGCACCACGAGCTCCTCCAGCATTTGCACGAGCTGCTGCACCAGCGAAACCTGCACACCCAGACCTGATAACCCGATACAACCTGTCCTCCAAGATCAGCCAGGCAGAGCAGCCGGCCCAAGACGACCAACCGAAACCGAAGTCATGGAGCGCCGACAAGAACGAGAGGCAGGCAAACCTGCAAAGACGGAGAGAAGAGATGATCCTGGCGGCACGGAGAAAGCTAGCAGAGCAGGAGAGGGCAAAAGCTTCCGGCGCTGCTGCGTAATCAACAAACTTAAAATTGCGGCGTCGTCCGAATGATTTATACAGCGACGAGCGAGTGTGTTGGTAGTCATACCCTAGATTGACATGGCAATGCAAGCGTACCCCATACTTCATCGATATGTCCACTCCAACATCCATACTAACAGCATCATGTTACCCGTTCACAGTACCTTCGGTACATTTCCCTTCCGCCTCTCATCGTTCCCAGCCCCAAGGAGCTTCGCGTCCCACCCTATAATTAGCCCACCACCCCTAGGCGCGAACATGTTGGGGGCCAAAACTATACCTCATCCACTCAATCAGACCACCACCCATGTCGATAACGGCAATCTCAGATAAATCGTTGGAACCGATATCTAGCGAGATTCCGAGGGCCTGGCTTCAACCTCACCTTCCTACGCCACTTTTCATGTCTGCAGCAGAAGTTTTCAGTGCCCTGGGCACCCCAGCGCGAACTGCTGCGCGCATCCTTCTCGCGCCACGCTACATCTTCAACGGCTTTGCACCGCTCCGAGCCTGGAACCAAAATGCCTATGCACAAGCGCGGTACGGCCCGTCGTACATATGGCGCTTGTGGCTGCTGTTCGACTGTCGGGAACTCGAAGTTTTGGAGAATATCCTGAATCAAGGGAGTGATGAGGATGTATTACGAATGCGAGAAGCAAAATTGGAACAGTTTAAACTAGTAGCTTTAGTTGTATGTACACCCCCTCCCCCTCAACAAGAGAAAAATGTCCATGATGATAGAATCAATGTGGTAAGTGACAAAATGCTGATACAAGATTTCAGGGCGCCCTTCTCGCAACTCTAGCATTACAAGCACTCTCCATGCCGCTTCTAGCGGACACTACCTTCATTGTGAGATCGAGTTTTACAGTCAGCACGACACTTTCTCTGCTCGCCACCTTCTTTACTTGCATCCAGCAACGCGAGCTCGGCGTTATCTACAAAGCATCATCCTTTCGCTTGTGGCTTTCAAACGGCGTCCGGTATACCAATTCTTCGAACCAGGTCGTCCTCCAGTCTTCTCTGGCGAGCCTAACGCTGATGGAGGCGCCTTACGAGTTGATCAGTTTGGCCGTCGCCAATTTCATCGCTGGCATGGCGGCGTATATGTGGGGGGTTTATAAAGAGCGGTTGAATCTACAGCTTGAGAGCGGATGGGCGGAGAGGGTGGCTGTTATTGTTTACTTTGCTTTCGGGACCGGTTTTGCATTTGCCATGTTTCCTGTATTGTTGGGGAGTAAGGATCGAGAGGGAAAGATTGCGGCTGAGGAGGATTGGGTAGATGTGGAGATGGGTGTTATGGCGGCGAGAGAGGAGGAGACGCAGTGGGAGGCTAAAGCAGAATCTGAAGTCCGTGGTAGACGATCGTGTTGACACCACAATAGGATAGGCGTTCTTCTTCTTTTGCAAAATGACATATTGCTATTATTGTCATTGTAGTAGCGTGATTACCAGCTGCACGAGAACGAAAGACTTATATATGGCCAAGGGAAGAGTTTGTATCAGAAGCATAGGTGGCATGTATGTATTATATGAAGACAAGGTCTTATGCCAAGTGTCCTCTGTGTAACATAAGCAGAGTTGTTTGGGCTATACATTGAAGCGACTCCAACAATGAGCTTCTCGTTGGCTTCTCCCCCATGCTAGTAAGAAGAAAATCCATGATTCCGTAGCCATGGACTCGATTTCGCATCGCCGTACGGGGAACATCTTCTGCCAGCTCAATTCTTTGGTGCTATCTTTTGAGGAAAAGCTTCATAATGTCGTATCCCCTGTACATGTTTTTTGCAGCGGCTATCAGGACTTCCTCCGAGATCTCAAATTCTTCTCCTTTCTTGGCCATGAGACAGCTCAGTACACTATAGTTACTCACTGCTTCCACAAGTACCCTTCTTATGATGAAAACCTCTTTTCCTCTCCTCGCAAATATTAACTCTATGATTTCCCGTCCTCGGCAATAGTCGCGCGCCTCTACCCCAAAGATATTTTCTATAATCTTAGCTTGTTCATTATAACGATTGAGAAGGAGTGCCACTATTTCTGTTCCGTTCTTTAAGATTTTTACTGCTTAGTGGAGCACTGGCTGAGAAATCTTTATGTTATCTTCACCTCGAGCGAATGGTAACTGGATAAGCTTTAGTGCGTGTTGTCGGTTTCTTGATGATGCAGCGAGCACGGGCGGTATTATTTCTACGTTTTCTCTTACAAGATCGCGTTAGTTATATAGTTGGTTCAAATCCATGGTCTTCATTTTGTTCTGCTGTGGCTAGACTTGTGCTTGTAACTTTGACATTGTTACCTGCACGATCAAGGAGTATCTTGATAACGTCTAGCTGATAGTCGCAGCGTTGCATTACTGTAACAATGACAGATTCTGTGGCTTCCACATTGTCTTCCGCCCGATCAAGAAGTCATGCCATGACGGATGGGTGAAGGTCTTGAACAGAGGTAATCAGCAATTCCTCTGTCAGTGATACACTAATCCTTGGCTGATGCAGCAGAATGGACGTTACTGATTTACGTGTATATATTAATCTCATGACAGAGTCCGTGATCTCGATCGTGGTCCACGTGGGAGCAAGCAGAAGATGAAACAGTTTGTCGCTGTGATTACGAAGAGTAGCCAGAAGAAGATTCTCTGACAATAGGATGTTCTCCGCTTTTTCCTGAAGCGCAAAACCTAGCATCTATGGTCGAAAGGATCTTGCAATGTCGATCACCATCCGTTCGGTAATCTTGAAGTCGCCTCGTGTGTGTCAAAGAAGAGCCTCGACAACAGCATCTCTGAACCTGTGGATGATTTGACGAAATTTATCTGTGAAACAGCTTGGGGTTCCAGTCTTTGACGATGTTAATCCGGCCGCGATGGCCGCTAGTAATCTATATTGGGCAACAGTGTCGACTCTTGTTACCTCGGCTAAGATCAAAGCAGCTACATGTATCCTTGATTGTCTGTTCATAATACCCCAGGATATTTCGCCTGACTTCGCCTCTTCAAACAAGCGGGGTATCTATGCCCATATAAGCGGGAGTTTATGTGCGGGAGCCACAACCACATCCGAAAAAGGAAACCGTGGGAGGGAAATTGCAATTATGGAGAAATACCCTCCCCACTGCCAAATGATCATAGGAATCGCTACACCCCTCAGACTACAGAAAACGTCACCTACCAAGATAGGAATTGCGGTAGAGTGGCACATGAAATTTCATGTCTGAGATGTGGAAGATGGTATAAAAGATCAGTTGCTACTTTACTTCAATTCAGATTCAGAGCCTTGGTGACCATCTGAATTTCTTGTGACGCTCTTTACACAACCGAGAACAGAGGCTTTTGCATGGATGTGGACCAAATCGGCATTTCCTTCACTCTTGACAATTATCTCTTTTCCAGGCAGAAACTGGAAAAGTGGGCATGAAAGTTCCTTCCATAAGGTCTGATAGTTTATAGAACAGGCTAATCATAGATACCATCTGTAAGGATGAGATGCAACAAGGCTGAGCTCTGCGTGGCTTCGGGGACGCGCTAAAGCAGATGCTACGTCATCGTGACTTCCACTCTTCGTGATCCAATTGCCATCAGGCAGCTGAATTGACATGTGAGATTGATCAATGCAGAAGAAGTTTGAGTGGAAAGATCAGGATGTGATTTTTTAGAGAGGTATGTACAGGTTGTGATTTTAGGGCTAGCCTCAACCCTTCGGGGTTGGAAGAAATATACAAACAAGAATAAATTATGTACAGTGCAGCGCAAAAGAAGACTGCAAAGGCGAAAGGATTGTGCTGGCCTAAGAAAGATAGGAAAAGCTCAAGGCATGTTTGGGGTGATTTGGTACGCAGCAAGGTGTACCAGTGAGTACTCAGGAGCACTTGGTAACGCTGGGTACGTTGGTGCAGCTGCCGTAGGTCTTACCACCGGTAATGGAGACACCAGTCCAAGTCCAGCCAGTGCACGAGGTCTTGCTGCCGCAAGTGACAACGACATTGTTTCCGCTGCTGGACACAGCACCAGTACCAGTGATGTTCTCGATTGTCAAGCCGGTGATGGGGACGCCGGTGCCGGCGGTACCATGAAGATCACCGCCATCGTAGTTCTGCTCAATCAGGACGCCGTAGCTATATGAAGTTAGGTTGCTATCCCAAAAGATAAGAGTAAAAGGGGGCCCACCTGGAGATTGAAGACAATTTGATGCCTGAGTAGGTGACCTTGTTGATTTTGCCGGTTGTGCCAGAGCTGGCCTTGACACGGATACCGTTTACGGACTTGGTAACTTGAGAGTTTGAGAAGGTAACCGTATCGACAGTGTTGTCGCTACGGCCACCGACGGAGCCGATGGATAGACCATGCCCTCCTGAGCAGAGGCCGTTCTTGAAGGTGATTCCCTGGTCATAGTATTAGCCGGGAGTGGTGCGCAAGATGCATGGGATACTCACGGTTCCAGAGTTGATGGCAACGCAGTCGTCCTGGTTGTAAACCTTGGCACCATCAATGATGACGTTGGTGCTTGAACCGATATCAAAGCCATCAGTGTTGTGACCCATGCTGCCCTTGTCACCAGCGGAAGCATCGATGGTCATACTAGTAATGGTAAGGCCATTGCAGCTGTTGATGCTGACGACCTGTACCGGGGGGTTTTTGATCGTGATACCGGTGATGGAAGAGCTGGTAAGGGAGTGTGCCGCCAAGAACTTGGGCTTAGTCTTTCCTCCATTAGAACCCTTGCCATCCCAGTAGAGGGCACCCTGGCCGTCAAGAACAGATCCCGACGCGCCCTTGACAGTGATCTTGCTGCCACCGATGGAAAGAAGGGGCCCTGCCCACTCCTTGTAGCCGAAAGTGGTGGTGCCCTCGAAGATGACAGTGGTGCCAGCTGCGAGCTTGGAGAGATCAAGCGTGGTACCGGCTGGTACAGCGAGGCTGGAAAGAGTCATGGTAGCACAGGAGGACTGTGCCTTCATGGCTGCTGCAGCTCCGCTAGCACCTGAGAAGGTGCATGCGTCACGTTTCTCGGCAGGGGCTGCAACAGCAGAGGCCGCCAGCGAAGAGAATAGCACGCCAAGTGTTAGGGCAACCATTGTGAAGAAGAGACTAGTGCTGAAGAAGAGATTGATGACAAAGAGTATGATAGCGAAGAAAAGCTTGAATGAATGAAGAGTGTGCTTGGCTACTTGGCTTTTGTGCTTGGTACTCCACATATATATACAGAATTCTGGGGCCTGCAACAAGTAAAGATCGCGCGGTCCAAGCCACGCCCGATCGACCGGATGCCAGCGATGCGGTTGATGCGTTCGCAATCTTCCGGCGCAATTCTTTCCATTGCAAATGGCGAAGATGAAGGGGCTGTTTCGAAACTCCTTCCATAAGTGGATCGTGCGACACGTGAAATGAGTAGGTGGCAGCTGTTTGAGGCAATTCTTGTCAATGCGTGAAAAAAAACCCTCCAATGAGTGAAGCAGCAGCAACGCACTGTTCATTTTCCTGGAAACGTAAGTAGGCCATGGCCTGTGGGCGCCTGACTAGTATCGGGGGCTACGGGAACTACGAGGCTTGACATGCGTGGTAATGACCACGGCCCATAGTGCTGGAGTGGCAGATGGGATCAAGATCCCCTAATCAGCCGAGGTAGGTCCTGAGGTCCACAGATGTGGCTGGGTAGCTAGTCACTGTGTAGGAAATAACCGCCACAGCAATCCACCTCAGGAAGCCGTGGATTAGCTTGGTTGCTGTTGAGATTGAACACGGCTACTCCGTCCCGTCAACGAGCTTGTGTTTGTGAAGTTGGCATTGATTACGTGGGCAACCCTCGGTTGCCCGTTGTAGGAAAGCTTCCGCCACTGCAAGTGTCCTACATACACCCTCGGCCTTTCGGACAAGTTCTTACTCCATGCACCCCCGCACATGTCGTCTCCCTGAGGACACTAGTACCTTGCATATTACCCCGCGAATGTAATTCATCCATGGCAAATAATAAACCATCAATAATATCGTCGCGTGGCGCATAGGGCCGAAGGGCCATCTTCGACCGCGGCTGGAGTGCGACTAGAATTCGCGTTCGAGCTAAAGAAGGGCATCATGTCGCGAAAGTTGCCTCGCGTTCCTTTTGCGATTTCCAGCATACGACGAATGTCAATATGAAATTCTTTTCTCTCATTTCAGTCTTCATCTCGTTGTTTGTCGGCGTGCTAGGTACTGGGAATGGCTTGCAGACGGATGTGGAGTGGGATAATGGATCTCTCATGATCAATGGCGAACGCGTCATGGTTATGAGCGGGGAGTTCCGTGGGTCTATATTTCCACCATAGAGTGTGGTGTCGCTGACGCGGTGTCCGCAAATTGCAGACTATGCGCGTCTCCCTGTCCCTGAGCTGTGGTCAGATGTGTTTCAAAAGTTCAAGGCCAATGGCATGAACGCTGTCAGCATTTACTTTTTCTGGTCCTATCATTCTCCCTCCAAGGGCGTATACGACTTCACGACCCCTGCCAAAGATATCCAACGTTTGATTGACCTGGCCAAAGAAGCAGGGCTCTACGTGATCGCGCGACCGGGACCATACTGTAACGCCGAGACAAACGGTGGAGGCTTCGCACTATGGACCAGCGACGGAAGTGGCGGCAAGTACCGGACTTCTGATGAGACGTACCGCCAGGCATGGTCTGAGTGGGTTGCTGAAGTAGGAGGAATCATTGCGAAGAACCAAATCACTAACGGAGGGCCGGTCATTCTGGCGCAGGTTGAGAATGAGTTGTCAGAAACGGTTTACGATCCGAACAACACATTGGTGGTCTACATGGAACAGCTAAAGACTGCTTTCAAGAAGGCAGGCATTGTAGTCCCCTTGACGCATAACGAGAAAGGGTTCAGATCGAAGAGTTGGTCTACAGACTACAACAATGTCGGTGGCGCCATCGATGTTTACGGTCTGGACAGCTATCCAGGTGGCATGAGCTGCACGAACCTCGATACTGGTTTCAACCTGCCGCGGACGTACTATCAGTGGTTCCAAGACGTCTCTCCTACTCAGCCAGAGTACCTCCCAGAGTTTGAAGGGGGATGGTTCCAGCCATGGGGCGGTTACTTCTTTGACCAGTGCCAAGCGGAGCAAAGCCCTGAGTTTGCCGATGTGTTTTACAAAGGCTTGATCGGACAGCGTGCTTCGCTACTGAACTTGTACATGGTGCGTAAGGAGTGGAGGAAATCACATGTGGTCTCTGTACTGATTTCATGTAGGCATACGGTGGCACGAACTGGGGCCATCTTGCCGCGCCCGTGGTGAGTTATCCTGTGACAGTGTTTGGGATATGGGCTCATGTGTTATCCAGGTCTACACCTCGTACGACTATGCTGCACCACTACGCGAGACACGAGAAGTTCGCAATAAATTCAAACAATACAAACTCCTTGCGCTCTTCACTCGCGTCAGCAAAGGACTCCACAACACGTTGATGGAAAGCAATGGTACTGCAAACGCTGTTGACAAGGCCGCCATCTGGACCTGGCAGCTCAAGAACCGCGATACAGATGCTAGGTTCTACCTCGCAGAAAACAACAACACTCGCACGCGCGCGGTGACTGACTTTTCAATCACCGTCAAGACATCTGCGGGCGATGTTACAATTCCGAGCATGCAGCTAGCGGGTCGGCAGAGCCGATGGGTAGTCACTGACTACGACGTGGGAAATAAGACGTTGCTGTACTCATCGGCTGAGATTGCGACTTATGGTCTGTTTTACCGACCTGTCATTGTATTTTACACGCGGGAAGGGCAAACTGGAGAGTTTGCATTCAAGTCGCAAGAAAACGCTACTTTCAGTACACATGGCGCAGCATCGAATCTTGCCAGCTTACCGACGAACGGCACCCACTCGCGCTTCAGGTATACTCAAACCAAGGGCGCCACGGTCATCGAGTTCTCAAACGGCGTCCTTGCCTACTTGCTGGATATTCCATCGGCATACAACTTCTTTGCACCATCAACAACCAACGACCCAAACGTCACTCCAGACCATCAGATCTTCGTACTCGGCCCTTACCTGGTCCGTTCGGCCAGTGTCTCTGGTGGCAAAGTGGCCATCATTGGCGATAACGCCAACGCAACCACGATCGAGGTATACGCAGGAGCAGATGCAGATGCAATAACATGGAATGGCAAGGATCTCGCCACAACGAAGACACCATACGGGTCTCTCACCGCCAACATTGCTGGCACCGCAGATCGAACAATCACCCTGCCCGCCCTGTCAAGCTTCAAAGCGGCAGACTCCTCACCGGAGATTCAGCCCTCATACGATGATAGCAAGTGGGTGATTGCAAACAAAACCACGACCCTAAGCCCCGTGAAGCCCCTTAGCCTCCCCGTCCTCTTCAGTAGCGACTACAAGTTCTATGCGGGCGCCAAAATCTACCGTGGGTACTTCTCCGGCAAAACAGCAACGGCGGTCAACGTTAGCGTGCAAGGCGGCGTGGCTGCAGGCTGGAACGCATGGCTGAATGGCCAACCGATTGGTTTCCACCCCGGCAACGCATCACTTACTTCCACAACAGCCTTGCTATCCTTCAACAACGTGACGTTAAAGGACACGGATAACGTCATGACAGTAGTAACCGACTACACCGGCCACGACCAAACGTCGACAGGTCCCGCCGGCGCCGAAAACCCGCGCGGCATTCTAGGGGCTCAGCTTCTCAGCGCAAACGCCACCAAACTCTCCTTTTCGCAGTGGAGAATTCAGGGCAATGCCGGTGCGGACCGCAACATTGATCCCGTCCGTGGTTCCATGAACGAGGGTGGGCTCTACGGTGAGCGGCTCGGGTGGCACCTCCCCGGCTTCGATACTTCGGCGTGGGAGAGTGCGAGTCCGGTGACGGATGGGGTCAAGGGCGCGGGAATCCGTTGGTTTACGACCTCCTTCTCCCTTGCTGTTGACGGGGATCTCGATGTTCCTGTTGGTATTGAGCTTGGCGCTGCAAAAGGCACCGTTGCTCGTGTTCTGATCTTTGTCAATGGCTATCAGTATGGCAAGTACGTCCCCCATATTGGGCCGCAGACACGCTTCCCCATTCCTCCCGGAATCCTTAACATGCAAGGGGAGAATACGTTGAGTGTGGCGGTGTGGGCGCAGAGTGATGGTGGCGCCAAACTGGACACACTGAGTCTGTTCGAGTATGCAAGGTATGAGAGTGGGTTTGGGTTTGCAGCGATTGACGGGAAGGCGTTGCAGCCAGGGTGGGAGGACAGGAAGCAGTATGCTTGAGCGGGAGTGGTAAAATTATGCATTCGATGTAGTTATGCATGTATGATGATATTGTTCAATCTAGTCGTGTAAACTCCTCGCTCGCTATGCGCTCAATGTGCATCATTGGAAGATTTTTCTTTTCTTTTCTTCGTCGTTGTAATCATCTGCAGTCGCGTAACGGCAGCCTTGGGGGGAAGTTGCATACTCGAATCAATGGTCCCACTCATCATCTCCATTGGCTGCAAAGTCCATGACCATATCCACCCAGTTCCCGCCACCATACTGGCACTTGCTCGGTCCGACCTTTTTGAACCCCGCCTTTTCATAGAATGGTATATACCGATCTCTACAAATTAGTGCTATGCGAGTGGCAACACCCGAATCCTTGATCCGTTGCGTGTAACTCTTGAGCAAAATCATGCCCAGCCCTTTGCGCGCAAAGTTTGGGTGCACGCAGAGCGAGTGCAAACATACTGTCTGGCCGTCTTCGCTATGGCCGGTACTAGGAGCGAGTTGGTACTTTGTCTTCCAGTCCTTGGGATAGTCCATGGCGTCATCGGTAACGAGGGGCGACTTGGCTTTGGTAGCGATGATGTGGGCTAGTAACACACGCTTCCGGTCGCTGTCTGACGAGTCTATGTGGGGAAAGGTTCGGGTTTTGATGAGTTCACCCAGGGGCCCGGAATTGGTGGGGTATGCGGATGAGAAGAGCCCGCTGCAGAGTTCGCCGCATGTTTGCAGGCGGTATTCGAGCTGGACGTGGTTAGCGACGCGGTTTGGGTACTAGGTCAAGGCAAGGCTGGCTTAATGTTGATTCTGTGTGTCTGTGTGTGTGTGTGTGTGTGTGTGTGTGTGTGTG
>Ga0265798_10011160_pt1 | contig 10973 bp, 14 predicted proteins | sample P3T30metagenome_FD_192430 | JGI IMG/M metagenome (GOLD analysis project Ga0265798, IMG submission 192430) | Plant litter microbial communities from East Loma Ridge, Irvine, California - P3 T30 | ecosystem: Environmental > Terrestrial > Plant litter > Unclassified | place: USA: California... | reverse complement strand
CAAACACCGCTCAATTCAGAGTCCCACTAGCTATTCAGATCGTACCAGCAGTCGTTCTATTCGTGTAAGTCCCCTTCTGTGCTCTTGTCACCCTAAGCTCATCTGACAATGCAGCGGGATGTTCTTCCTTCCCTACTCCCCCCGTTGGTTGACGAAGCAAAACAGGGGTGAGGAGGCCAAAGCTACTTTGATAAGGCTACATGGTGGACCCAAGAAGGCAAAGATGGATATTGTTGATGCTGAGTTTATGGAGATGCAGCTTCAGATCGACTGGGGTAAGTCCTTCCCTGTACTGGGAGAGGGGTAAAGCTGACTGTCAAGAGAGGGAGAACATGAGCACCAACTTCTTGGATCTATTCAAGACTCGACCCAATCTCCACCGAACCATTTGTGGATGTTTGGTCCAAGCCATGACCCAGTAGGTCCCCTGAATCTGATGTGCGATATGTCGCTGATCATATAGATGGACTGGTGTGAATGTCAACAATTACTACGGACCTACAATCTACGTATGTCATCGTACCACCGTACACTGAGAATCACTGACAAGTAGGCTGGTCTCGGATACTCGGGTGACAGAGTCCTCTTGATTCAAGGTATCTCTGGAGCTTTCGGTGTCGTCTGGGTTTTCCTATTCATGTAAGTCGCCCGGCCATATTTGTTCCATATCTGACGGATCAGTACATTCATCGTCGACCGAATTGGACGTCGAAGGCCCATGATCATCGGTGCTATCTGCTTGTCAGCGATAATGGCCTGGCAAGCAGGTGCATCCAGTCCATTTGATGATCCAAACTACTCGAATACATCAACCGGTATCGCTGGTATAGCCAGTATCTTCATATTCTCCCTCGTCTTCTCAATGTCTTTCGGACCAGGTATGTCCTCTCCCACCCTCGAGACGGCGAGATTGTGGCTGATCGGTAGTCTCGTGGATCTACCAATCAGAGATCTTCCCAATGAACCTTCGAGCACTGGGAGCATCAGCCTCGACAGCAAGTAATTGGTTGAACAACGTCCTCATCTCGCAAATTACCCCATATGCCTTTGATGCTATTGGGTGGCGATTCTTTTTCGTGTTTATGGCTTGCAATCTCAGTAACGCCGCTCTCACATATTTCCTATTCCCAGAGACAAAGGGAAAGACCCTCGAGGAGATCGGTATGTCATCCCTTTTCCCTTGTTGGGTACGATAGCTGATGGTCAGGGTTGTTGTTCGGTGATACCAATGTTAGGTCTGCTCCTGAACTCAACGTCGAAGAGATTATCAGGGAGAAGAAGACGATTACTGGTCAGCCAAGCCACGCTGAGGATGTTACCAACACCGTCTAAGAGGCGAGCTTTACACTGTAGAATAGCCTTTATATCCGTTTAGATTGACAAGCCCAAGTATCACACGGGGCATCAATGTACCATGGCCAACAATATCAGGAGAAGTAGTGATGCTGAACAATGAGGAACTTCAAGTACCATACATAATCCTAATCTTCTGAGACTACTTCACAATTCTTTCAATAATCACAACTTTGCTTTACCCCCGTCCTTGAGCGTGACAGCAGCGTTACTCAAAGCTGGTCTTCCAGTCTCCTTGACCTTGGTTGCTATTCGTCAGCTTTCTTCCTGATCACCCTTTAGCTAGACATACCAAAGATGACCTTGTTTCCTTCCTTCCACATCTCCGTGACGAGGGTCTGACCTGGAATGACCACTCCCGCGAATCGGACTTTAATATCTTCATATTCACCGAATGTCTTCAGAACGTGTTTACCAGCGATACCCATGAAGCATAAACCGTGTAGGACTACTCATCAGCTCATAGCTCTTACGAAAGGGTTTGGAAAGCTCACTCGGGGCAGGGAAACCGCCGACGGATGAAAACTGTGGATCGATGTGGAGAGGGTTGTAATCTCCCGATAATCTGTACAAAGCGGCTTGTTCAAGGGTAGTCTTCTCCTCAATGACGGCATCTGGTTTCCTGCTAGGAGGGTTGTTGGCGGCAGTAGCAGGTCCTCGATCTACTCATCAGCCGCATCCACTGCTCAGATTAGAAAGCTCACCAGACCCGGTCTTCTTTCCTCCAAATCCACCACTTCCCCTCAAGATGATTGTGCTCTGGTTCTCACAAAGTTGCTCACCAGAGCTCTTGTCTTTGGTGATAACCTTGAAGGTAACAGCGGCAGTCTTTCCCTTGTCGAGTACCTCGACGAGCTTGACGGAGTTCTGGACTGTTGCGGAAGTGGGGAATCGGCCCTTGTTGAGTTTGAGGTACTGTTCTCCATGGAGAAGCTTCATGGGGCTGAAGTTGGGTACGAACGAGTCGAAAGGAAGACCTGATGAAGAGCCGAACTGGGGAATGACACCGAAGGTCGGTAGAGGCTGTGATGTCAGAACGACTCGGGTTGACGTGATGGGAACGTACAGCAAAGCCCTCGGCGTTCTCGTATGTCAAGTGTAGCTCATCTGCCTTGGCGCCAACACCGAGGTTGTATAGCATAACATCCCTCTCGGTATAAGTGAAATCATCTGGGTCGAGCTGCTTAGCCTTGGCAGCCTTGATCTCAGGTGTATCTTCGGCATCATCGTAGGATTCGTTGTCGCCAGATCCAGAACCACCGGAAACATTCTCAAAGTTGGCGATCATCTGCTGGGCAGCCTCAGCGCCGGATGAAGGGTTCGTAGCTCGCTCATCTGGGATGTCAGCTGTACTCTTGGAGATCGGGCAGCGGACTAACCGAAAGTAGTGATTTCCTTCCACTTGGCGACGATCTGCTCAGGTGTAGGATCAACGTCATTAGGCAGAACAGCACCGAAAGTCCTCTGCCACCTGACACCGGCGGCGTAACCACCGAAGACTTCCTGTAATGTTCCAGAGTCCTCGCATTGCTCGGAAGCGAGATATCCCACGATGGGTGCAATGAAGTCGGGCTGACATCGTTAGCTCATTTCATCCATGCCGGAGTCAGCTTACACTCATGGCTTCAATCATCTCCTTGGGCCAGACAGTCATGGTCATGGCGGTACCGGCTCGAGGTGCGAGACAGTTGGTCTTGATGTTCGCCTTGGCTCCCTCGATGGCGAGGGTACGGGTCAGTCCTGAGATAGCAGCTTTGGCGGTCGAATAGTTGGCCTGACCGATGGTACCGTCTAAAGAAGTCAGCTCATGTCCAACAGATCTGTTGCGACAGCTTACAGATACCATTAGGCGAGCATGTAGTGATGATTCGACCGTACTTCTGTTTCTGGAAGTGAGGCCAGCAAGCCTTGACACACTACTTGTCAGCACCCAGCGGCAGATATGATCTGCGACTCACCTTGTAGGTACCTCGTAGGTGGACTGCCATGACCTGATCCCACATCTTTTCGTCCATGTTAACAAAAGCTTTGTCCCTGAGGATACCAGCGTTGGCGACTAGGACGTGGACTGTGCCGAACGCATCGACAGCAGCCTTGATGATAGCATCTCCATCTTCAGCGGAACAGACAGCAGCAACAGCTTGACCTCCGACTACTTGTCAACCCCATGCAACGTTTTGAGGAATTAAACTGACCTTGCTTGACCTCCTTGACCACAGACTCGGCACCTTCCTTGGTCACATCGTTGATGACAACGTTGGCACCCAGCTTTCCAAACATCAAAGCGTAGCTTCGGCCAAGTCCAGCTCCAGCACCAGTGATGACAACTGTCTTGCCCTTGAAGTTGATAGCAGGCGATGCTTGCTTGTTTGTGGAAGCTTGAGCCTTCTTCAATAGACCCTAAGAGTCAGCCTCGATCCGACGAGCTACCTCGAAACGTACCATCATGTCGACATCTTCCGAGTTGACGGGATGCTCAGCCCCGTCAAAGTTCCGGACTTCATGCCATTTGGCAGCGACAGCAGAGGGGGTAAAGGTGTCATCTGTCTTCCAGACCGCTCCCTTGGACCTCTCGTATCTTAGCTCGGAGTAATAACCACCGGCAAGCTCGAAAATTCGACCGTTGACGTCAGGTCCCTGTTTGTCAGCTTCGGCTCGGGAGATCCATCCAACTTACATTCTTGGCCGTCAAAATGCCGACAAATGGTGCGATGAATTCTGGCCTGAGACCCTTGAGCATGTCTGGTGGCATGGCAGTGGCTAGCATAGCGGTTCCAGCGAGCTACATGTCAGCTCCAGCAAGGTACAGAACGGCCGCAAGCTTACAGGTACGATGACGTTCGTCTTGATGTTGTATTTCGTTCCCTCTCGAGCAAGAGTTCGGGTGAAACCGATCAATCCCACTGCCAGTCAGTGTCGCTCACTAGTGGACTTACTCTTTGCGGCAGAGTAGTTTGACTGTCCAATGTTCCCGTAGACACCAGCAGCAGAGGCGGTGTTGATGACACGTCCGAACTAGTGGTCAGCACTTGTACCGCTGAGTGAACTTACCTTTTGCTGCCTGAACAAAGGCCAACATGCTTTCGTACATGCGAAAGCACCCTTGAGATGAACAAGAGTGACTAGGTCCCAGTCTTCATCCGACATGTTCTTCATTGTCTTGTCACCTGGAGATTAGGGGTTGCTTGATATGTTCTGAGGATGTCTTACGGATGATACCAGCGTTGTTGATCAAGATATGTACGGTACCGAAGGCCTTGACGGCAGCATCGATGACTTTCTTTCCATCTGCTACTGATCCGGGTGCGATAGCTGCCTTTCCTCCAGCTGATCATAAGCACTGTTTACAGTTGAAGGCCGCGGGACTCACCCTTCTTAATCTCGTCGACGACGGCTTGAGCCGCCTTCTCAGAGACATCGTTGACCACTATTGATGATCCTCTTGATGCGAAGAATAGAGCATAGCTGTATATCAGCAATGTCTCGATACCTGAACGCGATGCGACTTACTGTTTACCGATACCTGCACCGGCACCAGTGACGACCGTGACTAGGTCTTTGAAGTCGAGCTGTTGACCCGACATCGTGATTGATAAGGTATGTCTATCTTTTGTTTCGATATGAAGGTATCTCTAAGCTCTGTGTATTCCCTCAGCTAATGTATAGGGTAAAGAGAAGCAGAGATACAAGAGTGATATATGGACAGGTTTACACAAAGAACTTGTTCTGGACCGGTTCACATGACAAAGTAACCGGTCGAAATTAGGCTTGAGTTGAACAAGCTACAAGATATTTCCGCGCCTATCGATCACAACAAGCATTCTTAACATGGCGGTCATGCAAAACATCGCAATTCTCCTCGCCAGTGTTTGTGCAAGCTGGGATGCCTTAATGTTACATCGAGCTCCATCTCGGCTTCGTCCGCTTGATCATCGACCGTCCGGTAGCGGGCATCGCTTATTGTTGGTCCCACAGCACAGAGCCTGACCTCAGAGAATATGCCATCCCTTCAACGAGCTAGGGGTCAGGCAGAGCAGACCTTTGATAAGCTGGACCCATTTCCAGGCCCAGATCTGATCGATTCAATATCATGGAAGTGGTGCCTGGACCTTCCACATGCTCGGCCTCGGCCGCGACACCAGTTTGGCTGGGACATGGATATTCCGAGGCTGGAGCTTTTGACTTTCTTATTTCTGACGATACGACACTTCGACGCTTCCACAGATATACATCCCAAGCTATTTGCTACTCATGGCCACTCGCAACATGCCTCAAGATCTTAGCTACCGCTGAGCGGACCCGCTCCGTCCATGTCCGCTCAGCGTAACATTAGTAGGTCATCAGGTGCGCATACTAACGATATACTATGGAGGCTCCCATAGAAATGCCTATTCATCACGACCCCTTCTGTCGGTCACTCACAGATCACCAGGTATGTCTCCTTAACGGTGAAACCAGTTGAGGGAAAGGAAGGCTACATCACCAGATTCGAAAAGGATACGCCGATTCAGCAAGTCGCGCCACTGCGGATCCATTCGAATTGGACGATCACTGCTGGGCTGCGATAACAAAAGTCCCCATTCACCTGCGTGACGGTGGTACAGGTACGGAGAGGAGACAAGTGGAGCAGCGATCGGTTGACAATTCTTTCATACACAGACTCACTTACGTTTTCGTTGAGACGTTTGTACATATCGGATGCACTGATTGTATGACCCAGGAGAATTACAAACTGCGAGGGCCTGTGCAGGCAAATCACCCAATGACAACAGGGAGAAAGCGTGTCAGTAACGTCTGTATTCTGTTAATTGGGACCAAACGTACTGCGCCTTTAGTGATCCTCCAACCCGCGTCTAGATCAGCACGATGATTTGTAGGGGAGTGCTGACATGGCTCCTCATGTTTTACATAAAGCAGTTACAGCCAGCGTGTTGCGTGCGGCTCATTGCAGCACGTCGCAGCGGGTCGTTGCCATCGCCTTGGCCGCCATACTCGGTCGCGAGCACAACACTCCTGGTCGTCGTTGGACAGAAGTGCTCCTCACACCTGGGCATGATTTACTGCAAATCTCCCAGGGGCATCATGTTCACAGTTCAGTGACCATGTGCACAACATGCTGTTGAACCTTTTTACGCGCTCCACTATGTGACTGCACAGCAACTGGGATATTGTCAAAGGTGAATCATTGCTTCCTTTCACTGACTCCACGTACTTCGCTCCTCACGTCCATGCGCAACCCACTACCAACCCATCGAGGATATCATGTACACAGCTCAGTGACAATGTGAAAAACAGGCTGGCCACCTTTGTAGGCGCTCCACTATGTGACAGCACAGCAATTGGGCTGTTGTCAAAGGTGAAGCATTTGATGATTTGGCATCCTTTGGCACCAGCTCCATCCCGATTCGAGCCTGTTTCTGCTGATGGGAACAGCTTGCTAGACACTGCTAATTCGGGACGAGCCTTCGGTGCTTCCCTTCACTGGCTCCACCTGCTTTGGCTTCGGTCGCCGAAATTGCTAAAATACCTCATGCCTTCTGGTCGGCCTCCTCTTTACTACTTAAATCTTGCTATAACCTTTTGGCCCTCTTTCTTAACCCACTCTCGCTCCAGTAAGCTCCAGTAAGATCAACACAATACATCATGAGCCAAACCAAGCTGAGTTCGGCCCAACATCGAGAGAGGTACAATCGTCTGTCCCATAACAGAGCAACCAGGCCTAATGATCCTGTTTCTCTTAAAGAATTGGTGGAATTCGCCAGCTCCGCCGTGTCAGTAGCGGAAGAATCATCAGGAGCTGATGATGCCACCAAGGCGAGAAGACAAATCCAGCTTGCGCATTTGGAAGGCGCCTTTGGTAAGGCGGGTAATAATTTGCCATGGCTCTAGGCGACCAGACGTTATGCTTATGACCTGCTTGAGGATCTTGACAAGCAGTACCAAGAGGTGGGTGTTACTGTCATGACCACAATCAGCTGACATACAGTTCCAAACCCCTCGACAGCCGATCTCCCAAATGATTGCTCAGCGGCCCACCCAATATTCTCCGACCCAGTATTCTCCGACCCAGTATTCTCCGACCCAGTATTCTCCGACCCAGTATCCTCCGACCCAGGACCCTCCGACCCAGTATCGTCAAACTCAGTATCCTCCGACCCAGCAGCAGCCACTCCAGCAGGCCCCGACCCAGTCGGCTCAGCCGTTATCAGAGCCGTGGACTGGGCCAGACGGGCGAGTTCACTATTTCGGAACGGACCCCCGATACGGACGCTACACTTCAGGCCGAGATTCTCGACATTGACCATATCCATCAGAGCAAGAGCAAAAGATCGCCAACTTGCATGTTTATAGTATGATACAGTAAATAACAGTGATTATGAAGTCTGTGAAGTAGGTCTCATATCAGTGCACAGATCCTATAGAACGGCTGGTAACTCAACGGTCGTCCATCTGGTTCGAATTGAGATTACGAGAATGTCTCCGTAGCAGCTGTGCACAATACCTTGGAGGGTTGATTAGGTTGAATGGACGCTTGGAAAGATACGACATTGATACATGTGGTAACATTTCAGAGCCCAAAACACGACAAGCTTGTTACGACAACTTTTTAAGCAGAACGCAGATCAGTATAATGCAGGCGATGAGCACAGCCCACCCAACGACTCCCCACATACATCTCTTTGCGTACTTGAGTTCCGTCTGTCGTCAGGACATGCCACCAAACAAGTAGTAGATACTCACCTCTCTTAAGATGGCGATCATCTCGCTTAGCTTTTGAGCTTTCTCGGGATCGGTCTCTTCCTCCAGTGGCTTGAGTGGGATCCATAGTCTGTATATCAAAACTTGTCGTGTATGATTGCGATGAACTTACATGCACATCCCGATGATCCATAAGATAGGTAGAACCCATCCGACTCTCCATAATCCCCTAGCTAGCGTAGCTGGCTCCAGCTTGGTCTCGACCTCGTACGTCGGCAGATCCTCTCCAGTAGATGATCGACCCATGACTGCCTGATCCATATCCGGCAGACTGGTTCTTGAAGCATACTCCATCGTAGGTGTCCTGAATGGGTCTTCGTCCCCAGCGACGTAAAGAGGGGGATCAGGAAGTAGGACATGACTTCGAGTGGTGGAAGCGAGAGAATGTTGGTAAGGGTATGTAGGGGGCCTGTAAGAGGTTGGTCCAGATGTACCAGGTGTGAACGCTCCATCAGGACTTGACTGGATGTGTGATAGTTCTAGGTCGAAATCTTCCTGAGTCAGAGGAACGGGTTTTCGGCGTACATTACCGATAGATTTTCGGTTAGCGGTTTTGTGGTGTGCTCGAGTAGGGGTCGTAGGGGTCGTAGGGGTTTGTAGTGGGTCGGTCGGTGTTGACAGGTTATCTGGAGTAGTATCGGGTGTAAAGGACGGAGTGGAACAGGTGGTGTATATGGTGAGTCTTTCGGTAGACCGGTCGGGGCGCGATGGTCGTCGAGGAGGCGGCGTAGAAGGGCGATTACTAGATAGATCCGACATTGTATACTGTGTGAGTAGTCCTAGAGATATTGACCGTAGTTAGCCTGTTGGAGGGGATGAACGAATCAGCCAGACCCGGGGGCGGACTATATACCTGAGCTTTGGCTTCATCCTTCAATCCTCAATCCATCCTTGTAAGTAAGTTATAGCGAAAGCAGTAATGTCCTTTAGCTTTCAAATTCACTTCACAATCTAGTCATGTACCTGAATGAACCTTAGAGTATTGGAGAGTCTCCTCTCGATCCTTTCTGAATGGTTGTGTGTTGTGTGCACACAAACAGATTAAGCTTCGCTTCGGCTTCGACTTCACATTGAATCCGAAAGATTCTTGGGCCTCGGGTCAGACAGCTTGCAGAGCGGTCATGTAGCGATGACCGAACTGATAGCGAGGTATCACGGAGCGTAGCATGTATATCTCTGATAGTATTGAGGCGGTTTGCAAAGGACAGTAGGGGACATGATCGTCCTTTAGGTAAAAGGGCAGGAAAGTGGAGGTGAAACAACTTTATCAAAAAGTCAACATATCAATCGTCCACTTTACCATCGCGTCATCAGCTCAATACAGCCGCTTGTTAGGCTTGCCAAGGTCAGATGGCACCCAAAAGACGCCCAGCAAATGTAGTCCGATCAGGAAACGCAGGCAATTCCACCAAGCCAAAGGCAGAGGCAGAACCAATCGACCCAAATATCCCGCCTAGACCTCTACCACTCTTCCCAGCAGGGTACAAGACACCTGTATCGGTCCTGAACGAGAAATGTCAGAAAGCAGGCTGGGAACGACCGTTGGTCGATGCTAGGCCGAATGGACAGAAATGGACTGGAGTGGTGACTTTGCAGAAGCGGGTTAGCAAGAATATCTATGAGTTAGAGAAAGTCAGGCTGGAACCTAGACCGGGACTGGAGATTGATACTGCTCAGGAGGCCAAGCATTGGGCTGCTACCTATGCTTTGTTTCGAGTGAGCTCCCCATCCCACGCCAACCCTATCTGGCAAGCTGATGATAGTTCTGCTCACATCTACCGATGGCAATGACATTACCACCAAGTATCAGGCCTTACTGGACCACCTTGACGGCTGAGAAAGCAAGTGCACCAGATCATAGGGCTTGGGAATGGAACCCCGATCCATTTGCTGCCAAGAAAGAGGTGGATTCTAGGCAGGAAAAGAGGAAGGAGAAGGAGAAAGCGAAAGAGGAGGGAGATGATGGACATGGAGGAGGTGGTGGTGGGCGAAATGGCAATGGCACAGGCGGCGGTGGAGGTGGACGTGGATGGGAAGGTGTCCCAGAGGTCAGGATGGCTCCCAGTCTGAGAGAGCATGTTGAGGGGACTGTACGAAAGGTGAGCTCGAATCGCGTTGGAGGTGCAATCAGCTGATGGACAGATGATGCAGCAATTCCCATCGGCTGTACTGGAAGCTACGCGGGATATGCAATCAGCAGGCTCGACATCCGCTTCAGGCAACGCGACTCCCGCCCTCGACCTCGACTCGCTGAAAACACAACTCACAACCCTCCAATTCCGTCCTGCCCATATCAAATCATGCCTGTCAGCTATCGCAGCTGCCTACGCCCGTCTCCACTCATCCTCCTCCTCATCAAACGATCCCTTAGTCCTCTCTCTATCCATTCTTTCACCTCTTGAAGCTGCTATCGAATGGCTACTTCTACATTTGCCCGAGGACGATTTACCACAACGTTATCGACCTTCAGCAAGTTCGGCAGATTTCATCACGGGAGCTAGTGTCAAGCAGGGCGGACAGAATGCTTTGGTGAAAGGATGGTTGGTTGATAAGTTGGTCAAACAGGCTGGATTCCCACGAAAGGCAGTGGAGGCAGTGATGAAGCAAGAAGGGAGGGAGTCTGTTGCACTCGACAAATTAGGCAGGAGATTATGTGGTTGGGAACCAGTTGATGTGGATAGTCCCGAGGGAGGGTGGCAAGGTGATGAAGCTGCCGCTGAGGAAAGGAGGGTCGCTAGAGAGGAAGAGGTCATGGCGGTGGAAGCTATGCTTGCGGATCGATTCGAGCAGATTTCAACTACTGAATTCGCAGTCACCATCGGCGAGGAAGGGTCAAGAGATACGATCATCCTACATGTACT
>Ga0265798_10011156_pt1 | contig 10976 bp, 10 predicted proteins | sample P3T30metagenome_FD_192430 | JGI IMG/M metagenome (GOLD analysis project Ga0265798, IMG submission 192430) | Plant litter microbial communities from East Loma Ridge, Irvine, California - P3 T30 | ecosystem: Environmental > Terrestrial > Plant litter > Unclassified | place: USA: California... | reverse complement strand
GTACGCCTGCTCCCCACGTGCAGACCAGCTGCACTGTATTGGGCCACGATAACGCCTTTCCTCGATCGCCCGCAAACATGCAAAAACCCCGGCAGCTTGCGCCACCGGGGTCTTTCCCGCTCGCGCTTCAGGGAAGCGAGGCGGGTCCGACCGGCACCGTCACCCTGCGGGGGGCTGGTGCCGGTGCCGGTCCGGATTAGCCCAGCAGCTTCAGCACGCTCTGCTGGCTCTGGTTCGCCTGGCTCAGCATCGCGGTCGATGCCTGGCTCAGGATCTGTGCCTTAGCGAGCGCGGTGGTCTCTGCCGAGAAGTCGGTATCTTCGATGCGGCTCTTCGCGTCCGACAGGTTGGTCGCATTCGAGGTCAGGTTGTTGACCGCCGACTGCAGCTGGTTCTGCGACGCGCCAAGCGATGCGCGACGGTTCGAGACGAGCGAGATCGCCGTGTCGTAATCCGCGAGCGACCCCTTGGCGACGACCGCGCTCGGCGTCGTCGAGTCGACGACCGAGCCGACACCACCGGTCGGCGGCGTGCCAGCGGTAGCGGCCAGCGTCAGATCGGTGCCCAGGTTGAGATCGATCGAGTCGCTGGCGTTCGCGCCGGCCTGGATCTTCACGACTGCGCCGGTGGTCGGGGCCGTCGCGGCGCCTGCCTTGCCGTCGAACAACTTTACGCCATTGAAGCTCGTGTTGGTCAGTACATTCGAGATCTGCTTGGCGAGCGCATCCTGCTCGGTCTTGATGTTGGCGATGTCGCTGGTCGAATAAGTGCCGTTGCTTTTCTGCACTTCCAGCTCGCGCATGCGCTGCAGGTTGTTGCTGACCTCGTCGAGCGCGCCTTCGGCGGTCTGTGCCATCGAGATGCCGTCGTTCGCGTTGCGGACGCCCTGATTCATACCCTTGATCTGCGACGTCATCGACGACGAAATGGCGAGGCCGGCTGCATCGTCCTTGGCCGAATTGATGCGCTTGCCGGTCGACAGGCGCTCCATCGAAGTCGCGAGCAGGTTCGAAGCCTTGGTCGATGCATTGGTCGCGCGTAGCGCGGAAACGTTCGTGCCGATGACAGTCATTGTGAAACTCCAGTGATCTTCGGCGATCCCCGCCGCCCCCGTGGCGAAGGGCCGTGCCGCCATAAGGAGTAACGGCGCTATCGCATCGAACTTAAGCGCGACCGGCCAAATTCTGCCGCTTTTTCTTATGGTTTACAGTATCTTGCAGGGCAACGCGCTGTGCCGAACGGACGAAACCCCCGACAGCGGATGCTGCCGGGGGCTCTCACGCGCATGATGCATGCGGCGACGTCTATCGGCGCCGTCACCCAAGGGGGGGGCGGTGCCGGCGCCGAAAGCTGGATTAGCCGAGCAGCTTCAGCACGCTCTGCTGGCTCTGGTTCGCCTGGCTCAGCATCGCGGTCGATGCCTGGCTCAGGATCTGTGCCTTGGCGAGCGCGGTCGTTTCAGCCGAGAAATCGGTGTCTTCGATACGGCTCTTGGCGTCCGACAGGTTGGTCGCGTTCGACGTCAGGTTGTTGACCGCCGACTGCAGCTGGTTCTGCGAGGCGCCGAGCGAGGCACGACGGTTCGAGACATTGGCGATGGCCGTGTCGTAATCGGCAAGGCTCGTCGACGACGATGCAGCGGCCGTGGAGCCGGTCACGACAGCACCGACACCACTGGCACCTGTGAGATTCGAGCCCAGATCGAGCGTAATCGCGTCGGTCGCATTGGCGCCCGCCTGGATCGAGACCTTACCAGTGCCAGCGACGTAGTCGCTCGACGCGGCGACTGCAGGATATTGCGGGCTACCTGTGGTGCCAGTGCCGACCACCGCATCCTTGGGGCCAGTACCCTTCTGGCCAGCGCTGCCGTCAAACAGTTTCACCCCGTTGAAGGTGGTGTTGCCGAGAACGTTGGTGATCTGCTTGGCCAGCGCATCCTGCTCGAGCTTGATGTTCGAGATATCGCTCGACGAATAGGTGCCGTTGGTCTTCTGCACTTCCAGCTCGCGCATCCGCTGCAGGTTGTTCGTCACCTCGTCGAGCGCGCCCTCTGCGGTCTGCGCCATCGAGATGCCGTCGTTGGCGTTGCGGATGCCCTGGTTCATGCCCTTGATCTGCGACGTCATCGACGACGAGATGGCGAGGCCGGCGGCGTCGTCCTTGGCCGAATTGATGCGCTTGCCGGTCGACAGGCGCTCCATCGAGGTCGCGAGCAGGCCCGATGCCTTGGTCGAAGCGTTGGTCGCGCGCAGCGCCGAGATGTTGGTACCGATGACAGTCATTGCGAAATCTCCGTGATCTTCGACGATCCGCGCCGCCCCCATGGCGAAGTGCCGATCCGTCAATGTGGGTAACGGCCGGTTCGGGACGGACTTAAGCGAAAAAATGCAGCCGGGGCCGGGCCTCGCACGCGCCCGTACGAGAGCCCGTGCGCGCGTTCGTGTGCGCAAACGCGCGCCAGTGTGCCCGCGGAGACGCGCCCGGAAATAATCTGCCGGGGGCGGCAGGGTTTAACCGCGCGTTTACCACCAATGCTGCATTCCCCGAATCGTTCAGGGGGAACTCCATGCGTTCAATTTTTCCATCGGCTGCAGTCACTTCGCGGAAATACGCGCTTGTTTCGTCATTGCGTGCGCAGGGCTTCGGCGTGGGCTCGTTCGAGACTGCACAGCCCGGCGCGAACGACCTGTTCCTGGTCGCGGATGGCGAGGGCATCACCGCCCCTGCCCGCACCGTGGTGATCGGTTGCGAAGGTCGCGAAGTGACGCCATCGCGTGACGGTGCGCCGGCGCGGATCAGCTTTGCCGCGGAGGACACCGCGGTCGGCAACGGCTTCGCCCGCGCCCTGATCGGTGGCGCCGACATGCCGACCGCCGCCGATCCCGAATCGCTCGCGCTGCTCGCCCTCGCGGAGCGCGTTGCCGCCGCCGACATCACGGTGCTGATCAACGGCCCGACCGGCACCGGCAAGGAAGTTCTCGCCCGCGCCATCCACAATGGCTCGGCGCGCAAGGACAAGCCGTTCATCGCGATCAACTGCGCCGCGCTCCCCGAATCGATGCTTGAGGCGCTGCTGTTTGGTCACCAGAAGGGTGCGTTCACCGGCGCATCCTCGGGTGGCGACGGATTTTTCCGCGCAGCGAACGGCGGAACGATCCTGCTGGACGAGATCGCCGAGATGCCGCTGCAGTTGCAGGCAAAACTGCTCCGCGTGTTGCAGGAGCGCGAGGTCGTGCCGCTGGGCGCCTCGGTGCCGCAGCCGATCGACGTCCGCGTGATCGCGTGTGCCAACCGCGATCTCCACGCCGAAGTCGCCGCCGGCCGGTTCCGCGCCGATCTCTATTACCGCCTCGCCGTGTTCCCGCTCGCGACCAAGTCGCTGGCTGAGCGCCCGCAGGATATCCCCGCGCTCGCCGCGACGCTGATCCTGCGTCATGCCGGCAACCGCAACGTCATTCCCTGGCCGAGCCACGCAGCGATCGAGCAGCTGATGCTGCACGACTGGCCGGGCAACGTCCGCGAGCTGGAGAACGTGATCCAGCGCGCGCTGCTGTTCTGCGGCGGCGATACGATCGAGACGAACCACATCGTGTTCGACCGCCCGGTGACGATGACGTTTCAGCGCACGGCTTCCGTTACACCGATCGCGCCCGTCGCGGTGCCTTCCGAGCCGGAGACGCTCGGCAACATCGTCCAGATGAGCGAGTTCGCCGCAATCCGCGAGACGCTCAAGGCGTGCAACGGCAGCCGGATCGAGACCGCGAAACGCCTTGGCATTTCCGAGCGCACGCTGCGCTACCGCCTCGCCAAGGCGCGCGAGCAGGGCGACGACATCGGCAGCGTCCATAACTGGGCGGCCTCGGCATGAGTGGCATCTCAAGCATCGGTGGCGGCGCGATGAGCGTCGACCGCGTCATGGCGCTTCGCTCGCAGATACTCGAACGCAATCAGGCGCTCTCGCGCGCCGGTGCCACCGGGAACGTCGCGCCGACCGAGACGGTCAAGCCGACCAGCTTTGCGGACACGATGGAAACCGCGCTGAAGGGCGTCAACGAGGGCCAGACCCAGGCCGCCAAGCTCAGCGAAAGCTATGAGCGCGGCGAGACGGTCGACATCGCGAAAGTGATGCTCGCCCGCCAGCAGGCGTCGGTCGGGTTCGAGGCGACGTTGCAGGTCCGCAACAAGCTGCTGTCCGCTTACAAGGATATCATGAGCATGCCGGTCTGACATGAGCACCGCACTCATCCCTTCGCCCGGCGGCACCGAACGGTTCGCCAATCCCCTCCAGCAGATCAAGGGCGCGTTCGCGCAGCCTGCGGTCCGTCGCTCGTTGCCGATGGCGCTGATGGTCGGCCTGATCGCCGCAGCCGCGCTTGCGTGGATGAGCCTGTCGACGCCGACGCAGAAGACGCTGTTCAGCGGCCTGCCCGATTCGGACAAGGCTGCGGTCACGTCCGCGCTGACCACTGCCAACATCAAGAGCCATATCGACGAGGGCACCGGCGCGCTGACCGTCGGCGAGGACGATTACAGTCGCGCCAAGATGCTGCTCGCGGGTCAGGGCCTGCCGAAAGCGGCGCCCGGCGGCTATGCGATCCTCGACCAGTTGCCGATGGGCGTTTCGCGCGCTGTCGAAGGCGAACGCCTCCGCCAGGCACGTGAATCTGAGATGGCGAAGTCGATCGAGGAGATCGACGCGGTCGCGGAGGCACGCGTGCATCTCGCCATGCCGGAAGCGTCGGTGTTCGTCCGCGACAATGCTGCGCCATCGGCGTCGGTGATTCTGAAATTGCAGGGCGGCCGCTCGCTGAGCGACGCGCAGGTCAGCTCGATCATCAACCTCGTCGCCTCGTCGGTGCCGGGGATGAAGCCCGAGGCAGTGACGATCGTCGACCAGATGGGCGCGCTGCTCACCAAGGCCGGCGGCAACGAAGGCGCTGGGGCGGCCAGCGATGCGCGGATCGATATCCAGCGCCGCGTCGAGGACAAGTATCGCACGCAACTGATTGCGTTGCTGACGCCGCTGGTCGGCGCGGGCAATTTCACCGCGGAGGTCCAGGCCGACGTCAATCTCGACGAGAGCCAGGCGACGCGCGAAAGCTATGAGAAGCAGGGCGTGCTCCGCGCCGAGACGGGCAACTGGACCGGCAACCAGAAGGACGGCACGGCTGGTGCTCCGGGCGGTATTCCGGGTGCGCTGAGCAACACGCCGCCCGCCGCGAGCACCTTGTCGACGCCGCAAGCCGCTAACGGCGCGTCGGGCAGTGCGCAGCCGGTCGCTGGCGGCGCGGCACCCAATGCGATGAAGCAGTCCGACCAGTATCAGCGTGCCTACGACCTCGGCCGCGAAGTGTCGGTCACGCGCGCTACGCCGGGTGGGGTCAAGCGTCTCTCGGTCGCCGTCCTCCTGCGCGATCCTGAAAAGGGCCGCCGCACCGCGATGGAGATCAACCAGATCAGCGATCTCGTGAAGAGCGCGGTCGGCTTCGATCAGGCGCGCAACGACAACGTAACGGTCATCAGCCGCAAGTTCGCGGGCGCCGATGCAACCGCGACGAGCGGCCCGGCCTGGTACGACAACGCCTGGCTGCCGGTACTTGCGCGCAACGGCACCGCGATCCTGATCGCGCTGCTCGTGCTGCTGCTCGGCGTCCGCCCGATCGCCAAGGCGCTGATGAAGAAGCGCGAGGATGCCGGCACGCGTCCTGCGCTCGGCCAGCCGATCGGCGTCGCGAACGGCGACGGCATGGCGGTCGCGGCACCGGTGAGCCTCGACCAGCTCGAGAACACGCGCGGCTATGACGACCGGATTGGCGCGGTCCGCGGCTTCACGCGCGACAATCCGACGCGTGCAGCCCTTGCCGTGCGCGACATGATCAAGGCCGACGCCAAGTGAGCGAAGTCGCCATCCGAACCTACACCGGCGTCGAGCGTGCCGCGGTGCTGATGATGCTCGTCGGCGAGGAGGAGGCCGCGGCCATCCTCCAGAAGCTGGAGCCCGAAGAAGTGCGCCAGCTCGGCGCGGCGATGTTCAAGGTCGCCGACGTCAGCGAGCAGGAGGTCGAGGACGTGCTCGACGATTTCGTTGGCCGCGCGCGAGAGCGGACCGCGATCGGTTTCGACCCGCGCCCGCAGATCGAGGCGGTGATGAACCGCGCGCTCGGGCCTGAGAAAGCGGAAAGCGTGCTCGCGCGCATCACGCCGCCCGAGGCCGCCTGCGAACTCGAACTGCTCGACTGGCTCGACGCACCCGAAATCGCCGCGATGATCGAAAAGGAGCATCCGCAGATCGCCGCGGTGCTGATCGCCAATCTCGACGCGTCGATCGGCGGCCAAGTGCTCGAACTGCTGCCCGATGCGGTGCAACCCGACATCCTCCACCGCATCGCGCGGCTGGGACCGATTACGCCCGAGGCAGTCGAGACGTTGAAGATCGTACTCGCCAACCGCACTACCGCGGCGCCCGGCTCGGTCGGCGTCACGCTCGGCGGCACGCGCGAGGCGGCCAAGATCCTGTCGGGCGCGCGCAAGGCAACCGAACAGCGCGTCATGCCGAAACTGTTCAAGATCGACCGCGAAGTGGCGAAGGCGATCGAGGAGGCGATGTTCGTCTTCGACAATCTGCTCGCGCTCGACGACAAGAATCTGGGCACGCTGATCCGCAACGTCGATAGCGAGATCCTGACCAAATCGTTGAAGGGCGTCGACGAGACGATCCGCAACCGCTTCCTCGGCTGCATGTCGGCGCGCGCCGCCGACGGCATCCGCGACGAGATGGAAGCCCGCGGGCCGATGAAGCTGGCCGAAGTGCTCGAAGCGCAGAAGGCGATGATCGCGATCGCGCGCGGCCTTGCGAAGGACGGCACGATCCAGATGGGCGGGGGGGAAGACGATTATGTCTAACGGCTTCACCGCGGGCTTCGCGTCGCGCCACACGACGACGGCCAACATTCTGGCGAGCGCATTCGCCCCGCCCTCGGGGTTCGCGGCTGCGGATATTCGCGAGCGTGCGACGGTGCGGCCCGCGAACTTCGCGTCGCCGAACTTCTCGTCGGAGCCGAGCACGCCACGCCACTTCAGCCCGGCGGACAAGGACGTGAACCCGACCGCCGGCTGGGATCCGCTCGATCCGGTCAGCGAATCGTCGTTCATCGACCCGCTCGCCGACGCGCATGCCGCCGGCTATGCGGAGGGTCTCGCCGCTGCGGCCGCCGCGGCACAGGAAACGGCCACACGCGACGGCGCGCTGCTCGGCGACCTTGCCAGCGCGCTCGGCAACGATCGGATCGACCGCGACCGCGTCGCCGCCCAGCTCCGCCAGACGGTGTTGTTCCTCGTCTCGAAACTCGTCGGCGAAGTCGGCATCGCGCCTGACGTCCTTGCCGGTCGCATCGAGACGGCTGCCGAGCTGCTATCCGACTCCGCCGAATCCGCGCTGCTCCGCGTCCACCCCGACGACGTCGCGCTGCTCGAAGGCCGACTGCCGAAGACGATCTTCGCAGCAGGCGATCCGGGCGTCGCGCGCGGCAGCTTCGTGCTCGAAAGCGCATCGACGATCGTCGAGGACGGTCCGGAACTCTGGCTCGATCAACTCGCGCAGGCGATCGACCGCGTGCCGGTGCCCAAATGCTGAACCGCTTTACCGCCGATTATCTCGAAACCCTCTCCAACGCAGATTTCGTCGCCAAGCCAAAGGTCTCTGGCCGCCTTGCCTCGTTCGACGGCCTGCTCATGGAAGCGGTCGGCCTGACGCTACCCGTCGGCACCGTCTGCCAGGTCGGCGAAGGCGTGGCGAGCGTCGAGGCGGAAGTCATCGGCTTCCGCAACGGCCGCACGTTGATGATGAACCTCGGCGGCGCCGCGGCCCTTCTTCCGCGCGCACCGGTCAAGCCGATCGGTGCGCCGGGAGAGGCCGAAGTCGGGGCAGCCATGCTCGGTCGCGTCGTCGACGGTGCCGGCAAGCCGATCGACGGGCTCGGCCCAATCCGTGGCGCCGGGCGCTGGCCGCTCGCGGGGAAACTCCAGTCGCCGCTCGATCGCGGCCGTGTGCTCGAACCGCTCGACGTCGGCGTCCGCGCGATCAACGGCCTGCTGACGATCGGTCAGGGCCAGCGTGTCGGCATCATGGCGGGCTCGGGCGTCGGCAAGTCGGTGCTGCTCGGCATGATCGTCCGCGCCGCGCAGGCCGACGTGATCGTCATCGGCCTGATCGGCGAGCGTAGCCGCGAAGTCGCCGACTTCCTCGAAACCAAGGTCGCCGGCGCAGCGCGCAAGCGCTCGGTCGTCGTCGCGGTCCCCGCCAACCACTCCCCGGTCCTCCGCATCCGCGGCGCACTCCGGGCCCACGCGATCGCCGAATCTTTCCGCGACGAAGGCAAGAAGGTCCTGCTCATTATGGATTCGCTCACCCGTGTCGCGCACGCCGGTCGCGAGATCGGTCTCGCACTCGGCGAGCCTGCATCCGCGCGCGGCTATCCACCCAGCGCCATCGCGATGCTGCCGAACCTGATCGAGCGCGCTGGCGTCGACGTCCACACCGGCGGCTCGATCACCGCGATCTACACGGTGCTGGCGGATGGCGACGACGGCAACGACCCGGTGGTCGACTCCGCCCGCTCGATCCTCGACGGCCACATCGTCCTCAACCGCCATCTTGCCGAGCGCGGTGTTTATCCGGCGATCGACATCGGCCCGTCGGTCAGCCGCGTGATGACCGACATCGTGCCCGCGCACCACGCCAAGGCTGCGCGGACGCTCCGCCGCCACCTCGCCACCTACGAGGAAAACCGCGATCTCGTGCTGATGGGCGCCTACCGCCACGGCGCCGATCCCGCGATCGACGCGGCGATCGCCTGCCACCCCGCGGTCATGGAATATATCCGCCAGGACGCCGATGAGAACGTGTCGTTGAACGATGCGGTCGCCGAGCTGACCGGCGTGTTCGGCGGCTGAGATGGCGGATGCCCGCAGCAAGACGCTGGCGCGCATCCACCGCGTCCGCACGCTCCAGCTCGGCCTGACCCGCGCCGACGAGGCGCGCGCGCATGACAAGTTCGCCAGCGAACAGGCGTTGTCGGGCCGTATCGCGCTGCTCGCCGAAGCCGTCGCGCCGGTCCACGAAACGCAGGTCGCCGTCTCGCTCGGCGCCGCCGCGCACTACCGCGACCGCCTTCAACAATCCGCCAACGCCGCCGTAGAACGCGTGCAGGCCGCCGAATATCACGTCGAGCGCGCCGCCGAGGCAACCCGGTCCGCTAAGCGCGACCAGAGCGCGGTCGAGAAGCTGCTCGCCCGCGCCGACGCCGATGCGGTGCTCAAAGCGATCCGCGCGATGGAGGAGGCACCCGCCTTCCGGAAGGTTCGGCACGATCCTTGCTGAGTGCGGGGCAGACGCCCGAACGCGAGTGCCCGAATGATCCAGACCGCGACCCTTTCCCGTACCGTTCCCCTCCATCCTCGCGCCTCTGCCGCGAAGAATGGCAGCGATTCGGGCGATTTCACGGGCGCCTTCGAACAGGTCCGTGACGACGCGAAACCCGAACCTTCCGCCGCAGCGCCGGAAGATAAGCCCCGGCAGGACGACGCCGCGACCGGCAACGCCTTGCCGCTGCCGGTCATCGTGCCCGACCCCGCGTTCGTATGGCAGCCGATCGTCGCGACGACTGCGCCAGCTCTGCCAGTTGCACGCATCATTGATGCAACCAGCATGCAACCAACTAGCGTGCAGCGACCGACCTTCGCGCAATCGCAACCGCAGGCCGCCACTCCCGCTCCGATAGAGCCTCAACCACACCTGCCCTCCGCGCCCACCCAAGCTGGCGGCACGCCCGCAACGCAGCTCGCCGCCGCGATCATGGCTGCGATGCCCCCGGCAAAGACGGCCGTGCAGACGCCGGTGGACACGACCGACGCGCCGCGTTGGGCGACGCCCGATACGGCGCCCGTCACCCTCGCCGTCGCGCAACCCGATGTCGTCCAGCCGCAACCCGGCACGGTCGCGTCGGCCGCGATGGTATTCGGCGCAGCGATCCAGGCGGCAACCAAGAGGCGTGAAGAGCCGGATACCCTCGCAGCGCCTTCCGACACGCCGCTGACCCCGATCGGCGCGACCACAACGCATGAGATTAAGGTCGCCGACGCGCAGCAGGCGCCGCTCGACATGCGGCAGGAGCGCTGGCCGCACGCGATGATCGAGCGGATCGAGATGCTCCGCGACGCCGCCGACGCGGTCGACACGCGCATCCGCCTCGTCCCCGATGCACTTGGCGCGATCGACGTTTCGGTGAAGACCGACGGCGATACGGTGCGCGTTCACTTCAATGCCGAGCAGGCCGCGACGCGGACGTTGCTGGCGGACGCGCAGCCACGGCTCGCCGAACTCGCCGAGGCGCGCGGGTTGAAGCTTTCGCAAGGATCGCTCGGCGACAGCGGCGCAGACCAGCAGCAGCGCGCACCCGCGGCGCCACAAACCCCGAATCGCCCCGCGCCGGTCTCGACCGTGATCGCGAACACGCCCGACGACATCCGAATCGCTTGAACCGAAGGACCCTGAAATCATGAGCGACACAAAAGAAACGCCCGACGCCGCCCCGAAGAAAAAGGGCAAGATGAAGACGATCCTGATCGGCGGCGTCGCGCTGCTGGTGCTGGTCGGCGGTGGTGTCGGCGCAGGCGTCTATGCCTCCAGTGCCGGGCTGATCGGCGGCGGCGGTCACGCAGCCGAAGCCGAGGATGGCAAGCCCAAGCTCGTCCCCAAGAGCGAGCAGAAGCATGCGTCCGAAGGCGGCGAAGGCGGCGGTCACGGCGGCGAGGAAGCCGCGCCCGAAAACCACGGGATGAAGCCCCCCGCAGGGCAGGGCGGCGACAAATACGCCTCCACCTACTACCCGCTGGAGAAGGATTTCACCTCGAATCTCCAGGACTCGGTGCACTTCGTCCAGGTCGGCGTCGCGGTCTCCACGCCGTACGACGACACC
>Ga0265798_10011153_pt1 | contig 10977 bp, 10 predicted proteins | sample P3T30metagenome_FD_192430 | JGI IMG/M metagenome (GOLD analysis project Ga0265798, IMG submission 192430) | Plant litter microbial communities from East Loma Ridge, Irvine, California - P3 T30 | ecosystem: Environmental > Terrestrial > Plant litter > Unclassified | place: USA: California... | reverse complement strand
AGCATCTTCGGCACGAGCTGCAGCTGGTAGTCCTGCACCCAGATCGTGCCGCCCTCCTCCGTGATCTCGGCGGCGCGGTCGGCGAAGCGCTGGTTGACCTGCACGTAGGCCTCCCACCAGACCCGGTGGTAGGTCGGCGCGGCGATCACGTCGTGGTAGAGCGGCCACAGGGTGTCGTTGCTGAAGCCCTCGTAGTAGCGCTGCACCTCCTCCGCGCTGAGCGGCACCGGCACGATCTCGATGCCCTGGTCGACGAACGGCTCGAACTCGAGGTCGGGCTGGCCGGCCCAGCCGACCCACGCACCGTCGTTCGCCCGCATGACCGGCTCGAGGGCCGTCACGAGCCCGCCCGGCGAGTGCTGCCACGAGGCCGACCCGTCGTCGGCGACCACGCGGTCGACGGGCAGGCGGTTCGAGACGACGACGAAGCCGTAGCGGTCAGGGGTGTCAGACATGGGCGGTGCTCCGGGGTTCCCCCCGCGTCGACGCAGGGACCGCCAGATTATCAGCGCGCCCCCGGCGGGGATCAGGCTCGTCCCCCGCTCAGCCGAGCCGCAGCACGGCCTCCGCGGCCTCGACCAGGGCCCTCCCGTACGAGCGGCCGTGCCCGGCCGCGTGCACCGCGAGGGGGTGCAGCTGGTGCAGCGGCACCCTCTCGCGCCAGCCCTCCCGGAGGGGCGAGACGGCCTGGTAGCCCGCGAGCACCTCCTCGAGGTGCGGGCAGCCGAACAGCTGCAGCATGGCGAGGTCGGTCTCCGGGTGGCCGCCGTGGGCGGCCGGGTCGATCAGCACGACCCCGTCGACGCCGAACAGGACGTTGCCGCTCCACAGGTCGCCGTGCAGGCGGGCAGGAGGCGCGTCGTCGTCGAGCGCGCCCGCCGCGACGGCGTCGCAGGCCGTCTCGACGACGTCGAGCTCGTCGTCGGTCAGGGCCCGCGCCTCCCTCGCCAGGTACGCGAAGGGCCGCACGCGCTGCTCGGCGTAGAAGGCGCCCCACGAGTCGGTCGGCGTGGCGGCCTGGCGGCGGCGGCCGATGAAGGAGGCGCCGTGCCAGCCGGCGGGAGGCGCCCCGAAGGCGTCGGCGCCGGCGGCGTGCGTGCGGGCCAGCGCCGCGCCGAACGCGCGGGCGGCGGCGGGCGCAGGCCGCGCCTCCGGCACGCTCTCGAGCACGATGCGGCCGGGGGCCACCTCGAGCACCCGGGCCACCCGGGCGCCGCCCGTCGACGTCGCCTCGCCCAGCCAGGCGAGGCCCGCGGCCTCCGCCTCGAAGAAGCCGTCGGGGGCGTCGGGGCGCTGCTTCACGTGAGGGCTCACGGGTCTAGCATGCCCCCGTGACCACCGCCGCGACCGAGACCCGCACCCCCACGCAGACCCGCGCGTACCGGGAGGGGCGGCTCGTGGCCCACGGCTTCCCCCTCGCCGACGTCAGCGACCACCTCGAGCGGGACTGCACGGTCTGGGTCGACTTCACCGACCCGACGGCCGCCGACTTCGCCCAGCTGGAGGACGAGCTCGACCTGCACGAGCTCGCGGTCGAGGACGCCCTGAACGCGGGCCAGCGGCCCAAGATCGACCACTACCGGGGGCACCTCTTCGCCGCGCTGTACGACGTCGACCTCGACGCCGGCTCGGGCGTGCTGACGACGAGCGAGGTCAAGGCGTTCGTCACCCCGCACGCGCTCGTCACGATCCACCACCCCGAGTTCGACGTCGCGCAGCTCGTGGCGGCCTACGACCAGAACGCCGAGCTCGCGGCGCACGGCGTGTCCTTCCTGCTGTGGGGCCTGCTCGACACCGTGGTCGACCGGCACTTCGCGGCCACCGACGGCCTCGACGACGCGATCGAGGGCATCGCCGACGACCTCTTCGACCCCGCCCCGCGGACCGTCGACGTGCAGAAGCGCTCGTTCGCCCTGCGCAAGAGCCTCGTGCAGCTGCGCCGGGTCTCCGCCCCCATGCGCGAGATGGTGAACACCCTGCTGCGCCGCGACCTGCACGACGTCGACCCCGTGATGCAGCCGTACTACCAGGACGTCTACGACCACGTGCTGCGCGTCGCCGAGCAGAACGACAGCCTGCGCGACCTCGTCTCGACCATCCTCGACACGAACCTCGCCCTGCAGTCGAACCGCATGAACGACGTCATGAAGAAGGTCACGAGCTGGGCCGCGATCATCGCCGTGCCGACCGCCATCACCGGCTTCTACGGCCAGAACGTGCCCTACCCCGGCTTCAGCCAGGTCTCGGGGTTCGTCACCTCGTGCGTGCTGATCGTCGCCGTGGGCGGGCTGCTCTGGTGGCAGTTCCGCAAGCGCGACTGGCTGTAGCGGCCCACGCGCGTCCACCGAGCGTTCGCGCGACGTTCACGGCCGGACGCCCGCCGACGGCGGCCCGCCGCCGTAGCCTGACCGCGTGATCACGGTAGGCATGAGCACGTCCTGCGTCTTCCCCCGACCGACCGACGAGGCCTTCCGCCTCGCCCGCACCACCGGCTTCGACGGGGTCGAGGTGATGGTGACCGCCGACCGGGGCAGCCGCGACGCCGGCCTGCTCCGCGCCTCCGTCGGCCGCTGGGGCCTGCCCGTGCTCTCGGTGCACGCCCCCGTGCTGCCCGCGGCGCACTTCGCCCTCGGCCGCGACCAGCGCGACAAGCTCCGGCGGTCGGCGGAGCTCGCGGCCGAGCTCGGGGCCGCGACGCTGGTCGTGCACCCGCCGTTCCGCTGGCAGCGACGCATCGCCGCGTCGTTCGTCGACGTCGTCCGCGAGGTCGCCGAGGCGACGGGCGTCGAGCTCGCCGTGGAGAACATGTTCCCCTGGCGCGTGGGCCCGCTCGTGGCCGACGTCTACTCCCCCGGCCACGACCCGGTGCCGCTCGACGTGGCGGCGGCGACCCTCGACTTCTCGCACGCGGCCGTCGCGGGGCGGGACTCCCTCGACCTGGCGCTCGCCCTCGGGCCGCGGCTGCGCCACGTGCACCTCTGCGACGGCACGCGGTCGACCCGGCCGGGTGGGCTCGTCGACCAGCACCTCGTGCCGGGCACGGGCACGCAGCCCGTGGCCGAGGTGCTCGCGCACCTCGCCCGGAGCGGCTGGTCGGGCGCCGTCGTCGCCGAGGTGCACGCCGACCGGCGCGGACCGGACGAGGAGGCGCGGGCCGACGCCCTCCGCCGCACGCTGGCCTTCGCCCGGGAGCACCTCGCCCCGGCGAGCGCCCCGGCTCCCGAGCCCGCGGCGAGCGCGCGCGCGCCCGAGCCGACGCCCGGCCCCCGCCGGCGCCGCTAGGCGACGAGCACGGTCGCGACGACCGCCAGCGGCACGGCCACGACGGCCACGCCGAGGCCGCCGAGGACGACGCGGCCCCACCGCACCTCGACGCCCATGGACGTCAGCCGACCGTGCCAGAGCAGGGTCGCGAGGGAGGCCCACGGCGCGACGAGGCAGCCGATGTTGACGCCGATCAGCACGGCCACGAGACGGAGCGGCGACCCGGCCACGGGCTCGAGGGCGAGGTACGCGGGCAGGTTGTTCGCCACGTTGGCCGCGACCGCGCTGCCCCCGGCGAGGCGGAGCAGGTCGGGCAGCCCCTCCCCCGAGCCGACCAGCGCGGCCAGGGCGTCGGCGAGGCCGAGGGAGTGGGCCGCCTCGACCACGACGAAGAGGCCGCTCGCGAAGACGAGCGTGCCCCAGGGCACCAGGCCGAGGCGCAGCACCGACGGACGGCGCACCGCGGTGGCGACGACGAGCACGAGCGCGGCGACGGCCGCCGGGATCCACACCTCGACGCCCGAGACGAGGGCCGGCACGAGGAGCGCGACGGAGGCGGCGGCCACACCGAAGAGGACGCGGTCCGCCGGGGCCTCGGAGGCGGGCGGCTCGAAGCGGCCCCGCAGCTCGCGGCGGTAGCGCAGGCCGACCGCCGCCACGGGCACGACCGCTCCGACCACCGCGGCCGGGGCGACGAGCGCGGCGAACGACAGCGGCGACGGCGAGCCGAGGGCGTCGAGGGCGAGCAGGTTCGTCAGGTTCGAGACCGGCAGCAGCATCGACCCCGCGTTGGCCAGCCACACGGTGGTCAGGGCGAACGGCATCGGCGGCAGCCCGACCCGACGCGCGACGAGCACGACGACGGGCGTCAGCAGCACGGCCGTCGTGTCGAGGGAGAGGAAGACGGTGCAGACGAGCGCGAGGGCGACCACGGCCGCCCAGAGCACGACCACGCGGCCGCGGGCGGCCCGCGCGGCGACGCCGGCCAGCCAGGAGAACAGGCCCGCCTCGGCGGCCAGCTCGGAGACGATCGTCAGGGCGACGACGAAGCCGAGCACCGGGGCGACTCGCTCGACGAGGGCGAGGAGCTCCTCGCCGGTCAGGACTCCGGCGACGAGGGCGACGGCCCCCACGACGAGCAGTGCTGCTCCCAGGATCGCAGTGCGCACCGGTGACTCCTCCAGCGTGGCGAGGCCGGGCACGGGCGCCGGGCAGCTCACCATACACAGCCGGACCCCTGGACGATCTCCGGGTAGCGTGGAACGACCGACCACAGGAGAGACCAGTGCGCAAATTCCTTTTCAACGGGGCCATCCTGAGCTCCGCCTTCTCGGGCTTCAGCCTCCTCAAGAGCCTCGCCGCCGGTCCCCGTGACTGGCGCCTGCTGCTCACGGCCGTCGCGTGGGCCGCGACGACCGCCATCGCGGTCGGCAACGTGGTCGAGACGGCCCGCGAGAACGACTGACGCAGACCGACCGCCCTGCACGAGGAGGCGCGTCCCGGGTGACCGGGGCGCGCCTCCTCGGCGTCCGGGCGGCGGGGCGGCCCGCCGCGGCGCTCAGCGGTCTGGACGACCCTCGCGGCGCCCGTCGGGCCGGCCCGCGACGTGCGGGTCGTGCTCGGCCTCGGCCCCGAGCGACGAGGCGTAGGGCCGGGGCTCCGGGTCGGCGTCGGGCACGATCGGGAGGGGGATCGCCTGCGTGAAGAGCGCGGTGCGCTCGCTGTCGGCGTTCTCGCCGGTGAAGAGGCCGCTCGTCTCCGACGTCGACCGCGGTGCGCGGCGGGGACGCACCGGCTCGGCGTCCACCATCTGCACGCGCGTGCGCGGCATGCCCTCGGGCCCCTGCGCGTGCAGCCACGCCACCAGGTCCTCGCGCACGAGGCAGCGGAGGTCGAAGAGGGTGCCGGCGTCCTTCGCCGTGACGAGCACGCGGACGCGCACGTAGCCCCCGGTCGCGTCGGTGACCTGCAGGACCTTCGTGCGGCCGTCCCAGAGGTCGGTGCCGGCGAGGATGCGGTCGAGCTCCTCGCGCATCGCCCCCGGGTCGACGCGCCAGTCGAGGTCGAGCTCGACGGCGCCGAGCAGCTCGCTCGTGCGGCGGGTCCAGTTCTCGAACGGCGTCGTCGTGAAGTAGGTCGAGGGCAGCACGAGGCGGCGGTCGTCCCAGATGTGCACGACGACGTACGACAGGGTGATCTCCTCGATCAGGCCCCACTGGCCCTCGACCACGACCACGTCGTCGATGCGGATGGCGTCGCTGAAGGCCAGCTGGATGCCCGCGAACACGTTGGCCAGGGTCGACTGCGCGGCCAGGCCCGCGACCACGGACACGAGGCCGGCGCTCGCCAGCACGCTCGCGCCCACCGCCTCCACCCCGGGGAAGCCGAGGAGCACCGCGCCGAGCGCGATCACCACGACGACGACCATCGTGAGCCGACGGAGGATCAGCACCTGCGTGCGGACCCGACGAGCCACGCGGTTGTCGGGGGTGTCGACGCGGTAGCGGGCGAGGCCGAGGTCCTCGAAGAAGATCGCCAGGGCGCCGACGAACCACGCCACGACGACGATGACGGCGCACCGCGACAGCTGCGAGACGGCCTCCTGCCCCGAGTAGCCCGCGCCGAACATGGCGTCGAAGGAGGTGCGGAGGGCGACGGTGAGCAGCACGACGAGCAGCAGCCACCGGAACGGCCGCCGCATGCGGGCGACGAACGACTGCGCCCACTCCTTGCGCTTCGCGACGAAGCCGAACACCCAGCCGACGACGGCGGAGACGACGAAGGTGAGCAGGACGGCCGCAGCGACCGAGACGACGAGCTGTATCCATGGCATCCCTCCACCCTGTCGGACGACCCCCAGGCCCGTCCGGGCCGCGACCCCTCACACTGGAACGGTGAGACAACGCACAGCTTCCCGTCGCGCGGGCGACACGTCCGGGGCCCCCGTCGGCCGACGCCGTGAGCCCCGGAGCCGCCGGCGTCGGGTGCTGAAGGCGGTCGCTCTCTCGCTGTTCGCGGTGCTCGTGCTCGCGGCGACCGGCTTCTTCACCTGGGCGAAGCTGCCGATGTCGGCCACCGCCTCCTCGCTGGCGGCCGTCGCCGCCGACCCGCGGGTGACGGTGACCGACCGCCCCGACAGCGTCGTGATGCGGCCGGCCGAGACGACCCCGCTCGACCAGGGGCTCGTGTTCGTCGCCGGGGCGCGCGTCGACCCGCAGGCCTACGAGCAGGTCTTCGCCGGCCTCGTGGCCTCCGGGGTCACGGTCGTCGTCGAGCGGCCCGTGCTCGGCCTCGGCCTCCTCGACTGGCGGGGCCTCGACCACTTCACGAGCCTCGCACCGGAGGTGACGAACTGGGCCGTGGGCGGGCACTCCCTCGGCGGGGTGCGCGCCTGCGCCTACGCCGCCGACGACCCGGCCGTCGACGGCCTCGTGCTCTTCGGCTCGTACTGCGCGACCACCGACCTCTCCGGCGACGACGAGCTGCCCGTGCTGAGCCTCTCCGGCAGCGAGGACGGCCTCAGCACCCCCGACGACATCGAGCGGTACCGCGACATGCTGCCGGCCGACGCGACGCTCGTCGAGATCGACGGCTCGACGCACGCGCAGTTCGGCTCGTACGGGCTGCAGCCCGGCGACGGGACGGCCCGCCTCACGGACGAGGAGGCGCGCGACCGGATCGACCGGGAGCTCACGTCGTTCTTCGCGACCGTCGGCCCCTAGCCGCAGGGTCGACGCCTCGCTCGGGCCGGGCCGGCCGACCGGCGGCTAGACCGAGCGCTTGCGGATGCGCAGCGCCTCGAGCGCGAGCCCCTGGCTGACGTAGCGGCCGAGCTCGTCGGCCCAGCGGGGGTCGGCGCCGCGGAGCGCGACGAAGCGGTCGTGGTCGGCGCGGACGTAGCCGAGGACGCGGTCGGGGGTGGAGACCTGGACGAGGTCCGGGGCGACGGACCGCGTGACGATGCGGGCGCTGCGGCGGAGGGGCTCGAGGCGGGTCGTGGTGCTCACGGGGTGGTGCCTTCCTGGTGCTCGGGTCGGGGCCCGGCTCGGTGGTGCGGATCGTGCGGTGGGCCGCCGTCGGGGGACGACCGAGGACGACGCTACCCGCGCCTCCCCCGCCGGGGCCTGGTGTTTCTCTGTGCGTCGGCGGTGCTCTGGCCGAGACGGAGCGGGGAGCGGGGTACGGATCCGCTGCAGGAGGCGCACGCCTGGTCGGCTCCGATGCCGACGTGCGCACACTGCACGAGACGCCCTAGGGTCAGGGCATGACGACTCCCAGCGACACGGGCGGCGACGCCACCGCGACCGAGCATGTCCCCCAGGACTTCAGCCACGAGCAGGCGGGGTTCCAGCACGGGCTGAAGCCGAGGCAGCTGCAGATGATCGCCATCGGCGGCGCCATCGGCACCGGGCTCTTCCTCGGAGCGGGCGGGCGCCTCGCGAGCGCGGGACCGGCCCTCGCGGTCGTCTTCGCCATCTGCGGCGTGTTCGCGTTCTTCATCCTGCGTGCGCTCGGCGAGCTCGTGCTGCACCGCCCCTCCTCGGGCTCCTTCGTCTCGTACGCCCGTGAGTTCTTCGGCGAGAAGGCCGCCTACGCGGCCGGGTGGATGTACTTCCTCAACTGGGCGATGACGGCGATCGTCGACACGACGGCCGTCGCGCTGTACCTGCAGTACTGGAAGGCGTTCACGGCGGCCCCCGAGTGGCTGCTGGCGCTCGTCGCGCTGGCGGTCGTGCTCGTCGTCAACCTCCTGGCGGTCAAGGTCTTCGGCGAGATGGAGTTCTGGTTCGCGATCATCAAGGTCGCGGCGCTGGTCGTCTTCCTCGTCGTCGGCGTGGTCTGGCTGGCCGCGGCGTTCCCGGTCAGCCACGACGGTCAGGCCGTCGACACGGGCTGGTCGGTCATCGCGGCCAGCGGGCTGCTGCCGAACGGCTTGCTGCCCGCGGTGATCGTGGTGCAGGGCGTCGTCTTCGCCTACGCGGCCATCGAGCTCGTCGGGACGGCGTCGGGCGAGACGCAGGAGCCGGAGAAGGTCGTGCCGCGGGCGATCAACACGGTCATCATCCGCATCGCCGTCTTCTACGTGGGCTCGCTGGTGCTGCTCTCGCTGCTGCTGCCCTACACGGCGTACGAGGCCGGGCAGAGCCCGTTCGTCACGTTCTTCAGCAGCATCGGCTCCCCCGAGACCGGCGAGATCGCGGGCTCGATCATGAACTTCGTGGTCGTGACGGCGGCCCTCTCGAGCCTCAACGCGGGGCTCTACTCGACGGGCCGCGTGCTCCACTCGATGGGCATGAACGGCTCGGCCCCCAAGTTCACCACGGTCATGTCGAAGGGAGGCGTGCCGTTCGGCGGCATCCTGCTGACGGCGGGCATCACCCTCCTCGGCGTGGGCCTGAACGCCGTGGTGGGAGCGAGCGCGGCCTTCGAGATCGTGCTCAACATCGCGTCGCTCGGCATCCTGACGGCGTGGGGCACGATCATCCTGTGCCAGATGCGCCTGCGGCAGTGGGCGAAGCAGGGCAAGGCGAAGGAGCCCTCCTTCCGCCTGCCGGGGGCGCCGGTGACGAGCTGGCTCACGCTGGCGTTCCTCGTCGCGGTGCTCGTGCTGATGGCGATCGACTGGCCGATCGGCTCGTTCACGGTGATGTCGCTGGTGCTGATCATCCCGCTGCTCGTGCTGGGCTGGTACCTGCAGCGCGACCGCATCCTCGCCGCCGCGCGCCTCCGTGAGGGCATGACGGGCCCGTACCCCGTCACCGGCCGCGACGCCGCCGCCCAGCACCCCCGCGACGACGACCACTGACCACGCCGTCTCGTCGCCGGGTCGCCGGGTCGTCGGGTCGTCCGACGAGGTACACCTCCTGACGGCAGAAGCGCCGACGCCCGCACGGGGGGAAGAAAGAAGACAGACCGGCCTGCCACTCTCCTAGGTGTCACATCGACATCTCACAGGGGGAGCACACGTGAAGAAGAAACTGGGGATCGCGACAGCGATCGCTCTCGTCGCAGGCCTGCTGGCCGGCGGACAGGCCGCCCAGGCGGCGCAGGGCGACATGATCGTCCCGGCGTCCGGCTCGGTGACCGGCATCGTCGGCAACCACTGCGGCTACGCCGACACCCACCAGGGCACCGACATCGCCCGCTCGAGCGGCGGGCCGGTCCTGGCGGCGGCCGACGGGCGGGTGACGGGCGTCGTGCGCTCGACCGCGACCACCGGGTACGGCACGCAGATCACCATCGAGCACGGCAACGGCTACATGACGAGGTACGGGCACCTCGTCTTCTCGTCGCCGCTCGTGAGCGTGGGGCAGACCGTCACGAAGGGCCAGCAGATCGGCTCCATGGGCTCGACCGGCAAGTCCACCGGCGTGCACCTGCATTTCGAGGTGCGCATCGGCACCACGATCCAGTCCGGCCTCAACGGGTTCTTCCCCTGCGGCAAGTCCGTGACGGCCGGCCAGGCCATCGGATGGTCGTTCCCCGGATTCCCCAGCGCCGGCACCCCGGTGGCGGCAGACCGTGACGGCGACGGCGTCCCGGACAGCACGGACGCTTGCCCGACGACGCGCGGCTACGCCTCGTACGGGGGCTGCGGCCTGCCCCGGAGCGCCAACAGCACCGACTTCGACGGTGACGCCCGAGCCGATGTCTTCTACGGGAACCCGAACGGTCAGTGGTGGGCCTCGAACGGTGGCTCGTCGCCCTGGCGCATCCTGGCGGCCGGCAACACGTCCACCGATCTCTTCCAGTACGCCGACTTCGACGGCGACGGCAAGGACGACGTCTTCTTCCCGCACCCCAACGGCACCTGGCTCGTCTCGTACGGAGGGACGCAGGCTTGGACACAGATCAACACCGCGGGCGTCGCTGGGGAGGAACTGCAGCTGGGCGACTTCGACGGCGACGGGAAGGCCGACGTCTTCTGGGCCAACGCCTCCGTCGATCAGTGGTGGATCTCGTACGGTGGCACCACGGCCTGGAAGGCCGTGTCCACGGACGCGCCCGACGTCGACATCCGCGTCGCGGACCTGACGGGAGACGGTCGAGACGACGTCTTCTACGCCCACCCGAACGGCCAGTGGTGGATCTCGGACAGCGCGACGACCTCGTGGCGGATCCTCAACGTCGCGAACGTGCAGGGTGCCCAGCTGAAGTTCGGCGACGTGGACGGTGACGGGAGAGCCGACGTGCTGTGGCCGAACCCTGCGGACGGCTACTGGTGGATCTCGTCGGGCGGCACCACGGCGTGGTCGCGTGTCGTCAACGCGAACGTCGCGGGAGAGGTCCTGCAGCTCGCCGACCTCACCGGCGACGGCAAGTCGGATGTGTTCTTCCCGAACACGAACGCGGGGGCCTGGTGGATGTCCGCCGGTGCCGCGTCGTCGTGGCAGGCGATCAGCACCACTGCCGTCGCGCCCTCGCTGCTCGTCACCCGCTGACGGACTCACCCCAGGGAAGCCCCCTCGCCCCGGCGAGGGGGCTTCCCCCGTCCCGGCAGGACGCCCCGTCATCCCCGCCGGAACGAGCGAAGCAACGTTCCCCCGCGCCCCCGGAACAAGCGAAGCGACGTTCCCCCGCGCCCCCAGAACGAGCGAAGCGACGTCCCCCCGCGCCCCCAGAACGAGCGAAGCAACGTTCCCCCGGAACGAGCGAAGCGACGTTCCCCCCGGCACCGAGAACCTGGCGGGACGACACCCCACCCCCGGGCCC
>Ga0265798_10011152_pt1 | contig 10978 bp, 8 predicted proteins | sample P3T30metagenome_FD_192430 | JGI IMG/M metagenome (GOLD analysis project Ga0265798, IMG submission 192430) | Plant litter microbial communities from East Loma Ridge, Irvine, California - P3 T30 | ecosystem: Environmental > Terrestrial > Plant litter > Unclassified | place: USA: California... | reverse complement strand
CGTGCGCGGATTGAACAAAGCCTGGAGCATGTCCGTTACCTCGTGGACGATAGATCACTCAGCGCCATTTGAACGCCAAGCCCTCGGTGATGCCCTTGATGCCGAACTTGATGTTCTTGGCACTGCCGCGGTTCTGCAGCACGGTGATCGCGCCCAGCGCGATCGCCGAGACGAAGGTGCACGCGGTCGAATGAAAGCGCTTGTTGTACATGATGGCCGCGCGGTTGCGGTAGAAGTGGAACATGTGGCTGCGGCCACGGGTGCTGCCGCTGTCGCCATGGCGAGCGAAGCTGTTCAGAGCGACACGACCATGCCAGCCCACGGCGGCGGCGCGACGTTCCCAGTCCACTTCTTCGGAATACATGAAGTAGCGGTGGTCCATCATGCCGACCTCTTCGATCACCTCGCGGCGCACCATCAGGCTGGCGCCCATCAGGTAGTCGGGCTCGGGCAGGCCGGCTGTGGCCAGTTGCGTGCGATCCAGGTTCTTGCCCATCAGCTTGGTCTTGCCCAGCCAGGGGAAGAGCATTCCGCCACCCACGCACTGCACCACCTGTGGCCGGTCCGAATACACCAGCACGGAAGCCGAGAAGCCGCATTTGGGCGACTGCTCCAGGGTATCGCGCAGCGCTTCCAGCGCACCGGCCTCGACGGTCACGTCGTTGTTGAGCAGCCAGATGTAGCGATAGCCTGCGCGTATCGCGTAGTCGATGCCCACGTTGTTGCCGCCGGCGTAGCCGTGGTTGCCTTCGTTGACGATCAAGACGCGCTCATGGGGCGTGTCATAGCTGCCGGCGGCGCGCTCGTCGATCACCCGTACGTCCGGGCCGGTCGAATCGTTGAGAAACTGCTGCAGGCGCGACACGCTGTCGTCCTTGGAATCGTTGTCGATCACCACGACCGGAACGCGGCAGTGCGCGTCCAGAGCACGGATGCAGTCGATGGTGGTATCGGCGCCATTCCAGTTGAGGATGATCGCGCATACGTCATTATTGGATCTGGTCATGCTTCAGCCTCCTGTAGAGTGCCACGCTGGCGGTTCTGCCAGGCACGCGCCTTGAATACGACGATCGACAGCATCGCCAGATAGATGAAAATGTTTGCTGCCGCGATGGCCATCACCACCGCCAGGGCCGAGCCGCCCCAGAAGGCGCCCAGGGCCACCGCGCCGAAGCGCAGCGAGGTCGCGAAGACTTCGAAGCCAAGGAAGTAGGCCTGCAGGCGCAAGGCCGGGATGGCCACTTCGCACGGCATCGCCGCGAACCGGGCCAATTCCGCCAGGGCCAGCCAGCGCGCGTATTCACCCGCTTCGTGCCACTGGGCACCGAAGGCCACGGTGAACAGCCAGGGCCCGGCAATGACCAGGATCAGGAAGCCCGCCGAGCCGATCGCCGTCATCGCGCCGACGCCCTTGAGCAGCAGGCCGACCACCGCTTCACGCGCATGGACGGCGGCGGCGATGCGCGGGTAGAAGACGCTGCCCATGGCCTTGCCGATGAAGTTGCTGGGCATTGCCAGCACTTGCAGGCACAGGGCGAAATAGCCGGCCGGTATGGCGCCGAACAGCGAGGCCAGTACCAGTGTGGGCATGTGCACCGACAAGGCGTTGATCAACACCTGCGGGGCACGGAAAAGTGGGAAGTCGCGGTATTCGCTGGCCAGTTGGCGCAGGGTCTTGCGCGGCGCTTCGTCGGTTTCGGCAACCTCGGCCGGGGCCGGTTTGCTCATGGCCATGCCGATCAGGATCAGCAGGCTGTGCACCACGTAGTACAGGGCACTGGTGACCACCAGCATGGTTGCGCTGTTGTTGAACAGGCCGCCGACACTGCGCATGCCGTTGTACACCAGCGCATGGCTGGTGGCGGCTCGGGCGGTCAGGCGATAGCGCCCATGGCGGTAGAGCCACTGCTGCAGCACTTCGAGCACCGCCGAGCTGAACATCACCAGCGGTAGCAGCATCAGGTACGGGGTGAGCAGTGACAGGTTCCAGCGTTCGGCCAGCATCGGCCCCCACCACAACAGCACGCCGGCAACCAGTATGGAAACCAGCAAGGCGACCACGGTCGCCAGCTTGGCCAGTCCGCTGGCGTCGCGGTGGGTCTGCGGCAGGACGATGGCCATCGACCAGGTCAGGCTGCAGGCCGGGATCAGAATGATCGTCAGGCTGAGGAAGGTACCCACCACCCCGAACGCTTCGGGGCCGTAGATACGCATGATCACCGGGATCAGCGCGAGGTTGATCAGCTGCGCGCCGGCCGAGCCGCCGAGCGCGGTCGCCAGATTCCGCACCATGCGGTTCTGGCGCAACTGCTGAATGAGGCCGGGGGCCGGTGTCGGCCCCTGGCTCAAGTCGTGTTCCATCCCAGCCTCCGGGCTCAATAGATGTTCCGTGAGAACAGGGTGAACGGGGTCTTGATCAGGATCTTGATGTCCAGCCACAACGACCAGTGATTGATGTAGGCCAGGTCACGCTCCAGGCGCCCCTGCATCTTGTCCAGGGTATCGGTTTCGCCACGGAAGCCGCTCACCTGGGCCAGGCCGGTGATGCCTGGCTTGATGCGATGACGTGCCATGTAGGCCATCAATTTGTCGCAGTAGTAATGGTTGTGGGCGATGGCGTGGGGACGCGGACCGACCAGAGCCATTTCGCCGCGCAGCACGTTGATCAGCTGTGGCAGCTCGTCGAGCGAAGAGCGACGCAGGAACGCACCGACGCGGGTTACGCGCGAATCGTTGCGGGTAGCCTGTTTCACTTCCTGGTCGTCGTGCATGCGCATCGAACGGAACTTGTAGACGTGAATCACGGTGCCGTTGCAGCCGTCGCGACCCTGGCGGAAGAACACCGGGCCTGGCGAGGACAGCTTGACCGCCACTGCGCAGCTGATCAGTACCGGTGCCAGGGCGATGATCGCCAGCAGCGCCAGGCTGCGGTCGATCAGGTCCTTGGCCATGGCCGCAGCAGGGTGCGAGCTCAGCGGGGTTTCGTTGAGGTAGATGGCCGGGAACTGCTCGATCTGCGAGATCGACTGGTTGAGCAGCATCATGCTGCCGAAGTCCGGCACCCAGACCACGTCCACCGCCAGGTCGAGCAGGTCGACGTAGATCGATTCGATCTGCACCATGCGATCCAGTGGCAGGGCGATGTACACCCGACGCACTTGCTCGCGCTGAACGATGTCGCGCAGTTCGTCGAAACCGCCCAGGTGCGGCACGCCAGGCACTGGTACCCAGTCGGCATCGACTTCGGCGTCCGGCGCGATCACGCCCAGAACCGGTACCCGCGGCTTGAGCTGGCGCGCCAGCTTGCCGGCCAGTTCACCGGCGCCGATGATCACGGCCTTGCGCTCGTTCTTCAGACGCTGGTTGTGGCGGTTGAGCAGGAAGCGCAGCGGGATGAAGGTTGCCGCCTGGGCGAGGAAGCCGTAGACGATCAGCTTGACGGCCATGCCGGGCGCCAGCGTCTGCGGGCTGCCACTGAGCCAGATGACCACGGCCAGGGCGGCGACCAGGGTCAGCCAGCCGCCGAGCAGGCGCAACAGGCCGCTCAGGTAGTTCAGGCGCTTGTGGTAAACGTGCAGGAAACTGTAGACGGGGACCGAAGCGAGAACCCCGATCATCATCAGGACCCGATACTGGGGCGGGAATTCGTTGAAGTGTGCGTACAGGACACTGAATGTCAGCGCGCATGCCAGCGTGGCACCCGCGAGCCACATGGTCCAGAACGTCAGGCCCCGACGATTTACCATCGGGTGCAAGCGAGGCGCAATCATAGATGTATCCTCTGCAGACAAGTGCGGCGTGGTTGGGCATTTTCCGTAACGCGACCAGCCGTGCGCACGGCTCACCCCGAAGGGAGAGCGGCGCGGCTGCAAGGTCGGAAAGGTTTACTGGGCCGGGGCTGCCGGCAGGTAGTCATAGTAGTGGTCGCGACGCTGACCGGGTTCGGGACGCGACACCTGGTTGAGGACCACACCGGTGATAGGCGCGCCGGTCTGCAACAGCTGACCGATGCTCTTGCGCACGAGCGGCATGCTGGTGGCTTCGGACTTGATCACGTAGATCACCGAATCGGCCATGCCGCACAGCAGTGCTGCGTCACTCACCGACTGGCTGGCCGGGGTGTCCAGAATCACGCGGTCGTAGCGGTGGCGTGCCCACTCCAGGAAGGTCTGCATGCGCGTGCTGGCCAGCAGTTCCTGAGGGTTGTACGGCATTTCACCAGCGCAGATCACGTCCAGGCTACCGATGGTCTGCAGGCAGTCATCGACGCCCGCCTTGCCCGCCAGTAACTCGGCCAGGCCGATGTGCTGAGCGTCCAGGCCCAGGTTGGTGGCCACTTTCGGACGGCGCAGGTCGGCTTCCACCAACAGCACGCGTTCGACGCGGGCCATGGCACCGGCCAGGTTGATCGCCAGGGTGGTCTTGCCTTCGCCCGGAGTGGTCGAGGTCAGGACCAGGGTCTTGCGACGTACATCGTCGTCGTTGAGCATCACGCCGGTGCGCAGGGTACGTACGGCTTCGGCGAATGCCGCGTCGTCGTTGCGCTCGAACTGGCGGTGGATGCGCGAACGGTTGCGGCGCTTGAGCAACGGCACCACGCTCAGTACCGGCAGCTGCAGGGCACGCTCGACGTCGGCGCTGTTCTTGAAGCTGTTGTTCAAGGCTTCACGCAGCAGGGCAATGGCGCAACCGGCGATCAGCGACAGCAGCGCGGCCAGCACTACCAGAATGGCCTTGCGCGGCGTGGTCGGGAACAGCGGTGCAATGGCAGGGTCGACCACGCGGGCGTTGCCCGAGACCAGGTCGGCAGTCGCCATGGTTTCGCGCAGCTTGGTCATGAACGTGTTGTACACGTCACGGTTGCTGTCGACATCGCGCTGCAGTTCACGCAGGGCGAACTCCTTGCGGGAGATGTCCTGGATTTCCTGCTTGTTGGTGTTGAACGAGGAGCGCAACGAGTTCTCGTTGTCCTGCGCCAACTGGTAGTTGTGCTGCAGACCGGCGACGACCTGGCTGACCTGGCTGCGCAGGCTGGCCTGGGCGGCTTGCAGTTCGGAGCGTGCGGCAACCATCTGCGGATGCTTGTCGCCGTAGCGCTGGCTGTATTCGTCGACCCGCGCCTGGGCAGTGGCGGCCACGGCCTGGAACTGCTGGATCACCGGGTTGTTGATGACCGCAGGCACGCTGGACAGGTCCAGGTTGCCACCGCGGGCCAACAGACCCTGCACCTGACGGTACTGGCTCTGGGCATCGGCACGTTCGCGGCGTGCGTCGACCAGACGGTCGCTGGTACGAGCCAGTTCGTTGGCAGTGATGGTAGCCACGCCGCCGACATCGACCAGGCCCTGGCCATCGCGATAAGCCTGCAACTTGCTTTCAGCCTGCTGCAGCTGGGTGCGCAGCTCGACCATGCGGGTGTTCATCCAGCGGCTGGCGGTCAGCGATTCCTGCTGCTGCGAGTTCTGCCGGCTGGCCAGGTAACCCTGGGCCAAGGCGTTGGCGGTGGCCGCGCCGGTTTCGGCATCGGCCATGGTCACGCCGATGCTGACCAGGTGGCTCTTGCCCACGACGGTCACGCTGGTGCGCTGACGCAGTTCCATCACGGCGCTGTTGAACGCCTGCTGCTCGGTGTAGTTGAGCTCCTGATGCCAGCTCTGCGGGAACCAGTCGGCATGCCAGTTGGACAGCTGGGCCTTGATCTTGGCCAGGCGCGACTGCTTCTGCCGTGGGTCCAGTTCCTCGTGGTGCGACAGGTCGAGCTCGCGCACGGCGCGCTCGGCCACTTCGCGACTCTGGATCAGGCCCATCTGGGTCTGCAGGTAATCGCTGTTGGGATCAGGACGGTCCGGCGTCTGCTGGAACGTGATGACCTGGTTACCGCTGGGCTCGATGACCAGAGTGGCGACGGAGCGATAGGTCGGGGTCATGTTCAGCGCGTAGATCACGGCGGCGGCGGTGCCTACCGCGAAAACGCCGAGGATCATGCCGCGGCGACGCCACAGCGTGCGCCACAGTTTGCGCGAATCCAGCGCATCGCGTTCTTCTGACGCGGGCACAGCCTGCCAGGGAGCAACGCCCTGGCTGTTTCTTACGGCAATCTGGCTCATGTCAGAAGAACCCCTGGTCAATGGTGATGGTGTCGCCCGGTTCTACCGGTGTTGCCAACTGGGCCGCTTTGGCACTGCCGCCGCGATTGATGTTGATGCGGTTGACCGAAGCACGCTCGGTCAGGCCGCCGGCCAGCGCGATGGCACGGTCCATGGTCAGGCCCGGCTTGTAGGGATACCCACCCGGTGCCTTGACTTCGCCGCCAATATAGAAGGGGCGGTATTCGACCACGCTCACGGTCACTTTCGGATCTTTGAGGTAATCACCGCTCAGACCTTTGGTGATGACGCGTTCGATCTCGTCGGTGGTCTTGCCCAGGGCTTTCACGTTGCCGAGAAAGGGGTAGGAAAAGGTACCGGAATCGTTGAGGTGGACTTCCTCGTTGGTCAGATCGGGTTCACCCAGTACGGACACCCGGATGACATCGCCCGAAGCGAGTTTGTAGGCATCGGCCTGGGCTCCCAGGCTGAACAGTGCCAGTACGACAATCAATGCATGCTTGAACATGGTGGCTTCTCCCCTTTGGGTTGAGTTCACAGGGACAGCTTGAGGCTGAGCAGGTAGATGTTGCGAACGTAGTCTTCGCTGTTCACGTTCGAGTTGTTGTCCACGCGGCTGTAGCCCAGGCCAACCTCGGCCCAGCGGCTGGCGGTGTAGATGATCTCGGCGCCGGCGGCGTTCTGCTTGTCGTCGCGACCGCCCGTGCCCAGGTACTCGCGATCTGCATAGCGATAGTTGACGTCGGTGGCGAAGAACGACGACCAGCTGTGGCGCCAGCCCAGGCGGCTGCTGGTCACGTGCACGGTGTTGGCACCGTCGTCACCTTCGTCGAAGGCGCGGCGCATGTTCACCGAGATGGTGGAATAGGTGCGTGGTTTGTAGTCCATGCCCACTTCCCAGGTGCCGCTGCCGTAGTCGTTGCTCTGCGAGCTTTCGAAATCCTTGCGCTCGTAACCCAGGCGGGCGGTACCGCTGAGCTTGGCGGTGACATCGCGGTCGATACCGAACAGCACGCGGTTGCCCTTGCTGTTGCGACGATCGAAGTCCAGGTAGTCGTAGTCGACATGGTTCAGCTCGACCAGGGCGCGGGTGCTGCCGCCCAGGCGATGGAACCAGGTACCGCTGACGCTGGTAGCGTCGTATTCCTTGTCATCGTTGATGCCGTCGGCATTGCGATAGCGCTGCTGACGATAGCCACCGCCCAGTTCGATCTGGTTCATGGCGCTGAGTGCGCCGAAGGTGTACTTCAGGCGACCGCCCTGACGGGTGTACTTGTCGTTTTCGCGCTCGTCGGCGGAATCGACGGTTTCTTCACCACGCTTGTAATCGAGAATGGCGTCCAGACGATTGCGCGAATCGAAGGCCCACACGCCGCTCAGCTCGGCATCGTGGTCGATGTGACTGGCGTCGGCGTGGTCCAGGTAGGTCTGGCTGTCGGCCGAATACTGGAACTTGTAGCCGGTGTTGCGGGTTTCGCGGGTAAACAACAGGGTCGGCTTGACCGAGGTGATCCACGACGCATCCTCATCGCGATCCACTGCACGAAAGTTATCGTCGTAGCGTTCGCTTATCTCCAAAGTCGGAGTGAAGTTCACGGGACCAAGCTCGACCTTTGCCGGTTCCAACGCCCAAGCGCTCAAGGGCCAAGGCGCCAGCGCCAGGCATGCCATCCACTGTTGTTTATTCATATCCATTCCCACTACCGTGATTCGGGGTAGACGCCAAGGGCGCCTAGAAAGAAAAGCCGATTTCGTTGCGTCGCAGATCTGCCTCGACCATCATTCGGCAAAGCTCCTCGAGACTGGTCTGCGGCTGCCAGCCCAGTATCTCGCGCGCCTTGGCCGGATCACCGATCAACAGATCGACTTCGGCCGGACGGTGAAACATCGGGTTGACCTTGACCAGCACCTTGCCGGTCGCGCGGCAGGTGCCGCATTCCGCATCATCCTTGCCCGACCAGTCCAGGCTGATGTCCACAGCCTTGAACGCCATGCTGACGAAATCGCGCACGGTTTCGGTACGGTTGGTCGCCAGCACGAAGGTGTCGGGTTCGTCGGCCTGCAGCATGCGCCACATGCCTTCCACGTATTCCTTGGCGAAACCCCAATCGCGCTTGGCGTCGAGGTTGCCCAGTTCGAGCACGTCGAGCTTGCCGAGCTTGATCTTGGCCACGCTGTCGGTGATCTTGCGGGTCACGAACTCACGGCCGCGCAGTGGCGACTCGTGGTTGAAAAGGATGCCGCTGGTGGCGAACAGTCCGTAGGACTCGCGATAATTGATGGTCATCCAGTGGGCGTAGAGCTTGGCGACACCGTACGGGCTGCGCGGATAGAACGGCGTGCTTTCGATCTGCGGGATCGCCTGCACTTTGCCGAACATCTCCGAGGTGGACGCCTGGTAGAAGCGGATCTTCGGATTGACGATGCGGACCGCTTCGAGCAGGTTGACCACCCCTACTCCGGTGATCTCGGCGGTAGTCAACGGCTGGTCGAACGACACGCCGACGAAACTCTGTGCCGCAAGGTTGTAGACCTCGGTGGCTTCGGTGTTCTGCAGCAGGCGAATGCTGGCCGACAGGTCCGTCAGGTCGTACTCGACCAGGTGCAGGTTGGCGTGGCCAGCGACACCCAGCTCTTCCAGGCGCCAGAAATTCACCGAACTGGTGCGGCGGTAGGTACCGTAGACGGTGTAGCCTTTCTCCAGCAACAGCTGCGTCAGATACGCTCCATCCTGGCCGGTTACACCGGTGACAATCGCTTTCATGCAAATCTCCAGAGTCTTTGGTAAGCAACAACGACCGGTGCAACGCCAACGGCACATCCTGCGAAGCTGACCTTGGACAAGCTATTGCGACAAGGTTCAGTCCGGACGTCGTTTAAACGCAGCATCGGAGCAAAAAAAACAGGTACACCTCTCGTTTAGTCCTCAAAGGCGCTGAAACGAATCGGAGTGACCCAGGCATTGGCGATCTCGTGCGACCCACAGGTCGCTGTTTGTCAGTGCCGACTCTGGGGCGGCATCGGTAAGGCGAGGTGATACTAGGTGGCAGAAGTCCGGCAGTGCAAGCCGAGTGCTATCACCCGCATGTAAATAAATTATCAGGGCTGTATTTTTTTATAAAGTACTTATAAATCAGTTGCTTATGCAAACTGGATTGATGGCGCCAAATATCTGCAGGCCCAATTCGTCAATTTTATTGGCGTCAATGAAGCTCATGGCGACAGTGTATGGCAGATCGCCAGCGCAAAGCGACGGTTCATTGGCGAAATTGCCCACCGCCCGACGACCGACACGCTACAGCCCCCGGTGGCCGAGGGCTGCACCTATCGGCCACGGAACACTGTGCAACGCACGCGAAACAGGTTTGCGGCCGTACCGCCAGAACCCTGACCGTTGGCGAAGGCACAAACGCCAGTAAACCGACTCAACGGGTCTCATCGATCAGTGCATCGGCACGGGCCTTGACTTGCGGGCGCAGCGCTGTGCCAAAGCCAGGCACCGTGGGTACGTTACTGAAACCACTCCTTCAAATCGGTTTCGGTCGCTTCGGCAGACGCAGAAGACTTCCAGCGGTGCTGAATCAGAACACGGCGCGAGTGCTCTGTCGCTCGATGAGGGAGAAGCCGATATCGACGATCTCGGCAACCTGCTCGGGCTGCTGCAGACGGCGCAGCAACAGGTCAGCCGCACAGGCACCCAATTGCGCACCGTCAATGCGCACCGTGGACAAGGCCGGAAAGGTATGGCTGGCGAAGTTCATGTCGCCAAAGCCCATCACACCCAGTCGCTCGGGCACCGGCAAGCCACGCGCAGCCGCTTCGGTGAGCACGCCATGAGCGAGGGTGTCGGAGGTACAGACCACCATCAAGGGTGGCGTCTGCGGGGTTGGCCAATCGTTCTCAAGCAGCGCAGCGAGCCCGCGTCGCCCCTGCTCCAGGGTCGGCAAGCCGGCGAAAATCTGCTGCTGAACATCGCCGATGCCGGCTTGGGTGAGAGCATCGAGCAGACTCTGGGCACGGCGCAATCCACGCGGATCGTCCACCGCCAGCAGGGCAAATCGACGGTAGCCCAGTCGCAGCAGGCGTTGCGCGACCTCGCTGCCCACGCGTTCATGGGAAAAGCCCACCAGCATGTCGATGGGGTCGTCGGTCAGGTCCCAGGTCTCCACCACGGGTACAGCCGCGGCACGCAAGCGCGCGCGACTGGCCTGGGTGTGCAGGGTGCCGGTGAGGATGATGCCGTCGGGGCGTCGACTGAGGATGACGTCGAGCAGATGCTGCTCCTGTTCGCTCTGATAACCGGAAACGCCGAGCAGCACCTGGTAGCCTGCCTGCATCAGGCGTTCGTTGATCGCCTGGAAGGTGTCGGAGAACAGCGGGTTGGTGACCATCGGCAGAACCACGGCGACCAGGCGGCTGCGATTGCTCGCCAGGGAGCTGGCCAGGCGGTTCTGCACGTAGCCGGTCTGGACGATGGCCTGCTGAATCTTCAGCCGGGTTTCCTCGCGCACCGCATCCGGCGCGTTCAGATAACGCGAGACGGTCATCGGCGCCACACCGGCCAGACGCGCGACATCCACCAAGGTGATACCGCGGGTACTGCGTCCCTTGCTGCCCGGTTGCTTTGCCGTCATGGTGTGCCGCGTGCCTCAGCTTGCTTCAGGAACAATGGCGTGATGGTATCAGCGCGTGCCGGGCCGCTGCACCTGCGGCCCGTTCGATAATTCAAGGAAGTCCCGTGTCGTCGTCTCAATCTGCAAAACGCTGGTGGGTACTGGTCGCGGTCATGATGGTGTTTCTGCCCGTGGTGCTGGACGTGACCATCCTGCACGTGGCGGTCACCTCGCTGACCCTGGCGCTGCAGGCCACTG
>Ga0265798_10011151_pt1 | contig 10981 bp, 10 predicted proteins | sample P3T30metagenome_FD_192430 | JGI IMG/M metagenome (GOLD analysis project Ga0265798, IMG submission 192430) | Plant litter microbial communities from East Loma Ridge, Irvine, California - P3 T30 | ecosystem: Environmental > Terrestrial > Plant litter > Unclassified | place: USA: California... | reverse complement strand
TACGTGTTCTCGATGGCAGGTTTGGTAAGCAAGAGTGAAACCAGAGTTGGGATCTTCCAACCCTGAGCGTACCGATATGAGGCGAGATGCCATGCTGACTTGTTGAACACAGACTGGAAACACCAATCTCTACTCATCTGCGATCCAATATGTCATCTTCCTGGTGACCACAGGCTTCGTCTTGCCCTTCATTGACAGGATCGGGCGCCGAACGCTTCTCTTGATCGGTGCCGTGTCTAGCATGATTCTTCATTACAGCATTGCTGCCATCATGGCCACTCAAGTAAGATATGAGCGCAGAACATGTAGAGTATCGGAGGCTGTATGCTGACGTCGACTTGCAGGGTCGCGGTGTTGACCAGGTTGAAGGCAACGAAAATCTGAAGTGGGAGGTTTCTGGAGCTTCTGGCAAAGCTGTCATTGCCCTGTCATACATCTTTGTCGGTGTCTATGGTGCGACCTGGGTATGTCTCTGTTGAAGATTCTGGGATGATGGCAAGTTTGACTGACTTTATCGACAGGCTCCCGTTGGCTGGATTTACTGCTCTGAGGTCTTCCCCCTCAAGTACCGTGCGAAGGGTGAGTGCTGAGGCCATGATTGTGATGTGGCTTGTACTGACGATTGTTTTTCAGGTGTCGGCCTTTCTGCTGCAACTAACTGGATCTTCAATTGTAAGTGTCTCATGACTTTCATGCGATGCATAATGATACTTGCCAGCAGTGTCTTGCATCTGTTTTGGAATTCACATGAAAGACAAGAATGACATACTAACTTGACGACAGTCGCACTGGCATACTTTGTCGCTCCAGCATTCACGAACATCCAGTGGAAGACCTGTAAGTAAAGTCTAATCACACCAAAACCTCTCAGGAAGCTGACTTTTCTTACAGACATCATCTTCGGCGTGCTGTGCACGGCGATGACATTCCACATTTTCTTCACCTACCCAGAAACTGCTGGGCGCACTTTGGAGGAGATTGACTATATCTTTGAGTGCGACCTGCCTGTTTGGAAGACGAGTCAAGCACACTCGAGGTTTGCTGAAGATGTCGAAGCCGTGCAGCGGTCGAAGAGCCTCGGTGAAAAGGATTCGGAAGAAGTCGTTGCTAAGAACGACAACGACAAAGCGGAGCAGTTGGAAAGGGCCTGAGCGAGGTTGCTGCGGAGATACAGTACAGTAGGTATGCAGGCCAAGTTAGTCCCATGTCGACGGATTGATAGACGCCTGTAAAAGGTTCATGAAACCATTATCCAGTTTGCGTTCGCTTGCATCACTTTGTCCGGTCTGCCTAGGTTTTGGCTTGCAGTCAATAATGTCCAGAACCAAGGCCATTGCTGCCGAAGATGACGATAACTTCGAGAGTCTAGTCAAAACCAGCCTCGTCGGATCTGATCTGGTAAGTGATAGCATACAGCTTCCAGTGATATCGACAGTAATAAGGAAGTTCGGCGGCATTGTGACGCAAGGGAGTGGGACTCGAGCCAGATGGAGACTGGCGATGGCGGTGGCTTTGTCGCAGCTGAAGCATGGTAGACGCGTTATAGCCAATCCTTTCGTGTGCGTCTCGTGGTTTCACGCGTGAGCTCATGCATGTTTGAGTGGTTCAACGGCAGGACTGGCGGCGGATGCAACGACTTGGTGCATGCGGAGAGAGGCTGGCGCCTCTCGAAACGGCAAAGCTCGAAATCGACGCGATGGACCGCGCAACGCGTTGACCACCACCACTCTATTATTGTTGGCACTATACTCGTCGTCCACCGCCGCCGTCTGCCTGCTTTACACTACCCTGCTCTCCAATCTGTCGACCATCCCTCACTCACCTTTCACGCTCTTTATACCACCAAAACACCGGACATCGTGTCGTCGTCGCTTGTAGTCGCGTCGTCCTCAACGCTTTGTTGACGGTCAAAACACGCCACTCTGCCGTCGATCACGAAGGTGCTGGACCACCGCTCGCGAGCGTTCGTTGTCTGTCTGTCGAAAAGACATTATACGAAATGGCGACAACCGTGTCGATGGCAAGATTGCCCTTTGGCGAGTTGAGCAACTCCCGCGTCCAGCAACTCAACTCTGCGAAGAACCGTCAGAATGGTATGCAGCAATCAGATCCACTTTACCCGTCCAGTCCAGTACAGTATTCTGACAATCCCAGGTTTCCTCGCAAAGAGCTCGCCTCTGAGTGGCAAGCCGTTGACGGCATCATCGTCACCCGCCAAAACCGCCGGCAAGCGAGCATTCTCGCCGACATACGACGATGCAGACTCCGAGAATGCCGACCCTTCACTGTTCTCACCAGCCAAGAAGAGCAAAAGCGACTCTTCTTCTTGCGAGAAGCCATTCACTTTCACCATGACTACCCCAGTCAAATCCATGCCGCCGCCGCCGTTGCTTCCTGCACGCACCCCGGCCCGCGCCAACACCTCATCTCCGCGAGCACCACTGACGGCTCCTGCCGGAAGATCTCCTCCGCGCAAGCACGCAGGCATTTCGAAGACTCGTCGTGTCTCGGCACCCTTCACACGAGTCGACCCACCTTTCTCGTCCCGCGGGTCTTCGTCGCTTCCTTTCAGCCTCGACGCCGCCATCAGCGGGAGCATGTCTGCCGCGGTCAGCACCCCTACAAAGGACAAGTCCGCGTCCGCCGGCTCCACCATCCAGGAAAGCGTGCCCTCGAGCTGGGAGTTTGAGATCTACGAAGACACCCCGGAGGAAGAAGCTGCCAACCTCATGGAGCACAGCACTCAAACTCTGGATCTGAGCTTTGACGACGAGGCTGCAAAGGCCCAGCGCGTCTGTCGTGGCAAGGAAAACGAGGCGCCTGAGGGCTACGACGCACCGACAGCGTCTCGTCTAGCCTCCTCCTCTACAAACAACGATCCCACGCCACCCTCTCCCACCCGCGTCAAGAAAACCGAATACATCAGACGCAAGATCATAGAAATGGACGACGGCGAACGATCTCCCCTTTCCGACCTCGAGACAGACGAGTTCATTCCACAAGGTCTTGAAAAGGACTCTCACGTTATCATCGACGCCTCACCGGAGAAAGTCACCAAACTCAACATCAACAACCTCTTCGCCACCTCACCTCCAGAGTTCGCCTTCGACGCCACTAAGATGGAAGACAAGAAAGCTACCAAGACCACCATCCCGTCCATCACTGCCAGCAACGCAGACGCGGGCGAGAACGTTGTGATCTGGGAGGACAGTGTGGACGTCAAGGACGACGAGTGTGCCGAAAGCGCTACCAAGGCAGAGAAGGACGGACCAGTCGTCGAAGAGAGTACGTCCTTGGGATTAGACGTCGTTACTACCACTACCTGAGAACTACGGAACGATGTCACGAATCAAATGTGTTTTTCTTCTTGGGCTACAGGTGTTTCTGGGTTTACGGGTCGGGAGCTTCCTTGGTTTGATGATTTCACGTTGATGGCCGGCAATGTCAAAGGGTACCCGGGGTTTTCCTCTGATGAAGGCTCTTTTTCGATCGGATGTTTACTACACAGGCAAAGTGGGCCAGCAAGCTGGAACGTGGTTTGCTTTTTATTGCTTTTCGCAAGTAATTTCTCGAAAGTGTTAGACCCTCAAGACTTAAAAGACTTGGGTTCATTGTGGGTTTGTTTAGCAAGTCCTTCATTTGACAATACACACACACATGTTTTACTGCGAGCTAGATCTTTCGGGCTTGTCTCATTTTCCGTGGCAAGGCATGTGTGTCTTTAATCTCAAGTTATTTGACGTAAACGCCGTAAGCTAGTGGTCTTGCTAATACAAACGCCGGCAAACGAAGCATTCCTTTTTGGGAGTCAATTGTTCAAGAAGTTAGGTGTCTCTTGTGGATAATTCTTTTATCCTAAAGTACGTGTAGGTATCCAAAGTACGTGTAGGTATCCAAAGTACGTGTAGGTATCCAAAGTACGTGTAGGTATGTAGCAAATTCAAGAGGCTTTCCTTAGTCAATTTTTGAAATGTGACTACATATGATTCTTGGATCGCTCGATCATTACAGTAGGTAGTAAGCTCTTAAGTACACATAAGGTTCTCTGCTTGATGAAGAATTGAGAAGTCACGAGTTACTATGGCAATGTCTGGGTATGTTACATCTTTGGTATATCTACAATTATCTCGTACATGGCTGCGTTGGGCAGCTGTTCTCTTTCTTGGAATATCTCGGCGCTGGGGACTTTTTCTCGCGCTTGAAGACGGCCATACCTGCGTGTCACGTGCCAACTTCGACCCTCGTCTCGCCAGCGCCGATGGTTCACATTGGCCATGATCGCAGCAAAAGAGGACTGCGGACGGGCTTTTTAGGTGAACGCAATATCGCTCGTACCGTGGTGGAATGCCCATTCGCTCCTCCATTTCCATAGATCTGCCGCCACTCCATTGCCTTGCCTTCAATGCAAAGGGCTCACTTTGCGTCGCGTCTATTTCAGACCAAGAGGCGCAAGAATCCTCTCCTTCGCAAGCTTCACGGCAACATCACCACCCTTCTGCAGAGCCACAGCGCCCACAATCGCATAGACTGTCTGCGCCAGCACAACGTCGACACCCGAAGACTCGAGTCTGTCGGACTTCCTGGGTTTCCATCGCACCACCTTGCCGAGCCCGTAACTTCCCGCCAGCTGCGCCAGTCGCCTCTTATCCAGGGTGGTCGATTTTGCGTGGTGCGTGATATTTTCCAGGCCGCTCAGCGAGGGATGTGCGAAGACGTAGACGTGCTTGTTGACCTGGTTTTCGGGCGAAAGCGGTTGTTGCAGCAGGACGAGCGAGGTTTGAAGGTCTAGGATGCGCTTGCCGAGATAGGCGAGTTTGTCGTTGAAAGGACGACGGCCGTGGTCGAAGGACTTGTGGGTCAGGGTTTGCCACTGTTCGCGTGTGTGTTAGACGGATTCCCAGTGTTCAATACTCAGCCATGGGACTGATGATCTCCGACCTACCTTTATCTCCTCTGGCAGCAATTCGCACCCTCTCGTTCCCTTGCCGCCAACCTGGCCGACAAACTTGTCGAATGCATCGTCCACCAACTCAGGATTGTCGTTGACTGTCCATTCGGGCTGATTGGGCTGCGGTCGCAGGCGGAAAGGCATTTTCATTTGAGGGGGTGTCTGTTTCCATCTCGGCTCGTCTGGTGAGGGTGCGCCTGCGCTTTTTGCGAGAGTGGTGCTGAAGGATCGAATGGCGTTGGGCTTGACAGTTGCGCGCAGTGTCCTGGTGCAGGATGCGCAGACGAAAGGAGTGCGAGAGGTCGACATGGCAGTGGCGGCGGTATTACTGTACAAGTGAGTGGATGCTCCCTGGTTCGCTGATGGACAAGAGACTCGAGATCTGAGGTTCACTTTCCCTGAGGCTTTGCGGCGGACGGAGATCTTGGCATGGCATCTCCGTGATGAGGCGCGCCGCCAGAGTGAGACGCCAGGAACTCCCCTGCATTGCATTGAATCAATTGACTCCTGCGTTGTTTTCTGCTGTTGTATTGCTCATTTCTATTGCTTTTTACTACTCCTCAATCATTCCATATTGACTATATACAGCCAACATTCTTCCTGCAACCATCTTCTCTAAACACATCGAGTCTCTCCTCCACACTTTCTAGCAGCGGGAAGCATCTCCACCAGCACCGACAACATGACGGCCTTCGACGGGGACTTCACAAAAAAAGGTCGTGATTGCGAGAGACTCAGGGAAGCTTTCAACACTTTTCTTCCCAAAGGCTTCAATTGCCAGGTCCGCTATACACACTCGCCACCGAAGCCATGCGAGCCTTTGTTTTCGCCATGTCCCGGCATGCAACCAGAAAAGACGAGATTGGCTAGCCATTTCTTAACTGTCAGCGTACCTATCGCGGATGAAGCGAAATCAGTAGTCAACGGCAGTCCAAACTCACAGCACCAGGTACTCGTTTTTGCCATGGAGGTACTGGTCTATTCTTCGCAAGGACTCGTCACCATGTTCGTTAGCAAAGCCGACTCGACTGGTCACCTGCCACCGCGTCGACCAAGTCCGATCAAACCCATTGCCACAACATTCATGTGGTGGCTGGCCACTCAGCAACGGCGCTTGACCAAATCAGCCGGAACGAAGCTTGTCATTTCACTATTCGCCCGAGCACAATCACAATACCTCTTCCCAGGATCCGCAGACCATGGCAAGAAACATGTACTTGACGATCGCCAACTTATCAGGTGGTGGGCACGGGTATTGGATCCGTTGTTCTCTACGACCGAAATGTCCGACTCGCCCCAGGGCTTGGATCTCCAAGGATACATGACTGTACCTGGCTATCATGGCATCGAAACCAAATCGTTCTTCCCATCAAAACACAACAGCGCTGAGAAGAGTCATAATTGGTCACCCGGCAACCCTCTTATCGAACTCGCCGAAGCACGCGGAATTCCAGAGACGGCCCCAACTCGATGCCTCTTGCCCCGATTTCCAGACGACCCTAAAGCGCGTTTCATGCAAGACCTTGACGACGAAGTAGGATTAGTAGAAGACGCGGGATCTCTCGCAATAGCAAGCCCCTCCAAGCAAAAGAATGGACGATGGAAAACGATCAACGACCTCGAGCGATTCTGGGAAGCAATGGAGTTCCGACAAGAATGCTCCTCAGGCCGCGTAGTCGGGTTCCTATGGCTCGTGGCCCGCCCTCCACTCAACTCCTCCCAAGAAGATCGACCAGATTTCGCCCGGGATGCATCACCCTCGAAGAACGCCACAACAACAACAACCGCCACTGACTCCGAGAACTCGCAAGAGTCGCAAATATCCCGCACCTCGCAAAAGAGCAAATCAAGCCCCCATGACAAAAAGCGCCGCAAGAAGCTCAGAGGCCCCATCAAAATCCGCCAACCACGCCTCAAAGGCGGCTCCTCCAACCTTTCCGCCACTTCAAATCCGAGCGATGATGCCTCAACCCACGACGGGCCATTCCTTACGCAGGAGGGCTACGACAGTGCCATGAGCATCCTACTGAACCTCGACTTCTCTTCTGCCGCAGCTGCCGCGCATTCGACGGCGAAATGGGTCTCCGAGGTCTCGCGCATGGCGGGCCTGAAAGCTTCGGAGTGGGCGCTGGATGTCGAGGGTTCGGCGGAGGTAGTTCATAGTGCAGCGATGAGTGTGGGTGGCTCGTCGCAACCGGCGACGAATGATTTGGGTGGATTGGTGAGGAAGAAGAAGAGGAAGGCGGAGGAGGATGTTGGATCTTCTTCTTCTGCTTCTGCGCAGGCTGGTTCTGAAGCGCCGTCTGAAGGTAATGGCGTTAATGTTCTGGTTGGGAGGAAGAAGGCGAAGAATTAGTAGACAGTAGGGGGAGTAACGTTGGATTCGTAAGATTTGTCGCGCAGACTTTTGGATAGGCGTTGGATGGGCACCTAGATGAATGGGCCGAGGAGATGTGGTAATGCAGTAATGTTGCTCAAGTTTGTGAATGTATACCAATGTAAGGTCGAGTTGGCTTGAAAGCCGTTGCTTCGTTTCACGTGCAACTTTCGGGCAATGTAAATTGTACAGTCAATCCCAAAACTGTGGGTTAGTAGAGCGGTGAACGGGCGCCCAAGATTTCGGCTAGATCAAGTTACTCACAAACACGCTCGAACAATAATGGTTGAGGGTTTTGAGACAAAATACGTGGACCGTTCTCAGCTGGGGGTATCTTTGTGTGCCTGTCCACAGTATTCCTACAACTAAGTAATAACAAGATCAACCATCTAGTCAAAGCCAACCCAATCGCCCTCCCCATCTGCATCGCCCGCTTCGTCCATACTCCCATCGTCTTCAACAGCACCGGCAGCAGTGCCGTTGGTCAAAGCCCGGACACGGTCTTGCTCGTCGACTTTCCTTGGCTGAGCAAGAAGGAACTCGACTGTGTGTGCGTTTTGTTCGGCGACCTTCATGATCTCGCCCTGCAAGCGGGTGATGGCGCGCTGGATTAGTCTGGTGACTTCGGCGTACTCGCCCTGGCGTGCTTTGAGCTCGCGGCCATGCTGGCGGAGTAAAGACTCGATCCAGCGCAAGTTGAACTCGAGGTGCGGCGAGGCGTCTGCTTCTTGCGCGACGAAGCGGAGGAGGCGTTCGAGGTAGACGATCGGGACGTCGCGGACGAGCAGGTCGATGTCGGAGGTGGGGACCGAACGGTAGACGCGCGTGAGCAGTTTTGTGTTTGAGAGACGGAAAGCCATGACGAGGGCCTTGAGGTACTCGCCGTGGTTGAGGGTCTTGAGCGTCGAGGCTGGGGTGACGTCGACGTCGAGGTCGAAGGGATCGAATGCAACGCTTGTGTCGAGCGAGTAGATGAGAAGGCCTTCGGTGCTTGCGGCGCAGAAAGAGCGTCCTGTGGGTGCGAATGCGATGCCTGGAACGCGCACTTCGGGTGCGGTCTTGCGCTGGGCGGCGTCGCCACGCTTCGAGCCGGGGAGGGATTTATCCATGCGGTCTTCGAGGTCTGAAGCCTCGCCTTGCTCGTCCAGAAGAGCTTGGGGTCCAGCTTCGGTAAGAAGCTTGGAGTTGAGGTACTCTTGTGTGCCGTCGAGCGAGAGATTTACTGAGACAGTGAACTTGCGCAATAGCACACCAGTCTCTACTGAGTACATGCAAATGTATTTGCTGTTACCGCTTGCAAGTAATACCGAGCCATCTGCGGCGTAGGAAATCGTGTTGAAGCTCTTGGTGCCAGCCACGTTGGCCGCGGTACGGCGATCAGTGGCCTTACGCCCTCCTGAAGCATCGCGACGGCCATCCATACCGGACTGCTGTGTGCCTTCATCGATGGACCAGAACGTTACTTGACCATCAAGCGTAGAGACTGCAACCTGCTTGCTGTCGGGTCTGACAGAGACAGCAAGGACATCTGACTGTAGTTGGAGAGGCTCAGATGTCTGCGTGCGATTGAAGATGGACCAGATGCGGACTGTGTGATCCCAGGAGCCTGAGACCAAAGCACCACCGTTGGGCGCGAATGTCAGACTTGAGACTGGACCTTCATGGCCAGAGAGCTGATCCAACAGTTGCCCGGTCTGAACGGACCAGATGTGAACGTCAAAGTCATCCAAACTGCCAGCGGCGACAACTTCGCCTGAGGGATCAACCGCAATGGAGCTGAAGCTGAGCCTCTTGGGTGCTGTGAATGTGCGGAAGCAGCGGTATCTTATGAGATCGAATGCGCGAACACTACCGTCCAGAGATGCTGTAAACAAGACATTGCCTCGCTTGGCGAACTCGCAAGCAGTAACTCCAGAAGTGTGCTCCGTAAAAGTAACAATGCAGAAACCGCTGGCTGCATCCCACACCTTGATCTTGCCGTCATCTGCGCAAGTGATAATCTTGTCTCCTGATGGCGAATATGTGAGTGCATTGAGGTTGTCGAAGTGACCCTGCTGTTTCAGGATGTAGCTCTCGCTCTGCCACTCCCACACCAAAAGCTGACCAAGCGCAGAGGACCCAAACGCCAGCCACTCTCCGGTTCGATTAATGGAGACTGTGTCGATGTTTGATGCCGCGATGGATAACTTGTGGATCTCGCTGAAACCAGGGAGCTCGTGCAGCATGAAGACGCCATTGCTGAAACCTGTGACCAGTAGGTTCGAGGATGCGTGGAATGACGCTGTCGTGAGATGTGCCTGGTCCTGGAAGAAGTAGTTGCGCTCTGCAATCCGCCAGCGCTCATCATCTGCAGCGATGTCTTCGGGGTCCGCGTCCGGAGATGGCAAATACCGCCATTGGAACAATGCGCCGTCCTTGGAGATTGTGTAAATTGTTTCCTGGTCGGCAGAGAACCATGCGGCATATACAGCCGTTCTGTGACCCGCCAGTATCGTTGGTGTGAAACCCTCCTCCGGATCCAAACTCCAGATTCGCGCCGTCAAGTCCTTACTCGAGGACAGGAAGAAGCGCGAGTCGCTACTCCACTCAATGTTCTGCACTGTGTCATGGTGTCCAACATATTCTCTGTATTTTACGAAGGGCGCAAACTCCAAGCCGCCCTCATTGTCCCCTTCAGTCGAACCGGGTGTGGAGGGTGTCTTCCAGACTTCGATCTTCCGTCCCAAACCCACGGCGAAATGTGTGCCGCTCGGTGAGAACTCGAGAGTCGAAACAGCTCCTCGCAGTGAGAAGTGGTATAGAACAACTCTTCTCAGGTAGTGGCTCAGGATTGCATGTCCTTGTTCGTCGACGGTCAAGAGTAGCTGTCCTTTGGGGTGTAATGCGATGCGCGAGATGTTTGTGCGATGTGCGAAGGGAAGGGTGTGCGATTTGTTGTTCACTAGGTCGAAGACGGTGACTCGGTTGCCCACGGGAGACAATAGACTGTTGCCATCCTCGGTGAAGACAAGGTTGCCTTTGCGATAGACGGTTCCGAGCAGATTCGAGAACTGTGCTTCTGTCAGTGATTTGAACTGGCTTTTCAGTACTGTAGGTACCATCGTACGTGAAAATCGGTCTTCATCCTTTTAATGGTAGAGAATGGAATGTACGCCTCCTTCACCCTGCGCCTGTATGTTAAGGTGAGTGAATGGCCGTTCAACACAAGTCCAGCCGAAAAGTTTCACAAGCCTCGCGAATGGAATCTTCAAAAGCCAGTGAGCGACCGGCCGTATCTGCACCCCGCACCCGGACGGGATCTAGAGGGCCGATTCCCGGGCCGGACATCGCGCTAGCCCCTTCCAAAGGCTCCCCTTTACTCCTGCTCCGCCAGGGCGTCTGGTCAAGTCAGGGTTCGCTGTTGCTTGTTGTCTGTTTCTGCCTCTTGAGCAATAAACGCATCGCGCCTGCGCTCTCGTCCACCATCCTCACGTGTTGCAGCTGTTCATATCGAGCACCAATTGTTGACCCGCAGCATCACTTTCGCTTGACGGTACGTCTCAGAGAATCTACGCCGCTTCAATCAGAACCCGCGTAGCCTCCCCCCGGCGAGCTTGGGCGGACATGGAGCCATTTCCCCGTACCGACCAGAACCTCTCCTCCGCCTCGCCCTCCTC
>Ga0265798_10011150_pt1 | contig 10981 bp, 7 predicted proteins | sample P3T30metagenome_FD_192430 | JGI IMG/M metagenome (GOLD analysis project Ga0265798, IMG submission 192430) | Plant litter microbial communities from East Loma Ridge, Irvine, California - P3 T30 | ecosystem: Environmental > Terrestrial > Plant litter > Unclassified | place: USA: California... | reverse complement strand
GCGAAGACTTTCTCCACGTCTATCTCGGTCCAGCCGTTGATCAGTTCGGCCGGACGGTCCTTGGCGCCATTGAAGAAGTTGGTGGTGGCCGTATGCATCGACTGGGCGATGATGTCCTGGAACTGCGACTGGGTCAGCACCGTCTGGCCTGACTGGATCGCGTTGGTCGCATAGGAATTGCTCGGCACATACCCGTACTGGCAAGGCTTGCCACCCGCGCCCAGCGAGCCGGGCGTATCCTGACAGCCGATGAACGAACTGCGCACATTGGCCGATGGCACCAGCACGGTGCGCTGGTAGCCGGGCTGGCCGTAGGTGCCGACTGCCGTTTGCGCATCGAAACCGCCGCCGCCCCAGCTGCTGCCCTTGGTGTCTCGGAAGTTGAAGCCGGTCTTCAGGCGGGTCAGGAACGGAATCGATTCGGGCAGTGCATAGGTCACATCCAGCTTCGCGGTGCGTTCGCCGGTTTCGTTGATCTTGGGCGTCCAGGTGATCTGCGGTGCCAGCGTCTGCAGGGGTTGCTGGGAAATGGAATACGCCGGCACGCCGCTGATGACATTGCCCTCCGGCTTTACCGCGGCCAAGGCGTTCGGCGCCAGGCGCAGCGTGGCATACTGTGCCGGCGTGACAGCCGAAGGGCTGCCGCCTTGCGGGAACTCATAGGTCCACAGGCCATTCGGCAGCGCGGACAAGGTGGCCGGGCCGTAGTTGTAGTTCCAGCTGGTGCGCTTGTCGCCGCGCGTGAAGTCGGACTTCGCATCGCCCACCAGGAATTCGGCAAACAGGCCGCCCTTGCGGTAGCTGCCGCCCAGCTGCAGGTAGCGGGCCGAGGTTTCCATCACATTGTGGATCTGGTCCGTGCCCACGTTGCCATCGGCGATCGTGAATTTGGTCACGTGGTGGTTCTGGTCTACTACGACCGAGGCTGGATCGACGTTGACCACCGAGTTGGCCCACGGATAGTTGTTCGTGCGGAACGATGGCGTGGCGTAACTGTAGTAGCCGGAGCCGGCTACCGGCACCAGGCGGTTGTTGGCAACGTCTTCGGTGAAGGCCGCGCCAGCGTAATTGGGGTTTGCGGTGGACGTCGGATTGATGGCCATGCCGCCCAGGTTATACGTCAGGAAATTGTCGTCCACGCGGCGGCGCTGGTAGCTGCCCTTGCCATACACCGTCAGTTCGTTAGTGACCTTGAAGTCCACCCGCAAGTCGAGCGAGCGGCGCTTGTCGATCTGACGCTTTTGCACGTAGCGGATCAGCGATGGCGTGTAGTCGTTCCACTGGTTCAGGCAGGACAGCTGTTCGTTGCCGCGATGGTTGATCGCCTCGTTGCGGTCCTTGCCCGCAGTGATCGCGTTGGTTTGTGCCGTGGTCAAATTTGGGAATGCCGCATAGCAGTCGGCCTTGGATTGCGCCGCGGCCGAGCGGGTGACCACGTCTAGCGGCGTGGACGAATCAAAGAAGCCACCGCCGATCAGCGGGCTGCGCTTGGCTGGCTGGGTGGCGGTCGCATCCGTGGTAGACACAGTGGAGGGATTGTACGCAAACGTTTTTTCAGGCGATCCGTCGAAGTCGACTGCGCGTGCGTAGCCCGAATTGTTGGCCCAGTTCTGCGCCGAATGGCTTTCGTTGCGCACCTGCGAAGCGGAGCCGTTGAGCACCACGCCCAAGCGACCATCCATGAACTGGCGGGCAATCACCAGGTTGCCGTCCGGCGTCCAATCCTTGTTCAGCGAGTTCTGCGCGCCTGACAGGCGTAGCGAATAGAACGGCTTTTTGAAGTCGAGGCCGGTGCGGGTCTTGATGATGATGCTGCCACCCAGCCCGCCTTCGGTGCCATCGGCAGTGGCCCCCTTGACGATGTCCACACTCTTGATCAGGTCGGCGGAGATCTCACGCAATTCCACGCCGCGGCCGGCGCCGCCACCATTCAGGTCGGTACCGCCGCCGGATTGCACACCCTGGCCGTCGATCTCCACGCGGGTCAGGTCCGGCCCATTGCCGCGCAGGGCGACATTGACGCCCTCGCCGAAATCGCCGCGGTCCACGGCAATGCCGGCGATACGAGAAATAGCTTCGGCCACGTTACGGTCGGGGAACGCACCCACGTCCTCGGCAACGATCGAATCCATCGCCGTGGCGGCGTTCTTCTTGCGCTCGATGCCCGATTGTTGCGAGGCGCGCGTGGCGATCACCTGCACCTTCTGGATCGGTTCGGCGGATGCGGCGGTGGGCGCCTGTTGCTGCGCGAATGCCGGGGCGCTGGCCGCCATCGAGGCCAGCGCCAGCGAGACCGCGGCGCTCAGCGTGCTGAGCCTTGCCGGCGTCATGGTGAACGGTTGCATGTACTTCTCCACTTTTGTTGAGTTTTTTGTTTTGCCCTGTGGGGTATATTTAAACGGCATAACAGGCTGCATATATTCCAGGCGGCCTATTGCTCAGCAAGTTGATCGGTCCGTTCAGGTAGCGAACGCAGCATGACCAATCGCCGTTCGCAGCCTTGTGCAAAAGTGGAAGCGTTATCCATGCCGCAATACCGCATGATTGCGTGTCATTGCTCAAGGAATTGACTGGATTTACGGCTACTGCAGTGCAACATCGTTCTTCCGTCCCTTTCGAGCGGCTGTTGCATAAAACCAAATCCAAATATTCAAATAAGCGCCTGTGCGCCTCGCAGGTATTCCAAAACGATAAAACCCTATATGGATTTTATATATCGGCACGTTATCTTCTCCAGCAGGAAAATAAAAAAGCCGGCACAGTTTTTAACCCGTACCGGCTTCGATATTCATTGCAAGGTGCAAGCAACTTGCACCTTTTTTTAAATCCCGTCTTTTACTTGCGGCGCCCTGCGCCGATCAGGTAATTTTGAATGGGCGCCTCGGCCACCGCTGCCCACTGGTTCTGGTCCTGGCGAAATTTTTTCCATGGGTCGTAGACCTTGCGGAACCGGGGATTTTTCGATGCTTCCTCTTCCATCACGGCGGTAGCGGCCCTGTAGCACGCATCCATCGTGCCGTGCGGCCAGGTGCGCAGCTTGACGCCGTTCTTCAGCAGCCGCGCCAGCGCGCCGGGATTCTTCACGTCGTACTCGGCCTGCATGGCCACGTGCGCCTCGTACGTGGCCGCCTCCACGGCGGCCTGGTAATCCTTCGGCAGCTTTTCCCACGCCTTGATGTTCATGTAGAACGAGAACGACGCGGACGGCTCCCACCAGCCGGGGGTGTAGTAGAACGGTGCCACCTTGAAGAAGCCGAGCTTTTCGTCGTCGTACGGGCCGACCCATTCGGCGGCATCGATCGTGCCCTTTTCCAGGGCCGGGTAGATATCGCCACCGGCCAGCTGCTGCGGCACCACGCCGAGCCGTTCGAGCACCTTGCCGGCGATGCCGGCCACGCGCATCCGGGTGCCTTTCAGGTCGGCCAGCGACCTGACCTCCTTGCGGAACCAGCCGCCCATCTGCGTGCCGGAATTCCCGCCCAGGAAATTGACGATGCCGTAGTCCCGGAAAAAGGCGCGCGTCAGTTCGCGGCCGCCGCCGTGCTCGTACCACGCGGTGTGCTGGCGCGACGTGAGGCCGAACGGCACCGCGCAGTCGAAGGCGAACGTGGCATCCTTGCCGACGTAGTAGTACGAGGCGCTGTGGCCGCACTCGACCGTGCCGGCCTGCACGGCATCGAGCACTGCCAGGCCGGAGGCGATCTCGCCTTCGGCAAACGTACGGATGACGAACCTGCCGCTGGTCAGCTGGGCAACGCGGCGGGCGAAGGTGTCGGATGCGGCGAGGATCGTGCCCAGCGATTTGGGAAAGCTGGAGGCGAGGCGCCAGGTGACGGCGGGCTGGAACTGCGCCAGGGCGGGCGCGGCAACGATGCCGGCACCCGTGCCCGCGGCAGCCTTCGCAATGAAGCGTCGACGTTCCATACGGCCTCCCGGGATCTTTACGCAGGCGGTGACGGAAAACCGGCGGCGAAGACGGGGGCAGGCCCCCGGCGGCGCGACCGGCGCCGCGGCGACGTCAGTTACCGGCCACTACCATTTTTTCAAGCAGGATCGAACCCGTCTGCTTGGTGCCACGGATCAGCACGTCATTGCCGATGGCCACGATCTGGCGCAGCATGTCCTTCATGTTGCCGGCGATCGTGATCTCTTCGACCGGGTACTGGATGATGCCGTTCTCGACCCAGAAGCCGGATGCGCCGCGCGAGTAATCGCCCGTCACGTAGTTGGTGCCCTGCCCCATCAGCTCGGTGACCAGCAGGCCGGTGCCCATTTTCTTCAGCATGCCGGCGAAGTCGTCTTCGGGCTGCGTGAGCCTGGACGTGAGCGCCAGGTTGTGCGAGCCGCCGGCATTGCCGGTGGTTTTCATGCCCAGCTTGCGGGCCGTGTAGGTGGACAGGAAATAGCCCTGCAGGATGCCGTCCTTGACCACGTCGCGGTACTGCGTGCGCACGCCTTCCTCGTCGAACGGCGCGGAGCCGATACCGCCGGGCACGTGCGGGTCTTCGGTGACCTGCACGTGGTCGGGAAAGACCTGCTGGCCCAGCGTATCGAGCAGGAACGTGGACTTGCGGTACAGCGCCCCGCCGGACGTGGCCTGCACGAAGGCGCCCAGCAGGCCGGCGGCCAGCGGCGCCTCGAACAGCACCGGGCAGGTGCGCGTGGTGATCTGGCGCGCGTTCAGGCGCGCCAGCGCGCGCTCCGCCGCATAGCGGCCGATCGCTTCGGGCGTGGCCAGCTTCTTCGGGTCGCGCACCGAGCTGTACCAGTCGTCGCGCTGCATGTTGGCGCCCTTGCCGGCGATCGGCGTGGCCGAAATGGTGTGGCGCGAATACGGGTAGCCGCCGATGAAGCCGCGCGAGTTGGCCGAGACGAAGTGCGACTGCTGCACGTGCACGCCGGCGCCTTCGCTGTTGGTCACGCGCGGATCGACCGCGAAGCCGGCCGCCTCGGCGCGCTGCGCCAGCGTGACCGCTTCTTCGGTGGTGATGGGCCACGGGTAGAACAGCTCCAGGTCGCGCGGATCGCGTTCGAGCAGTTCTTCCTCGGCCAGGCCGGCCGCTTCGTCGTCCGCCGTGAAGCGGGCGATGTTGAAGGCCGATTCCACGGTGGCGCGCAGCGAGGCGGTGGAAAAATCGGAGGTCGACGCATTGCCGCGCTTCTGGCCGACGAAGACGGTGATGCCGAGCCCTTTATCCTTGTTCTGTTCGATCGTTTCGATCTTGCCCTTGCGAACCGACACCGACAGCCCGCTGCCCTCGCTGATCTCGACGGCGGCATCGGTGCCGCCGGTCTCGCGCGCGTAACCCAATACGTCTCGCGCGATCTGTTTCAACTGGTCCTGGCTGTGGGTGAAATGCGATTCGCTCATGGGGTGTTTTTGGTCGGCTAATCTTTAAAACAGTTATCATAGCAGCCGTTTACCGTTTTTACAGGCGCGCCTGAAGTGGCGCGTTTTCTATCATGCCAAATGCAAACCGCGGGGCCGTCGGCTTCGATTCCTCCGAATTCGAGGAAAAATACGACCGCCCTTCCAAGACCGAACTCAAACGCCAGTCCGACGCCCTGCAGGCGCTCGGCAATGAACTGGTGGAACAACCGCGCGACCGCGTGAAGCGCGTGCCGATGCCGGAAGACGTGCGGGATGCCATCCTGGAATGCCAGAACATCAAGAACCACGAAGGCCGCCGCCGCCAGCTGCAGTTCGTGGGCAAGAAGATGCGCACCCTCTCCGAAGAGGAAGTGGCCATCATCCAGCGCACCATCGAAGGCTGGAAAGGCGCGTCGAAAGCCGATACGGCCGCGCTGCACGCGCTGGAACGCCGGCGCGACAAGCTGCTGGCCGACGACCAGGCCCTGACCACGCTGCTGGCCGAGCACCAGGAACTGGACGGCCAGCACCTGCGCACGCTGATCCGCAACGCGCGCAAGGAGCAGGCCGAGAACAAGCCGCCGAAGGCCTACCGCGAGATCTTCCAGATCCTCAAGGACCTGGACGCCAAGGCGCGCGCCGCGGCGAAGGCGGCGGCTGCCGAGGACGAGGACGACGAAGATGACGACCGCGACGACTGACGGCACGCATAACGGCACGGCGGCGGAGCCGAACGTGCTCGTGATCGGCCTGGTGTCGGTGTCCGACCGCGCCAGCGGCGGCGTGTACCAGGATGCCGGCATTCCCGCGCTCGAGGCATGGCTGGGCAGCGCCATCGCCACGCCGTTCCGCGTGGAGACGCGCCTGATCCCGGACGACCGCGCCACCATCGAAGCCACGCTCGTCGAACTGGTCGACACGGTGAAATGCCACCTGGTGCTGACCACCGGCGGCACCGGCCCGGCCCGGCGCGACGTGACGCCCGAAGCCACGCTGGCCGTGGGCACCAAGGAAATGCCAGGCTTCGGCGAGCAGATGCGCCAGATCAGCCTGCACTTCGTGCCGACCGCGATCCTGTCGCGGCAGGTGGCGGTGATCCGCGAGAGCGCCACGCATGCGGCGCTGATCATGAACCTGCCCGGCCAGCCCAAGTCCATCAAGGAAACGCTGGAAGGCCTGAAGGACGATGCCGGCAACGTGATCGCCGCCGGCATCTTCGCCGCCGTGCCTTACTGCATCGACCTGATCGGCGGCCCGTACATGGAAACAGACGGCGCGGTCTGCAAGGCATTCCGGCCGAAATCGGCATTGCGCAGTGCACCCGACAACCGCGCGGCGGCTACCCCGCTGCAATAAGGAAAACGCATGATCGACGTGTTACCGAACATCGAAGTCGCCACCAACGACAACCCGCAGGTCGCCATCATCTGGCTGCACGGCCTGGGCGCGGACGGCAACGACTTCGTGCCCTTCGTGCAGGAGCTGAACCTGTCCGGCCTGCCCGGCATCCGCTTCATCTTCCCGCACGCGAACACGATGCCCGTGACCATCAACGGCGGCTACACGATGCGCGCGTGGTACGACATCATCCACACCGACCTGGGCCGCCAGGAAGACGAAGGGGGCCTGCGCGCCTCGCAGCTGCAGGTGGAAGCGCTGATCGCCCGCGAAAAGGCGCGCGGCATTCCCGCCAGCCGCATCATCCTGGGCGGCTTCTCGCAAGGCTGCGCGATGACGCTGCAGACCGGCCTGCGCTACCCGGAAAAGCTGGGCGGCCTGCTGTGCCTGTCCGGCTACGTGCCGCTGGCGGACAAGGTGGCTGCCGAGCGCAGCCCCGCCAACCAGGACACGCCGATCTTCCTCGTGCATGGCCGGCTCGACCCGGTGATCCCGCTGGCCCGCGCCACCGCCTCGCGCGACCTGCTGCAAACGCTGGGCTACCAGGTGGAGTGGCACGATTACTACATGCAGCATTCCGTGTGCCCCGAGGAAGTGAACGACATCTCCGGCTGGCTGCACAAGGTGCTGAAGTAACAACGGACGTCACGGCACAACCCGGCCTGGCCGGGTTTTTTTTCGCCTGGCGGAAGTGCAAAACTGTTGTTCCGGCGTCGTATCCTGTCGCCGTATTGGCGGAAGTTGGGCTGTCATATGGGATAGATCAACCTTACGATGTTTCTTGAAGGCTATTGTCGACGGGCAATCAACCACAACGAGGATATCATGAGCCATATGATCCACCGCAACCTGCGCCACACGCCACCGACCGCCGTATGCGCGTTCGGCATGTACATGCGCGACAGCGACGGCAAGACCTACCTGGACGCGAGCGGCGGCGCCGCCGTGTCGTCGCTGGGCCACAGCCACCCGGACGTGCTGGCCGCGATGGGCGCGCAAATGAAGACAACGGCCTATGCCCACTCGGGCTTCTTCACCACCGACGTGGCCGAGGAACTGGCGGAGCGCCTGGCCACCGATGCGCCGGGCGACCTGAACAACGTGTACCTGGTCTCCGGCGGGTCCGAGGCGGTGGAGTCGGCATTGAAAATGGCGCGCCAGTTCTTCGTGGAGAGCGGCGAACCGGAACGCCGCGTGTTCATCGCCCGCCGGCAGAGCTATCACGGCAACACGCTGGGTGCCCTGGCCCTCGGTGGCAACGAGGCGCGGCGCAGGCAGTTCGAGCCGCTGCTGATGGATGTGGCGCGCGTGTCGCCGTGCTACGAATACCGCAACCGCCCGGCCGGGCAGGATGTCGGCGACTATACCGCCGGCCTGGTCGCCGAGCTGGAACGGACGATCCTGGAGGTGGGCCCGAAGAACATCATCGGCTTCTGCGCCGAACCCGTGGTGGGCGCCACGCTGGGCGCCGTGCCGGCCACGCCCGGCTACTTCAAGGGCGTGCGCGCGCTGTGCGACAAGTACGGCATCCTGTTCATTGCCGATGAAGTCATGTGCGGCATGGGCCGCACCGGCACGCTGTATGCGATCGAGCAGGATGGCGTGGTGCCGGACCTGGTCGCGCTGGGCAAGGGCCTGGCCGCCGGCTACCAGCCGATCGGCGCCGTGCTGGCGCGCGACCACGTGGTGGAACGCCTGCGCAACGGCAGCGGCATCTTCCAGCACGGACACACGTACAATGCCCACCCGGTGGCCGCAGCGGCCGCGCTGGCGGTGCAGAAGATCATCCGGCGCGATTGCCTGCTGGGCGCGGCCACCGTGCGCGGCACCACGCTGCGCCGCATGCTGCGCGATGCCTTCGGCGCCCATCCGCACGTGGGCGATATCCGCGGGCGCGGCCTGCTGGCGGGGCTCGAACTGGTGCAGGACCGCGACACCAGGCGGCCTTTCGACCCGGACCTGAAACTGTTCGCGACGGTGAAGGAAAAGGCGATGGACTGCGGGCTGATGGTGTATCCGATGGGCGGCACCGCGGACGGCAAACGGGGCGACCACATCCTGCTGGCACCGCCGTTCATCGCCACCGACGCGGACCTGGCGCAAGTCGTCGCGCGCCTGTCGGACGCGGTGGACCTGGCATTGAAGGCGGTGAGGCCGGCTTGAGCCTGTCGCGAAAAAACAGGGACGGTCCGCAGCGCGGCACGTCCCTGTATGGTCAGGATCTCAGAACTGCTGGAACCCGATCACGTCCTGCTGCTGCTCGCCCAGGCCGGCGATCCCCAGGCGCAGGAAATCGCCCTTCTTCAGGTAGCGGTTGCGGGCCATGCCCACGCCCGGCGGCGTGCCGGTGGTGATGATGTCGCCCGGTTCGAGCGTCATGAACTGCGACAGGTAGGCAACGATCTGCGGCACCTTGAAGATCATCGTGGCCGTGTTCCCGGTCTGCATGCGCTTGCCGTTCAGCTCCAGGTACAGGTCGAGGTCGTCGACATTCCATACCTCGTCGCGCGTGACGAGCCACGGGCCGACGGGGCCGAAGGTATCGCAGCCCTTGCCCTTGTCCCACTGGCTGCCGCGTTCGAGCTGGTACTCGCGTTCGGAGACGTCGTTGACGACGCAGTAGCCGGCGATGTATTTCTCGGCATCGGCCTCGCTGACATGGCGGGCGCGGGTGCCGATGACGACACCGAGCTCGACTTCCCAGTCGGTTTTCTTCGAACCCTTCGGCAGCATCACGGGATCGTCCGCGCCGGACAGGCTGGTGGTCGCCTTCATGAACACGATCGGTTCCTTGGGCACCGGCAGGTTCGATTCGGCGGCGTGGTCGGCGTAATTGAGGCCGATGCCGATGAACTTGCCCACCTGCCCTACCGGCACGCCGAAGCGCGGGTTGCCCCGCACCAGCGGCAGCGTGTCGTGCGGGATCTTGGCGATCTTCCTGAGCACCTTGTCCGACAGGTTGGCGCCGGCGAGATCGCCGATCACGCCGGACAGGTCGCGCAGCTTGCCCTCTTCATCGATCAGGCCGGGCTTTTCCTTGCCGATGCGGCCATAACGAACCAGTTTCATTCTTCATTCTCCCACTCGTGATGCGGCGGAAGCGCGCACGCTTCCGGTCAAAGCAGCGATTCTACAGTGTTCGCCGCAGGCAGCCTCCGGCGCCGCCAGCAGAAGCACGCGATGCCGGGCAGTTGCAGCAGCACGAGCACGAGGAATGCGGTGCGATAGGCGGCGGCGGGATAGCGCTGCGCGGCGTCCGGCTGCCACAGGCCGACGATGGTGCCGAAGCCTGCCTGCACGGCGAAGGCGCCGCTGAAGATCAGCAGGTTCAGGCACGTCGAGGCACGCCCCGTCAGCGCCGGCGGCAGCGCCTGCGCCACGATCGTGTATTCGATGCCGGTGATCGTGCCGACCAGCGTAAACAGCACGGCCAGCACCGGCCAGGACGGCTGCCAGTCCAGCACGAAACCAGCCTGCACCAGCACGAACAACACGACGCCCGTGGCGGCCACGCCGAGCGCGTCGACACCGCGCCTGGCCGCCCATTCGGTCAGCTTGCCGACGGCGATCGCACCGCACATCACGGCGCCCATGCCGATGTACAGCAGCCATGCCACGCCTGATGCGCCATAGCCACCGACGTCGGTCAGCCAGCGGCCGATCCACAGGCCCTGGATGCCGAAGAACACCGTGTGCGGCACCAGCACCAGCCCGGCCGTTTCGCGGAAGGCCGGGTGCCCGAGCACCTCGCCGATGGCCGCGATGGCCGGCGGCTGCACCTTGCGCGGCGCCGCCGGCGGCGTGGGAGCCAGCCGCAGCACCAGCAGCGCCGCGGCCACGCAGCACAGCGCCAGGATGACGAACAGCCAGCGCCAGTCGACGTGCTGCACGAACACCTGCACCGGCAAGGTGGACGATGCCGAGCCCAGCCCGCCGGCGGCGATCAGGTAGCCCTGCACCGACGGCAGTCTTGCGGGAGCAACCCAGGTGGAGAGAGCCTTCACGGCGCCCATGAAGCAGCCCGCCAGGCCCAGCCCCATGGCCATGCGCGCGCACAGCATCTGCGCGAAGTCGCTGCTGAGCGCGAACCCCAGCGTGCCCAGTGCCGCCAGCAGCAGCAGCGCGGACTGCACGAGGCGCGGTCCGTAACGGTCCAGCGCGATGCCGACCGGCAGCTGGGCCACCGCGAACGCCAGGAAATAGGCGCTGGTG
>Ga0265798_10011149_pt1 | contig 10982 bp, 14 predicted proteins | sample P3T30metagenome_FD_192430 | JGI IMG/M metagenome (GOLD analysis project Ga0265798, IMG submission 192430) | Plant litter microbial communities from East Loma Ridge, Irvine, California - P3 T30 | ecosystem: Environmental > Terrestrial > Plant litter > Unclassified | place: USA: California... | reverse complement strand
GAACAGGCTCGCAATACTTATGGTTGCAGTTGACGTGAAGAGCTTCAGGTGAGATTGCCAGTGCGTGAACTATCGCAACAAGACGCGAGCGGGACGTTAGAGTAGGCGAGAAAAACAAAGACATTGTATCGCTAAATTCAAGCTGAATCCATACAACACTCATCGTGCACAACACCGCCAAATCCCCCTACCCACGTTACGTCCTCAGTGTTCTCGACGCCCATAGAACACATGCCGTAACTCCGCTGCCCCACTCTTCCCATCAGCTTAAGCATGTGCAAGCATGTGGCGTCACTCGCTGTGATTGGTGTTCCTGAGACCCATTGTTTCTAAACCAGGACTCTGAAGTTTAGCGTGGGTTGCGCGCCCCCCTTGATCTTCCCCTTCAAACCCCAGGCACCAAGGCCTTTCTTTTCCTCTTCTTTACTACACTATCCAATCTCCGCGACTCTACGTCACAGTCATTCTTTTGCTTCTATTGGAAGTAGTTCATACACTCATTCTTTTTGCATAATTGGCTATTTGGCCTCGTCAGCTCTATCTTTAGACAGCTTTGTACCATATTGAAGCTCTCTTTCCCGCATCGATCCGTCATTACCAACACCACCGTATATTCTCCTCGAAGCATTACTCTAAGCGAAGATGCGTTTCTCCATTGTTGCTGCTGCGCTTGCAGCTGCTCCCGCCGTCGTCTCGGCTGCTGAGAAGGGCAAGATGGGATTCGCCCTCGGAACGAAGATGGGAAGCGGAGCATGCAAGACCCAGCAGGATTACTCCGACGACTTCAAGATGATCAAGTCGAACTCTGGCTCAACCATTGTTCGTGGTTACGCTGCCTCGGACTGCGACATGGCTAAGAACGCCCTCCCGGCTGCCAAGTCAGCCGGCTTCAAGGTTGTTCTAGGTATCTGGTAAGCTTCATGTTCCTACCAACGACGATTCAGAGCCAAGTTTGCTAACACATGGTACCGCAGGCCCGATGTCGAGGAGTCCTTCCAGAAGGACCTCAAGGCCATTACCGACGTTGCCCAGCAATACACCGATACGATCTACGCCGTAACCGTCGGTTCTGAGACCCTCTACCGTGGAAACTTCACTGGTGAGGAGCTCGCCGGCAAGATCAAGACTGTCAAGGACAAGCTGCCCTCTGGCATCAAGGTCGGAACTGCAGACTCATGGAACAAGTTTGCCGACGGAACTGGTGATGCCATCATTGGCACTGCCGACATCATCATGGTTAACGCCTTTGCTTTCTGGCAGGGTGCCAGCCGTGAGAACGCTACGTACGTACAATCCTTCAGTCAAGCACACCTTGAAGGATAAACACAGACTAACACTCTTGCAGTCACGTCTACCTTGACGACATGTACCAAGCCACCGCCCACATTGAGAAGGTCGCTGGAGGCCGCTCCAAGGCCCCTGAGATCTGGAACGGCGAGACCGGCTGGCCCACGGCTGTTGGCACCGACTACGACGCTGCGAAGGGTGGACTGGACAACGCTAAGCACTTCTACCAGCACGGTTTCTGCTCGCTGCTCGACTGGGGTTTCAACGGCTTCTACTTTGAGGCTTTCGACGAACCCTGGAAGCCAGCTTCCATTGGTGACAATGGAAAGGCTGCTGACGAGACTGCCTGGGGTGCCATGACTGCGGACCGCCAGAAGAAGTTCGACCTTATGTGCTAGATTTAGACTAGGCGGAGACTGATCTTGAGGCCTGAGGATGAGTTGAACATAGACGACGGGGGACAAGTTGTTGGTATAGCTTGATCGTTGCATATAAACAAATTTAGAGTATAGACGCATCGCTCCTACATATGGAAAGGTTACGACCAGTTCTTTTTGAATAACTTGTTGCTTGATCAGATGTGTCCACCAAGACTCTTCTTCGTATGTGATTTTCATCCCAGTTACTAGACGGAACAAAAATGAGTGTCGCTCACAGCTGAGAAGTAGAGGCGAGATCTGAGCACGGGACATGTCCGCTTCTTGTCGATAACAGTGTATCGTTCCCACCCTAGAGCACTATCCTTCACCCACGCGAGCGCAAAAAGAAATTGCTCTCCGAAGAGAGCCACGGTTGATTCAGCCGAGGTTTGAACTCGGGACCTTCAGTGTTAGAAACAACTGTCGTTGTTAGACTGACGTGATAACCAACTACACCACCGAACCGTTGTTGATGGAGTGACTGGATTTAGCAAACCATATAATATGAGAAATTTCGGTTCTTTGACGATATGAAATATTTCTAGTACGCTCAGCTCAAAGTATGAGATATCGTGAGGTAAAGGTACCCACAAAGTAAGGTAGGTGCAAACGCGAAAGGAAAATTTTCGCCCCACCTGAACCCACATCTCGACAACGCCCTACACTATAACTCTTTCGTAATTCGGCTGCTCAATTTCAGTCTGGGGTGTTGACGCCGCAGAACTTGGTGTTGATCCTCCAGAAAACAGGCTTGAGCTTCTTGACCCAACCGGTGACAGAGCGTACAGAGATTCGTAATCTGGAGCAAACTCTCGCGACGGCTCTCTTGGCGTGTACTGCGGAAGTGGCTCAAAGTCTTCGCCGTCTTCTAGTTGCAATGATAGCGAGCGGTCGCGGGGTATGCGAGGTAGAATCTCCAGTGCCGTGTTGGAACGGATGGTGAAGTGTTGATCATTGTATTTGATACCGATGGATATACCAAGTACGTACCGTCGGGTGATCGAATATGTTTTGAAGGTCGGAACACACTCCGTGTCGTCGATGAGACGAAAGTTGGACGTCAGAGTTGTCGTTTTGTTGAATGGGATCGGTCTGTTCATGCTGGTTCGCGATATGCAGGTGATGTGCTTCGATACAACGTCCTCGGGATCCATTATTGTGTGGCCGCACATCGTTGTAGAGTACGTCGAGATGGTGACTGTCAAGGAGTCGATGATGCATTCCCGTTCAGCATGATTGGCAGGATCTCGTGCGTTCAGTAGGCTGAGCGACAACGGCATGTGCTGTCCAGGAGCAACTTTCTCGGGATGAAACAATGTGGGAATGATCCGAGGTGTCGAATTCATAGAGACACCGGAGAACACTTTCTTAACCCGCGATTCTTCTTTCTCTTTGTGTGGCTTCCATGCTTGAGTATAGAGTACAGAAGATGTAGCTTTCGCTCGTTGTGGCACGTCGACTTCCGATCTTGGATGGTATCGCAGTGTATACTTGCACCTCTTGGTATCCATCGAGCCACTAATGATAAGTCTGGCTTGGACAAAATATGATATCTGGGCTGCGCCACCTGGAACACTGGTCTTGAGGTGGAACGAGGGCGGAAGTGGGTGTGGCTCTCGAAGATAGTTAGAGCCATGTGCCATCCGTTTGTAGTGTGGTTCAGTAGACTCTGGAAAGACAAACTCAAAGTCCCATGAGTACTTCCTCGGCCCAAGAGTGCGGCAAGAAACTAGCTCTTTCTCGCGGTTGAACAGTCGAATCTTCTCTTCGTAGTCGTGTCTTTGCGCAGGAGGGTCGGTTTTCGTATTCACATGTAAAGGCCGGGACGTTTTGGTGACACAACTGCCAGCAAAGATAACTTTCAGCGACTCAATTTCTGCCTCCTCTTCTATTGCCAGGGAGATCTTTCCAGTAACCTTGTCTCCCCTTCGATATACCCTATTGCTATCGCCGTCAACAACGATCCTCAAAGCTGGCACCGTCATTTTTGGTGAGAAGAAGAGGGACGATCAGCAATGCAGGGACCTTGCAAGGCTTAAGAGCGTGTGAATAGGTAACGATGATTCGCGGAGGTTCCAGGCACGCGGTTATCGGTGCAGACCGGACTAGGAGAACGTTTGCCGGGGTAAGAGTTATGCCAAGGATGAGAGGATTTGCTGGGCATGCAACTGAGATATGGATAACGGAAGGTGAAAGGACGAATCCGCTTTAGAAGGGAGGCTGAGTGCATTTGGATATTGGGCATATATGTTGCTTACCGTTGGCTTTGCGCGCGCCTTGCCAATTCGAACGTCATCTTGCTGCCAAGGGTCTACCATGAAGCAGTTGGGTTGAAGGCATGATGTCCTGTTAGTGTTGTGCTGTCAGGCCTTGTAAGGAAGGGATGTTCGTGGTAGGCGTAATCGTGCACCAAGCTACCTGTTTCATCCCTTTCCTGATCATGATCTTCCGTGAATTACCCAGCATGCGTCGCATAGTCTTTAGAGGCCCAACTGCCCAAAAGCTTTTTGTCGCCATTCTTCCGCAGAGTGCTGAACAGCGGGATGCAGCCAAGGAGACCACGACTTCTTGGCTGGTAGTCTGGATTCAGCCACACTGATACCCCAGATCCGCCCCGCTAGACTCTGTAGCAGAACCGTCGATATGGGATCAGAGGAATGTGTGTATCCACATATTCTCCGCGATGCAAGATCTGGAGTTGGAGTGATCTGTTAGCAACGCGTACTGCATTGAGCTATTGTGAGTCATTAACGTGTCAAAAATTCAGGGCAACGAGTGAAATGGATAGCACGCGGGGTGTCCGCTGGAGGCGTGCCACATTCAGCAACGGCGCCCGGTTGGTGCTCGCTTCGAGACTGGATACGCTCAAAAGGTCCTTGGCCCTCCACAAGCCGACGATTGGCGGACCGACTTGCCAGAGCTGCTCGGGGAGAACGAGAGTCCATGTGCCCACGTCTCGGAAAGCAGGTTTGTAGTCCGCTTCGCCTCACAGCTTCACAAGGGCGGTGAATCAAGTATAAGACAGTCAGTATCTGGTGGATGCGAAGTAGACGAGATGGAACCAAATACGTTGACAGTGTCAAGTTGTTGTAGATGAAGATGCAGAGGAAGGATCGCTCCAGGTTCTAGTTCAGTGGGGTGCTTGGGCAGATTGCGCCAGGGCGGGCACGTGGCGAGATATCGATAAGGGTCGGTGCCATCCGAAAGCGCCTCTTTGCACTGATGCTTGCAATGGTCTTGAGAATCACAAGATCGTGCCACAAGGAACACCGGACCTATCTTTGAAATGAGAAGTCAAATCGCATCTGAATACCAGAGGTGAGAACACTCTGCTGTAAATTCACTGTCCTTTCAGACCTAGTCCCTTAAAGGCGAACGGAAGGACAATTCCAACTGTGAGCCAGATGATATCTCTCGAAACGAATAGCGTCAGCATGTTCGAACTGTGACTTTCTCTCTTTACGTTTAGTAGTTGATAGCATGAGGCTCCAGAGAGGATGTTTCCACGCTTACTATATGTTACGAGATTTGTATCTACACTTCGCGAAAGTTCATTTCCGGCAGAGGTCTAACTTGTGCCAAAGTCTGAATTTACAGACTACACAAGATAAACATGCTAGCACACATAACATATTCTTCATTATGCGCGATGTGATAGTAGTTGTAATATTCGTGACGTAGGACAATCTCCGTCTTTTGGTTACCAAAATCGCGCCCAGACCTCAACGCGTGCTCACGCGTCAGGGTCCACTAAAACTATCTACGAGGCCATCACCCTTACGCCCACCACTCCCTAGTGAACCCATCCCGCAATCGCATCTTCTACTATTCGAACGACGCTGCTTCCATACTCAAACGTCCGTAACCACACCAAACTATGCCGCCGAGGAAGAGCAATGTATCGGCGGTGTCAAACGAAGAGAGTCCCGCACCGCCTAGATCAGTACCGAGAGAGGAGAGCTTGGGTGTCGAGGTTTGTCGCATTACTTGAAAGCGTGTTGGACTACAATACGGCTAACAATGCGATTGCAGGACCTGAATCTGCCAAAGTCTATAGTCCAGCGTCTGGCCAAAGGTGTCCTGCCACCGAATACCCAAATACAAAAAGATGCGCTCCTTGCTATGAGCAAGAGCGCGACTGTGTTTGTCAACTACATCACATCAGCGTACGGTCCCTACAAACCTATCATACGCCAGATGTATGCGGATTGCAACAAATAGACTTTCGCTAACAATTGTCCAGCGCCGCGGAAAAGGCACTCGCCAGCGGCAAGAAAACCGTCATGCCGAAAGATGTGTTCGATGCAATGACAGAGCTGGAATTCGCGTCCTTTCTCCCCCGCCTCGAGGCCGAAGTCACCAAATTCACGTCGATACAAGCCGATAAGCGGAATACGTACAGGAAGAAGGTACGCGAAGAGAAGAAAGCTACAAATGGTACCACCGAGGTTGCTACTTCAACTCCTGCGAAGTCGGCGGAAGGTGGTGACGTGACAATGGAGGGTGCGGATGATGGTGGTGAGAGGGCGACGAAGAGGGCCAGACGGGAGAGTGGAGATGCGGGTGAGGGAGATGTCACTGAAGAGGAGGTGGACGAGACACAAGACGTCGAGGACGAGGAAGTCGAGGATGACGAAATCGAGGAGGAGGTTGTCGGAGAGGAATTGACAGAAGATCCGCTTGAGGAGAAGGAGGCCAACAAGGACGACGACGATGACGACGACGGGAATGAGAGCGACTGAGAAGTCAGACGTGTCTCGTAGGGCTGGAAAGATATCACTGCATGGGACGGCGTTCAGGATGGGCGGGGTCTGAAGCATTGGTTCAGAGCAGATCAGTCAAGAATCTGAATTGAATGTGCTGTGTTTCACGAGACACGATACTGGAGCTACCTAAGCCCATAGGTTGTCTCAATGTATGAAGTCATTGCACTCCACGTCTCTGTGAGGCTCATAGTGTCGGATTGCCTGGACGTCGCGCGCATCTTGCAATCATGATACCATATGCATTACGCAACTCCTGTCGTGGTTATAGTCCTTTACGTGGATGCTTCTGTGCTCCTCAAGAGCATGTTTGTATGCCACCTTCAGCGCTTCGTCTTTGGGGGTATGCTGGAATCGAGCGGATCACCGTAACGCACTTTCCACTCGTTAGCAGACTTGTTGGCAGCCGAATAGAACATACTCACATCTAACCATGTTGCTCTTGTCGACAATGTTGTCCAGTGCCCTAGCCTCTTCCTCGCGCGCCCTAGTGTTCTTCCACTCAAAGCCCGGCTGGTCCTCCTGCTTGCTCCACTGGTAACCTGTCTCAGCATCCTGGTGGGTACCGCTTCCACCCGTGCCGTTGCTCGTAGCTGCTTGCGTCATTCCGGTAGACAGTGGACGCTTTCCGTTTGAGTTGACGCCGAGGGTCTCGCGGGTTGTAGGTTGTGAGTTTGGTGGTGAGATTTCGTTTACGCCTGCGAGATTGGAGTTGTGGGGTGTGGCTGGATTGTTTGGGAGAGCTTCGTCAGGGAACATTTCATCGTCCGAGGCAGCATTAGTGGGGGACGATTGCATGGTGGAGTCGCCGTCGCGGTCTGAGAGGGGCGTCAGGTAAGTGCGCTGTCGTTTGGAGGCCATGGCGGGTGGTTGACGCGGGGACGTGACTTACCCGACATGTTTGCGAGCTTTACGGGGGTATTCGCGGCGTGATAGCGGCAGTAAATGCGTTTGCGACGCGGGTTGTTGCTCGCTGTAGAAGGCAACAGTGAATGACATAGGCGTGGAGCTAATCGCGGCCCGCCGCAGGGGTCAAGGTGGGGACCCTTCGAAATATTGGCGACATCATACCTGTGGGACACAACTCTTTCACGCGACTTGACCTTTTGGACGAAACCCCTCTTTACAGTCGACCGAAAAAACACTTGCCCAATATGCCGCCCAAGAACACACTCGCCGACGCCTGGGACGACGATTGGGAATCGCTCGCTGATGTACATGTGCCCCTCTCTCCTGAAAGCGATCGCTCATACCTTGTAGAAAGAAGACGAGAAACCTGTAGAAGAGCAGCCAAAGCCGAAACTCACAAAAGCGCAGCTCAAGGCTCAGCATGCTGAACTCAACAAGCAGCTCTGGCAGGCCGCGTAAGTTGCCAATCTCTAGTCGCAGACACAACGTCTAACTAGCTTGAACAGCGAGAACCCAGAGCCTCAATGGTACCCTGAAGTCCGCCCTGCTCCTGTAGCAGCAACTTTCAAACCAAAAGTCACGATGCTTGCGCGCAAACCCACCCCTCAAGTCCTCTCCCGCAATATGGCTGGCATGAGCCTTGATGACGATGACAGCGAAGAAGAGCGACGGAAGAAGGCAGCAGCAGATTTCGAAGAGCGCAAAGCACGTGCGCAGAAGGAGCGGGCGGAGAAGGAGCGCAAGTACGCAGAAGCACGAGAGCGCATCTTTGGCTCACCAGCTGCTTCCGCCGCAGAGGACTCGCGCAGCAACTCTCCCAACAAGGCTACACGGGGCAAGGGACGCGGACGCGGTGGGAGGGACAGTCAACCAAGGTCGAGCAATGAGCAATCTCCAGCACGAACGGCAGCTCCTGCGCGCCAGCTCTTCGACCCTACATATACTCCAAAGCCTGGCTCCGTATTTATACAGAAGAAGGAATCCGGAATCAGTCGCCCATCAACGCCAAACACACAAGAGAAGCCCGTTCGTCAACCCCAAGGACCTGCAAGAGGTGGCGGACGCGGCTTTGCACCAAGGGGGGGCTATGGTGCTCAGGCAGGTCCGTCAACATGAGCTTGCCGAGGTTCCTGTCATACCGACAGACCTTCTACGCACCAATCTCTTCGGGCGTGTATGGTATTCCGGATCTGTACTGGCAAGCAATGGGATTACCTACGAATGGGTGACAGCGCCGCTACTACCTAGGCCCCCTTCTGAGAATCATTAACATGATCACTGGGCTGGGAGATACTCATGCAGAGATTAGGAGCAACTCCGAACAAAAACAAGCAGTCAACGCAACGGCAGTATTCTGAAGTCCTCGGTATCATTTACAGCATTGGATCATTATCCAGCTATATCTCACCAAAGGACTCACTTCTATCCACACTACGGATATGCATTGACACAGAGACGCTGCGCGCACATATGCGTGATGGACACGAAAGTCGAGAGCAGGGAAATCAATGCCAATAATCTCGTGGAAGAGGATTAAGTGGCAGGTGACAATGCGGGCGCAGAGAACCAAGATATTGAACGACGCACCAAGAAGCATTAGACTGCGGAACAGCTACGCAAGGCAACTGAGGAACGAAATTTATGGAGAAACGGTCAGCAGCGACATATGTGTTGCCTCGTGCACATGAAGGAAGAAGTATGCTGCTCGAAACTAGACACAATTATACGCTGTTGTGAACAGAAAGCGAATTTGAAAGCCTAGTATAGTGTTAGGGGTGCCACAGTTAACATGTTATCAGATCTGTACTGTCGGGTGCCTGAATCCAGGTCGCATGTTTCTAATTTTCCATTAATTCTGTCATGTTTCGATCCGTAGGGATAGTGATTGGAGTCACTTATCTTTATACATGTAGATCAGAAGCTAACCTGGCTAAAACAATTCAGATTACCACCAACGGCATAAAACGCGACGTTAAGGTGTGTCAGGAGTATGTAGGGGCAGCATGTTGAGCCTATATAGACAACGAGCACTGATGTTTCAGCCGGACTGGACCTGTCTACCCGTAGACTTCGCGTGGAGTTAATTCGGGTGTTTCTACTTGAATACAAATGTCTGTTTCTCTGTGAAGACTTCAAGGACATTTCATACACTGAAGAAGTACGTCAGAAGTACGTGCCCTCCAACATAATCAGACATTGATGCAGGATTGAGAAACTTGGTAGCATCATCTCGTCCAATCTACAGAATATGGTACATATTTGGAGCTTGCGCACATTCGTGATTGTAAAGAGAAGATACCATGGAAGGTTTGATAACCCCCCCTACAGAAGTCATTGCTAAAGACTGCTGTATGACGTCATTCACATGGAAGAGGAGTCGCTAGTAGAACACGTTACAAGGAGAAATGAATACTTCAAACTATGGTAAGAATTTCGACTGGCGCGTCATTGTTCTCGACATCTTCCAAAGGAAAGACATTGGCGCAGCTAACGATGCGATAATGACCATCTCCTGTCTCACGGAGGACCCATGCCCCCTTCAGACCTCCGAGTACGCACATCCAGTCATCAGGTTGCACATCATCCCGACTTACACCAACGATATCTTCGGATGTCATAAAGAAGTTCTTAATGTTCGAATCCCGAAGAATGTTGAGATAGGTATAGCTCGCGTCTTTTCGCCATGATTGGGGGTCCGGAATATCGTCAGGAGGAGTTACGAGACCTCGAAAGGCCTGGTATGACATGTACAGGTCGTTGGATATTTTTTCATCTTCTTCAATCACGTATCTGGTAATTGACATACTAGTCGACAATTTGAAGAATGCATCGTCAACCTCTTCAGGGCGCCATCGATCTTGGCGACTAAGAGCTCCTTGAGTTGTCCTTAAGAAAGACATAATCTCCTCTTCCTCTTGTGGGTTGATGACACCTGAATTTGACAAATTGAGACCAAGAACGCCTTGCTGCAATTGCAAGCCATTCTCAACACAACTAATCCTAGCAATACGCTGAGCAGAAATTCTCAAAGCTTTACCGCCTCTTTCGATCTCACAGATCTCTGCGATGTCATATTTGAGTACCAAATAACTTTCAAGAATGCCACATAAGGATGTCTCGGACCAATCCGGAACCCATGACGGGAGGTTTCTGTAAGTTGAAGAGGGACGCAAAGCATCTTCGAACGAGTTGATCTTTCCAGCGCGAATAATAGCTTCAGTAAATTCCATGTATACCTCCTCAACTGACTTCGTGTAATCAACGCGAAGTCCACACTCTTCAATGTCATTGATCCGCCCAAATGAACTATAGACAAAGTCTCTTGGATCTGAAGACTCCAGTTCGCTACCAACTGCGAAGGATATGATAGCGTCGAAATTGTCGAGAAGGTCGTGGAAAGGAAGGGGTTTTGTATGCTCAAATCGATAGAAAATTAGGGACAAATTTTCGCCTCTAAATGCCATCAAACTTGCCCAGTACACCTGGAGGGAATCGAGTAGCTGCCTCCGGTGGATATCGCGCTGACCGCAGACGAATATAACTTGTTCGTTCAAAGCTACTTCTTGCCCGACCCACACACGCTTGAACCATGGGCGAGCAAGAA
>Ga0265798_10011148_pt1 | contig 10983 bp, 12 predicted proteins | sample P3T30metagenome_FD_192430 | JGI IMG/M metagenome (GOLD analysis project Ga0265798, IMG submission 192430) | Plant litter microbial communities from East Loma Ridge, Irvine, California - P3 T30 | ecosystem: Environmental > Terrestrial > Plant litter > Unclassified | place: USA: California... | reverse complement strand
CAGCTCTCCCGCCTTGAGAAAGCCGCGGCTGGCCCGGTCGAACATCTGCATCACCATCACCTCCCATTTCGCCGACAATCTGGTGACGAGACGACGGGCCTCGACCGGATCTGCGGTAGCCAAAGGAACCGTTATAGGAGAATTTGCCAATCCGCGCAGGTACAACCTGCGCCGGTAATGATAGCGCGCGCCGCGCCGCCAGAGATAGGAAATCGAGGCCACATTCACGTCTCGCCCGATCGCCGGCGCGGACCTCTCATGCGGGCGGACGATACGGTCGTGTGTACAGCTTGGTGCACAGACCGGTGTCCCGCGAGGCGCGACCGGACGTCGGAATGGCGGATTTATGTGGGTTCAGCGTGGATGTGGAGCGGGTGAAGGGAATCGAACCCTCGTCACTTGCTTGGGAAGCAAAAGCTCTACCATTGAGCTACACCCGCGACACCGGCACCGCAGCGCCGATCCGCGAGCCGATGCCACAGCTTTCGCCCCTCCGTCAACGTGCAGTTGGTGCGAAACGCGCGAGCGGGCGTCGGGCGCGGCACCACGCAGGGAACGTCCGGCGCGGTACCGCGCTATAGTCGCGACTCTCGAAGGATATGACGATGACCCACGCCCGGACCGCGACGCTGTACCGCATGGTGCTCCCCGACCACACCTGTCCGTTCGGCGTCCGCGCCAAGCAGCTGCTCCAGGCCGAGGGCTTCGAGGTCGAGGACAATATCCTGCGCTCGCGCGAGGAGGTCGACGCGTTCAAGGCCGAGCACGGCGTCGCGACCACCCCGCTGATCTTCATCGACGGCGAGCAGATCGGCGGCAGCGACGATCTCGAACGCTGGCTCGCCGGCTAGGAGCCGACCGACACGCCCGCAAACCCGTCCGCGAGCATCTGCGCGACGCGCAGGTCGCGCGCCTGCACGGTGCGCTCGCCGAGCACCACCGCGATCAGCCGCCGCCCGCCGCGCCGCGCCGACGCGGCGAGGTTGTACCCCGCCTCGTTGGTGAAGCCCGTCTTGATCCCGTCGAGCCCGACGAAATTACCGAGCAGATGGTTGTGGTTCTGCATCCGCCGGTCCTTCCAGCGAAAGCTCCGCGTGCTGAAATAGGCGTAGCGCAGCGGATGCTCGTCGATCAGCGCCATCGACAGCAGCGCCATGTCCTTCGCGGTGGTGGTGTTCGACCCCGGCAGCCCGGTGACGTTCTGGAACGCGGTCTCGCGCATCCCGAGCTTGCGGGCCTTGCGCGTCATGCTTTGCGCGAATTCCGATTCGGTGCCGCCGATCTTCTCGGCGAGCGCGACCGCGACGTCGTTCGACGAATTGACCGCGATCGCGCGGATCGCCTCGTCGACGCTCAGCGACGTGCCGGGCTTGAGCCCGAGCCGCGACGGCTGCTGGTTGGCCGCATGCCGCGACACCGGCACGCGGTCGGTCAGCTTGAGCGTTCCGGCGTCGAGCGCGTCGAACGCCAGGAACAACGTCATCATCTTGGTCAGCGACGCCGGCCGCCGCACCAGGTTCGCATCGCGGGCGTAAAGGACGCGCCCGTCCTCCGCATCGATCAGGATCGCCGACACCGGCCGCGTTGCCGCGGTCGCCTCGGGTGCGGTCGCCAGGAAAGCGGCACAAACCAGCGCACCGCCGAGCCAGCGCCTCACTTCTCCTCCGTCTCGTTCGCCTGTGGTACGTCGGTTGCAGGCGCGTCGCGGTTGGCGCGCGCGGTCATGCCTGTCGCGTCCGCGTCGTCGAGCATCTGCGCGTCGGGTGCGATCTCGGCCGCCGGGGGCGGCGCGACGACGTTGCTGACGGGCGCCGGTGCGGGCTCGACCGGCGCGGGTTCGGGCGCGGGCGCGGGCGGCTCCTCGCGCACCGGCGCATCCTCGGTCACCGCATTGTCGACCGGCGGGGGCTGGTCGGGCTCGGACCGCGAACAGCCGGCGAGCACGCTCAGCGCGAACAACGCCGAAGTGGCAAAGGCAATCGTCTTCATCTCTCGTCCTTATCGTGCGGCCAGCGTCTGCGCGACCTGCGCCTGGCGTGCGGTACGCGCCTCGATCTTGGCGGCCAGCTTGCCGTCCCAGTCATAGGGGTCGCCGCGGAAGTTCATCTGCCCGTTGCCGCTCGCGAACGCGGTCCAGTAGAGCAGATACACCGCGACCGGCTTGGCCAGCTTCGCGCGCACCGTGGTGCCCTTGTCGACCGTCGCCGCCACCGTCTCGGGGGTCCAGGCGGGGTCGCCGGACAGCAACGTCTCGGCCAGCTCGGCGGGCTTCTCGAGCCGTACGCAGCCATGGCTTGCAAGCCGGTCGAAGCTCGCGAACTTCGCGCGGCTCGGCGTGTCGTGCAGATACACCGAATAGGGGTTCACGAAGTCGAACTTGAACCGCCCGAGCGCGCTCTGGTCGCCGGCCTGCTGCTGCAGCCGCGTGCCGTCGATCACCTTGAACCCGGCGCGCTTCAGATAGCCCGGATTGCGCTTCTCCTTCGGCCACAGCTCCCTGGTCGCGATCGAGGTCGGCACGTTCCACGGCGGGTTGATCACGATGCTGTGGATCGTCGAGGACAGCATCGGCGTCTCGTCGCCCGGCCGCCCGGTCACCGCGCGCATCGACTGGATCGGCCGGTCGCCGTCGAACAGCGTCAGCACCGCGGCCGCGATGTTCACCTGGATCCGGTTGGCGGGCATCTGCTGCGGCAGCCAGCGCCAGCGCTCCATGTTCGCCATGATCTGCCGGACGCGCGACGCGGCGGGGACGTTGAGCGCGGCGAGCGTCTGCGTCGAGACGATCCCGCTGGGGTTGAGCCCGTAGCGCCGCTGCGCGCGGCGCACCGCGTCGACCAGCCCGACGTCGTAACTGTCGCCGCTCACGCTCGTGTCGCGATCCTCGACCGCCAGCCGCTTCCGCAGCGCGATCACGCGCGCGCCGCTGGTGCCGATGTTCATGTCGGGCCCGGCGGCAAGCGTGCCCCAGCCGCCCGACGCCGCGATCGCCCGATAGCGCGCGAGCCCGGCCTTCAGCCCGTCATACCCCGCATAGGGCGGCGGCAGCGAGGCGAACCACGCCGCGATCCTGTCCGACCGCACCGCCGCGACGAAGCTCGGCAGCGGATCATAGGCCGGCGGACGCAGGCCCCAATCCTCCTGGAAGTCGACCGTCTCGAGCCGCCCGGCATGCACCGCGCGCGCATGGTCGAGCGCCTGGCGGATCAGCCGCGTGCTGTCCGCGCCGGTAACCGGCGTCGGCGGCAGCGCGGCCAGCCCCTGCCCCGTCACGTCCGCCTCGAGCAAAGTCGCCAGCTGCGTCGCCTGCGCGTCGGTCAGCCGCGGCAGCGCGATCGTCGGCGTCAGGATCGGCGACGCGACCTGCGGCTGCGCGGGCGCCGCGGGCGTCGGCGCCAGGCTCGGCAGCGTGAGCGGCGGACGGGTAACCTGGGCGGCCTGCGCCGCGACCGGCAGCGCCAGCGCGGCACCGCCGGCAGCCATAAGGATCCGCGTCGAAATGATGGTGTGCATGTCGCTCCTGTAGCGCGATTGACCGGCCTCTTCGCACGATCCGCCTCGCTCTAGGCTGAACGGATCGCCCGCGCGACCCGAAAACTTACGCAGGCCCGACACCGCTGGAAACGCGGGTAATTCCCCCCATATCCCGGGACCGCCAGCGGAGTTCGCATGCCTCTTCCCACCCCGTTCGTCCTCGCGTTCGGCGACAGCCTCACCGCCGGCTACGGCCTGTCGCAGCACCAGGCCTTCCCCGCGCGGCTCGAGGCGCTGCTCCGCGATCGCCATCCGGCCGCGCATGTCCGGAATGCGGGCGTCTCGGGCGACACCACCGCCAGCGGCCGGACGCGGCTCGCGCGCGTGCTGTCGGCGCTGCGCCAGCGGCCCGATCTCGCGATCCTCGAACTCGGCGCGAACGATTTCCTCCAGGGGCTCGACCCGGCGCGGACGCGGCAGAATCTCGATGCGATGCTCGTCAGCTTCGCCGACAGCGGCATCCCCGTACTGCTCGCGGGGATGCGCGCGCCGCCGTTCCTCGGCGCCGCCGCGGCCCCGTTCAACGCGATCCATCCCGACCTCGCCGCCCGCCACGGCGTGCCGCTCTACCCCTTCTTCCTCGACGGCGTCGTCGGGCGGCGCGACCTGACGCTCGCCGACGGTGTTCACCCGAACGCGGTCGCGGTCGCCGAGGTGGCGCGCCGCATCCTGCCGCATGTCGAGCGTGCGCTCGCCGCCGCCGGTGCGCGCGCCGCCGCCTGACCACGATGCAGCCCGACCTGTTCGCACCCGCCCCGGACCCGCTGGTCGCAACGCGCGCCGACATCGTCGACCCCGGCGAGGAAGCGATGCTGATCGCGGCGATCGACGCGACCGATCCCACCCCGTTCCGCTTCCAGGGCTGGCTCGGCAAGCGGCTGACGAGCAGCTTCGGCTGGAGCTACGACTTCGACCGCGGCACGATGGCACGCGGCGCGCCGATCCCCGCCTTCCTGCTTCCCCGACGCGAACGCGCCGCGGCGTTCGCCGGGCTGCTCCCGGACGCGCTCGAACAGGCGTTGCTGATCCGCTACGACCCCGGTGCGGGGATCGGCTGGCACCGCGACCGGCCGCAGTTCGAGCATGTCGTCGGCATCTCGCTCGGCGCGCCCGCGACCCTGCGCCTGCGCCGACGGCGCGACGCCGGGTTCGACCGCGCGACACTCCCACTGGTCCCGCGCGCGGCCTATCACCTGACCGGCGAGGCACGTCACGACTGGGAACACAGCGTCGCGCCGATGGACGCCGCCCGCTGGTCGGTTACGTTTCGCAGCCTGTCGGACAGGGGCCGGACGGCTGTCGCGAACGGCTGAACGCCGCCGCTCCTAGATCCCTTCCGCCACCACCGGATACCCGGCTGTCTCGAGGGCCTCGGTCAGATCCGCCAGGCACGTATCGACCAGCGCCGCGTCGGGGCTGCGTACGACGAAGTTCGCTCCCGTCCGCCCCTCGCGAAAGAAGGGGTAGCTCCCGATCGCGACGCCCGCATGCGTCTTCTCAGCGTCGCGCAGCAGGTCCGCGACTTCGCTTTCCGCGACCCAGCAGCCGATCGTCTTCGACACCACCGGCCGGCCGCCCTCGAGCGTACCCGTCAGCGCGTCGAGCATCCCCGCGGTGATATGCGGCACCCCCGCCATGATGAAGATGTTCGCGACATGGATGCCCGGCGCGCCCGACACCTTGTTGACGATCAGCCCGGCGCCCGCGGGAACGCGCGCCATCCGCGCCCGCGCCGCTGTCAGCCCGCCGCGCGTTTCGTAATAGCGCGCCAGCACGTCCATCGCCTGCGGATGGAACTCGACCGCGACGCCCAGCGCCTCGGCGATCGCATCGACGGTGATGTCGTCGTGCGTCGGCCCGATCCCCCCGGTCGTGAACAGATAGTCGTTGCGCGCGCGCAGGGTGTTGACCGCCTCGACGATCGCCTCGGTCCGGTCGGACACCACGCGCACCTCGGCGAGCCTGATGCCCTGCACGTTCAGCCACGAAGCGATCTGCGCGACGTTCTTGTCCTGCGTGCGCCCCGACAGGATTTCGTCGCCGATGACGACGAGCGCCGCGGTCCAGATGCGTTCCTCATTCATGCCACGGGCATAGTCTCGCAAAACCCGCCGCGCCACGCTATATCCGCCCCCATGACCGAATACGTGACCGTCACTTCAGACGCCCCCGAGGCGCGCACCGGCGCCATCAAGCTCCACGGACGCGCGGCGTTCGACGGCATGCACAAGGCGGGGCGGCTCGCCGCCGAGACGCTCGACATGATCGTCCCGCACATGGTCCCCGGCGTCACCACCGCCGAGATCGACCGGCTGATCTACGACTTCATCGTCGCGCGCGGCGGCGTCCCCGCGACGCTCGGGTATCGCGGCTACACGCACAGCGTGTGCATCTCGACCAACCACGTCGTCTGCCACGGCATCCCGTCGGAAAAGACGCTGAAGTCGGGCGACATCGTCAATGTCGACGTGACGCCTTTGCTCGACGGCTGGCACGGCGATTCGAGCCGGATGTATCTGGTCGGCGACGTCCCGATCAAGGCGCGCCGCCTCGTCGAGGTCACCTATGAATGCCTGATGCTCGGCATCGAGCAGGCGAAGCCCGGCAACACGATGGGCGACGTCGCCAACGCGATCCAGCGCCACGCCGAAAAGCATCGCTACGGCGTCGTCCGCGATTTCTGCGGCCACGGCGTCGGCCGCCTGTTCCACGACGCACCGGAGGTCGTCCATGTCGGCAAGCCCGGCACCGGTCCCGAGCTCCGCCCGGGCATGATCTTCACGATCGAACCGATGATCAACATCGGCCGCCCCGACGTGAAGCTGCTCGACGACGGCTGGACCGCGGTCACGCGCGACCGTTCTCTGTCGGCGCAGTTCGAGCATTCGATCGGCATCACCGAGGACGGCTGCGAGATCTTCACGCTCAGCCCCGCCGGCTATACCCAGCCGCCCTACGGCTGACCAAAACCCAGGGTTTGGCAAAAGCCGCCAACTATCGGGCCCGCCCCTGGGCCGAGAACAGCGAAAAACGGCGCGTATCGGTGAGTTAGCACACTGGCACACCTCATGCATTGAACCGGGAGCAGGCGCGAAGCCTGCGGCTATCCCAGGAGAATGCCATGATCACGATCCCCGCCCTGCTCGCCGCCGCAGCTCTGGCCGCAGGGACTGCGCCGACCGCACCGGTCGCGCCCCCCGCCCCGAACGCGGTCACGACGGCGACCAAGTCCTCGCCGCGCTACGTCGTCCGCTACGACCAGAAGCGCGACCGCTACTGCGTCCGCGGCGACGATCGTCCGCTGACCGGGACGATGATCTCGACCGAACAATGCCGCAGCAGCAGCGACTGGGCGTCGCGCGGCCTGATGCTGTCGCGCAAGCCCTGATCCTCCCGGCGTCGGCGCTCCGGCCTTCGTGCCGGGGCGCTGGCTCGGAGACGCTGGCCTAGCCGCGCATGCCCCGCTAAAGCGCGCGCATGACCGCCATCACTCCCCAGATCGTCGCCGACCACGGCCTGTCCCCCGACGAATATGAGCGCGTCCTCGCCGCGCTCGGCCGCGAGCCCAATCTCGTCGAGCTTGGCATCTTCTCGGTGATGTGGTCCGAGCATTGCAGCTACAAGTCGAGCAAGATCCACCTGATGAAGCTCCCCACCAAGGGCGAGCGCGTCATCTGCGGCCCCGGCGAGAATGCCGGCGTGGTCGACATCGGTGACGGACAGGCGGCGATCTTCAAGATGGAGAGCCACAACCACCCGTCCTACATCGAACCCTATCAGGGTGCCGCGACCGGCGTCGGCGGCATCCTGCGCGACGTGTTCACGATGGGCGCGCGCCCGATCGCCAACCTCAACGCGCTGCGCTTCGGCTCGCCCGACCATCCCAAGATGCGCCACCTGATCGCAGGCGTCGTCCACGGCATCGGCGGCTATGGCAACTGCGTCGGCGTGCCGACCGTCGGCGGCGAGGTGAACTTCCACCCCGCATACGACGGCAACATCCTCGTCAACGCGATGACCGTCGGGATCGCCGACCAGGACAAGATCTTCTATTCCGCCGCGAGCGGTCTCGGCAATTCGATCGTCTATGTCGGCTCCAAGACCGGCCGCGACGGCATCCACGGCGCGACGATGGCGAGCGCGGACTTCGGCGAGGATTCGGACGCCAAGCGCCCGACCGTCCAGGTCGGCGACCCCTTCACCGAGAAGCTGCTGATCGAGGCGTGCCTCGAGCTGATGGCGACCGACATGATCGTCGCGATCCAGGACATGGGCGCGGCGGGCCTCACCTCCTCGGCGGTCGAAATGGCGTCGAAGGGCGGCGTCGGGATCGAGCTGATCATGGACGACGTGCCGCAGCGCGAAACCGGCATGACGCCCTACGAAATGATGCTCTCGGAAAGCCAGGAGCGCATGCTCATGGTCCTGAAGCCCGGCCGCGAGGCCGAGGCCGAGGCGATCTTCCGCAAATGGGAACTGGACTTCGCGGTGATCGGCCAGGTCACCGACACCGGCCGCATGGTGCTCAAGTTCAAGGGCGACACCGTCTGCGACATCCCGCTCGGCCCGCTCGCCGACGACGCGCCGCTCTACGACCGGCCGCACGTCCCCACCCCGCCCGCCGCGCCGCTGACGAACGTGCCCACGACGACCGACATCGCCGCCGACCTGCTGGCGCTGATGGGCTCGCCCGACATCGCCAGCCGCCGCTGGATCTGGGAACAGTACGACCACATGGTCGGCGCCGACACCGTGCAGCGCCCCGGTGGCGACGCCGCGGTGGTCCGCGTCCACGGCACCGACAAGGCGCTGGCGATGACCACCGACTGCACCCCGCGCTATTGCTTCGCCGACCCCGTCGAGGGCGGCAAGCAGGCGGTCGCAGAAGCCTGGCGCAACCTGACGGCGGTCGGTTCCAGCCCGATCGCAGTCACCAACTGCCTCAACTTCGCCAACCCGCAGCGCCCCGAGATCATGGGCCAGATCGTCGGCTGCCTCGACGGCATGAGCCAGGCCTGCCTTGCGCTCGACTTCCCGATCGTGTCGGGCAATGTCAGCCTCTACAATGAATCCAAGGCGACCGGCGGCGGCAGCGCGATCCTGCCGACCCCCGCGATCGGTGCGATCGGCCTGCTCGCCGACTGGCAGACAAGCATGACGATCGCGTTCAAGGACCCCGGCGACGTCATCATGGTCGTCGGCACCCGCGCCGGCCATCTCGGCCAGTCGCTCTGGCTGCGCGAATGCCAGGGTCGCTCGGGCACCGACGCCGGCCCGCCGCCCCCGGTCGATCTCGCCGCCGAGCGCCGCACCGGCGACTTCGTCCGCGCTGCGATCCTCGACGGCAAGCTCAACGCGGTCCACGACGTCTCCGACGGCGGCATCGCGGTGACGGTCGCCGAGATGGCGCTCGCCGGCGGGATCGGCGCGATGATCAACCGCGCGATGCCGTTCGACGCGCCGCGCTCGTTCTTCGCCGAGGACCAGGGCGTCTATGTCGTCACCGTCCACGACCATGCGCTGCTCGACTTCATGACCGAGGCGCACGGCGCCGGCGTCCTCGTCGAGCCGCTCGGCCGCACAGGCGGCACGCGACTGATCTTCGAGCTGCCAGATGCCGACTTCGCGGTGAAGCTCGACGACCTGCGCAGCGCGCACGAAAGCTTCTTCCCGACACTCATGGGGGCCGACGCCGCGCTCGCCTGAGCGTCCTGCCAGACCCCTGGCGGTAGCGCCCGACGCGACCGTTGATGCGAACCATTTGCAAAAGTGCTTGCGACTGGTTCGCATTAGCCCTATTCCTCGCCGCCTAGCGAGGGAGCATCCATGGTCGTCTGCGTTTGCAATGCCATACGGGAATCCGACGTTCGTCAATGCGCGCGCGGCGGCTGCACGACTCCCTGTCAGGCGTTCCGTTCGCTCGGTCGCCAGCCCAAATGCGGCCAGTGCGCCTCGGTCGCGCGCGCGATCATCGCCGAGGAACGCGCGGCTGCGTAGCAGTCGCAACGGCCAAAACCCGCAGAAATCTGCCAATTACAAGTTGCCGCCGACCGCCCGCCGCCGTTAGGATACGGTGAGAGGTACGGAGACATGGCAATGCAGGGCGACCCCCAGGTTATCGATTATCTGAACGAGGCGCTCAAGAACGAGCTGACCGCGGTTAACCAGTACTGGCTCCACTACCGGATGCTCGACCATTGGGGCGTCTACAAGCTCGCGCAGTTCGAGCGGATGGAATCGATCGACGAGATGAAGCACGCCGACATGCTGTCGGAGCGCATCCTCTTCCTCGACGGTCTTCCCAACTTCCAGCTGCTCGGCCGCCTGCGCATCGGCGAGACCGTCGAGGAGGTGCTCAAGTCCGACCTCGCGCTCGAGATCGAGGCCGTCGCGCAACTCAAGGGCGCGATCGCCTATTGCGAAGAGGTGAAGGACTATATCAGCCGCGAACTGTTCGCGCGCATCCTCGCCAGCGAGGAAGAGCATGTCGACACGCTCGAGCGGCAGTTCGAGATGATCGCCCGCATGGGCATCCACAATTACGTGCAGCTCAACTCGATCTCGGAGCACGACGCCCCGCAATCGGGTGCCGCGCCCTATCTGAAATAAGCCCCGTCGTCCCGGGGTCCTGCGTCATCCCGGGCTCGTCCCGGGCTCCAGGGTTACAGGCGCCAGCGCTCGTGGCTCTGGATCCCGGGACAAGCCCGGGATGACGCCGCGTGCGTCAGACCGTCCGCCGGCCGAAGCCCCCGGCATTCGGTCGCCGCGCCACCAGCGGGTTCGCCTCGCGCTCGAGCAGCGTCAGCGTCTGCTCGAACACCCCGCGCAACCGCGCGATATGCTCCAGCGCCAGTTCGGGCGTGTCCTGCAGTTCGACGCAGTCGCGCGCGATCGTCTCGATCGTCTCGGCGAGATCGGCAAGCGGTTCGGCCCCGAACTGTCGCGCCTCGCCCTTCAGCGTATGCGCCGGGATCACCATTGCCGCGGCATTGGCGCCGCGCATCGCAGCCTCGATCGCCGCGACCGATTTCACCCCGTCCTCGCGGAAATAGCCGAGAATGCGGACGAACCCCGCGCCCAACTCGCTCCTGGCGCGCGCGAATGCGGGCCAGTCCACCAAGGTGCTTCCTTCGAACGACACTGTTGTCCCACTCCCGTTCGGCCCGACGCCGTGAAGGTCCGACGTCGGTCCTACCGCGATTGCGTAAACACAATGTTGCCAAGGCGCGAGCAAGGTTCAACAAAGATCGACCCGATTCGGGCGCGATTCCCGATAATTAGGCCACGGCGAAAGCGTGTTGGACGCTCACTTCTCGTCGTAGGGATTCTTCGGCGCGCGGAACATCAGTCGCACCGGTACCGCGCCGAAGCCCAGGTCCTTGCGCATCGAATTGACCAGATAGCGTTCGTAGCTCGCCGGCAACTGATCGACGCGCGTGCCGAAGATCA
>Ga0265798_10011147_pt1 | contig 10983 bp, 7 predicted proteins | sample P3T30metagenome_FD_192430 | JGI IMG/M metagenome (GOLD analysis project Ga0265798, IMG submission 192430) | Plant litter microbial communities from East Loma Ridge, Irvine, California - P3 T30 | ecosystem: Environmental > Terrestrial > Plant litter > Unclassified | place: USA: California... | reverse complement strand
GTTCTTTTCCTTCGCATCTAGAGACGTTTTAACACCTCTTTATTACGCATATATAAGGATTGTCGTTGTCTCACACAGCGATTGAGGCGCAAGGCTAGACGGTGAGCTGAGCTTACGCAGAGCGCATACGGATTGGTGAGTTGCCCCTTCTCGAGTCGAGGCGCTGGACTGACAGAACGGCAGAGTGAAAGATTGTACTTCCCTTGTCTACCACGCAATCGACTCTTCTCCTGCTACGTACGCGCAATATGGCCGACGTTCAAACGCACCAAGACCCCAGCGGCACCACCGGCGTTGGCAATGGTCCCCAGGTCCTCAGCACCTCCGGCCAGCTCGACGTCATCGGCGGACCGCTGCTCAACTACCGGCGCACCAGCAACCAGCAGATAGGCCAGCCAATCTGGCACGGTAGCGTCCTAATCGTCACCACACCCGGCCAACAGGCGCCCCAGCTCGTACTCGCCCCAGCAGGCGCAGTTGATGCCAGCATCGGCGACGCCAGGTTCAGCGTGGAGGCGCGGACATTCGAGGGTGAGAAGCTGTACGAGGACCCCAAGCGGGCTTTCTGGCGGTTCATGATCGAGGCGCCTTTCCAGCAGTTCGAGTCGCGATGGAAATACGACATCAACGGCCTGGTCTACGTCGACCGCAAGAAGTTTGAGAAGCCGCAGGTGTTTGCGATACCCGCTACTTCGCAGTCGATGCGCATCATGTTCCACTCCTGCAATGGTTTCAGCGTTGGTACTGATGTCGATGCGTGGTCTGGCCCTGCGCTGTGGAATGATGTCTTGCGCATGCATGAGCAGAAGCCGTTTCACGTTATGCTGGGTGGAGGTGACCAGATCTACAACGATGGAGTGCGTGTGGATGGCCCGTTGAAGGCGTGGACGGCTATTGGGAATCCGCACAAGCGCCGTGATTACCCGTTCGGCGAGCAGATGCGCAGGGACTGCGATGAGTACTACTTCAACAACTATGTTAGGTGGTACGGCCAGAAGCCGTTTTCTACTGCCAACAGCCAGATTCCACAGGTCAGTCAAGTCTCTCGTACGGATTGTTTCTGAGACAAGTACTGATTTCAACAGGTGAATATTTGGGATGACCACGATATCATCGACGGCTTCGGCTCGTACACCGATCACTTCATGAAGTGCGCTGTGTTCCGCGGCATTGGAGGCGTGGCGCACAAGTACTACCTGCTTTTCCAGCACCACCTCGCGCCGCCGAAGAGCACGTATACCACTGATGCGCCCAAGACGACCAGTGTTGGGGCCGAGAAGACCACACCGGCAGACCCTACCCAGGTCAAGGACACATTTGTGATGACGAACGATGTGGCCGATCCGTCGTATATCATCGGACACAAGCCCGGGCCATACGTGGAGGAATGCAGTCGCAGCATCTACTGCCAGCTAGGAGCGCGCATTGCCTTCGCTGGTATTGATGCGCGAACTGAGCGCACTCGCCACCAGATCAACTACCCAGAGACGTACAAGCTGCTGTTCGATCGCCTGGAGAAGGAGTTCACGGCCAACCCAGACCTGAAGCATCTCATCCTTCTGCTCGGCGTACCCATCGCGTACCCACGTCTAGCGTGGCTAGAGAATATCCTGCAGTCTCCGCTCATCGCGCCCATCAAGTTCCTCAACAAGCGCTTCGGCCTCGCAGGTGGCTTTTTCAACCAGTTCGATGGCAAGGTCGATTTGCTCGACGACCTGGACGACCACTACACGGCCCGCCAGCACAAGACTGAGCGCCGCGAGCTCATACAAATGCTGCAGAACTTCTCCAAGAAGCACTCTGCGCGCGTCACCATTCTCGGTGGAGACGTTCATCTCGGCGCCATCGGCCGTTTCTACTCCAACCCCAAGCACCAGATCCCCGCCGAGCAGGACTGGCGCTACATCCCCAACATCATCAGCTCCGCCATCACCAACAAGCCGCCACCCCAAGCCGTCGCCAACCTCCTAGCACGCCGCAACAAGGTGCACCACCTAGACCACGACACCGACGAGACGCTGCTCGAAATCTTCGACACGGATCCAGGCTTCAACTCCAAGGGCGAACGCGTAGGCACAGGCCTGAACAACCAGATGAACGGCACCGCGCCGGGCACAGACGAGAAAATTGAAAAGAAAACGTCCGACAAGAATCACGCTACCATGCCGTCCCGCAACTACGCCATCATCGCTGAGTCCGCTGCACCACCTACCGCCACGCTCTCCGCGCCCGGCCCCGCGCCCGGCCAAGCCCCATCTACAAACGGCGACGCGGCATCTACCATCTCTTCACCCCCGGGCAAGAAGGATAATCCGCGGCACCCGATGCATATCGGTGAACAAGGCGCTGGAACATCGCATCCTGCGTCTGGAGGGGTGCATCCCACGGGCTTGTGTGGGCCGTTTGGGCTGGATGTTAGTCTTAGGGTGGAGATTAGTAATAGTGATCGCGAGGGCAGGACGGATGGGTATGGGTTTAGTATTCCGGGGTTGGTGGTCAATGAGGGGTTGAGGGATCAGGGGACGAGGTGGTAGATTGGGTGAGTGTTTGGGGGTGATTTGAGGGGGCGGAAGATGGGGTTTGGTGGTTGTGAGGGTGATGTGTTTCTAGGTTGGATTTTATACCCTGTGTTTGCGCAGTTAGTAGTGTATAGTCTGTAGTGTAATCGAGCTTGTCCTTTGCTTGTTGTATTCTCCTCGACTTACTGTCGTGCTGCTGAAGTTATTGCTTTCATGTGTGTAGCAGCCATTAGTGACACAGTAGTAGGCGCCTTGACGGGCAAATGCGTATGTCTGATTCAAGTTGCGTAAGAAAAGATACAGTCCATATATCCTCAAGACTTCATCACCCTCTCACCAAACACCCGCGTCAATCCCGACCACACTCCCGCCTAACCACCGCTTCCTCCCCCTCAACACCATCATCCTCATTCCTCGCTACATCATTCACTCCCTCCCTCCTCTTCCTCCGCCAGCTCCTTCCCCCTCCCCTCCTTCCACACCCTATACACCTCCTTCTCCACCCCATTCCCATTCCTTACATTATACCCCATCCCCTCCCACATCCCCAACTGCGCCGCAAATCCAGGGCTAATATCAATAATCGATCGATCCTTGCGCGCCAACTCCAGCGCCGCGTCATAGCGCAAGCAAAGAGTCTTCATAATGTACGCTACTAGTACCGCGCCGCTTCGCGAAATACCTTGTAGACAATGAACTAGCACTTTCCCGCCTTGCGTTCTTGCCTCGTCGATGAATGCTATACCGTCGTCTAGCACTCCGAGTAAATCCCCGGAAGCGTCGTCTTCGAGTTCGATGATCATGTGTGCGATGCCGAGATGAGCGGGGATTTTGGGGCGGGCTGTGGTGCTCATTAGGCTTAGGATGTGGGTGAATGCGTGGTCGGTGAGCTGTGGGGGGGAGGAGGGGACGCTGATACTGGGTGCGTGTTAGTTGTGGGGAGATTTGGAGGCGAGTGGTTGGATGGGTGTGTTGGTTTACGTACTCGGAGATGTAGAGGTTTGGTATCGGGGTGATGGGTGCGGGATTGTTGGGGTGGAAGAGGGGTCGTGACATTTTTTGGGTGTTGGAGGGTCAGTATAGGGTGGGTTTTGGGGAGGATGTGTTGTGTGGATGATGGGGGTTTTTGTTTGGGATGGATTGGGAAAGAGGATTCTGAGGGGGATGATGACTGAGCAGGTGGTTACGTCTCACGAATGCGGATATTGAATCAAGTCTGTGTTGGAGCTGATTGATCCTCATCGCTCGCAATATCAATGCCTGACTTCTGATATAGTACTGCTCCTACACTCCGTGGATTTTCTGCCCAAAAAGGAACGGCCGCACGAAGTACAATACGGCACCGGCGAACCAAATGCCAACAAGGATCGCTGCTTGCACCGGAGCAAACACAGCGCCTCGTATGACTACGAATCCACTGATGATAGCAAACACTATCGGAGTAGCAATAAATGGCTTGACTGGACGCAACAAGTCCGGTTCTCGAAAGCGCAAGATGATAGCACCAAGCACGGTCAAGAAGAAGAACGCGTACTCTGCGAGACCATTGAGAGTGAGAAGAATCCGCATATTGCCCAAGAGGATGTATATCGCGGAGAGCACCGTATTCAAGATCAACGCATTGATGGGTGATTCGCCGGCGTCCATTGCGTCTTCGGCGTTTTCGTCTGTGCCCGCGGTTTTGGTCACTTTAATGGTGCCGACTTGGCCGACTGATCCAAGAACTCGCGGGAGCCAGTTGTTGTTGGCTGCTGCGACGGTCATGCGGCCGGCGACAAACGAATTTCCCAGGGCGGAGCCCGCGATGACAAGGCATATCAGTGCAGTCGCGAAGTAGGCGACGTTCTTGCCCAAGAAATGCGTTACCGCGGTCTGCGAAGTTAAGCATAGAATCAGTACCAGATATGAAGTAGACGTACCACTGCGGCTGCATCCGTAGTCGAGACGACTTCCCAGGGCAGCAGTACATAGTACACGGCATTGGCAGCAAGGTAACACAAAACGATGGTGGGAATGGCGGTATTGATCGACAGCGGAAGCTGCCTGCTTGGATTGCGAAGCTCAGCAGCGACGTAATTTGCCTTCCAGTCTGTCAGCATTGTTGCTTGAAGTATAGGCGTACATACCTTATCCCAACCAGAATATGCCCACAATGCACCATAAAGCGCAGTACTGTAAAGTCCCAACGACTGCCACGTAGTTACTCCACTCCAGTCGAAGTGGCTGCCATCTGGTAATGGCGTGTCTCTCGGCGTAAACCACCCTTTGCTGTGCCAGTCTCCGCCACCGAGATCTTTGCCCTTTCCTATGTACACGAAGACGGCGACTAGCCCCGCTACGATGAGCAGCAATATGGTGAGTAGCTTGACAGCGACGAAGAACCCCGAGAGCCTGGTACTTGTCTTCGTGCTGATCGAATTGAGCGTTGTGACGCAGACCAATACCAGCAAACTCAAGAGCTTGTGCGTGATTGGTGGTGACGGTTCATTGATGCCCATACTTGAGTAGATGGACTCCACGAAGACGATGCTGAGAATCGCTAGAGTCGCAGGCATCGTTGCAACAATCCACGACCAAGCTGCCATGTATCCCCACAAGTCTCCATAAATATATGAAAGATATGGTTGAAGGCCTCCCTCGCCTGGAATAGCTGTGCCCAATTCTGCCATTGTCAAAGCGCCGGTCCATGCTACTACTCCACCAAGTAGCCAGATGAGGAGGGACGCGCCCGGCGTTGGAACGTTTGCATCAATTGGTCCTGGAGATGAGAATACGCCGGAGCCGATGACGATACTAACGAGCAACGCGAAGCCATCCAAAGCGCCTAGGTTCCGAGCGAATGTGCGCCTAGACACATTAATGGTGGGTTCAGCGATGTCCTCGTCGGGAGTGTAATCCACCGTTCCGCCTCGAGAGTCCTGCTCCTGCAGCAGAGGTGATCTTTCTGAAGCTGCCATGATGGATGGTTGGTGATGACGAATGGCAGAGAGGAAAGCGCGTGCTATGGAACACCGATCTTAGGGAGCGACTAGGTGTTGGTGCTATGTGTGAGGAGAACTACTGGAATCCCTAGGATCAGTGTTTGATGAGATCTGGTGTTCTGATGACGACGAAGCCAAAGACGAGACGCGATTACTTAGAGATAGCGTCATCGGACGTTTCACGGAGATATTGCGGAGATGCCTCTTTCGCCCGAGCTGGCGCCTACGCAACTTCCGAGGTACGAAGTACAGCTCAGCTCGCATCAACACGGCAAGCCAATAATCCTCAGAACGTCTAACCACCTCATTTACAATGGTAGTCCGTCCTTACTTCACCGAACAGAAGCAAGTCCTCCCCTTTGACAAGGTCATCGAGCTCGAGAAGATCGACGACTGGACGTTTCGGTCAATTGTGAAAGCTTATTCGCCTACTGGAGGTGAAAACGGAACGTATGGCGGCCATGTGTTTGCGCAAGCAGCTTGGGCTGCCGCGCAGACAGTAGGTGAAGGATACCTTGTTCACAATATCACTGGATGGTTCGTCTTGGGAGGCAAACCAAACGAGCACTACACCTACCGCGTCAAGAAAATACGGGATGGCTACAATTATTGCACGCGATCCGTAACGGTCAGTCAGATTGCCGCTCAGGGTGACATGTTCACATGTACCTGCTCGTTCAAGAAAGAAGAAAGCTCTCCGGTAGATGTACAGGATCAAATGGATATCAAGGAGGTGTATAAAGATGTACTCCGAGGCAAAGATGCGGAACCGATGGAGCACTCGCCCGCACCCAGTAATGACTCGGAAAACTTCCGTGAGACCTACCTTCCAGCTCATCCAGAGCACTTTAATCCAATCGGAGGTCTCCATATCCGCAAGGCGAACATGGCCAAGTACAACGATAGTAGGCGTCCCCTAGACCGTAGACAGCTCCTCTTCTATACCCTCCGAGGGGCTCTGCCGCTCCCCACCGCGCCCTTTCCACCACCTACAGGCAAGTCCTCGTTAACACGCGAGGCAAACATGCACGCGTGTGCGCATCTATACGCCTCGGACCGAAACTCGCTCTTCATAGTACCGAACCATCTCGACCGTCCAAGAGACTATACGCGCATGGCGTCGCTCTCACACAGCGTCATATTCCATGTGGGAATCAAAGATCTCATCATGCCGCCAGAACCTCGCATCAACCATTCAAATGCGGACCCAACTTTATGGGAAGATGGAGCTCTCCCGTTGTGCAATATGGAAGGCTACAACGGCGGCGACGAAGACGGAAGGAAATGGTTTGTGCAGGAGGCGCATGTGACGAGAGCGACGGGTGGAAGAGCGCTGCATACAAGCCGGATGTGGGATTACGATACTGGAGTGCACATTGCGACGACGTTCCAGGATGGACTCATTCGGTTCAAGGATGACACCAAGCTGTGAGGTGTACCCAGCGTTGTGAAAGACGTGAGCCCTGAATCTTCATACACGTAATACGATCGGGACTAGCAAGGGTACCGAGAAGACGATGAGCCGTTGCGCACTGCCGCCCAGCTCCTGCTATTACGTTTTGTCGGCTTCATGGATCGTCAAACTGCTACATCGTTTCGCTCGCCCCTTCAACAGCAATAGTTCGAAGCTGCCTGGATGGAGAAGTAATTGCGAGGAGGTAGGCGATGGTAAGATCATGGGAACCGAGCTGGCACCTGGCGTGCTGAGTGTCTCCATTCTGGCGCCTCGCGGTTACATTGCGCAGGATCAAACAGGTGTTGATTTGCAAGAGAAAAAAGTGAAGTGCGCATTTGGAGCTTCGGATTAGCTTCCTGGCGCGATGTCGAGAGTCGTTCGACATGTGGCAACCGATCTGGTGGAACGTACGACGGATAATGTACCGATACTATTTGAGATCAAGGCGGGGGACGTGACTGTCAAAAGAATGCAACGATACATGGAGATCTGGAATGGCGGGCCGTGGAGCTGATCGGAATATTCATTTACATATAAACGTGACAAACCAAGGATCCAAGCCGCTCAAGAACCAACAAGTATTCAACCCTCCGAGACGAAGTTTTCTTCAAACACAACTCGTACACTGCCATTTCCAGCCCAACTATTGAGGTACCCTGAAGTTGTTGGTGTAGTTGAATGCCCGGCCATACGGTTTGATGATACCCGCGCTGACGAAGGACCACTCCTCGCCTTTGGGGTCGCGCTGCATGTGGATATCTCTGCCATACTCTTCCCACCGCTCCGTCCTGAGCACTTGCACCCGAACCGAACCGCGCAAGCTTCTCCTCACATGACCTTTGAGCTGTTCCGTCACTTGTGTAGCCTCCGGAATGGGCCTTCGAACGCGGAATCGTAAGCGTGTCAAATCCAGGTGCTCAACCAGGGTTGGCGTAACTATCCTGCCGTTGACGAAGAGGTCGAAGAAACGCCAGCGACCGTTGAAGACAGGACGGAGGGCCAAAATCTTGAGGTTCTTCAGGCTTTGGAGGGCTTCGAGAACGCCAGGCCAGGGATTGCCGATTGGAGCGCCTTCGGTCGACATGAAGTGCTTGAGCGCGGATTGCTGGTCGATGTAGAAGTAGTCGATTTCGGCATACAGGTCCAGCTTGACGAGGTTACCGCAGTCAGCGATGAGGGTCCATAGCTTCATAGCTTTGTTGGCTGTTGGAACATGATGCTTGCAATCGCCGCTGACCATGAGGTGCAGGTAGCGTAGACTACGCCGTCCGACAAGACCGATGTTCTCCAGGAAGTCTATGTATATCTGGATGTAGTCCACGTCTGAGGTGAAGCTCTGTGTCGTCTCGATCTGGAAGGTGTTATTCGCAAAGAAGTACGAGCGCGCCTCGCAGCGAATGTTGTGATCAATGCCGCAGAGTAGTTCGAGCGCCTCGACTGGAGTTCGTCCCTTTGTCCTCGTCATGTGCGTGATGAAGTGTTCGATGTGCTTGTTGTATGTGACCGAGATAGGCTTCGGCCACTTCAACGTCGTCGCATATGTGAGGTTGCGGAGCTCACCAGGCAGTGAAGCGAATGAAGCTCTGGTTACATTGATTCTGGCGGAGTTCTCCTGGTAGTTGATACCGGAATGTCGGTAGTACATCATGCTGCCTGGCTCGCGAGGTGATCCCGCCATTCTGTCACGATTGTGGGATCTGGTTGACTGACTTCTTGGGGGTATTAGCTTGGGGCTGAAATGACGGAAGGAAAGGATCGGTTAGCCCAAAGGTTTGCACGCTGGAAGTTACTGCGCGAACTCGCAGCCAGGTACTGGCGCGTTGCGTTCCGTTTGCTTCTCGTAACATCACGCGATTAGCTCACGCGTAACATACCGTCTGGGTTACTCGATGGCGAGATGCTATAGTTGTTCTGTTCGATGGTGATTAGTTGTCTTCGCGCATGTGAGAGACAGCGATTAAGCTTCTAGTTGAGCAGGTGCTGAAACACATCGTAGATTACTGAAGATCTCAGGCACTAGAACTTCTATTGTTCAAAAGTCTTTGCGCCTGTTAGGGCGCAGTAATTTGCGGTGAATGAGCGTTTGTTTTACGCTTACCCAACAGTGACCGATGGACCTCGCTTAGACGTCCCACTCACTACCGGTAGGCCTGCAAAAAAGTGAAAGAAAGAGCAAGAGGCAAAAGGTCAGCTTGGATCAAATCCGAAACGAGTCTCACGGCCATGGAGAAACAAAAATAACTCCTAGGTTGCCTGGCTGATGCCAGGCGAAGATGATCAGAGTGGGACTCGAACCCACGCCACTTTCGTGACTAGGAAGAATGTTAAGATTAACCTTAACCTAGCGCCATAACCAGCTCGGCCATCTGACCTGATGTTGTTCATGGCAAAGTTGAGGAATAATAAAAATATGTTGCCTATTGTATTAGCAGGAGGACCAGCAGTGGTGTGCTCAAGAATGTGGGGTGCGAGATCGGCGAAGGAAAATATTTCGGACCCCGCATCCGCCTCATCAGCGTAGTGGACCAATCACCCCTGGGCTTACATGGTACAACACCTCAACGGTATTGTATCGAAAGAACCACTACTAGCTAGTTACGACAGCTAGTTAGCAGTGGGAACGGAAGTACTCTGTCATGGTACAAGAGATCTGAGTTGAGCATGCCTTTTACGGGAAGTCTTTGTATTACGAAGACAATGCCAGCGAGCGAAAGGTAAGATGTGATTCAAATTACAGCTTACTTCGGACGTTGAAATTATCAGGTCGCCACATCTCGTTCAGCAGTCTATTTGCGTTGACCATCTCCGGTCTGCACTGGTCCAGTGAAGTGATACCGAGCAGCCTCATACCAGTCTGCAGCTCTTCCGCAAGAACTAACTCGAGTTAGCAAGGTTCTACTCATGAAGACTCCAACACACTCACCATCTACACATCGCTCGACGCCCTTCGCACCATATGCTCCGAGTGCGTACAAGAATGGCCGACCGACTCCGACTGCCGTGGCACCAAGACACAGTGCCTTCAGCACGTCGTTTCCATCCCTCAGACCGCCGTCCAAGAACACCTCCATCTTCTTGAACACCTCCGGGCAATACGTTCTGATCTCGCACAGCGTCATCAACGCACTCGGGGCAGTGTGCAATTGACGTCCGCCGTGGTTGCTGAGCAGAATGCCATCACAGCCGTACTCCATCGCGAGCTTCGCATCTTCCGCGCATTGGATTCCCTTGAGTATGATCGAACCTTGCCACTCCTTTCGTATCCATTCCAAATCCTCCCACGTGGTATGTGGGCTCAGTTGCCCTTGCGATGGTCGGCCGCCCATAGCTGGCGCGAACGCATTGTCGCCGCCTGTCTCCCAAGTGGCTGTGCTCTCTTCTTCGATACCAACCGCCATCGCTTCTTCCGCTTGCAAGTATCGGTCAGCCGTCCTCTTTCCCAGCACGGGCGTATCGACTGTGATCCACAGGCCCTTGTACCCGCATTTCTTGACGATGCGCATCAATTCGAGAGCCTTATTCTTATCTACGGGCATATAGTACTGAAAGAATAGCCTGGTCGAACTCGCGCCCTGCAGCTTATTCTGCTCCTCGACATAGCCTTGCATGATCTGCTCGGTTGATCTGGTGCTGGCTGTACTCACAACAGCGTGTATGCCTTTCCTTACTGCACCTCTGTACATCTCCATCTCCGCATTCTCGTGGATCGCGCCCATCGTCCCCATAGGCGAGATGTAAAATGGATATGGCGACTCATGTCCGAAAATCTTGCGGCGCGTGTCAACGTCACCGACGTTGCGCATCACACGCGGGCGAAAGTTAACACGGCTCCAATCGTCGACATTGCCTTTCAATGACAGTCCGGAATTGGCGGAGGTGGATACGTAGATGTACGACTTGTGAGGTAACACAGCTTTTGCTGCATTCTCGAAATCGTTGGCTGTCACGCACATGGAAATATGCGGCACCCCCTTCGATACATCCGTGTCGGATGCCATTTTCGCTATCTCATCCTTGATCTGGCGAA
>Ga0265798_10011145_pt1 | contig 10984 bp, 9 predicted proteins | sample P3T30metagenome_FD_192430 | JGI IMG/M metagenome (GOLD analysis project Ga0265798, IMG submission 192430) | Plant litter microbial communities from East Loma Ridge, Irvine, California - P3 T30 | ecosystem: Environmental > Terrestrial > Plant litter > Unclassified | place: USA: California... | reverse complement strand
CGCGCTTCTCATTGATGTGGCCTCCGGACGAACCTCGATTCTGCCTACGACCATCGCAGGTCGAGGGGCAGTTATCCGATTCCTTGCACCCGAGCCTGGAGTTGTAAGGACCGTCTCTGCCCCCACCGTCTCTGCACCGAAGGAGGTCTACGTAGGAGTTAGTGCGGGAGACACCGTGAACCCCGTGCGACGGTCCGGAGATCGACCGGGTTACGTCATCGCGGATGGCAGGGACGCAGCCGACGCGGCCGAAGTAGCAGAAGCGCTCCGTGCCGCTGTCCGCATCGTGACTTCGGATGACGAGTCGGGCGACCAGGGTTGAGGTTCCTCACCTTCATACCGACCGAGAGGGTGACGCGATGGCTCGCGCTCGGGCTGCTGTTCAACTCGTTGGGTACGGGCCTCTACGGCGCGGTCCTCATCCTCTACTTCGTCGGCGGCGTCCACCTGCCGGCGGCGCAGGTCGGCGTGGTCGCGACCGTAGCTGCCGTTGGGGGTCTTTTGTTTCTCCCCGCAGCGGGTGGCGTCCTCGACCGGCACCGAGCCGTCCGGGTAGGAACCGCTTTTCTGGTCGTCGAGGCCGCGGCGATGGTCTGGCTCGCCTTCGCCAACTCCGTCGTGACGTTCGGTATCGGCGCACTCGTCGCCGCCTTCGCCGCGCAGGGCTCAAAGGTTGTACGCGGCGTCCTCAATGCGCACATCGCCCCGACCGGGCAACGAGGCAAGGTCCGGGCGCAGCTGCGCTCATGCGCAAACATCGGGATCGCGTCAGGGGCCGCGATCGCTGCGATCGCCGTCACCGTCCTGCCCGGGTCCGAGCTGCGATGGCTACTGATCGGCAACGCTTTGACCTTCTTGGTCCTCGCCGCCGTCTATCTCACCAAGCTGCGGGACGTGCAGCAAACCCCGGAGCGGCGTACCGAAGCATCGCCGCGTCGCTCCGGCACGATAGCCGCTTGGTCGGATAGGACTTACGTCGTCGTGACGAGCATGAACGGTGTCCTCGGTGTCCAGTATGCAGCGCTGACGGTCGGTGTGCCGCTCCTCGTGGCGACGAGACCAGGCTTGCCGGAATGGCTCGCGCCGACCGCGCTGCTGGTCAATACCGTCATCGTCGTCCTCTGCCAGGCACCGGTGTCGGCGCGCGTCGACGGCGTGCCAGCGGCTGGCCGCTCGATGCTCTTCGCGGGGCTGACGCTTGGAATTTCGTCCGTGGGCTTCGTGCTTGCTCTCCTCATGAGCGGCAGCGGCGCCGGGGTGGCGCTTGTCCTGGCGATCGTTGTCGTCCATTCTCTTGGCGAGCTCCTCCAGGTCGCCGGGGCGTTCGACCTGTCCTACGACCTGGCCGACTCGCGCTATATGGGCTCTTACCAGGGTGTGTACGCCTGGACCGCCGGAGTCGGATCGGCGCTCGGCCCCGCAGTGTGGTCGGTCGCGCTTGCAGGTGGCACGATCTGGGGCGCTCCGGTCATCGCCGCGGGGTTCATCGCAGCGGGTGTGACCGCATGGGTGGCCACCGGCCGAGGACGAGTGGATCTCGACGCGCGGGTGGAGGCGACGATCCCAACCGGGTCAGGCAGCTGAAGCCACGGCCTCCGGCGATGTCAGAGCGCCCGGCCGGTGCGGAGCGCGAAGGCCACCTCGGGACGACCGACCATCTCAGCCCGCCGCGCCGCGGCTTCGTGATCGTACGAGATGCGTCGGTGCTGCAGGTCGACGATGCGAGTGCCAGTCGGTGAACTCTCGAGGTCGATAAGCGCGTAGCTCGCGTCCGGTGTCCCGTTCTGGACGACATGAGGACGGACGTGGTCATCGTCCTCGTACGCCTGCAGCCCGACGCTCCCCACACCGATGACGTCGGTACCGTCGATGGACTGCGCAGAGGCAGGCAGATGCGAGTGTCCGCAGAGGACAGCCACAGCCCGGGTTCCGTTGAGCCGAGAAGCCACTTCCGCTGGCAACGCCGGTCGCAGCACGCCGTCTTGCACCGAATGCGTGAGGTATTCGTCATCTGCGCGCGGCGAACCGTGGACGGCGACGATGTCGGCCGTGACGTCGATCCGTTCAGGCAGCTCAGCCATCCAGGCGATCTGTTCGGGTCGCAGCGACGAACGTGCATGTTCGTCGGACAGGCCGAGTCGTCCGCCAGCGACGACGGTACGGTCGTGGTTCCCGCGAACGCTTCGCCACCCCTTGCGCATCAGTAGCTCGACTGTCTCGACCGGCCAGAGCGCTCCCGAGGCGACGTCGCCGAGGTTGAGGACCTCATGCACCCCGCTGCTGGCGATGTCGCCGACAACAGCTTCAAGGGCGGCGACGTTGCCGTGGATGTCAGAAACGACTGCGAGCCGGCGAAACGCAGATTCATTCGGCATCGTCGACCTCGATCTTGAATTCCTGCTCGACGGCGGTTCGGACGGTGGCATGACCGGCGGCACTGGTGGAGCGAATCAGGCAGTATCCGGCGACGGTGTATACCCCTCCGGTTCTGCGCACATGCTCTCCGACCTGCACCGTGTACTGCACTTGTTGGACGCCGGCGATGGCGAGGAGTTCATCAGGTGAGCTCATCTGCAGCACGCGTCCAGGCCGGGTCGACAGTGCTACCCAGCCGTAGCCAGGACGCTTTTCGTACTCGTCGATGTGGGTGACACCCGTCCGTTCGAGCGCAGCTACCTCCGCCCAGAAGGACCCGCCGAGCGTCGCGTCGAGTGCGAGACCGATGCCTCCCCCACCAGGCCGGCATGCGATCTCGTTACAAACGAGGCGATTCCCGACCCGCAAGACCTCAAGGTGAACGACTCCTTGCAGGAGCCCGAGTGCCCGCACCGCTGCGGCACCGAGATGTTTGACGGCCTTCGCCTCGTCGTCGTCATCGTCGATGGTCTCCGACCCATGGAATGAGCCCTCGTCCCATGTGAGACACGGTGCGGAGTACCGTGACGCGATCGGAGCGACCAGACGCCCCTCGGCGACGAGCGAGTCGAGGTGGTACTCAGCATCGGCCCGAACGCGCTGCTGCACCAACCACCGCGAACCGTGCACGTAGGCGGCAGTGAACTGTGACGCGGCGCCTACGTCCTCGACCACACGCACGCCGAAGTTTCCACTCCCTGTTGTCGGTTTGACCACGGCCGGGTAGCCGATCTTTTGGAAGGCGTCCATCGCGTCCGATGCACTCGATACGGTGACGGTGGCGGCCATCGGCACTCCGGCTTCGAGGAGTCGGTCTGCCATCACGCCCTTGTCCACGAATCCAACGGCGATTTCCGGAAGCGTGCCGCAAACGCCCAGCCTTGCACGTAGGCGCGCTGCCGGTTGAACGGTCCGTTCCGATGTTGCCAGGATCCGAATCCGACCGGCTGGATCTCGTCGGCAACCACCCGCCGACCAGGTGTCCTGCAACGCAACCACGGTGGCTTCAGTGTCGGCTATGTCGGCGACGACCACGACCGTTCCGGCTCCGTGCGCACGGAAGTCCTCCGCGTACCACGGCTCCGTCACGACCACCGTGTCACGTTCCCGGACAGCTTCCGCCGCAGCGTGGGCCTTGTTCGTGCCGAGAACGACAAGCGTTGGTTTCACCGCGTACGCTCCGGAGCACGTTCGGTCCAGATCTTCGATGCGACGACGTCAGTGGAGCCGGTGTACTTCCCTCGGTACGAAAGCGCTGTGCCGTACATCGACCAGAAGGCGAGCTTGCCGATGAGCATGCCGGAGAAGAGCCTCACCGGCTGAGCCACCTTGATCTCGAGTGTCCACGGGATGACTGCGCCGGCGTGCCCCAAGGGAGCCGAGTACTGGATCCAGACACCGAGAAGCGCCGTCGAGAGTCGAGCGTGCAAGGTCGCCGCGTAGTTGTCGCTGCCCATCCGTTCTACAGTCGACGCGAGGTAAATCCGATCGGGCAAGAAGAGGTATCCGTCTTCCCCGATGAGCTCCTCGACGACATTGGGAGCCCGATTCGGGTCGAGCGTCTGCTCCTCGTACGTCAGGACACGGTCACCCAACGTGAATCCGTAGCTGTTCGGTTCGATACGCGCCGGATTAAACGGTTCGATCACGAGCCTCCCGTCGCGACGTTCGGATGCGATCTGCGCACCGGTGAGGATCACAGGAGCACCTCCAATAGGTCTCTGATCTGCGAGCGGAGGTCGTCGACGCTTCCGCTGTTGGTGATGGTCGCGTCGACGGGGATGCGGTGGATTCCCTGCGAAGAAGCGTCTGACGTCGAGATGTCGCCGCGTGCCTTGAGTCGCCGGAGACGTACCTCCTCGGGCGCTTGCACGCGGACGATCCGGAACCCGTTGTCGCGGAGCGCCGCAGCGTCCACGTCAGGGTCGCGCAAATCGTCATTGATGATGACATCGGCGTCCGAGGCGTTGACCCGTCGCAGGAAGCCGTCGGCGAGCGCGCGCGCGCTGAGACGTCGTAGCTGGACTGCGATGTCTTCCAAGAGCACCTGATCCTGAACGTCTGGCGGGAGCTCTACGCCGGCGGCGGAACGGAATTGCTGCTGGAGCTCATACAGCGGGGTCGCGAGCTTGACGATCTCGCTGCGCAGTCCTCGGGAGGCGAGGCCGTCGATGAGGATGGCGACTGTGGTCGATTTCCCAGCGCCGGAATGTCCGATCAGTGCGATCCGCATACCGTGGTCCTTTTTCTGAGCATCGCGTTCACGAGGTCGGCGATCTCTGCGTTGTCACGGTCGAGACGACGTGCCTTGCGACCGGGCGATGCGATCACGTAGGTGGCGGAGAGACGCGGGTCGCCGTCGTTAGTCACGTGTGCGGCGGATCGACGAGGCGCCTGCCAGGGGTTGTCGTCGGCGGGGAGGTCCGCCACGGGTAAGACATCGGAGCGGAACACCAACGAGGCTTCGGAGCCCGATACTGCCGCCGGTTCCACGGCGTTGCCATCGGCATCAAGAACCGCGACAACCGCTGACCTGCCTTCCCCGTCCGTCGCGGAACAGATGGCTTCGACTGCGGATCGGAGCGACTCTGTGGCAGCGGCGGTGTCCAGGTACCCGCTCTCGAGATGCCGTGCGTTGACGAGCACCAGCCCCGTGCCAGCCTCGTGATACCACGCATCGGAAGATCCAGTGTCGGCCTCCCCGTGCGGGTCAGCGACCGCCAATCCGGCAGAGCGCAGGACGACGTTGGGCAGGAAGGTGCTGCGGATCGGAGCCATGCCATGATCAGCCGAAACGACGACACCGTCGGGTCGCTGCGCGGCGATCATCTTCCCGAGGCAGGAGTCGACGAGTTCGTAGGTTCGGACCACGACCGCCCATGCCGCGTCCGCGATCTCTGGGTCGTCCGAGTCGAGCAGACCGACGACCTCGTGGCTGATGTCGTCGACCACGGGCACGTACCAGAGGCTGAGGTCCGCGTCCGGATGGTCGAGGAAGGGGGCCGTCATGGTGCGGACCACGATCTCGGCTGCCTCCAACAGGATGTCTTCAGCTGCACCGTCGCCGCCGTCGGCGAGGCGTCGTCCGAACGTTCCATTCCGGTAGAGACTGCCCATCGAATCGCCGAGGAACGGTCCGACCGTTTGCTCCCTCCGCCTTGCGTGTCGCACTGTGTCAGGAGCGCCGACGATGCGCGTGCGCCATGCGCCTGAGCGCGCGACGGTGATGACGCCGGTGTCGGGGTCGAGCATCGCCCGATACCAGCGCCCGAGTCCCGGCTCGCGCCATACGGGGGTCCAGGCCTGCCCGAGTTGGACGGTCTCCGAGCTCTCGGCGAGTTCGACAACGTCTCCGATGCGACGGATCACCGCGTCCGGGCTGGCCGTGTCGGGGAAGGGTGTCTCGGACTGCACCTTCGGGATATCGAGCGCGCCTTCACGCTCGACTCGCGCGTTGAGTCCGTCCATGGCGAACACTGTCCCTGAGGGGAGGTCACCATCGGCGGTGAGCGTCCAGGGGGCATGCACGGACACAGCGCTTTTGGTCCGGCCGATCCATGCTGGCCTTATCTGCAGCACGCCGTCATCGAACCCGCGGAGCATCTGCTTGCGTTGTCGCCCGGAGCCGGCGACCCAGAAGCCGTGCACGCCGTGTCGTCTTGGGGCGGTGCCGGTGAGGAGCGTCGCGAGGCCTGCCGGCGTCTGACAGTTCGGGAACGGGGCTGAGGCCGCGCCCCACTCTCCTCTGGAGCGGAGCGCCCGGATGGTCGGCAGGTGCCCGCGTTCCACTAACTCGTCGACGATCCATGCTGCTGCTCCGTCCCAGATATGCCAGAGGACCTTCATCGTCCTGCCCCGACGACGAGTTGAACTGCTTCCACGATGCTCACGGCGGTGCTGTCAGCTTCAGGCATGTCGGTACGGCCCGCTTGATCGGCAGCCTTGCCCGTCAGCACTTGAATCGATTCAAGCCCGCTCTGCTGCGCCATGAGGATGTCGGTGGAGCGGTCATCGCCGATAACGACGATCCGATCGTACGCATCGCGTCCCCCCGCCGAGTCGACTGCAAGCTGCGCGAACGCCTTGGTCGGCTTGCCCAGGGTCTCCGCGGCTACCTCCGCCGCATACTCGAGCGCCGCCACCACCGCTCCCGTGTCCATGTGCTCGCCGTCCGCTGCGCGGAAGTACTTTCCGCGCTGCAGGGCGATGAGGACCGCGCCGCTGCGCAGCGCATGGAACGCCACATCGAGCGCGGCGTAGTCGAGGACGTCCCGAGCGTCCCCGACGATGACTGCGTCGGCCGCGCGACGGGACGTCACGGCTTCGAGGTCCGCGGCGAGTTCTTCACGGACTGCCTCGTTCGCGAGTACTACCGCACTGCGACACGAACGCAGACGAGACCTGGCGGCCACGACGGGGGTGAAGACTTCGTCTTCCGAGACGGTCAGACCGAGCGCTTGTAGTCGATGTGCCAACGCGGCGGTCGCAGTCGAGTCAGTGTTCGTCAGAAAACGCACGGTCGCCCGTTCCCGTAGGGCCGTGATCGCAGCCGCGGCGCCGGAAACGAGGACACCCCGCTCGTAGAGCGTCCCGTCGAGATCACAAAGGACGAGGATCCGCTCAGGCATAGACAGCTCCCAGCGCTGCGTCGTCCCGTACGGCTTGCTTGAGGAACGAGAGTTTCGAGTAGGTGCCGCGCTGCGTCGTGAATCCGCTCGCGGCGAGGACGCTCTCGAGCCACTCAGCGATGGACTCCATCTCGCGGAGGACGTCCTCGTCGTTCTGCGGGAGGACAGACCGGGTCCTGAGATACTCAAGTTCGCACTGCATCATGCGGTGGTGAGGGGCACCATCGATGGTGCTCTGATCGAAGAAGATGCCGTAGACGTGACCGGTCGCGAGCGATTCGAAGTTGACGTCGTACCTGACGCGGCGGAAGGGCGGGAGCGGCCGTGCGATGACCCCCATCCGATCGGCTACGTACCCGACGAAGTCGTCGATCGTCTCGTTCTCCCGGCTCATGCGCTCCCCGCGGCGGAAGGCATCCGCGCCGAACCATTTCCGCTTCACGGTGTAACCACCGCCGACGAGAGGGATGAATGACACGTAGCCCTGCTCGTCCCCCGGCCCCTCGATCTCATGCAGGTGGTTCTCGTAATCCCAGGTCTGGAACTCGTCGTGATACTCGGGGACGAAGCCGTTGAGAACACCGCTGCGGATAGCGTTGTACACGTCGAGGGTGGCCGTCCAGATGTCGCCGCCGTCGAGTAGGTACTTGTGCTCGAGTTCCTCGCCAGGGAACCGGCGGGTGTAGTAGCACTGATGGTTGTTCAAAAACAGGTGCTGGGCCTCGTTCAGACGACGCACCGTTGCGATGAAAACTGAATCAGCGATGCCGCTGAACGAGACGGGATCCGTCGTGACGCGGATGAAGACGGCGTCGTCGTCGCTGTACCGGAGGCGAGTCCAAACGTGTGCGTGGCCCTGATCGGCGGGGACCACCACGCTCTGCGGCACCAGCGGTCCGTGGTAGCCGGCCGCACCCGCTGCGGCCCTAACATCGGCACCAGGCAGCATCCGCTCGAAGAGTCGTCCGAACGGCAGCCGCACCTCGTCGTTGGCAGAGCGGAGGATTACTTCATCGTCGGTCGCAGTGCGCCAGTTCACCATCAGGGTGTTCGGAGCCCCGTGCTCGAGGCCGTGAAGCGCCGCTCTCGGCAGCCCTACGGTCAGAGCGCTTGCATCGAGTTGCTCGGCGGTAGTTAGGAGGCCGTCGACGAGGCCTGGCGCAGCGATGATCAGGAAGGACACCTGTTCGACGTTGTTCACAGTGCCGCCACCGTTCCGTTCGCGATGAGGTATTCGTCGGCGGTCTCCTCATGGGCTCCAACCACCGCGGGGACGCCACTCTCCCGGAGCAGGATCCCGAGATGGGACAGACTCGAGCCTCCTTCGAAAAGGAACCCGGCGACGTCATCGAGGAACACCGAGAGGACGGCGTACGGCGAGCGCGCGATGACGATGGGCTTCCGAGGGGCGCTGCGGATGAGCTCGGACACCGCTTCGAGCCCCGCATGTCCCGAAAGATCCGCGCTCTGGTCGATACTGACCGCTGGCCCCACGGACAGACGGGACAGAACTGCATCATGGGGTCGAAGGTCGACGACGGGCCCCTGAGCTGTTCCGGGTGCAATGACGTTCCGCTGCGCACTGATCGTGCCGTGGGAGACGTCGGTTCGAGAGTAGTCCGTGAAGTACAAACGTCCGCCGCGGATGACCCACTCGAGCGTCGTCGGACCGTACTTCGCCTCCATCGCTCGGCTGAACGCGATAAGCGAGTGCGCTTCGGACTCGACGGTCTTCGCGAAAGCGTCCGGCACGTCCTCGTACTCCAGAACGGTTCCGACATCGCTAACGCTCAGCTGCGACGCGTGCGCGGTGCCTCGGTTCATCGCTAGCAGACCCTCCGTCGAGACTTCCACGTGCACGCCGCCGGGCTGCAAACGGGTGATGACGCCGGCGTCGCCGCGGATGAACTCCCGCACGACGGCGTAGCCGAAGCCACCCTCGGCGCGGCCGTGGAGTGCCTGCGCGAGGACCGCTTCGAGCTGATCGACCGGTTCGATGATCTGGCGGACAGTGTCCCCGAGGTCGGCGACGAATTCGGTCGATTCCGTGGCTAGCAGGGTCGCTAGCCGGCCGGTGTCGACGGCATCGGCGAGTCCCGCCCGGTTGAAGCGGAGCACGACACCAGCGCCGGTCTCGAGCCCATGACTTCGGGCCATCGCGTGCGCCGGGCCGCGTTTGGCGACGTAGCCGGCATAGATCGATGCGACGTCGCCGAGCGACACGGATGGGGCGTCCTCGCCGTAGAGCGAGGACGCGTCGAACGTCGGGTTGTCGCTCCGGTCCGCGGACGTCAGCGCGGCGGTCACTGGACGGACCTGGACGATCCAGCAGCCCGTGTCGTCCTCAGCCCATTCGACATCGACGTCGTGTCCTTCGACCCGCGCGATCTCTCGGACGAATACGGTAACTGCGTCGAGCTTGTCGGGCGCATCCGCTCCGTCAACGGTGATAGTCGTTCCGGTTGCGGTGCCTGCCATGAGGGCATCGCCCAGACCGTCGACGTAGGAGATCTCGACCCGCTGACCCAGTTCCGAGGAGAAGGCGACACCGGCGCGGACCGGCGTGATCATGCGCTGGACGATCACGCCGATGCGCGGACGAGCCGAGAAATCTCCAGCGCGCACCCGCGCCGCCACTGCCGGGGCTGCGTACCAGGACCTCCAGACCGTTTCCACTGCGGAGACGACCTCATCATCGGGGCCGAGGTCGAGCACCGAGGAGAACACCCCTGCGTTGCTCGCCGTCGAGGTGTCCTCGTCGACGGCGGAGGACCGGACAGCGAAGCGCGTCGTGGCGTCACCCCGCAAGTCGTCGATCGCTGCGATGAGCACTGCGCGCGAACGGGCGTCCAGCCGGAATCCTGCCGCGATCCGTTCGATCCGAGTGAGCCCCTCAAAGTAGTACGAGCCGACAGTCGTACGAAGATCTGTCATCGCGTCCTTGAGTTCGACGACCATCGACGCCTTGAGGCTGCGGTCCGTGAACTCGACGGGAACCGAGAAGGCGGGCGGCACGGGCACGTGCTCGGACCACTTTGCGAGCGCTGCGAACTTCGGCCCGCTCTGTTGGGCATCGATCGCTGTCCCGAACCGAGGGAGCGCCCAGCGGCTCTCCTTCAAGTCCATGTCGAGGTGGATGTCACTGCTCCGCGGGCCCGCAGCCCCCTGGTACTTGCCGTCGTACAAGTGCACTGCTCCTTCTGCTCGCCACCACATCATCTGACCGATCGCCATCCCCGGGTACACGCGTAACCGCTGCGACGCGTAGAGCTGAAGAGTCCACTGACCGACGAACCCGATATCCCCGAGCGACGCTGAAAGGTTGATGAACAGGCCCAGCCTGGCCACGGAAGACCTCGCGGCGAAGGTCGGGGCATACACCTGACCACCGAGTTGCTCCCGCGTGTGTGCCAAGTACAACCGTCCCGGCTCGAGGACCAGACCATCGATCGGGATCTCCATCTCGTGGAAACCGTTGGGTGCCCTCGGATCGAGCACCTCGTCGTCGTATACGCGGAGTGTGGAACCAAGCGTGAAGTTGTAACTGTTCGGATTAACGTTTGCCTCGTGGAACGGCTCAATGACGATGTCCCCGGCGTCTACTGCCTTCACGATCTGCGGCCCTGTCAAAATCATGCTTCCCCTTAGCCTTCGCTACCCGGAGTGCTGATCGGCACTCCACAATCGTTACGGCCTCTGGACTCCCTGTAGACGGCTGTCATCTCCTGCAATGAAGATGCAGCCGCGGGAGGCGCCGGCACTCTCGCCGATCACCGCCCCTTCCGAAGCGGGAAGCCCGCGCACGTAGGCGCCAGCGAACCCCCCTGCCAAGTCGAAGAAGCCGTAGTTCAGCCGCCAACCTCGGTGACCGTTCATCTCCTCAGTCGGGAACTGCTCGGTCACTGGGCGCACAGCCTCCTGAACGACGTACGCAGATCCTC
>Ga0265798_10011144_pt1 | contig 10985 bp, 12 predicted proteins | sample P3T30metagenome_FD_192430 | JGI IMG/M metagenome (GOLD analysis project Ga0265798, IMG submission 192430) | Plant litter microbial communities from East Loma Ridge, Irvine, California - P3 T30 | ecosystem: Environmental > Terrestrial > Plant litter > Unclassified | place: USA: California... | reverse complement strand
GTCAGCGCGCGCATCAGGCCTTCTCCTCTTCATATTGTTTGCGCGTCTGCGCAGCGGTGGCGACTTCGCCGGTTTCCATCAATTGCTTGAAGCGGCGCAGGTCGCGCCGCGCCTGGATCGCGGGTTCGCGCTGGAACAGCTTGGCGATCAGCTTGCCGACGACGCCCGCGGGTGGATCGTAGAGCAATGTCGCGGTAACGACGGTGCCACGCGCGCCCGCATCGCGGAATTCGACGCGGCCGCTATTGTCGATGTCGGCACCGGGCTCGGACGCCCAGGCGATATAGTCGCCCTCGACTTCATCGGTCACGACCGAGTCCCATTCGACCGTCTTGCCGCCGGGGCCCTTCACCACCCAATGCGACCGCTTGGCGTCGAGCACATCGATTCGCGCAACATTGTCCATGAAGGTCGGAAGATTGGTGAAGTCGCGGAAATAGGCGAACAGTTCGGCGCGGGGTCGGTTGATCGTGACCGCCCGGCCGACGATCGAGTCGCCGCGCTTTTCCAGCAGCGAATCGGTCATCGCCTCAACGGCGGCAGAATTGTGTTTGGATGCGGATAGCGGGGCATCGTCGGTGTTGATGTCTGGCATCGGGCCCTCCTGGGTTGCGATGTCGTTAACGCGCCGGGGGGGCGGGACGGTTCCTGCGAAAAGACGGTAACCTCGATCATGTGCGGCGATCCGGTCATAGCGCGCGCCGGTTGAGCGACGGGCAAAGGGGGGCCATATGATACGCATGACCGCAGCCCCGATCACCGAACTCACCGACCGCGCGCGCGACATCTTCCGGGTGGTGGTGGAAAGCTATCTCGACACCGGCGCTCCGATCGGATCGCGTGCGATTGCGCACCTGTCGGGGCTCAACCTGTCGCCCGCATCGATCCGCAACGTGATGCAGGACCTCGAGGAACTCGGGCTGCTCGCGGCACCGCATACCAGCGCTGGGCGGATGCCGACCGAAACCGGGCTGCGGCTGTTCGTCGACGGGATGATGCAGTCGCTCGAACCCTCAGCCGAGGAACAGGCGGCGATCGCGGCGCGGCTGACGCATGCGGGGCCGGTCGAGGAAGCGATCGCAGCGACGACCGCGGCGCTGTCGGGCCTGTCAGCGTGCGCGGGTATGGTGATGGTCGCCAAGCGCGAACTCGTCCTGCGGCAAATTAGCTTCGTACCCTTATCCGCCGAACGTGCGCTGGCGGTGCTGGTCGGTGCGGATGGATCGGTCGAGAATCGGGTGATTGCCCTGCCCCCCGGATTGCCGGTGTCCGCGCTGGTCGAGGCGGGCAACTACATGAGCGCGATGCTCGGCGGGCTGACGATCGCCGAGGCGCGCGCACGGATCGAGACCGAAATGATGGATGAACGCGCCGAACTCGACGGCGCGGCGCGGACGCTGATCGAACGCGGGCTCGCGGTATGGAGCGAGGATGGCGACCGTCGTCCGGTGCTGATCGTGCGCGGACAGGCACGGTTGATCGACGATGCCGCCGCTGCCGATCTGGAACGGGTGCGCGATCTGCTCGACGATCTCGAGGGCAAGCAGGATATCGCGCGGCTGCTCGACAATGCCGCGGCGGGGGATGCGACGCGGATTTTCATCGGTGCCGAGACCAAATTGTTCGCGCTGACGGGGTCGTCGGTGATCGCCAAACCGTTCCGCGGACTGGACGGTCGCGTGGTCGGAGTCGTCGGCGTGATTGGCCCCACAAGGTTGAACTATGCGCGCGTCGTGCCCATGGTGGATTATACCGCCGCGACACTCGCGCGCTTGATGGGTTGAACACGGGATTTTTGGACGACATGAGCGATAACGACACCAACCAGGCCTCTGATTTGCGCGAAGAAACCGCCGCAGCCGCGCCCGAAGTCGCCGAGCATGATGCCGCCGACGTGCGCCTCGAGAAGCTCGAGGCGGAGCTTGCTGAGTCGAAGCAGGCGGTTCTGTATGCGCATGCCGAGGCACAGAACATCCGCCGTCGCGCGGAGAAGGAAACCGCCGACGCGCGCGCCTATGCCTCCACCGCCTTTGCGCGTGATCTGCTGTCGGTTGCGGACAATCTCTCGCGCGGCCTGGACGCGATTCCAGGGGATCTGCGCGAAGACGAGAAGATGAAGGGTCTGGTCGCCGGGCTCGAAGCTACGGGGCGCGAACTGGAGGCTGTGTTCCAGCGGCACGGCATCAAGAAGATGACGACGATCGGCGAGAAGCTCGACCCGAATTTCCATCAGGCAATGTTTGAATTGCCGAGCGACGAGCCCGCTGGGACAGTCGTCCAGGAAATGCAGTCGGGTTATATGATCAAGGACCGTCTGTTGCGGCCGGCATTGGTCGGGGTAGCCAAAGCGCAGTAATTGGATGGCCAGGACGATGGCCTGTGGTTCTTACCAGCCCAGGCTATCGTCCGCCGACCTATCATGCTGACGCTGAGACAGTGCTGAAACGGCATTCCGGTTCAAGTGCGTGCTTACGCGACGATCGCGTTCGCCCCGGCGAGCCAGCTATGGTCGAAATCGAGAAACTTTTGCTTTAAATTAGCCGTGGCCTCGACCTTCTGCTCGAACAAGTCCCGGTCGACCATCAGCGTCTCAATCGCGTCGGCATAGTGTAACGCGTTATCGGGTTCGACCTCGATTGCGGCGGCTTCGACTTCCAGCAGCGCCGGGCACACTCTGGACGTGATGACCGGTCGCCCGGCGAGGATGGCTTCAACCACGACCTTGTTGAAACCTTCCACGAAACTCGACCGTGTCGGCACTACCAGGCAGGACGCATCCGACATCTGCCGGATCATCTATTCGCGCTGGCAATGCCCCATGCATTGGATGAGCGACCCCAGGTCTTCCGCGTCGATCCGGGCTTGTAGCGCCTCCATGTCGGTGCCCGTGCCGCAGATTGTGATCCGAAACGGGCGTCCGCCACGCTGCCGCAGCGCCTTCGCGACATCGATCAGGTCGAAGACACCCTTGCCTTCCTCGACCCGCCCGGCAAACAGGATCTCGAACACGTCGGCGTCAAACGATGCTGGCTCGACCTTGGCGAAATCGTCGCCGACATAGGTCGGGCTGAAAACCCGCAGCGGCGGAAGGTCTGCGCCACATAGCGTCGAGACTTGATCCGCAATCGTGTCGGACACCGCAAGGACACCCGCGCAATGTCGACGGATGAACCACGCTTCCGCCTTGAGCGCCCACCGCCGCATCCGGCTCGGCGTGCCCGACCACAGCACGGTATGGATCGACAGATAGATGCGCCGACTGCGCGTGGCGACGAGCGCGAGCGGAAACCAATAGCCCGCGCCATCCATGACGATCACGTCGGTAGGTGCGCGTCGCAGGATTTGGGAGCAATTGACGAGCGAGCGCGTGACCATACGCGCGTGGTACAGGATGCCCGATCCGCCTTCGTGGACGGGACCGACCGCGATCGTCATGTCGCGTACCTTCTCTTCGCGCGGTTCCGTCGCATTCCCGAGCACGACGCCGGGCCGGGCACGCTTGCGGACAAGATCGAAGAATTGCGCCGAGTAGGTCACCGCGGTTTGCGACGTGTCCCGACGCCCTTCAGCCCATTGGCGGAACGTGCCGAGGATATCGCCCGACACCGTGATATACATCATCGGGCTAGCATCAGCCTTGGCGTACCCGCCCGGTCGCAGCGCTGGTGATGTCGACATCCGAACAATTCCCGTCGAAGAAGTGGTTCCAACTCCGCCGCTTACGAGTGACGCACACGTGGGCAGATCAACTTAAAAGCGACATCGAACGGCTACACGGCATTTGCCGCCCACGCGCTCCGCGCTATTCAGGGTGCGAGTCCGTCACTCACGCCTCTTAACGATCCCTCTAAATATGTGACAGCACGTCCACCCCAGCGCAAGAAAATAATGGTAAAAATATGATGAACAACACCACGGCAGACCGTCAAACGTATGTGACGAATCTGCAATGTTCGCTTACCGGTCAAAAGTATGACGCAGATGTACTGCATGGCTTGTCCGACGCAGGTAAGCCATTGCTCGTACGGTATGATTTGGCCGCGCTCGGTGCTGCGGTGACACGCGACGACATCGCCGCGCGCCCTACGGACCTATGGCGCTGGCGCGAGTTGCTGCCGGTGCGGCGCACCGCAAACATCGTCAGTTTGGGTGAAATCGAGACTCCGTTGCTCGCAATTCCGAAGAGTGCGGGCAGCCCCAACGTGCTGGTCAAGGACGAGGGGCGCTTGCCGACCGGATCGTTCAAGGCGCGCGGTCTGGTGATGGCGGTCGCGATGGCGAAGGAGCTGGGCGTCACGCGGATCGCGATGCCGACCAATGGCAATGCCGGGGCCGCGCTGGCGGCCTATGCAACACGCTGTGGGATCGAGACGATCATATTCTGTCCCGAGGATACGCCCGAGATCAACGTGCGAGAGATCGCGCTGCAGGGCGCGCGGGTCTACCGCGTCAACGGGCTGATCGATGATTGCGGTGCGATCGTCGGCAAGGGCGCAGCGGAGGGGCGCTGGTTCGATTTCTCGACGCTGAAGGAGCCGTATCGGATCGAGGGCAAGAAGACGATGGGGCTCGAACTCGCCGCGCAATTCGGGTGGAAGCTGCCTGATGCGATCTTCTATCCGACCGGTGGCGGCACCGGGTTGATCGGGATGTGGAAGGCGTTCGACGAGCTTGAGCAGCTCGGCTGGATCGGGTCCGAGCGCCCGCGGATGTATGCGGTGCAGGCGAGCGGCTGCGCGCCGATCGTGCGCGCGTTCGAGGCGGGCGAGGAACATGCCGAGCGCTGGGAAGATGCGGCGACGGTCGCCGCGGGGATCCGGGTCCCCAAGGCTGTCGGGGACTTCCTGATCCTGCGCGCGGTGCGTGCGAGCGGCGGCAAGGCGCTTGGCGTCGGCGATCCTGCGATCCTGAAGGCGGTCGATGACTGCGCGAAGAAGGACGGACTTCTGCTTTGCCCCGAGGGCGGCGCTACGCTGGCGGCGTATCGCGAGGCATTGCGCACCGGGGAAGTGGACGAGGACGAGCGGGTGGTGCTGTTCAACTGCGCGACCGGGTTGAAGTATCCGATGCCCGCTGCAGATGCGGCGATCGACCGGTTCGCGCCGATCGACTTCGACGCGTTGTGAGGGTGGGGCTGAGGGATGCCGATAGCTCCCCCAGCCTCTTCACGCTTCCCCGGCGAAGGCTGAGGCCCAGTAGAAATGACGGCTGTCATCGCGCGCAGCGATCGACCCCGTCCGGCTCGCTATTTGGCCCCGGCCTTCGCCGGGGAAGCGCTCAGATCGCCACGCTCGCGATGATTTCCGCATAGATCGTGGTCAGCGCGATCAAGTCTTCGATCGCAACCGCTTCGTCGAGCTTGTGCATCGTTGCGTTGAGCAGTCCGAATTCGACCGTCGGGCATAGCGCAGACAGGAACCGCGCATCGGATGTGCCGCCCGTGGTGGACAGTTCGGCAACGATCCCGGTGTGCCGCTCAATTGCCGCCGCGACCAGTGCCGACAGCGGTCCGGGCTCGGTCAGAAAGGCTTCGCCCGAAACGCGCGCGGTCACAGTCGCGTTCGGGTCGTGCCGCGCGACCACCGCTTCGATGCGCTCGATCAGGCCGGCCCCGGTGTGCTCGTCATTGAATCGAATGCTGATCCGCGCCTCCGCACGCGCGGGGATGACGTTGGTCGCGGGGTTGCCAACGGTGATGTCGGTGATCTCGATGTTGGAGGGCTGGAACCAGCGATTGCCCTGATCGAGCACGATCGCCTCGATCTCCGCCAGGATCGCGACGAGGCGGGGGATCGGATTGTCGGCGAGCTGCGGATAGGCAACGTGTCCCTGTAGGCCGGCAACCGCGATCCATAGGTTGACCGATCCGCGCCGCCCGATCTTGATCGTGTCGCCGAGCCGACGCGCGGATGTCGGTTCGCCGACCAGGCACAAGTCGGGCACCCCCCCCTGCGCGCGCATCCGGTCGATCAGTGCGCGGGTGCCGTAAGTTGCGGGTCCTTCCTCGTCCCCGGTGATGATGAGGGTGAGCGGCGCGCCGGGCGTCTCGGGGATCGCAGCGACGAACGCCGCGATGGCGCCCTTCATATCGACCGCGCCGCGTCCGTAGAGCAGGCCGCCACGCTCGATCGGGGCAAAGGCGTCGTTGGTCCAGCCGTCACCCGGCGGGACGACGTCGAGATGCCCGGCAAAGGCGAGATGGCGACCGTTTCCCGCGCGCGTGGCGAGAAGATTCTCGACCGGGCCATCCGGTGCCTCGCCGGTCACGAAACGGTCAACCGCAAAGCCCAGCGCGTGCAGCGCCTCGGCGAGGATGTCGAACACCGGCCCCCGCGCGGGTGTGACGCTGGGGCAGGCAAGCAGCGCGGTCGCCAGGCTGACGACATTCGGCGAACGGGGGGAATGGTCCATCCGCCGGACATTGCCCAGGTGGCGATCGCTTTCAATCCCAACGATCGCACGACCAGCGAGTTCAGGCAGCGGGTTCAGGTGGTGGCGGGCTGCTCGAACTGTTCGATCACCCATTCCTCTTCCTGTGCCTGCGCGATCCAGTCCTGGACGAACGGGTGGTGCAGCACCGCATCCATATAGCCGTTGGCGAAGCGCGCGATCGGCAGGCTGTAGGTCACGATCCGTGTGACCACCGGCGCATACATGATGTCCGCCGCGCCGAACGCGCCGAACAGGAAATCCCCGTCGCCGCCGAAGCGTGCACGCGCTTGTGCCCATAACTCCATGATCCGCTGGAGATCCGCAAGGACATCGGCCTCGGGTTGCACGGGCGGGAAAATCTGACGCACGTTCATGCTGTGCTTACGGCGCAGCGCGGTAAAGCTCGAATGCATCTCCGCCGCCATCGACCGTGCCATCGCGCGGGCCGCATCGTCCGCTGGCCAGAACTGGCCGCGGCTCGTCTTTTCGGCAAGATATTCAATGATGGCAAGGCTGTCCCACACCACCGCGTCGCCGTCCCACAGGATCGGGACCTTGCCCGAGGAGGGCGCGAACTCGTCCCCCTGCCGACGTTTGTCCCATTCGGCGTCGTAGAGCGGGACGACCGCTTCCTCGAACAGCAGGCCGGATTGTTTGCACGCGAGCCAGCCGCGCATGGACCAGGACGAATAGGCCTTGTTGCCGATGATCAGTTTCATGCGAGCAGCCTAAGCGTGCGCAGAACGCTGCGCAACTGCACCAATCCAGGGTAGTATCGCGCCGGTTCCTGTCGCATGAGCGCCGGAATGAACCGGAACGCCCCCCATTTGGTCCGTTTAGCGTCGATCCTCTGGCGTAGGCGCGGCTCGCGGAGGGCGGGGGAACACTTCGGGCGGTTGCGACGACGGCTGGCGACGGGGGTCGGCGCAGTGTTGCTGGGGCTGGCGGCGCTCGCGTTCGCCGGGATCAGCGATCGGGCGCAGGCGAGCTTTGCGAGCTTCGTGAGCCAATGGCCGTATGCGCCGCTGCTGCTGACGCCCGCGGTGTTCGTGACGGTCGTGTGGCTGACGCGGCGAGTCGCGCCGTTCGCGCGGGGGTCAGGTATTCCGCAGGTGATCGCCGCGAGCCGTGCGTCGCAATCGCAGGCTGCTGCCGCGCTGGTATCGCTGCCGACCGCGGCGGGCAAGCTGGTGCTGACGGTGGTGATGCTGCTCGGCGGGGCATCGGTCGGACGCGAGGGGCCGACGGTCCAGGTCAGCGCGGCGATCATGGTCAAGGTCCACCACTATCTGCGCGTGCCGATCACCGCGGGCGTGCTGATCGCGGGCGGCGCGGCGGGCGTGGCGGCGGCGTTCAACACCCCGCTCGCCGGGGTCGCCTTCGCGATCGAGGAACTGGCGGCCGCCTATGAACAGCGCGTTGCGGTGCTGGTGATGGGGGCGGTGATGATCGCAGGGCTGACCAGCCTCGGGATCGCGGGCGACTATGTCTATTTCGGTGCGATGCATGCCACGCTGGGGGTGAGCGCCGTGCTGACGCTGACACCCGTAGCGGGCGTAATTGGCGGCGCGGCGGGCGGGCTGTTCGCGCGGCTGGTGCTCGGGTTTGCGAGCACGCAGTGGCGGCCGGTGGTGGTCGCGCGGTCACGCCCGCTGCTGCTCGCGCTCGGCTGCGGGTTGGTGGTGGCGGTACTGGGGATCGCGACCGGCGGCGGCACCTGGGGGACGGGCTATGGCGCGACGCGCGCCCTGGTCGAGGGGAGCGGACAATCGCAATGGTTCGGCCCCGCCAAGTTCCTGGCGGCACTCGCTACCACGCTGAGCGGCGCGCCGGGCGGGATCTTCGCGCCGTCGCTCGCGGTTGGCGCGGGGCTGGGAAATCTGCTGACGGGGGTGTTCAGCGCCGAACCGGCGGGTGCGGTCGTGCTGCTCGGGATGACTGCGTACTTCGTGGGCGTGGTGCGCGCGCCGTTGACCGCGGTGATCATCGTGATGGAGGCGACCGCCGCGCGCGGGATGATCCTGCCACTGTTCGCAACCGCGCTGATCGCGGATGCCGCGAGCACATTGATGTGTCGCGAGCGGCTGTACCACGGACTGGCCAAGCCGTTCCTTGCGCTGGTCGAGCCTAAGGCCCCGGATCGGCCATAGGCGCGCAATACGCATGGTGCCGGAGGTCATTCGGGTGGACCTGCCAGGTGTTCGACGATGTCTCGAATGATTGCTCCCCGTAATCCCGCCCGGTTTCGCTGTCCGCGGCGCGCCATGCGGCTTATGATGCGGTCAATCGCGAGAGGTTGAGCATGTCCAAACGTACCTTCGATCCCAAATATTTGCCGATCACCAGCGCGGTCGCGACCGCGTTGCTGGCGAGCGCCTGTGGTCCGTCGGCCAATGTCGCCAAATCCGATGTCGCAGTGTGTCGCGACGAAACGGGCGCGCGAGTCGCGGACGCCAATTGCGCACGCGGGCACGGCGGGAGCGGTATGAACGGCGCGCTGCTCGGGGCAGCAACCTGGTATTATCTGTCGCGCGGCAGCGTCGTGCCGGGGATGGGGCAGCGCGTGTCGGGCGGCTTCCTGTCGCCGCGCGCTGGCGTCAACTATTCGCGCGCATCCGCCGCGACCGTCACGCGCGGCGGCTTTGGCGCGAGCGCGCGCGGCCGCAGCGGCGGGATCGGCGCCTGATGCGGCGGATCGACACCAATCCGCGCGCCGACTGGCAGGCCCGCGTCGAGGAACTCGGGCTCGTATGGCACACCGCGGACGGCAAGCCCTATTGGGACGAAAGCGCGTGCTACAGCTTTACGCCCGAACAGATCGCGACGATCGAGACCGCCAGCGCGGATCTGTACGAGATGTTCGTCGCCGCGGGGCAGCACGTGCTCGACCGCGACTTGCTCGGCGCCTTCGGCATCCCCGACTTCTGCCACGATGCGGTCCACGATTCGTGGGAAGCGGAGCCGCCCGCGCTCAATTTCGGGCGGTTCGATCTGGGGTATGACGGCAAGGGGCCGCCCAAGCTGTTCGAGTTCAATTGCGACACGCCGACTTCGCTGGTCGAGGCGGCGGTGATCCAGTGGGACTGGAAGGAAGCGGTGTTCCCGCAAACCGACCAGTATAACGGCCTGCACGATGCGCTGATCGCCAAATGGCGCGAGATCGCGCCCCCGCCGGGGAGCAGCGCGCTGTATCTCGCGCATGTCGCGGACGCGGCGGGCGAGGACAGCGTCACCACCGCCTATCTCGCCGATACCGCACGGAGCGCCGGGATCGATACGCGGCTGATCGAGATGAAGGACCTCGGCTGGGACAGCGCGGGGCGGCGCTTCGTCGATCTCGACAATGCCGCGATCGATGCGGTCTTCCACCTCTATCCCTGGGAATGGCTGGTCAACGAGCCGTCGGGAAAGGATCTGGTCGAAAGCCTTGGCACGACGCTGTGGATCGAACCGATCTGGAAGATGCTGTGGAGCAACAAGGCGATCCTGGCGGTGTTGTGGGAGCTGTTTCCCGGGCACCCCAATCTGCTCGAGGCGCGGCGGGTGCCGCTCGCGGGGGATCATGTCCGCAAGCCGTTGCTCGCGCGCGAGGGCGCGAACGTGACGCTGGTGCAGGGCGGCGCGACGCTTGCCGAAAGCGCGGGCGATTATGGCGCGGAAGGGTTCGTCTATCAGGCGCTGTACGATCTTCCCGGTAGCGGCACCCGTCGCCCGGTGATCGGCGCGTGGATGGTCGATGGCGCACCCGCCGGGATGGGGATCCGCGAGGACGGTCCGATCACCGGCAACACCGCCCGCTTCGTGCCGCATATCGTCGAGGGGTAACATGGCAAGCCACGATTTCACCGCGCGGATCGCGTGGACCGGCAATCGTGGCGCTGGGACGGAGACCTACCGCGGCTATGATCGGACCTGGGATCTGGTGACGCCGGACGGGGGCGCGGTGCCGTGTTCCAATGATCCGCGTCTGGGGGGCGATCCGGCGCTGCCCAATCCCGAGGATCTGCTGCTGGCAAGCCTGGGCGCGTGCCACATGCTGTGGTTCCTCCATCTGGCGAGCAGCGCCGGGATCGTGGTGACCGGCTATGCCGACGATCCGCTCGGCGTCGGCGAAAGCGCGGCCGACGGGACGGGGCGGTTCGTCAAGGCGGTGCTGCGCCCGCGGATCACGCTTGCCGCGGGAAGCGACGTGGCGGCGGTGGATGCGATTCATGCGCGCGTGGGGGCGCATTGCTTCATTGCGCGGTCGGTGGCGTTTCCGGTGGAATATGCGGCGACGTATCGGGTGGGGTGATCCATTGGGGGCGGGTTGAACCGCCGGAGCGCGCCCTACCCGGCAGCTTCCCCGGCGAAGGCCCGGGCCCAGTTGCGAGCGGCGCGTTGGAGAGGACTGCGCGCAGTAACGCCTGCCTTCGCTATTGGGCCCCGGCCTTCGCCGGGGAAGCGAACGACAAGGGAAGTGGAAGACAAAGCGTCGTAAAAGGAAAGCCGCCGGGCTCAGCGTCGCTGGCGATACCCGCCGAACTGCGTACTTTCGAACGAGACGACCGCGC
>Ga0265798_10011143_pt1 | contig 10985 bp, 11 predicted proteins | sample P3T30metagenome_FD_192430 | JGI IMG/M metagenome (GOLD analysis project Ga0265798, IMG submission 192430) | Plant litter microbial communities from East Loma Ridge, Irvine, California - P3 T30 | ecosystem: Environmental > Terrestrial > Plant litter > Unclassified | place: USA: California... | reverse complement strand
GCTATGACTTTACACGATACATTGCATCGAGGATTGGTCTTCACTTCAGTAGATATCCTTGGTGTCGGAAAGGGTAATTGTAATTAGTCCGGGGATGGTGTGGTTGAATAAGAACTTGGAAAATACTCTTTCGTGCCTAATGATAGTGACGCTTCTATGCAATCCTGTGAAATTGATGCAATGCAACATTGTCCCTCAACCCTCATCTACTTTTCCCTGTTGCTTGACTCCTAGTCTGAAAGTCTTTCCAACGGAAGCCTCGAACCGATTGTAATTGAACTTGGTGCTTGTGGCCTTTCAACGGCAGTCATGATCTGCTGTTGCATGCGACGTAGTCGCACATTGCTACACAGCATCAGTCTGTACGCATGTCTTCTTTGCTTATACCCCTGCGAACGTGCCTGCTTCTTTCAGTGCCACGAAGTCAAGGATAGCGCTGCATGCGATGCGATGACGCATGACCGCCGTAGCGAATGCTGTCCATCGATTACTGCAAACTCACGAGGTCGCTTCCTCAAAACACCAAAACTGCACCCCACGTTCTCTTGCACATCAGCTTCGACGACCACCTCATCACGGACGGCGATGACCCTGCATGCCGATAATTGTTGGAAGCGTAGCCTGGAAGCTATGTTTCGGCCACGAACTATATTTCGATAGCCATGGTTGTTTCATCAGCCGTGCACCGTCGCCGCGCTGCGAACGCCACCCTCTACATTTTCAAGCTTTGCACTAGATCAGCACGCACCAGGGACATCTAGCATAGTTCCTTCTACGGGTGCTCGGTTCGTTGGCGCACGTCTTGTATCTGGATGCAGGTGCTGCAACACGACCGTGGAAACACAACGAGCTAATTGAGGCATGCCGAATGCCTCTGACAAATGCCCTCGTCCAGCTTGAGCAGTCTTGCCCAGCTCTCACAAGGCACATTTCAATATTGAACTGCATAACAGACAACTCCAACAATCTTGGGCATGCTTAGTCAATACTCGCGTCAACGGGTAAAAGGTGGGGTTCCGGTATCCTTTGCTGCATGAAACGGCCAACAACCAATAGTACTCAAAAACACCGTCTAGACCTCTGACTTTACAGGAATGAGCGCAGGGTCACCATACTTCCGCCCGAATACAGAGCTTACCCAGCTAGCCACGTCTCATCTGAGAACCTACCCGGTCCTGCCTGGCATTCCTGGCAAATCGTATGAATTGGAGGCGTCAGTGGGGTTACCATTTTTGGAGTCAAGAAATATTTGCTTGTCAGCTTACTTTTAGATGATAGGCCCTTTGTTTCGAATGTGTAGGCGAGGATACGACTCGGTACGCGAACGTTGGACGATCGCTGCCAATGTGCGAGCCAGCCTGACGGACCTGAGCTGGAATAATGGTATGGAAAAATTGGGAAGTATAAAGTGAGAGAGTAAACTTCCTGAAGTGAACCACGCGTTCGCTTTGGTTTCTGAACCACTCATCCTACCTGATCGATTTATCAAAGCTATTGAATCAGATTCCCTCGTCTCATCATGAAGACCTTCACGCTTTTCTCGGCCTTGCTGGCCACGGCCATCGCTGCGCCAGCCACACTTGCGCCAAGCGATATCACACCACGCACATTGGGCGTCCTCAAGGGCCTTGCCAAATGTCCGAGAAACTCAGCTCAACCCGACGGGAAATTACCAAAGGGAAGCATATCGACCTCAGCCCTGGTGCCTATCAGTGCGAAGAACCCCGACAAGGCCTACCCAGCTACCGAATGGGCGACCGTCACCCCAAAAGACAAATGTACAATCTTCAACCTCGAGCTCGACTCCGACGCCACCCAAGGCAAAATCTGCAACCTCATCTTCGACTTCCCTTCTCTCGTCCAAGCACCCGGTCTCTTCGTCTTTAAGGGACCCGGACATTTCACATTCACCGGTTATGCCATCAATGCTGGTGCAGAGCCGGGTGTTACTACGTACAACAAGCAACCGGCTCCAGGCCCTAGCCCACCGAACCCGCCGCCAGTCATAAAGCCAGGCAACAGCTATGTTGTCAACGGTGCGCCGTGTGGAATCCCGCCTGGTATTGGAAAGGTGACTGTTAGTGGAGCGCTGTGCTCCGAGGACACATCGTTAACTTTCAAGCAAAGCGATTTGATCTGTCCGTTGGGCTTTTACGTTGTACTTACTGACGATCCTAATGCGGGAGGGTATGCGGCTCCTCACTAAATATTTGGTGTCGTTTCAATGATCACAAGAAGCACCAATTCAGTTCATTAGCGTAAAGACTCCAATTCATGTTTGCAAATTCCAACTTTGACATTCTCTCGTGCCTTCGTGAAGAAACGGGGCTACATGTAGCGCTGTTGGGTTCGTTCTTTTCCTACCGCCATTCTGCATCGATGCAACGCAATAATCGTCCGATCAGCATCGTTAATGCCATTACGAGGAGTGTGGAGAGATGTGCTATCTTGAGTGTTGCAGCGATATGGACACGCATCGACGTGCATCGGAAGTCTCCGACACCCGATCGCTCTTGCATGTTTGCGACGTTGCGCGGGGAAGCGTACTAACCCTATCAATCTCTACAGCGTCAAGAACTCGACTTACTTTGTATCGATCAACCAAACCGTCCCATTTGTACCATCGCAATATAACAACTCTGTTTCGTGTATCATTTCCAGGATTCAGATGCGCATCGTCGTTCCACGTCAAGTTCATCTAACTACCTAGGAGCTCAAGATGGAAGCGCACAACAACACAACAATTGAACGTCTCGAGAACGCAACATGGTACTTCTTCGATCTCGACGACACTCTCCACGAATTTCGCAAGGCATCTTCCGCCGCCGTAGACGCGACACTCCACCTCATTCTAGAAAATCACGCTCACCATGAACTTTCTTCCGGCGAGCCGCTCACAATCGCCGAGCTAAAAGCTGAATATATCAAGTTCCTCAAAATCGGCACATCTGCCGCATTCGTGGATGGGAAAACAAGCCACGAGTACCGCGCCGAGCGCTTCCAGGGTGTTATGAACGCTTTTGGTATCGATTGTACGGAGCAGCAGATGCAGGTATTGCTCGACACGTACGAAACTACAATTATGCAGAATCTAGAACTCAAGAAAGGCGCTATACCACTTCTTGAGACACTGAAACAACAAGGGAAGAGGATAGCGATCATCACCGAAGGCCCTCAAGATTCGCAGGAACGTACCGTTGCTGCCTTGGGCCTAGAGCCGTATTTCGACAGGTTGATTACTACGAATAAGCTTGGTGTGGCGAAGATTGACGGTCTTTTTGGCAAGGCGTTGGAGATGGTTAGTGTGAAGAGCGAGGAGGTGGTCATGGTGGGTGACAGTTGGGAGAGGGATGTTGTTCCTGCGGTGGAAGCGGGGATCATGTGTGTGTGGTTTGCTGAGAAAGAGGAGGAAAGTGACAGGATGGTTGCTTTGAGAGGGGAAGAGCAGAGAGTGACGGTAGCGAATTCGTTGGGTCGGCTACAAAGTATGATTCTAGAGGCTCAGGACTGATCGGATTGATCATCGATAAGCCTGCAGCATATGTTGCGCAGATGCAAAGTAGAAGAACCCGCTCAATTATCCCCGATAACTTCTGTGGACCATTCCGGAATAATATTTCCGTCCTCATCGATGAGATTCCCATCCTCGTCGATCCGATCTCCGTCCTCGTCGACGAGATTTCCATCCTTGTCGATACGCTGTCCATTATCCTTGATGATGTTCCTATTCTCATCGAGTTCGTTTCCGTCCTTATCCTTCATCGGTAGGCTGCATTCGAAGATTCGGAGAGCGCCAGCTTTCGGGTCCTGTATTTGCTTCCATTTCTAGTTTATGCGATCAGCCGTGATGAACTTAGGTGACATATCCATGTTGCTTCGTGATGAAGATCATCAAAAGAAAGGAATGACTTACGTTACTCCAGAATTTCTTGCTTGGTCTGAATATCATGCCGCTAAAAGAGATGGCGTGTCCACCAGGCTCCTTCTAGTTGTTAGTAACGAGGAATCTCTTATTATGGGAATAGGTGTACCTACATTCCATACTTTGTGTTCGTCAATGTCATTCTGGACCTCGTGCGAGTTGTTGACTCCAAGTTTGCCGATATTTGTTGCCCCGATTTCGGCTCCAGTGTCGATCTTACTGCCCGTCTTGTTCCACATGGCAATGTCACACTTCTCCGTGACCCATGTGGATGTGATGACCCAGATGCCGAACCTTTGGATCAATGTTTCATATCTATCCGTCAGCTGCGGCATGTTATCCTGGATCCACTTCTCAATGATCCTATGCGCATCGATATTGAACTTCGTGTGCACCACGTTTGGCGATACGACTACGCCTGCACCAGCCTTTGCAGTGCTTCCTACTGCGAAATTGGCCCCCACGTCCACAGGTGCTTGGGCCGCGATTCCAGACACCTCTGCTTTAGCACCAAAACCACGGCCCTCGTTATTTTCTACAACCTTCTTGTTCCATGAGCATGTGGCCGGGTCCGTCAAAACGAGTCCCTCTTTGGGGAGTTTTAACCCGAGACGGTTGTCTTCCTTGAGTGCAGTGAGATCGGTAATCGATTCCCACACTCCATTGTCGTTGAATAAGCCGCAAGAGCCGGGATGGAAGATGTTGGCCTTGGGTGGTGTGTACAGGTAGGTGCCTTCGGTGCACTTGCTCATGAGTTGGGAGTATGCATACTCCATTTCGCTGTCTTGTGGGCTTGTTGATATAGATCGACGGTTCAGGGTGGGATCGCAAATAAAGTGATTGAAGTCTGGTCTTTCTACACCTGAGAGAAGCTCTCTATATAACGTCGCGCGAGTTGCTTACTACGATGAAAAAAAGAAACAAATGCTATGAGCTCAGAGCTGAGAGGTCCTATCTGCAGCTTGTCGAGCCATACCGCAAGTACTCTGGAGTAGCCAGGTTGACCCCAACAGTATTCGCCGAACAGAGGATACAGCTGCGACGTTGTAGGCAAATGACGGGCTGCGCAAAGGTATTGCCAGTCAAACACCAATGGACGGCTCCGCAGATCATGGAGCATAGCGAGGCTATCGAAGATCACTTCCTCGCTCTTATGTTGATCGATAGGACGTAGCGAGAGTATCGAAAATCATTGCCACACTTCTATTTCGATTGATAGGGCGGCACAATGAGGGTACAGAAAATCGTCTCCACACATATGTAGTGATCGCTGGGGCGGCCCGCGCGCCATCGGTGGTTCCGAAGATACACAGATTGTACGTGGCCCGCGGAGCGACGCTGTCATGTACCGTCGTCTCAATACACAACGAGTACTCCTACTAGGGATTTGCGCCTGTGACTTTGCACTTGGCTACGGAGGCGATCAGCTGTTTGTGCTTGTAAATTCGTAACGAATATGTCCGTCGAGTTTTACGAGTTTCGGTACGCCAGCCACTGAACGCACTTCCGAACTTCGATCCTGGTCGCACCTGCGTCATTGAAAGTTTATATTCTGGACTTTCGACCAGAGCTCTGGAAAGCGACTTGGTCGAAGCTTCCTATGATGTTGTTGTGTCGTCAGAAAACTGCCATACCCAGTGTATCTAAGCGAGGTGGGCCTCCTATGATCGCGTGCGTCGTGGGCTTCTGCGGGTTTGACTCGATCGAGTGGCCGAGAGGCTATTTGGCAGCCGCCATCAGTATATCAGTGGGTTCGTGTTCAGAGGGACGTCGCGTTACTGGCGTGCGTACACGAGAACGCGTCGTTAGCGCACACGTCGCGAGAGGTGACAGCGACTTGGTGATCTGTGCGTCAACTCGGCATTCGGTCCCGCGGTCCACGGGTCTTGCCGACGCCGCAAGTGAGAGAGAGCTAAGGATCAGCCCGGCTTTAGCATCAATCACTCTACACAAGACAGCCAACCGACTATGATGATCGTCTCAAGACAACGGCAGTATTTTGAGCTGTTCTAGATGACCTACTAGCAGCAACCTACGCCTCCATCTCAGTCTCTCCATCACACTCCATTCCGTCCATCCCGACTTACATACCACATAGCCTCATGCCCATCACACCTCACCGTCCCCCGCGCCGCCACCTTCCCGCCATGCAAATGCGCAAACCTTTTAACCGCCTCGTCAATGATGTCAGCCATATCCTGGTTATTCATATCGAACGAGAACTCATGCGGCGTATTGGGTATAGCACCAATACTGAACCCGCAGGGAAATTGGTGCATGTGTTGTTGGTAGCCTTCTGGTTTGCCTGTGGAATGTTGGTATTAGGTGAATGATGAGTGTAGGTACAGGGTGGTTTCACCTTCTAAGTTGACGACCCATTCGCCGGCATCTCCGAAGATACTAAAACACGACTCCTGGCATTCTGTTGTGGTGGGTGGGTTGGCTGCGGAGAGGGTGGTATCTTCGTAGGTGAGCGTGTCGCAGTGGCCCAATGTGCTTTTGTCGCCTGCGCAATAGTTGATGTCTGGGGAGAGTTGGGCTACTGCCAGGGTGGCAGCGAGGAGACTGAGCAAGATGTATGATGTTGAGTGCATGTTGATGGATTGATGTGGTAAGTTGAGTGCGATGGTGTAGAGAGAAGAATGGTTGTGAGGGAATATGAGGTCGTCTTGTATGTGTTGACATGATTCTACGCCTTACGCATACATACGACGTACATCGTAGCGGAAGATGGCTATTGGATGGAAGATGGACTGATGTGAGACGTGCAGCGGTGATGCAAGGTAAGTCGTATACCCGCGGGGATCTTCAGATGAAGTGACGAATCAGATTGACGGCAGCATGTTCATCGGCGAACAACAGGCCATGATCTACATACCCGCCATCACGGCGTAGCCCTTTCACACGATATAAGCTGCATGCGCGCCTAAAACCCCAGACCAGCGCGTCGAGATACATGAGTTATACCACCCATGTATCTATCTGACATACTGACACCATACCGTCAGCTGACACTGTGCCTATCCAACGCTTTGCTCCTTCCCTTCGTTACGCTTCCTGATCGGCTCCTCGAAGTGTTTCAGACTTCGGGATGCCACAACTCAGACTGTCGGTCCTTGCGATATTCTTTAGCTCGCTTGCGACCCTCCTCAGCTAGCTTAAGACCTTCCTTAGCTCGCTTCCAACGTTCCTCAGCTAGCTTGCGAACTTCCTCAGCTCGCTCATGTACTCGCGCCAATTCATCCTCCGAAAGTTCAACGTCCTCGTCTATTCCATCCACATCAAAAGATCTTAACCGCTTAGCAACACCGTCAGAAATCGAAAACAATCCCTTGTCTAGCACAACGACCAAAGTATGCCTCTCTTTCACTTGTTCCTCCTCTTCCTTCCTCCCAAGCATCTCACCACCCCGGAAGACAAACGCGCGGTCGGAAACTTGCTTCTTAAACCTGCCGAGTAGACTCAACACTTCATCGGACTTGGCCGGCTTGTCCTCAGTACGGGACTTGGAAGAGATGTGCACGCGGCCATCGTTAGAGTTCAGCGGAGGACTAGTACCAACGTGATTCATCTGCTCAGCAAAATCCCGCCACAGCGCATTCATGTCTGTTTGATAAACCTCGGGCATATAATCGTAATCTGGATGCTGGGCGTAAATAGCGCTGATTCGATCCTTTATCTTTGCAAGCTTACGCGTAAGCGTGCCCTGGTTGATACGCGGTGACTCATTGTCGAATTGACTGACGCGCGGTGTCTCCTCATCGTCTTTCACGTGGATAGAACCAAACCGCTCAACGAGACCTTGTACACGGTGTATCGACGTATCGATTCCTCGGTTCAGGATAACGAAGCGTGCGTTGAACTCCTCTTTTACAGCTGGGTCGATATCAAGAGAGTTAGTGGCAGCTTGAACTACGTCTGTGAACGTGGACATGGCTTGTTTGGCGTGATCGAGAGCGAGGATGGCGCGGTTGCCAGCGGTAGTGATACTCGCTTGTACGGAGGCTTTTGGCTGGGCGGAGGCGGACACTAGGCTTGCTAGGCTAGCGAGGAGGGAGGTAGTTGTGGAGAGCTTCATTTTTGTGAGGAGTGGCCTTGGGTGCGGGGTTGAGGGACTGGGAGGTAGTGGAGGGGAGGGGATCAGAAGGTGAGAATGGGGAGATTATATATATCGACGGAAGAAGCACGAGAGTGATTCACGCGTGGTCCAGTGCGGTGAGACAAACTTATGCACACTTAGACAAAGGTAGCAAACAATATGGGGTATCCTAACATGTCCAAACCAACTAAACCAACCCGATCGAACAGAGACGCCGCGCAATGCTTCTCAAAATATGCAACAGAACCATCTTTGCTCTTCAATCAGAGTCCTCCCATCTGACTAACCTCTCCAAACCCCACTCTCGCCCTACCACCTCTCGGCCTCCCCCTCTTCATAGCACTCCCGCTTCCACCAACAGCAACACTCCCCCCAAACCCACCTTCCCTCAACCTCCTCTCAAAACTCGTCACACCACCAACACCCAACCTCGCATCCCTACTACTCTGCACAGGCGGCGCACTCATAGTTCCCAACCTCCCCCTTCCCTCCCTCTCCAAAAACGAGGAGCCAAGCGGCCGCCGCACAGGAGAAAGAACACGTGTTTTCTCAGGACTAGGCGGGAGTTCAGGTCGTTTAGCGCGTACAAGACTGCGTTTACTGGGTGTTTTGAGGTAGCCTGGTTTACTGGTTGTAGTAGGTGGAGGGGGCAAGGGGGTTCCGGACCAAAACGTGGATTGTGCGGCGTCGCCGAAAGAGAGGTCGGATTCGTCGTCTTCGGGGATGGTTGCGGGAGGGGGGCGGGCGGCGGATTGGGGTTGTGGGTAGGTGTTGGGTCTGCGGAGGATGGAGCCTGGGGGGCGGGTTGATGCAGGCGAGGGTATGGGAGCGTAGGGGTTGGGGGTGAGTGTTGGATGGCGGGGCGGCTGTTCTGGGGTAAGGGACAGAGAAAGGTCGAGATCATTGTTTAGACCTAGTGCGGTCTCGTCGAAGGCGGTCCAGGACTCGAGTCGTTGTGTTTCGTCGCCGGATTGTTGAAGGTTTCCTTGCCCGGCATCGTTGTTGCCGTCATCGTGGTCGTCAAAGCCTCCATCGTTTCCGCGACCGGTGTAGTCATCGCCATCATCTTGTCTTCGTCTTCTCGACCTACTAGGAGGCGAAGGACTCGCAGCCCGTTGACCACGCCGCTCGACTGCACGCTCGGCCCAGAAACGAACCATGGCCCGAACATGCTTCTCAAAGTTCCTCTCGAACAACGCTCTCGCGTTCTCCTCTTGCCTCTGAAAGTTCCAAAGACGCCAGCCCATCTTCTTCAGAGCGCTGGTGGCAGCAATCTCTGTGCTCTCCTGTCGCAGTGCGACAGCTTGCCCTTCAAGTGTGTGTACAAGGTCCATGCGTTGTGACCAGATAGCGAAGTAACGGGTGGAAAGCTTGAAGGCGTGAAGGCTCTCGGCTTGAGCATCCTGCTGGCGGAGTATGAGCGTGCGGTCGTGCCATTGATGCAAAATTGCGCCACTGCTTTGGAAAGTGCGGTTGTCGAGTACATCGTTTGCCCTTTGCGTCAGCACTGCCATGTGGTTTGCCTTGTCTCGCCAGTGCTCAAAGACTCTGCGTACGAGATTCGTCTTGACCATTCTACGGACTTGCGAGTATGTGTCGCGTCTGCGATTACGACGCGCATGTTGTGTGGCTTGGCTCCATGTGTTCAGTGTGTGTTTACTCAGAACATAGAAGCGCGCATCGGCCGACCACTGGTTCAACTCTTGGAAGTGCGCTTGCCTCTCCTTAAGCTTGTCGAAGATGCGCTGCTTGAGCTTTTGCTGATACTGGGACAGGATAGCGAACTGCTCCCTTCGTCTCTCCGTAGTGATAGCTTCCATCTTGCGCAAGCACGTCCGCATCAGCTGAGCACGCTTGAACTGGGCGAACCGAACTTCCGCAGTATCAAGAGTGTTGACGCGCTGATTGGTCTTGGTGACCCAGGATAGGAATGTTGACTGTTTGAGCTGTCGATCGTGGACACGCTGAAAGAGGGATACTCGGGATGCTAAGGTCCATTTGTACAAGCATTCTACAATGATGCGGTCGTTGATCCGATCCTCGAGAGCTTTGATGCGCAATCTGTCGTTCCAGGCAGTGTAGGCATTGCGTAGGACGCGCATGCGGTCAACATTGCGTGCTTGACGGGATAGCTGAGCGTCTTTGCGCCAATCCTGGAACTTTGCACGAAGCAAACGACCGTTGGTGCGTGCTTGAACCTGGCGCAGTAGTGGCTCAAGCTGTGCCTGCCTCTGGAGTGTCTGGACCGTCGTTCGAAGGAGTGAGGTCTGTCGAAAGCGGTCCGCCTGCGACTGCAGACTCGTCACTGCGACTGTCTTCTGCTGCCACGTCCGGAACGTCTTGCGCATGAGTGTTCCATCGCGCCGATCCGTGGCCCATATGTTCCGCTCCCTCATGATCTCGGTGATCTCGCGCCATTTCTGCAATGTCGTTCGTGCTGTTCGCGTGTCATGCCAATTTGCTGCGCCTCTGTTGAGGTACTCGTTGTTGAGAGCATTCCACGATTTCCGGACAATCTTCTCTTCATAATATGCTTCAGCGAAGTCATGGCGATCCCGCACCTTTGCTGCGCGTGCTCGCCATGTAGAGAGGAACTTTGCAAGAGCAAAGTGCTGGATTTTCAGCTCGTTGACTGCCGTGATATCGCGCCAGCCGTTGAAGAAGCGTGTGCGTAGAATATGCCGCCGCGCAACCGATGTTCGTTGGACCTCGTCCTCCGCGCACTTTGCCCAGTGTGTAAAGGCTTTTGTGAGCAGGAATAGACTGCGAGCCTTGTCTGCACGGGTTTCGAGCCGATCGAAGAAGCGATTCGTCTCTCGACCAGAACGCCTGACAAGCGCGGTATCCCGTAGCTGCAAGAGGGAAGCCCTGAGCAAGACACGACGATCGAAGGCGACCGCTGCTCTCTCCATATCGTCGCGCAAATTCGTACGCTCTTGCGTGCGGTTCCGCCATATCCGTATA